>Ga0207684_10001517_pt1 | contig 24877 bp, 26 predicted proteins | sample KBSK5501metaG_FD_184342 | JGI IMG/M metagenome (GOLD analysis project Ga0207684, IMG submission 184342) | Corn, switchgrass and miscanthus rhizosphere microbial communities from Kellogg Biological Station, Michigan, USA - KBS K5-50-1 metaG... | ecosystem: Host-associated > Plants > Roots >...
AAGAGGAATCGAAAATGCGTGTCGCCAACCGCGCTTTTCGGTTTGTTTTCACCATTGGTATCGTCAGCTTATTCGCTGACATGACTTATGAAGGAGCCAGGGGTATCACCGGCCCCTCCCTTTTAAATACTCTTTGAAGCGGGTTCGATCGGCTTTGACGACGGCAGCCCGAGGATCAGTCGTGCGCGATCGAGCGCGGTCTCGACATCCGCGCAGACGTTCTCGCGACCGAGGCGATCGAAGAACCCGGTACGATCCATCAGCATATAAGGCTGCGTATGCGGCCCGCAAAGCACCAGATGCCTGCCACGTTTAGTCAGCTTATCGTGGAGACTCTCCAGCGCATTTAGAGCCGTGGCGTCCATCGCAATCACCTCCCGCATCCGAAGGATTAGAACCTCCGGCTCCTGGTTTGCCCGATGAAGTGCGGTCTCTAGCTTGTCGGCAGCTCCGAAAAGGAATGCGCCAAAGATCCGATAGACCAGTACGCCTGGAGGAACTTCCCTTCCTATCAGGGAGTGCTGCGAGCCCTCCGTTTCCGTCGACTGGTCTACCGCAGTGATTTGGGTGGTTGCAGTAACACGCCCGATAAAGAGCAACGCCGCCAGGACCATCCCCACCTCGACTGCAACAGTCAGATCGAAGATTACTGTGAGAAAGAAAGTTATCAGGAAGACGCTGGCATCGCTTCTCGGATAACGACGCAGCATTCGGAATTCGTGCCATTCGCCCATATTGAGAGCGACCACTACAAGCACAGCGCTTAGCGTTGCCAGAGGAATAAACTTTGCCACTGGCGCAGCTACCAATATGACGACAAGCAATGTCGCCGAATGGATGATTCCGGCTACCGGTGTTTGCGCGCCGTTTTTAATGTTGGCCGCTGTCCGCGCGATTGCTCCGGTGGCCGGAATTCCACCAAAAAGCGGCGAACAGATATTAGCGATCCCTTGCGCAACAAGCTCTTGATTAGAGTCATGTCGGTCATCGATCATCCCATCGGCGACCACGGCTGAAAGCAGGGATTCGATTGCGGCTAGAAGCGCAATTGTGATTGCTGGCGAAATAAGCTCTCGCACCTGCGAGATCGAAAAGTCCGGCACATGAAACGGTGGCAATCCTTGAGGGATGCCTCCGAATCTTGTTCCGATCGTTTCAACCGGCAGTTTCAAAGCAAGCACAGCGATTATTCCTAGTATGACCGCCACGATCGATCCCGGCACTCTGCGTGCCCATTTTTTTGGCCAGAGCATAATCAAAGCCACCGAACAGCAAGCCAGTATAACGGTCAGCGCCTGTATCGTGTGGAGATGCAAAAACAACGAAAACACTCTATCAATGAAATCCGCAGGGACTTTGTCGATCTGAAGTCCAAGGAAGTCTTTGACCTGCGTGGAAAAGATCAGAACAGCGATCCCGTTGGTGAACCCCATGGTCACGGGATAAGGGATGAATTTGATCATTGATCCCAGACGAGATATCCCAAGCACGATCAGGATTGCTCCGGCCATAATCGTGCAAATCAGGAGATTCTGAAGCCCATACTTGGCGATGATGCCGTAAACAATGACTACGAACGCTCCTGTCGGGCCTCCGATCTGGACTCTTGAGCCCCCGAGTGCGGAAATGATGAATCCGGCAATTATCGCAGTAAAGATTCCGGCTTCCGGCTTGACTCCCGATGCAATCCCAAACGCCATCGCCAGAGGCAGCGCAATGATGCCGACTGTGATTCCAGCTCCAAGGTCAGCAAGGAACTTGCCAACGGTGTAACCAGCGAGACATTGCAGCAATCGAGGCCTGAAAAACGGCGATTGATTCATCAGTTTCGTGCGAGCCTAAATGCGAATGACTCGATGTCACAGCACTATTTGGTTACTAGAAACTAACCGGTGGTTAGCCTAGGCGCTTGGCGTCCGCGATGATTGCCCCGGCTGGGCATAAAGCTCCAAAATGCTGACCCTTTACTCAGACAGTTAGCTCAACATCTCCCGAATACGCCTTTCAAATATGAAAATAGCCGTGTTCAGCACGCGATCCTATGATCGCGAATTTCTTTCTCAGGCGGTAGCGGCAAATCCGAGTTTCAGCGCGTTTCACCAATTCTCCTACTACGAGTCCCATCTAAGGCCCGATACCCTTCACTTGGCGAAGGGTTACGATGCAGTCTGCGTCTTTGTGAATGACCAGCTCGATCGAATAGCCTTGGAAACACTCAGAGCGGAAGCGATCGAACTGGTAGTGTTGCGATGCGCGGGCTACAACAATGTCGACCTTTCTGCTGCAAGCGACTTGGGCATAACGGTCGCGCGCGTTCCGGCATATTCCCCGGAAGCGGTCGCCGAACATACTATCGCGCTCATCCTGGCTCTAAATCGGAAGATCTGTCATTCCTATCGGCAGATCAGGGAAGGCAATTTCTCTCTCGAAGGACTGGTCGGATTTAATCTCCACGGCAAGACGGCAGGCGTGGTCGGCACGGGGCGGATTGGCACGGCCGTAGCCAAAATCCTGGGTCCTGGTTTCGGTTGTAAGTTGCTAGGGTACGATCCCGAACCAAATCGCGCCTGCCTGGATCTAGGCTTGCGTTACGTAGATCTCGGCAGGCTTACAGCAGAGTCTGATATCATCTCACTCCATGCTCCCCTCTTGCCAACAACTGCGCATCTGATCAATCGCGATACAATCGGGCGAATGAAGAAAGGCGTAATGCTGATCAACACCAGTCGCGGCGGCCTGGTTGATACTCAAGCGGTTATTGACGCGGTGAAGACCGGCAACATCGGGTATGTCGGCCTCGATGTTTACGAGGAAGAAACCGAGATATTTTTTGAAGACCTTTCATTTCAGGTCATTCCAGACGACGTGTTTTCTCGTTTGCTTACGCTGCCAAATGTACTCATCACCGGCCATCAGGCTTTCCTGACTCGCGAGGCACTCGACCACATCGCTCAAACCACCATTGAAAACATTCTTGAATTTGCCGCGACAAAGTCTTGTCAGAATCAGGTCAGGGCGTGAGCCAAAAGTAGAGCGCTTTTGGACAATTGTTGAGCAGTCGTCGTCCGCTTCCGCTCATATTTTTCAAGCGAAATGACTGCCGCGACCACCGAATTGACGGGCGCTCCTCGCACCACGCGAAAACCGACTCTCCAGCGGATGCTGCACCCGAAGGTTGTGGCGTTGATTGGCGCGACGGAGGCTGCAAATAGCGTTGGCCGGACGCTGGCGGAAAATCTGCAGACGTTCAACCGGAGCTTTTATCCGATCAATCCCAACCGCGAGACCGTGCTCGGCATCAAGGCTTTTCCGAAGATTGCTGACGTGCCTGTCCTCGTCGATCTCGCGGTTATTGCGACTCCTGCTGCAACTGTTCCCGACATCGTAAGCCAATGCGAGAAAGCAGGGGTAGCCGGTGCCGTGATTATTTCTGCCGGCTTCAAAGAAACCGGTGCCGAGGGTGTCAGACTGGAAAGAGAGATTCTCGCCCAACGTGGCCAGATGCGAATTATCGGCCCGAATTGCCTGGGCATCATGGTTCCATCCATCGGACTGAATGCGACTTTTGCTGGCCAGATGGCTGCGTCCGGGAAGGTAGCCTTCATCAGCCAGAGCGGCGCGCTCTGTACGGCCGTCCTCGACTGGAGTCTCAGAGCCAACGTCGGATTCAGTGCTTTTCTGTCTATCGGATCAATGTTGGACGTCGGCTGGGGTGATCTCATCGACTATCTCGCGGACGATGATTCCACGCGAAGCATTCTCATTTACATGGAATCGGTCGGCGACGCTCGATCGTTTCTTTCAGCCGCTCGCGAAGTCGCTCTGAGAAAACCGGTAATCATTATTAAAGCTGGACGGACAAGCGCAGCAGCCAAGGCAGTCGCATCGCACACCGGAACCCTCACCGGAAATGACGCCGTATTGGATGCTGCCTTTCGTCGTGTCGGAGTCCTCCGAGTCAATACGATCGAGGATCTGTTCGAAATGGCCGAAGTTCTTAGCAAACAGCCTCGGCCTTCTGGTCCCCGGCTCGCCGTCGTGACGAACGCTGGCGGCCCAGCCGTTTTAGCAACGGATATGCTCGTCGCGGAAGGCGGAGAAACCGCCACTCTTTCTGAAGCGAGTCTGACTCAACTGGATGCGCTGCTTCCCAGTCACTGGAGCCGGAATAATCCAGTCGACGTCCTTGGAGACGCGGATTCCGCCCGATACAAGAAGGCGATCGAAATCGTCGCCGCAGATCCGAACAACGATGGAATTCTTGCAATTGTCACGCCACAAGGCGTTACGGACCCGGCATCAATCGCCAGAGAACTGACGAGCCAAAAGAACTTCCACGGCAAACCCATCCTTGCGAGTTGGATGGGAGCCGATCGGGTTGCCGAGAGCATCGCCACACTCAACGCCGGCGGTATACCAACGTTTTCGTATCCGGATGCGGCCGCCCGATCCTTTTGTTACATGTGGCGCTACACCGAGAACCTGCGTTCGCTCTATGAAACGCCAGCGCTTGTAGCCGAGGGATTGGGCCAGAGTCGGGACCGGGTTGAGACCTTGATTCACCACGTTCAGAAAAGCAATCGTACTTTGCTTACCGAAACCGAGTCGAAAGAGATTCTGGAAGCGTACGGAATTCCAACTGTCAAAACCGTCATTGCCAGAAGCGCCGACGAGGCGGTTCAAGTCGGCACAAAGCTGGGCGAGAGAGTCGTCTTAAAGCTCTATTCCGAACTGGTGACCCACAAAACCGATGTCGGGGGCGTCAAGTTGAACCTGCGCGGAGCAAGCGAGATCCGCCAGGCTTACCATGATATCGAGAAGTCGGTACGCCACATACCTGGAGCGTTCCTGGGCGTCGTGGTGGAACCAATGATTCAAACTGATGGCTACGAATTGATCCTTGGGAGCAGCACAGACCCGCAGTTTGGTCCCGTCCTCCTCTTCGGTTCTGGGGGGCAATTGGTCGAGGTCATGAAAGATTATGCGCTCGGTCTTCCTCCGCTGAACGCGACACTAGCCTCCCGGCTAATGGAACAAACCCGAATCTTCTCAGCCCTCAAAGGCGTGCGAGGACGCGCCGCTATCGATCTGGCGCAGCTTCAAGGCATCTTGGTCAGATTCAGTCTTCTCGTCGCTGAACAACGACTAATCAAAGAAATCGACATCAATCCGTTCCTGGTATCGCCGACACAGATGCTCGCACTCGATGCGCGAATCGTTTTGCACGACAAAGACGCACGAGATTTGCCCCGGCTCGCGATTCGTCCTTATCCGCAACAATATTCCAGCAGTTGGAAACTTCGCGACGGAACGCCTATAACGGTCCGCCCAATCCGACCCGAGGACGAGCCGCTCATGGTGAAATTCCATGCGACGCTTTCCGAACAAACGGTTCATTTTCGCTACTTTCAGCTTTCCAAGTTGGAGACGCGCACTACGCACCAGCGACTGACCCGGATCTGCTTTAATGATTATGACAGAGAGATCGCTCTAGTAGCCGTTCGGCAAGAAGGCGTCACCAAAGAGCAGCAGATCATCGGCGTGTGCCGGCTTATCAAACTTCACGCTGTCAATAAAGGCGAGTTCGCGATGGTGCTCAGCGACAATTTTCAAGGGCAAGGCCTTGGCACACACCTTCTCAAGCTGCTGGTTCAAGTTGGTCAACAGGAAGGACTCAAAAAGATCTTCGGCGAAATCTTGCCGGACAATTACGGCATGCTGCGAGTCGCAAAAAAAGTCGGATTCACTACGCGTTTTGACCAGTTCGCCGAGGTCATGCACGCACAGATCAAATTATAGAAGGACAGAACGAGCACTGCCATCATTCTAACAAGAATCATCTCCAAGACGTCGGCAACCCGTTTGAACCGAAAACAGATAACTGAAGACCGAAAACTGAAAACCGCGTGCCTTCGGCACGCGCCCGCCTCATCCCTTAATACACCCCAGTGGCCTCAACTGTGCGACCTTCCGCGATATTCCAGCCAGCGCACAGGCATCGACGACATTTGAAACATCTTTGTACGCCTCGGAAATCTCCTCGTCGATTGTACGCCGGCTTTGTCCGCGCACGATGATGCCCCGCGATTCCATTTCTCGAACGATGTTGCGACCTGCAGCTGCTTTCTTTGCCTTGACCCGACTCATCGCACGCCCCGCGCCGTGGCAGGTGCTGCCAAACGTCTCCTCCATCGCTTTCGCGGTCCCGGTAAGAACATAAGAATAGCGGGCCATATCTCCCGGAATCAACACAGGTTGCCCTATCTTCTTGAACTCCGGCGGCATCTCCAGAGACCCTGGCGCGAACGCACGAGTGGCTCCTTTGCGGTGCACGCATAACTTTGTCTCGACTCCATCGACGGTATGCGTCTCGATCTTTGCGATATTGTGCGCAACTTCGTAAACGGTCCGTAACCCGACATCCTCACGGCTCATTCCCAGCGCTTTTTCAAATGCACAACGCACCCGGTGCGCGATCACTTGCCGATTGGCAAAAGCATAGTTCACCGCACAGCGCATCGCTCCGAGATAGCTTTGACCTTCCGCAGAGCTAATCGGCGCACAGGCCAGTTGACGGTCCGGCAACGTAATTTTGTACTTCTTCACCGCCCGGTCCATCACATCGAGGTAATCGCTGCAGACCTGATAACCAAACCCACGCGATCCACAGTGAATGATAACAGTGATCTGGTCCGGAACCAGACCGAGTACCTCAGCAGCCTCAGCATCGTAAATTTCTGCGACATAACCAACCTCCAGGAAATGATTCCCCGAGCCCAGCGTACCGAGCTGTTCTTCTCCTCGTTTCCATGCTCGCTCCGATACTTGCGAAGGGTCCGCGCCAGCGTTGCATCCATTTTCCTCAATATGCGCTAAATCGCTTTCATTACCAAAGCCGCGCTCTACGGACCACCGTGCACCCTGCTCGGCCACACGCCGTAGTTCTTTCGTTGTACTCTTTAATGCTCCCGCGGCGCCTACTCCGGTTGGCACATCCCGGAACAGCTGATTCACTAGTTCCCGTATCCTGGAACCTATCTGCTGGCGCGTAAGTCGCGACGCCATCAACCGGACGCCGCAGTTGATATCGTAACCAACACCGCCAGGAGATATAACTCCGGTCTCGAGATCAAACGCAGCGACCCCACCGATCGGAAACCCGTAGCCCCAATGGATATCCGGCATGGCAAGCGATGCCTTCACTATCCCGGGAAGATGAGCGACGTTCACCGCTTGTTGTGGAGCGTTGTCACTAAGAATCTGCGGCAACATTGCTTCAGTCGCATAGATCCGGGCAGGCACCCGCATATCCCCTGTCTGCGGCAGTTCCCAAAGGTAATCGGTAGCCTTTTGTATGTCGTACTGCATAACTCATTTTCTGCCGCACTTGCTCATCCCGTGCAATTTATAGGAACTGGCAAACCTGAATTTTGCATCATCCAATGCCAAATGCATCTTGCGACATCGCGCTTGTCTCACGCCCACTCGAGACGATCACATCGAAGCGGCTGCACTGCGTAACCGATGCCGCCGCTCGGGTCTCCAAATTGGCACGATAGACGCCTTGCTGGCACAACTCTGTACCCATCACGCTCTCACCTTGCTCACGACCGATAAGGACTTCAGTCGGATCGCCCGGCTTTTCCCACTGCAGTTGTGGAAAGCAAACGCTTAGGATCGCGCGACGCGCGATCCTTACAGGTCAAAAATAATCCGCGCTTCCCAGCCATTGTCGGACTCCTCCAATCTCAAGCCGTGAAATGTCACAGCCTTGATTTCAGTGAAAATCGTGTGCCGATTTGCGTCGATCGCCTCACCCGAAACCTCTGCAACGATCATCCGGTCGCTCATTTTGCGGACCTCAAATTTCCCAAACAACTGATACTCAGTCACATGCTGATAGTTCAATTCCGAAAGCCACGCGAGCATAAGCGCCGGTAAGTCGTTCGCCTCAACTTGAATATGCGCCTCCTGCACAAGTCGGATGGCAGCCATATCCGTGACTATCGAAAACATCCCCCAAGCAGCTCGCTCGAACAGCTGTCTCAGGTCTAGCGCTCGGACCAGGATTCCCGCGTCTCCAGTGTGGTCGACGTAATCCAACCACTCCAGTTCCTTCTGCGGTTCCTTCACCAGAGTTAATCTAGTCTCCGGCCGGCGACTTGGCCAGATCCACGAGGCTTACATCGGCGCAATCTTAGGACCGCTTTCGACAAGATATGTGAGGCGTATTCCGACGAATCACCGCAGTTTCCTAACCCATTTATTTTAACCTCGAACAGGCTCCGAGGATTGTTCATCGGGCCCCATGTCCGGTATTGATTTACCAGCATTGCCTTGAAAAGCCTTTATTCGACATTCGGCAGGTCGCAAGACTATCTGTCGCCCTGACGAACGGTAGACCGTAGACAGTCGACCGTGGACGGACAACCCCAAAGGCATTCGGGGCTGGTGGCGCCCCTCAATTGGTTCGTAAACGCGCGAGCCTTACGCTAAGCTCAGACTGGCTCAGCGCTAACCAATGAAAGATACTAGTACGCCCTCCGAAAAGGTGTTCAGCGACTTTTTCAATGCGTTGCCTGATGCTATTTGTGCAGTCGGAGTGGATGGACGGATCGCCACCGTTAATAGCCAGGCAGAGGGAATGTTCGGGTATGCCGCTAGCGATTTGCTCGGACAACCAATTGAAGTTCTAATCCCGGAACGTTTCCGCCGAGGCCATGTCGGTCATCGTACAAAGTACACCGATGATCCACGCCGGCGACCAATGGGAGCTGGTCTGGAACTTTTCGGCCGGAGAAAAGATGGGACTGAGTTCCCGGTCGATATCATGCTGAGCCCGTGGGATCTTGGAGACCAGCGCTTGTTTGTTGCCGTTGTACGCGACATCTCCGAACGAAAGAAGATTGAAGAAGCGCTTCAGAAGGCTCGACAGGACTTGGAAGTTCGGGTCGAACAACGCACCGCTGAACTGACCCTGGCGAATGAATCGTTGCGCGACGAGGCGGCTCGCTTATCTGCGATTATTGATACTCAGCAAGATCTGGCCCTGGCCGGACGCGATCTGTCAGGCGCAATGACTTTGATCGCCAGCAAAACGCAGTCCCTGACGGGAGCAGACCGCGTGAGCATCGAGCTGATCGAGCAGGGAAAATTAGCCTGGCGAGCTGGAATCGATGCCTCAACAATACGACTTGGCATCCCGCAAGCCTTAGTTGTCAGCTTGGCACACGAATGCATCCGAACAGGCAAGACCGTGCGTTCCGACGATACCGAGACAGAGCGGCAAGTATTAAGCGAAGGATATCGGCGGCTCGGCTGGCGCTCGGTGGCCGTCGCTCCCCTTTTTCACAGTGGTGTTACAGTCGGCGCGGTCAGTATCCTGTCCACGGCTCCCAAAGCCTTTGGCCCGAGAGATGAGCGGACACTCCAACTCATGGCTGGGCTGCTTAGTGCGGCCATGAGCACTGCCGCCGACTTTGAATCACAGCAAGCCCTTGCTCTCGAAAGGGTGACCGCAGTTGCAGCACTCGAGACCCGCGCACAACAGCAGCGAGCAGTTGCCGAACTTGGCCAGCACGCATTAGAGGGTCGCTCGTTCGCCGTTCTGCTCAACGACGCTGTTGCTTTGGTCCCACAGATTCTCGGAACCGAATTCTGCGCCGTATTTGAGCTGCTTTCGGATGAACAGCTCGTTGTCTCAGCGGGAGCCGGCTGGAAAGATGGAACTGTCGGAAACACGTTCTTATCCACGGGATGTGAGTCCCAAGCCGGTTACACGCTGCCTTCGCACGCCCCGGTCGTCGTCGAAGATTTGAAATCGGAAACCCGGTTCCAGGCATCACAGCTCCAGTTGGAGCACGAAATCGTCAGTGGTATCACCGTCCTCATCCACCGACCAGGCAAGCCTTTCGGGGTGCTTGGCGCTTATACCAAACAGAAGCGATCCTTCTCCGGGGATGACGTTCATTTCCTTCAATCAGTCGCGACGGTTCTGGCTACCGCAGTCGGCCGGAGACAACTTGAAGAAGAACTGTTGGACGCCGGCGGAAGAGAACAACGCCGAATAGGTCAAGATCTCCATGACGGTCTCTGCCAACATTTGATCGGGCTGCAGTACACGACTTCGGTGTTCGCCGACAAACTGGAGAAAGATTCCGACCTTAGAAAAGAAGCAGAATCTATCGCGGAGTTGATTCGTCAGGGAACACTGCAAGCGCGGATGCTGGCGCGCGGTCTTTCCCCAGTCAATCTGGAGGCCAACGGTTTGATGTCGGCGCTCCGGGAGCTTGCCCTGAACAGCGCCGCCCTATTTCACATCAACTGCAGATTCGACTGTTTTCAAGAGGTGTTGATTCTGGACAACCCCAAAGCAGTCCAGCTCTATCGCATCGCTCAAGAGGCAATCACAAACGCGGTGAAACATGGTCGATCGTCCTCCGTCCTACTTAGCCTGCATAGGTCTGGACACCAGGCGACGCTGAAGATAACAGACAACGGTGTTGGGTTCCTTGACCATCCTGAAAAAACCAGCGGGATGGGCCTGCGCATCATGCAATACCGAGCAGATCTGATCGGCGCGTCATTACGAATTGTGCCAGCAAGCGAACGCGGCACCGAGGTAACCTGTGTTTTTGACATCGATATCAAATGACCGCAAAAGGCAAACAAACCGCCAAATCTCAGATTCTCATAGTCGACGATCATCCCATGACACGCCAAGGGTTGGTTACCCTTATAGAGCATCAACCAGATTGGGCAGTCTGTTTCGAAGCGCACACCGCCGAGCAGGCCCTTGAAGCAATCGCTAAAACTAACCCTGACCTCGCTCTGGTTGACATCTCTCTGCCGGGCAAAAGTGGGTTGGAGCTGATCAAAGACATCAAGGCGCTCCACGAGCATCTACTGGTGCTTGTCGTCTCTATGCACGACGAATCACTCTACGCCGAACGGGTATTACGAGCAGGCGCGCGCGGCTATGTCCCAAAACATGCAGGCGCAGCAAAAATGGTCGAAGCTATCCGCGCCGTCCTAAACGGCAAAATTTATGTTAGTGAACAAATGTCAGCGCACTTTCTCGAACAACTGTCCGGCAGATCTTCGGCACAAATGCGATCGCCGGTAGAACAACTCAGCGATCGCGAATTTGAAGTCTTCGAATTGATTGGTCAAGGACTCTCCGCTCGCGAAATCGGCAAGCGGCTTTATCTGAGCGCCAAAACCGTCGACGCGCACAGGGCGAACATCAAAGAAAAGTTAAAGATCAAAACAACAGCCGAACTAATTTCTTACGCTGCGCGTTGGAATACGGGGAAATGAAATCAGGCATAAAGCCCGACTGGGAACCCGCGCTTCGCCAGAATGTCAGAAGCAAGCCTAGGTAAATTCCCTATCCTCATCGGGGCAATTTACCAATGGGAGATACTGAGGTCTCCCGATTGCGACCCTCATCGGCTATGGCTATTCTAGGGATAGCTTGTTAGTCGACTATTCGAGGGTGCTGCGACTTTGTTCGATCGGATGGCCACTAGAGAACGCATTGCCTAAATGAACGATCCAATCCAATTAAGAGCGCCCACAGTGTTAGTCGTCGACGATTATGGAAGCGTCTGTGAATTGATCGCAAACAAACTGGCATCCATCGGCTGCAGAGTATTCACAGCCGCCGACGGCCACGAAGCGCGATCGATGATCGTGAAGCCTCCAGGACTCTCTGTCGATCTTCTTATAACCGACATCGAAATGCCGCGAATGCGAGGCGAAGATCTTGCAACTTGGCTACAGCGTGTTCAACCACAGGCGAAAGTGCTGTTCATGGCAACTCACAAAAGTGATGTGCGTCTGCCCGTTCCATTTGCATTTCTCCAAAAACCATTCCACCTGGATTCACTCACATGCACCGTCCAGAGCCTCCTGAAGTAAGCCTCTGCATTCCAAGGTCATTTTCGACCTCCAGTCTGAACGGATTTTCCGCACCCAGCGCCCTCCGCATGCCGTTCTGAACGGTCGACGGTGAACGGTGGACCGTAGACCGCCAACCGCGCGCCAAAGGCGCGCGTTACCGCACAACCAACACAGGGCAAGGCGCGTGTTCCAGGATCTTTTCGGCGTTGCTCCCAAGCAGCAGATGCTTCCAGCCAGTATAGCCATGGGTGGATAATACCAGCATATCTGCTGGAATCTCCGTAGCTATACGGATGACTTCGTCGCGCATATGGAGCGCAACCGTCATCAGGACATCAACAGCATCGTATTCGAGCTTCGCTTTAGCTAATTCCTCCTGAAGTTTTTCATTCGCTTCCTGTCGCCACTCGTCGACCTGGTACCCTGGGAATCCTTCGATTGAATAATCCAGGGCAGCCGGCTCGGGAACGACGTGCAGTAGGGTCAGCTTGGCGCCTACCAGTTTTGCTAACTGAACAGCATATCGAATCGCCTTTTCCGATTTAGGTGAAAAGTCGGTAGGCGCCAAGATATGCTTTAGCCGTAGCGGGAAACTAACAGCTTCCCTTTCCGGCGTTTGGGAACTTTGCATTCCTTCCGGCATATAATGTTTCTCCTTTCGCCAAGAGAATCGGCTGATCTTTCCCGCCCTGCTCGCCAAGCATTGACCGATGCTGGCCGTTCCTTGGTGTGGTGGGGGGCCAGCAGGTTATCTATGTTATTCGCTGACTTCGTCACAAAACGGGCAACGGAAGACTGTTGACGGTCGACCGGAAACCGCCGCACCGAAGGTGCGCGCTATCCAACACACACAGGTCTCGCTCTTTCGACAACCGCTGCTGCAATTATCTTTGCAGCCAACTCATTGCCTGTTCAACCTGTATTTATTACGAGGTCGTAATGCGACGGATCCGCAACGTTGACGCCGAAATAGGTCTGTACGTAACGATGCCTCGCTTCATCAGCTTCCTGCACGGCAAGCGCTGCCTGCTCCGGAGTAATTCTGTAGGCTTCTGCACAGTTCTGGACGCGAAGGCTAAAAGGCGCTACCAGACGAACGTGTAAGACATGCGGCAATAGCGAGGTGACAATGGCCGCTCCTCTCCCGAGTAGAATTACATTCCCTTTAGCCACCAGCTTCCGGATGGTTTCATCAGCATACTCTCTGAGTTTCCAAGACGAGGGATGCAGGCCAAGCAATGATTCGAGCGCGTCGCTCAGCGGGAACGGCGTATCCTCCGGCATGAATTTCTCCATCGTCGCCGAAAGGTGACGACTACACCAGAATTGCTCATACCTTCCTGTCTTTTGATTTTCTTTTCTGTTCCGATTCTTATGTGCGAGCCCTCTCAACGGTCCGCGAGCCCCTCTGCAGTGACCAAGACTTGATCGCCACTGAACAATTTCTGGTAGGCGAGGTTGACCGCGACGCCGTACGCTTGGGCAAATGAAGAAAATCGAAGCGGTGGTCCATCCCTCGCAAATGAGCTTGCTGCGAGAAGAGTTATTCCGTCGCGGCATTTGCGGTGAGATTACACTGACTCAAGTCCGCCACGGCGACACGCACACCCCCCTGGCCGCCGCCGCCTCGAATGGCGCGGTAAATCAATTCGAGCAGAGGGTAAAACTGGAGCTAATCGTTCCTGACCGCCAGGTAAACAAAGCCGTCAGCATCGTCCTTAGACATGCTGTGCCGCGCAACGACGATTGTAGCGGGCAGGTTGCGTTGTTTGACGTTAGCGAAGTCCTGCGGATTATCGATTCCGACTTACTTGCCGGTGATCACTTACCGCCAAATAAGAAAACTGCCTAGCGGTCTTTAGGGCCTCCTACTAGCTACTGTAGGAGGCTATCTAGCCTACTCCAGTTCTACACCTAAATTGGTCGCGGCTTCTCGCCAATTGTCGATATCCGGTCTGCCCGGCACAATGTTATTCATGAACAAGCCAGCGCAAATCGTTGAGCGAATCGCCAACTCTGATGTTTATAAGCAGTACGAGCGCGCCTTCAACGAGGCCACAAACCTTCCGCTGAGCCTGCGGCCGGCAGAGACATGGCGTCTCGGACTGGAGGGAAAGAAATATGAAAACCCCTTCTGTGCGATGCTCGCCAAATGCAATCGCTCCTGCGCTGCATGCTTAGAGATGCAAAAAAAGATGGATGATACGCCCGAACCAGGACCTAAAACAGTCACCTGTTTCGCCGGGCTCAGCGACAGTGCCGTTCCAGTCCAGGTCGGAACCCGGTCCATCGGTTTTCTTCAGACCGGCCAGGTCGCCCTCAGAAAGCCGACGGCTGGGCAGTTCGCCAAGATCGTTAAACAACTACAAGAATGGAATCTAAACGTAGATTTACCAAAACTGGAAGAGGCCTACTATCACTCACACCAGATGAGCACCCAGCAGTACACGGCGATGCTCCAGCTCCTCGAATCATTCTCAAAACACTTATCACTGATCGCGAATGAGGTGATAGTCCAAGAGGAAGAAACCGAGTCTCCACTTATCCGGCGCGCGCGAGCCTACATCCACGCCAACCAGGGCGATCCAATCGATCTGGCAAAGGTTGCCCAGGCAATGCATGTCAGCGTTTTCTATTTTTGTAAGCTGTTCAAGAAAGCCACTGGCCTCACTTTTACAGAATACCTGGGCCGTGTCCGCGTGGAGAAAGCGAAACAGCTCCTGCTGAATCCGCATTTGCGCATCAGCGAGATTGCGTACGACGTCGGCTTCCAGTCGCTTACTCATTTCAATCGCGTCTTCCGGCAGGTAACAGGCAAGTCTCCTTCGGCTTATCGCGAAGCGAAATCAGTGCGTCAAATGCTTAATTAAATACTTCTACTTTGCAGGGAGATACCAAATGTTGCTTGGCATCTAACAGGTCGCCCACAAGCTGGACCAGCCCGCTAACCGATTTAAAAACTATCATGCAAAAAAAGCGACCAGCTCACGAGGCGTTGGAGATCTGCCTGTGGATCCTGCAGCTTGATTACGTCATTGGCAGATTGACCTTCCAGGTCGGCGTGAGATCAGCAATCCGCGGCTATATTTGACCAACCTTTGGTGAGCCGATCTAACACGCAGGTTTAGTTTCGTTTTGCAAAGCAAAAGAAGGCGCTAAATCATGAGCAACCAATACGAAGTTGTAGTTATCGGATCCGGCTCGGCGGGTCAGAAAGCTTGTCTGATCGCTCTAGAGAAGGGTCTCCGCACTCTACTGATCGAAAAGCGAGACTATCTAGGCGGCACGAGTTACCATACAGGCAGTCATGCTGTGCGTGCGTTACGGGCCTGTGCCAATTTTCTGAAATATGCCGAAAAAGGGTCTAAATTCGGTACTGCGACCGATCTCATCGAAGCAAGCTGGACCCAGTGGTTAAGCACTCAGCGGCGGACCAGCAGCATATTGACCGCTGAATTCTCCCGAGCGATTGACCATGACATACTAAAAGTTCGGTTTGGTCAGGCCACTATTACCGGACCAAATACAATTACGATTCACGATCCCCGAAGTACAAGCGAGGAAGTCACAACCGACAATATAATTATCGCTACAGGTTCAAGACCGAAGATTCCGAGTCAACCCGAATTTGGTCTCCTCAATAGCGACTCGCTCCTGCGGCGGCCAACCGTGCCGCGCCATCTTTTCGTTGTGGGCGGTGGCTACATTGGTTGCGAGCTGGCCTCGATTTACCAGGCACTGGGAGTTCAGGTTACGCTGGCGGAAGCAAAGTCACGCCTTTTACCGAGTCTGGATCCGATTGCAGGTGAACGATTCGGCGCCCTGTTGCGAACGGATGGCGCTGATGTCCTTCTTAACGAGCCGATTAATCTTGAAACCAGCATCGAGGCCAGACCTGCGAGCTTTCGCTTGAGCACAGGCGTTGTCATCCAGCCGGACATCACGCTGGTGGCAACCGGAAGAGTTCCAAACAGCGATAACCTGGGCCTTGAGTCGGTCGGCTTACCAAGCGGCGAGTGGATTCCCGTGAACGAGCGAATGCAAACCAAGGTAAATTCAATTTTCGCAATCGGTGACGTCAACGGGATTGCTTTATTGGACAGCGTAGCTGCCGCTCAAGCCCAGGTCGCCATGTCGACTATCTTAGGATCGCCTTCTCGATTTGATAAGCGTTGGTTCCCGCAATTTCTCCATACCGACCCGCCAATCGTGAGCATTGGGTGGACGGAGGAAGAGGCCCGAACCGTCGGCCTCAATATCGAGGCTTTATCTTGGAGAGGATCGATGTTTACCGACGACGACCTTAGCACTGTGGAACAGGAACAGATAGCGCTCAAGTGCGTTCTGGAGGTTGATTCGAACCGATTACTCGGCTGTATCGTGATCGGGTCACGCGCCGCAGAGATTATTAATCTTGTTTCGACAGCTATGGCCAACGGCCAGTCCGCTCGGCACATCGCAAACCTTTCCGTCGTTCATCCAAGCGCTACAGAAGTGCTGGTGGACATGCTGCGAAATCATTTCGACCACCCTGCCCTAGTTTGATGTCTGACTAGCTGCGGCCGCGGATCTCCTGTGCAGAGGTTGTCACGACCGAGACAAGATGGGACGCAATGAACCTATGACCAATAGCAGAGGTGCCTTCTCTGGACGGCCCGGAGGCGTCGGGACAGCGAACCCCCAGCCACGGCGCGGCCTACGAAATCTAGTATCCCACCGATTTAGGTGCTATACGAGGCAGCTTACAGCCGCACCTTCCGCAGAGTTCCGATCAACGCTTCTGAGGCGCTGGGCTGAACCAATGCCATTTCACAAAGGTTCTCGACAGTCAGACCAGACTTCATCGCGATTGCTGCGATATTTACGAGTACCGGTGCATGATCTCCAGCAACCAAACAACCCAGCAAATGATGGGTCTTTGCGTCGATAATGATCTTAATAAACGTCTGTTCTGGATCGACTACACTCTGCTTACTATCCGACGCGGTAGAAATCTGATCCGAGACAGCCAAGTATTCGATTCGCTCCGCCATCGCTTCAGACTCGGACCATCCCACAGAAGCCAAACAAGGCTCGGTATGAACGCAGCAAGGAATCCACCGCCGATCATATGCGCTCTTACGTCCAAGAATCGACTGAATCGCCACGTTAGCTTGAGAAAACGCGGTGCTATCCAGCATACTGATCCCATTGACGTCACCTACAGCATAGATGTTGTCCAGGACCCGCATCTGCGAATCCACTTTCAAAAATGACCCGCTCTCGATCCCAACAAGATCCAGCCTGAGGTTTTCTGTATTTGGCTTCCGTCCCGTTGCCACCAAAACAAGGTCAGCGTCGATTATTGCGCCATCTGGACCCTTGAGAAGAACCCGCTCTTCAGTCGTCCGCGTGTGTGGAAACGAAACGTCATGGTTAAGGATAATTCTTACTCCGCGCTCCCTTAAAGCTTCTTCGACGCGGGCCCCGGCCTCGGGCTCCCAACTCGGCAAAACTCGTTCTTTACGTTCGATTAGCGTTACCTCGCTGCCCAGCGTGCGATAGATGGACGCGAACTCGCAACCAATGTAACCGGCGCCGATCACGGAAAGGCTCTTGGGCAATGTGGTGATTCTCAGCAACTCCTCGCTATTCACCATTCTTGGCGTTGAGCTTCCGTAGAATTCTGGCCTGGATCCAGTTGCAATGATTATGTTATCTGCAGCGATCGTTTTTTTTGATCCGCGGGAATCAACAATTTGGATTGTCTGTTGATCAACGAATTCTGCATGCCCGCCCAGCAGATCGACATTCAGTTCGCGGAATTCTTTTTTCAGACTGTTGCTCAACCGCGAACTCACCTGCGCCTGCGCGACAATCCAATCATGCAAGGTTGCTTTCAGGAGATCGACCTGGTTTCCAAAGCGCCCGCTCCGCCAGCTGTCTCGAAACTGGCGCGCACATCCTTGTAGAGCCTGGACGGCGTAGGAGCCTCGGTGAAATGAGGTGCCGCCGATCTGAGCCCTTTCGATTACGGCGGTTCGTAGCTTGTTTCGCCCTGCCAGCAATCCGGCTTCCCTGCCGCCCGAACCCGAACCGATAACGGCAACTTGGTAGCGACCACTCATAGTAAATTTAGTTTAGCGCGGTTTTCATGCCGCTAACAGTTCAACCATTCGAGGCAGGCTCCGGTCCAGCCCTTTGGCTTTTCCGACAACCATCGCGTACGGCGCACAGACGAGCCGTCCTTTTTGCATTCCAACCAAACCGCCACCGACATCTTGGTCCAGGCACTCGATCGCGAAGATTCCAAATCGCGTCGCCAACAAACGGTCAAAAGCACCAGGCGCACCGCCTCTTTGCATGTGACCAAGCGTAATTACGCGAAGATCGAAGCCTAGCCGCTCCTGGTGTATCTTGAAGTACTCCCCGAGCGTTTGTGCGTTGTACCGAGCACCTTCGGCGACGACTCCAATAGCATGCGCCTTACCGCGATCATAGGCCTCGCGAAAGAGCCGAGCCACAGTTTCCGGCTCCATCTCCTCTTCCGGCGTGACAATCGCCTCCGCTCCTCCAGCGATTCCCGAAACGAGTGCTAAGTAGCCGCACTTGCGTCCCATCACCTCTACCAGAAACGCCCGATGATGCGAGCTCGCGGTTATTTTAGTTCGGTCAATCGCTTCAAGTGCGACATTCAACGCTGTGTCTACTCCAATGGAAATATCTGTTCCGGAAAGATCATTGTCGATTGTTGACGCGACTCCAACCACTCGGAAGCCTATCGATGAAAGTGCCGCAGCACCCGCCTGTGAGCCATTCCCTCCAATTACCACCAGCCCTCGAATACCGGCACATTCCAAGACCTCCTTGGCTTTCTGCACACCTGCTTGAGTGCAAAATTCCGGGCAACGCGAGCTGCCGAGAATTGTCCCGCCTTGTTGGATGATTCCCCCAACATCGCGGGCTGACAAAGTTCGGAAATTTGCCTCCAATAATCCTTGGAATCCGCGTTCGATACCTACAAAAGTATGACCGAGATGTATTCCGGTACGTACAATTGCGCGGATCGCGGCGTTCATTCCCGGCGCGTCCCCTCCGCTGGTCAAAACTGCAAATTTGCTCGGTTCCATGGGCTAATATCAAAGGCGTTCGGAATCCTTACTCCCCATCGCTTGCCGCGAGCTGATCCCCAGTTGGCTTTTGCGATTCACCTAACGACTGCATCCTCGTTTTCGGTCGATAAACTAGAACCGAAACGCTTGACCTGCGCGCGATATCATCTGAATCGCTGTAGAGAAACATCTGTGCCAGCCAATTCGTGTCGTGGGTTGAAACAACGATGAGGTCAGCGTTGAGCTGACGACCTATATCCTGAATGGATTCAGCTGGACATTCATTGTCGGTAAAAAGTGGGTAAACTTTCTCGTGCCTTTCTCGAAGCTTATCCACGAGCTCAAATAGTTTGATCAACCGGCGCCTGCGCTCCCAATCAACCGAATCTACCGCGTATATTAAAGTCGAAGCGGAGACCTTCGGGAGTGGCGAGTGTACATACAACACGTACAATTTGGCTCGCCAGCGTCTGGCCAGGTCAAAAGCGAATTCCAGCGCGCCATTGGAGCCATCGGCTATTTTGATAGGTGCAAGTATGACCTTTGGCTTTTTTCCACACTCGACCGTCATGGCCGGATCATGACTTTGTTTATTAGAAATGTTCATAAACCTCCACTCTTGGCTCCCAGTTTTGGGGCCGTTCGACAGCAAACTCTTAGCGGTTTTGTCCATGATAAACGAGAACGGGACAAGGGGCGTGGTGCATGATCTTCGGCGCCTTATCCAGGTTAAACAGCCTCGCAAGGAAGCCCGGGTGATGGCTGGCTGTGATGATCAAATCAGCATCCAGGTTCCGCGCCGTCGCGATAATTTCCTCAACCGGATCGCCCATCAGTAGGACTGCTTCACTCTTTGGCACCGCCTCACGAACTCCATCAGTGAGCTGATCGAGTCTTTCTCGTAGACGTTGGCACTCCTCATTGATCAATCCGTACGTCTTCTCGCTTGCGGTGGCATAGAACGCCGCGGGAGAAAAAACATGCACGACATACAGATCCGCATTGAAGCTTTTGGCAAGTTCCGCTGCATACTGGGTCGTTGCCTCTGAATGCTCGCTCAAATCAACTGCCACTACGATCTTTTGAATCGAGGCCAACTTATTTCTTAACTCTTCGGTCCCTAATGTTTTCATGAACGCTCCTAGTCTTCAGTGACCGAATGTAGTTGATTGAGTGATGGATCCGCTCACCATCCATTGCACAGAACAAACCAGGTCTTTTGCGTGTTCTCTGGAGGGGCGGCTCCCTCCTCCGTCAAGGCTTCGACCGGCAGCAATCCTCCGGATTGACCGTGGTTTGAGCTTCCAGCTCGGCCATCGGTCCGGTACCGCTCCCCATTCAGCTATTTTCCCTGGCTCATCGGCATCCTGTTGAGCTATTGCCTGGTGGTTCAGGCGGTCAAGATCTGGTTCTTGAAGAAGTTTGGAACCTGGATTTAGAACGCTGCGCGTTCCCGCCTCTCTCGTTACAGTCTTTTAAAGATTAAGTTCTTTTAATCTGACGATTCCGCGTTTCTTAATGGCGGCTGCGCAAACTGGTGGAGCACGCCGGCGTTCGCGAACAGCGGCTACGCTGGTTATGGGCTGTTTTGCCGGAAAGCAGCTTGATTTAGCTATAGTTTACATATTTAGTCCCAACTAATTTGCAAACCCTGGCTTCTCGACAACCGCACCCATTACACATGACTCACCACCGAGATTCACAGACTGCTGCGAAAGGCCCCCAGTCGAAGACAAGCCTAAGAATTATCAGGGCATTGCTACTTCTGATCTACCTTCTGCCTTTTGAAACACACGCCACTACAAAAGGTCTTAGCCAGATAGTAACTCCAGACGTTCAACCGGAGGGGGATCTTTCCCTCAGCTTCCAATGGCAAGCCAGACAAATCGGCAACCCCTACGAATTCCAAGCCGAACTCGGTCTCACCAAGTTCTTCGAGGTTGCCGTCTTTCAAGGCCTACAGCCAAAGGAGACCATTTTCGGGACGCAATTAGCCCTAATTCAAAAGAATCCGTATCTACTAACGACCGGCTTTGTGAACTGGTCGACGAAGGGTGAACCGGCCCAACCTTTCATGTTGGGCGGCTATTACACGGAACATCATAAACTGATCGCCGGCATCCAGTTCGTTCACAATCGCGGCGAGGCCGTTCTGGGATACGCCTACGATTTCAGCGACAAGTTTCGCGTCCAAGTAGACTTCCAAAGCGGGAAGCAGAACTTCTTTACGCTTGGCGCGACCTGGACTCCAAACAGTTTTTTCCAAGTTAATCCTGCCATCTATTTTTCCAATGAAAAGCCCGGGAATGTCTCGGGATATGTCGTGTTCACTTTTACCAGACATCTGTTTGGTCCGAAATCTCCCTAATTCTGACTGCGGGCGCCTTGCCGTCCAATCTTGCCGCCGGTGCCCTTTTTGGGGACGCTTTTCCAAGCAGTCCCAAGCTGCTTGTTCCTTACGCATGTTCTCATCGGAGAAAGCCGGAAAGATTAGTATTTTTCAAATTTCAACCTAGCCGATTCTTAATCGAGTCACGGTAAGATACAAACAGATGCCTCTTCTAAATATCGCTACCGGTATCGTCTTGGTGCTTCTGGGCATGCGCTCGGGTACGCAATCGTTGACGACTCGAGTCGATCGGAAAACGGTGATGACCACACGATTCGCCTCGGAGACGAAATCTCGCCATCGGATATCGAGCAAACTAAATCTCAGGGGCAGACATCCCGATATTCTCTCGAACAAACTGTTAACCACCCGGATTAAACCGTCCCGGATCGGTCGCAAAGATTCGACGCCCCAGGGGCGTGTCGCCTGCCTAATCTCCATCCGCCAGATCGGACCATCGTTGCACGATATACTTCTTGGTGATAGATCCGCGTGTTGTTCTATGAAGAATTCCGCCGCTTCGCAAAGCGACAGCGGTTTGCCGGCGACGTCGAGTCTAAGCGCTAGCGCATGCCGCCACGACCTTTGGCTGACCGCCGTTGAAGCACTTGGTAGAATCGACATTGGACCGGTCGCCGGTCGCTTTTCGCAAGCCTGGATTGCTATGGGCGTCGAGAGAATGCAGATGACCGATTGCCTCTCTCCCGCCTATTTAGCCATTGCCCGGGCCAACCTGGAAACGTTTATTCACCTGGTGAAGACCGAAGCGCTTGTCCAGGGTCATCCCGAGCGAATCGACATTGAAACTTTACACGCTGCCCACCGGCAATTGGAGCGCAAAAGATTCCTCACCACATTTACGCTCTGGCCTTTTTTGGCCAGATGAATGCGTACCGCCAAGCCAGTAGTCTCATTTAGCCACGCTTGGCGCAGCAAAACTACCCTATTCTGGACCGTCTGCTGCTGTCGGTTTAATTTTGACCGCCGCCCTGAGTTCCGGTGTTCGCGGCAATCGGTTTACCATTGCGTATTCTCACTACGATGTCGGCTGTCCCTGCAAATCTTCCGATTGGCACGCCCACGCCCGCAAGCTCATCCGACGAAATTGGGGTCGAGACCGTACCAGCACCGGCAGTTGCCGATGGTTTGTTGGACTCTTCACTCTTCATACGGTTTACTCCTCTCCTTAGAAATTAGACAAGAACCGACACCAATACGTTCAATGATATCTCGTTCTACGATATATGTTCAATGCCCGGAGAAACCCAGCCCTGCAGGTGCTGTTTCGTTTTCCCCATCTGTAACGAGGTCGTCCAACAGAGCCAGAATGTCAGGACCCAATCGGCGAAGCTCGCCGCGGTGCGCCGCGGACAGTTTGTCAAGAATTCTGGAGCCACCGCGAGTCAACTTCACAAAAACCCGGCGCCGATCGTCCAGGCTGGAGCGTCGTTCGACGAGATCCTGAGCAGAAAGACGATCAACCAATTCAACCGCGGCATGGTGCACAATCTGAAGCTGCTCCGCCAAGTCGCCGATTGTTAAGCGTTCTGTTCGAGAAGATCCTTTGATAGCAAGCAGGGCCTGGTATTGTCGTGGGGTTAAACCCGCCGCTTGGGCAGCTTCTTCACTAAATTGTAGAAACTGGCGGAGATGATACCGGAAGACGGCAAGCATTTGGTACTCGCTTTTTGTGGGAGGACGCGAACGGCCAGACATCCCGTCTCTTTTGCTCTTCTCTTTCATTTTCTCGTAGCGCGTCACTTCCGTATTCCTCTATTCACCTCTCATGCTCAGCGCTGCTCGCCGGAGAGCTTCCTGAGCAGAAGCTTTACCTTCGGTGGCAACTTGCAGTGCTCTACCAACCGCGCTAAAAAAACGCCCCATTTGCAGAACGCCCGGCACCCGTTCACTGTCCATCCAGATCAGAAGTTGGCCGTCTGTCCAGGCCGACAGATGCAGCGGTGCCAGAAACACCGCTGCCAGGCTCAAAAAACGGCGGTTTCGGTTGCGTTGAAGCATTTCCAGGTCGGAAAATCTCTATCGCAAAAGCCCAGCGCTGTCGCGGAGACTGCGAAGCTCGCGCAACACGAGGTTCATGAGCTCTTCAATGGATGTTTCTTTAGTTGGCCGATCCAAAGTAATCTGACCGTTTTGCAACAGATTGACCCGGTCACAGACATCAAAAATATGTGCGTAGTTGTGCGCCACCATAATTATCGAAAGGTCTCCCTTTTGCTTTAGACGTCGAACTAGATCCAAGATCGCAGTACTTAATGGTGCTAAGCCGCTCAAGACTGAGACACACTAGCAACTGGCTACGTTCAAATATTATCTCGTTTTGCGATATACTTGGAAAAGGTGACCACACCATATGGCTGCCAGCGGAATTGCCCGGAGCCGCGCAAAAAAATAGCCGAGCCGTTTTATATCGTTGCACGATATAGTTTCGATGCTAAATTAGAGAGGTTGCGGTATGAAGACCCCCGTCACTCCGCAGGGCGACCCGTTTCGTCTCTTGCCGAACCGTTCTCCCGCTCAAGCATAAGCGCATGCCGCCCAGCTAAACCAAGCAAAGAAAGTATTCACTATGGAAAAATTCATCGCCGAGTTGGTCGGCACCATGCTGCTCATCATTCTTGGAGATGGCGTTGTCGCTAACGTCCTCTTAAATAAGTCGAAAGGTCAAAATTCCGGCTGGGTCGTCATCGCCACCGGCTGGGCTATGGCCGTTTGCGTTGGCGTGTATGCAGTCAATCCGATCAGCGGTGGTCATATCAATCCGGCAATAACTATCTCTCCTGCGGTAATCGGGAAATTCCCCTGGACAATGGCGGTACCGTACATCATTGCACAGATGATCGGTGCGTTCCTGGGCGGCGTGATCGTCTGGCTCGCTTACCGGCGGCACTTCGAAGCAACGGAAAATAGCGACTTCAAGTTGCTCGTATTCTGCACTGAGCCGGCTATTCGTGATATCCCAGCGAACTTGCTGACTGAGATTATCGGAACATTCACGCTGGTTTTTGGTGTTCTATCCATGACTGCTCCGGGAAATCTAGGTCAGGGTCCAGGTTTGGCTGCCGCGCTTGGGCCTCTTGTTGTCACACTCCTGATCTGGGCAATCGGTCTTTCGCTAGGCGGTCCCACAGGTTACGCGATCAATCCAGCGCGTGATCTTGGTCCGCGCATCGCCCACGCGCTTTTGCCGATTCCTGGCAAGCGCGACTCGGATTTCGCCTACGGTTGGGTCCCGGTTGTCGGGCCCATCATCGGAGGTATCCTTGGCGCTTGGCTGTATGTCGTCCTGTTCGGCAGCGCGCCGCCCGCGGCCCACTAAAGACAACTCAGGCCGGGGCCAGCAATATCCTCGCGGCCATAGTTATCAATAGCTTCTTCATTTCTTTCTCCTGCCGAATTACCTTACTTGCCGAATTCTTTCAACAAAGTCCCCTTCACTTGCTCACAATGAATTGATGCGGCCAAAAAGGCCAAA
>Ga0207684_10001520_pt1 | contig 24854 bp, 20 predicted proteins | sample KBSK5501metaG_FD_184342 | JGI IMG/M metagenome (GOLD analysis project Ga0207684, IMG submission 184342) | Corn, switchgrass and miscanthus rhizosphere microbial communities from Kellogg Biological Station, Michigan, USA - KBS K5-50-1 metaG... | ecosystem: Host-associated > Plants > Roots >...
GATGCCGAACCCGGCGGCGAGGTCCGGCTGCGCCTCGGTGTCGACCTTGGCGAACACCGCGTCCGGGTGCCGCTCGGACGCCCGCTCGAACACGGGCGCGAACATGCGGCACGGCCCGCACCAGGCCGCCCAGAAATCGACGAGCACCAGCCCGCCCTCATCCACCACCGGCTCGAAGTTCCCGGCCGTCAGCTCCACCGTTGCCATGTCCCGCCTCCACCCTCGCCCGGGCATCCTCTCGATACCCCTAGGGGTATAGACAACGGGCGGGCGGTACCCATTCCCGCTGCGGGCCTCAGCGGTCAGCGGATCCAGCGGAGGTGCTCGCAGTCGCCCTGCAGCTCAAGCCGCCGCCATAGCACCGCGGCCGGGGAGATCTGGCTGGCGTGCCGCCAGGCCGCGCGCCGCTGCCGCGTGCGATCAACCCGCATGCAGATGTCCACCTGGCCGGCCGGCCGGCCGGCGAATGGCGTGCCGGTCTCAGCCGCGAGCCGGCTGGCGATGGCAGCCGGGAGCACCCAGGCCAGCACCGGCAGGCCCGCTGTCCTGGCCGCGCCGACGGCCGCCGCCGTGGCGGCCTGGTGGTCGCGGTGGCCGGTGATGCCGGTGTCGTCGAAGACCAGGAATCCGTCCGCGCCGTGCCGTGCCGCCAGAGCGGTCACGTGCGTCTCCAGTTCGGCCCGCGGCACCGCCGCCAGGCCCCCGTCCGGGTAGTCACGCAGCGTGCAACTGGCCACCCCGAGCTCGGCGCCGGCGTGACGCAGTTCCTCGGCCCTGGCCGCGGACAGGTCGGCGTCGCGCTCGTTCAGCGTGGACGCCTCCCCGCGCGTGAAGCACAGGACGTGCACCGCCGCGCCGACCGAGGTCAGGGCGTCGATCACCGCGCCTAGCCCGAACGACTCGTCGTCGGGATGGGCGACCACGGCCAGGACGCTGCGCCACGCGGGCAGCTCCCGTCCATTCCGGATGGCGAACTGGCCGTCGTCACCGTGCAGGACGGATGGCACGGCGGTTGGACCAGCCATCTGTGCCTCCTGGCGGTATACCCCCAACGGTATCTTCCCCACGCAGCAGCGGCAACTCGGCACCTATACCCCCACGGGTATATACTGAACGCGGAGGTTCCGATGCCTGAGGTGAGCGCCCGGCAGAGTTCAGCGGTCTCGCATGTGCCGACGTCGCCGCTGCTGGAGCGGGTCCGGCGGGGGGTGATCGGCGAGGGCGAGCTGATAGACGGCCCGTTCGGGCCACGCCGGGTCACCTATGCGGACTACACGGCCTCGGGCAGGTCGCTGGATTTCATCGAGGACTTCATCCGCGACGCCGTGCTGCCGCGGTACGCCAACACCCACACCGAGAGCTCGGGCACCGGCCTGCAGACCAGCAGGTTGCGGGAGGACGCCCGGCGGGTCATCCGCGATGCGGTCGGCGGGACCGAGGACGACCTGGTCATCTTCTGCGGATCCGGGGCGACCGCGGCGGTGAACAAGCTGATCGGGATCCTGGAGCTGCGCATCCCGGCCGGGCTGGACGAGCGCTACCAGCTCAGCGCCCAGATCCCGGAGGCTGAGCGGCCGGTGGTGTTCGTCGGCCCGTACGAGCATCACTCCAACGAGCTGCCCTGGCGCGAGTCGATAGCCGACGTCGTGGTCATCGGCGAGGACGCCGACGGGCACATCGACCTGGCCGACCTGGAACGGCAGCTGGATCGGTACGCAGAGCGGCCGCTGCGGATCGGCAGCTTCTCCGCCGCGTCCAACGTGACCGGCATTCTCACCGATACCAGCGCGGTCGCCGCGCTGCTGCACGCCCACGGCGCCCGGTCGTTCTGGGACTACGCCGCCGCCGGGCCTTATGTGGATGTCCGCGTCTCGGCGACCGCGCCGGACCGAGACGATCACAAGGACGCGGTGTTCCTGTCGCCGCACAAGTTCCCCGGCGGCCCGCAGACCCCCGGCGTCCTGGTCGTGCGCCGCGAGCTTGTCCGCAACACCGTGCCGACCTCTCCCGGCGGCGGCACTGTCGCGTTCGTCGACCCGGTCGGCCACCGTTACCTCGACGACCCGGTCGCCCGCGAGGAAGGCGGCACGCCCGCCATCATCGAGTCCATCCGCGCCGGGCTCGTGGTAGCGCTCAAGCAGGCGGTCGGCACGGACCTGATCGCCGCGCGCGAGGAACAGCTGTGGCGACACGTGCTGCGCCGCTGGGCTGATGTGCCGCAGATCGACGTACTGGGCAACCAGCGCTCCCGCCGGCTGTCGATCGTCTCGTTCCGGATCCGGCACGGCGCGCAGTACCTGCACCACAACTTCGTCGTCGCGCTGCTCAACGACCTGTTCGGCATCCAGGCCCGCGGCGGGTGCTCCTGCGCGGGCCCGTACGGACACCGGCTGCTGGCGATCGGGGCGGCCCGCTCACACGCGCTGCGGGACGAGGTCGGCCACGGCTGCGACGGGATCAAGCCCGGCTGGAGCCGGGTCAACCTCAACTACTTCATCTCGGCCGCCCAGGCCGACTACATCGCCGCCGCGGTCGAGCTGATCGCCGCCGACGGCTACCGCCTGCTCCCGGACTACCGCTTCGACCCGCACACCGGGCTGTGGCGGCACGCCAGCGGGCCGCCCCGCCCGCCGCTGACGCTCCGCGAGGTGACCTACGGCCCGGACGGCGAGATGACCTGCCCTCGCCCTCGCGGGGGCGCCGGCGAGGAGGTGTTCCCCGGCTACCTGCGCCAGGCCCGGGCGCTGCTCGCCGGGCTCCCCGGCCGGCTCGACGACGGGCCCACCGGCCTCAGCCCCGAGTTCGAGGTGCTCCGCTGGTTCCCGCTGCCGCCCGGCTGCCTCAGCCCCACGTGAAGCTGGACGACAGTCGGCTGGCTAGCGCTCCGGGGGCAGCGTGTCCAGCGCCGCCCGGAGCCGGGCGGCCGCGTCCTCCGCGATGTCCTTGAGCAGCGGCTGGCCGGCGAACTCCGCGATGGCCCGCGGGTCGAGCGCCTCGACGATGGTGCCGTCGCCGGCCTCCCGGACCACGACGTTGCACGGCAGCAGCAGGCCCATGGTCCGGTCGGCCGACAGCGCCCGGTGTGCCAGCGGCGGGTTGCAGGCCCCGAGGATGACGTACTGCTCGATGTCCTCGCCGAGCTTCTCCCGCAACGTCGACTGCACGTCGATCTCGGTCAGCACCCCGAAGCCCTGGGCCTTCAGCGCCTCACGGATCTGCGCGTTCGCCTCGGCGGGCGAGGCCGCCGTGCGGACGGTCATCGCGTAATCCACTGATTTGCCTCCCCCTCGTCAACTGTCGCGGCCTGGGCCGCGCCGGCAGGTCCGGACCACCGTCAAGCCAGGCTCAGGAACAGCTTCTCCATCTGCTCCTGGGTCATCTCGGCCTCGTCTGCGGCGGTCAGGCACTGCCGCATCCCGCTCGCCACTATCTTGAATCCGGCCCGGTCCAGCGCCCGGGACACCGCGGCCAGCTGCGTCACCACGTCCTGGCAATCACGTCCGGATTCGATCATCGCGATCACGCCGGCCAGCTGGCCCTGGGCCCGGCGGAGCCGGTTGAGCACCGGTCCCGTCACTTCCTCGTCAATCTTCACTGGCAAGCCCCTCTCATTGGCCTTCACTATACCCATGGGGGTATCACCGTCAAACGTCTCGGTGGCATGCCCCCCGGGTATATAGCGGCGAGCGGGCGATCCAGCTTCCTTTGAATGCCCCCAGGGCGTAGCCCGCTGGCGACGCCTCCGGCATGGCCGCGGCCACCGCGGTCTTCCAGCCGCCGACCTCACCGCCGGCGCCGACCTGCTCAACGATCTCAGCGATTCCCAGAGGCCCGTCACGGCGTACGCATCCGCGGCGAAGCGGTGCTCGCGGCATTCACGCTGGTGATGATCGCCGAAGCCGACGGCGAGGATGCCGTCCGCGCGTTTTCGGTCGTTCGAGTCGGGTGGAGATGGTCCCCGAACCAATGGCAGATGGTCCCCGAACCAATGGCACCGACGGCCTCCAGTCACGTCTCGGCGTACAGGAACTCCGCGGCCTCCAACGGGGCGACGGTCCGACCCGGGAGTTCATGAACCAGCGTTAGTGCGGTCGGCCGATCAGCCCTTGAGGGCAGGCAGCGTCAGACGGAACGTGCTGCCCCGTCCGACAGCACTAGTGGCTGACATGCCGCCGCCGTGTGCCTCAGCGATCTCCCGGCAGATCGCGAGCCCCAGCCCGCTTCCTGCCCCCGCGGGGGGGCGCGATGGATCTCCCCGGTAGAAACGTTCGAACACGTGCTCCAGCTCGGTGGGAGCGATCCCAGGTCCCTCGTCGCGGACCGCGAGTTCGACCTGCCCGTTATCGTTTGTTACCTCGACGATGGCAGTCCCACCCCGGGACGAGTACCTGATGGCGTTGTCGAGCAGGTTCCGCACCACCTGCTTGAGGCGTTCGGGATCGGCCTCGACGGGGCCCCTGCTTCCGGTCAGCCGGATGGTGACGCCGCGCTGCCCTGCGAGGGGCCCGAGTTCCCGCGCGGTCGTCTCGGCGAGTTCCCGCAGATCGCAGGGCCGACGGATCAGGCGCAGTTCCTCCTCGTCGATCCTGGCCAGCGTCAGCAGGTTCTCCACGATGCCGGTCATCCGCTCGGCTTCTTCGCGCGTGCTCTCGAGCACAATGCGGGCATCACCGGACAGCGCGTCTGAGGCGAGCGAGACGTCGATCTCTGAGCGCATCACAGTCAGCGGGGTCCGCAGTTCGTGTGAGACATCGGCAACCAAGCGCCGCTGCTGGGTGACCGCTCGTTCCAGCCGGGCGAGCATCCCGTTCAATGTCTCCGCCAGCCGGCCAAGCTCGTCGGCCGCCTTGGGGACCTGGATCCGCTCGGTGACGCCGCCGCCGGCTCCGATCAAGCCCGCCTCTTCGGTCATCCGCGCTACCGGCTGTAGGGCGCGCCGCCCCAGCCACCAGCCGCTCGCCGCTGCGAGCACAAGCCCGACCGCGCCTGCGGCCAGCAGCGCGAGAACGAGGTTTCTGATTGCGTGCTCAGATCTGGCGAGCGAGGTCGCGACCACGAGTACCTGCGGGTCGGCACCTTTCCGGAAGGGAACGACGAGCACGCGGTAGCGTGCCCCGCCGAGGGACGTGGCGGTGAACACCGGCCGGCCGGCGAGCGCCTGCGCGATCGTGAGGTGATCCACGAGGGGCCGGGCCTGAGCCTGGGGCGGCACCCCGGTCTGCACCAGGATCCTGCCGGATGAGGTGACGAGTTGCGCCGCGAACCCGGCTCGGGGGAGCCCGCCGAGTGAGGCGTCGGCTACATCACGGAAGTCGCTTCCGCTGTCGCTCTCCGGGGCGTGGTAGCTCATTTTGATTTCCGACGCCGCGAGGCTCAGTGCCCGGTCGATCCCGTTGCGCAGGTCAGCCTGCACCTCGAGCACGACCAGGGTCCCGGTGAGGAGCAAGGTCAGGGCGAGCACTGCGGAGTACCAGATGGTGAGCCGGGCCCGGATGGGCAGCGCCACCGGTGCTCAGTCCCCGGGGGCCGAAGTGGCGTCCAGGATGTAGCCGACGCCGCGGACGGTCCTGATCAGCGGTGCCCCGAAGGGCTCTTCGAGCTTGCGCCGCAGGTAGCCGATGTAAACGTCTACGACGTTGGAGTCCCCGTCGTAGCGGTAGTCCCACACGTGCTCGAGCATGGCCGTGCGGGTCAGGACCTGCCCTGCGTGGCGCATCAGGAACTCCAGCAAGGCGAACTCCCGCGCCGACAGCTCGACGGGCTGTCCTGCCCGGGTCACGACGTGGGCGGAGGGATCGAGCGTGACATCCCCCGCCCGAAGCGTCGCCGGGCGCTCCGCCGGCGCGCGGCGCAGCAGCGCCCGCAGTCGGGCGAGGAGCTCGCCGAAGGAGAAGGGCTTGACCAGGTAGTCATCCGCCCCCGCGTCGAGGCCCCGGATGCGATCCTCCACCGAGTCGCGTGCGGTGAGCATCAGCACCGGCGCCCACCGGTTCCTGGCGCGCATCTGGCGGCACACCGCGAAACCGTCAGGCGCCGGGATTCGCACGTCCAGAACGACCGCATCGTAGTCGTGCTCGGTCGCCCAGAGGATCGCTTCCTCCCCGGTGGAGACCACGTCCGTGGCGTAGCCCTCGTGCTCCAGCCCCCGGCCGATCGCCCGGGCGATCTTGACCTCGTCCTCCACCACCAAGACCCGCATGCCGCCTCCTTCTTAAAGTGTGCGGCGCGTTGTCTAAGACCCGGCTAAGAGTTTTGGCCCCGGGCCGCTTTCTCATCCCTGTCTTAGGCCCGGCTTCCTAGGGTGACCCTCGTCGGGCCGGCCCGCGAAGCGGGAGATGACCACCCGCAGGGAGAGATCCACCGTGTTTGGTGTTCGTCCCAAGCGGACGTATCTGACTCGCACCATGCCGGCCGCCGCCGCTGCCGCCACCACCATCGGGCCACACGACGGGCCTGCGCGCGCCGGCGACCTCATTGCTGCCAAGGTCGAACGCCTCGGAACCCACGACCACGTCGAAGATCCCCATGGCAGGCGCGTGCGCCTGTATCCGGGTGACCTGGTGATCGGGGCGTACGGCAACCGGTACGCGACCGACTTCTACGAGGGATACGTGCCGACCGGGGCGCGAACCCATCTGCTCACCGCTGGCGGTCTGATCGGAACGGTGGCCGCCGCCCACGAAGCCCACGCGGACCCGACCAGGCTCGAGGTGGCCGGCCGCCTCGTCGACGAACGGCTCCGGCCGCGGTCGCTGGAGGACTTCGCCCGGCCGCTCCGGCCGCTAAGCCCCGCGACGGGCTCGCCGATCACCGTGGCGGTGCTCGGCACGTCCATGAGCGCGGGCAAGACCACCACCGCAGCCGCCATCGTCCGTGGGTTCGCCCGAGCCGGGTTCGCCCCTGGCGCGGGGAAGGTCACCGGATCCGGAAGCGGCAAGGACCGATGGTCTTATCAGGACGCTGGGGCGCACGCACTGCTCGACTTCCTGGACTTCGGTATGCCCTCTACCTTCGGGTATCCGCTGAACCGTCTGGGTGCCACGATGACGGCCATTCGCGACGGCCTGGCCAGTGAGGGCTGCGACGTGGTCGTCCTTGAGATCGCCGACGGCCTCCTGCAAGAGGAAACGGCCTGGCTGGCACGAAGACTCCCAGGATTTGCGGACGCGGTAGTGTTCGCCGCGGTAGACGCCCTATCCGCCCGCTCCGGCGTGGCGCTGTTGCGTGAGATCGGCGTCCCGATCCGTGCGGTGAGCGGGCTGGTCACGCGCAGCCCGCTCGCCACCCGGGAAGCCACCGCGGCCACCGGCCTCCCGGTGCTCGCGCCCGCCGTGCTGGCCGGCGGCGCGGCCGTCCGTCTTGTTGCTTCCGAGTCCGTGGTGGCATGAAGATCCCGGCCGTTGCCTACCGTGCCGACGGCACGCGCGGGCCCGGCGCGCTGAGTGAGGTCGAATTGGACGTCACCGAGATTCGCGAGTCCGCGTTGGTGATGCCCGGGCTCCTCGTCGTCGACGTCCGGGGCGGGGCCGGGCTCGACCGCCGCGGCGGTGACCTCCGATTCAAGCCGGCGGGGGGCGGGGGACCGCTCGCCTCACCCGGTGACCGGCGCGAGGCGATGGCGTTTGGGATCGTGAACGTCGCCTATCACCTGCGCCGCGGCCTCGACTACCTCGCCCCGCTCACCGGCCACGCGCTGCCACCGCTGATCGCCAGGATCGGCGCGCACCAGGACGAGCACGCGACATGGGGAGGCGGACACTACCGGCTCCCGGCCACTGGGTACTCGTCGCTGCCCGAGACGACAATGCCCGCCGTGACCGGCGAGATCCACCTGGGCCCCGGCGGCGCATTCACCCAGGCCGCTGGCCGCCGGTATTTCGCCGCCCCAGCGCACGTCGTGGCAATCGTCGCGCACGAGCTCGGCCACCACCTGACACGCCATACGGCCGACTTCCGCCTGAACGGGCAACGCCCCCCGCTCGCTCAAACAAACCACAGGATCCCGCTCGACGAAGGCACCGCCGACTACCTTGCTGCGGTCCTGCTGGGGACGCCCGACATCTACGGCTGGCACCGCGGCGGCACGCCGCCCTCCGCCCAGGCGCGCCGCTGTCTGGATGGCCCCTGGACGATGGCCGCGTTCCGGGGCGGGCACGACACCGACCCCCATCTGGACGGCACCGTGTGGGCTGCGGCGCTGTGGTCGGCCAGGGAGGCCGTGCGCGCAAGAGGGGCGCAGGCCACCGAGTTCGACCGCCTAGTGGCCCAAGGACTTGTGCGCACGGGGGTCGCGGATCCCGAGATGCCGGCCGAAGCCGCGCGACGCCGGCGCCGTTCGTTCGGGAATGCTCTCGGAGCGATCCTCGACGCGGACGCCGTGCGCGGCGGGCGGTTCGGCGAGGTGATCGCCGCAGCGTTCGCCCGTCGCGGCATCGAGACCAGGTTCTCCAACGCCGATCTTCGAGACCGCTGCCGCGGGCTACCGCGCCGGGCACCGGCGGGACCAGGCCGGTGAGCGCATGCCCGACCGCATGGGCACAAGGCAGGCCCGCCCCCGTGAACGAAACGGCAGCGCCCGAAGCTTGTGGAGCTTCCGGAGCTACGCCCGGCCACACGCCGCAGCGCTAGTGGCGGGGGTGGGCCTGCGCATCGGGGAGCTGCTGGCTGACCTTGCCCAGCCCTGGCCCCTGGCGGTCGTCATCGACTCGGTGCTTGGCACCAGGCCACTTCCCGGGTTCCTCAAGGTTCCGCTTGAGCCGTTCTCCGGCACACGGGCGATGCTTCTGACCGCAGCGGCCGCCGCGTCACTGGTTCTCGCGTTCACCAGCGCGGCCCTCGATTACCTGGGGGACCGGGTGATGAACAGCGCCGGCGAGCGCATGACAGCCGCTATCCGCACCGACCTCTTCGCCCACCTGCACCGGCTGCCGCTCTCCTTTCACGACCTTCACTCGGTCGGTGAGCTCGCAAGCCGGGTGTCGGCCGACACCGACCGGATCGACGACGGCCTGGTCGACGTGTTCTCCACCGTGGTGCCCGGCATCCTGTCGGTCGGCGGGCTGCTCGCGATGATGCTCGCCGTCGACTGGCGGCTGGGCCTGATCGGGCTCGCCTCCGCTCCCGTCCTGGCGGTGACGATCGGCCGCTACACGCGGCTGACCCGGCAGGCAGCCAGATCCCGCCGGGCGAGAGAGAGCAGCCTGATGGGCACGGTCGCGGAGACTCTGGTCGGTATCCGCGCGGTGCACGCGCTGGGGCGCCATGACGTGCACGACCGTCGTTTTGCGGTAGCGAACGGCCAGACGCTGGAGGCGGGCCTGCAGGCGGTGGACGTCCGGGCCCGCTTCACCCCCATCGTGGAGATCGGGGCGGCGGTTGGCGCCACCGCCCTGCTGTGGGTGGGCGCGTACGGAGTCCTGCACCATGCCTGGACACTTGGGCTGCTTATCGTCGAGGTGGCCTACGTCGGGAACCTGCTGAAGCCGATCCGGTCGCTCTCCCGCCTGTCCCTGACCCTCAGCAGCGGGGCCGCGTCGGCCGAGCGGGTCCGGGCAGTGCTCGACGAGCGGCCGGTACAGGCCTGCGATGACCCGCCCATACTGGCCCCGCGGACACCCCGCGCTACAGGAGCGGTCGAACTGCGCGGCGTCGACTTCGGCTACGGCGACCAGCCCGTGCTCCGGGACGTCACGCTCACGATCGCCCCAGGAGAGCGAGTTGCCCTCGTGGGAGCCAACGGCACCGGGAAGTCGACGCTCCTCGCCCTGCTTGCCCGCCTCTACGACCCAGACCGCGGCACGGTGCAGCTGGACGGCCAGCCGATCCACCAGTTGCCGATCGGTTGGCTCCGGGACCAGATCGCCGTCGTACTCCAGGACACGTTCCTGTTCTCGGGAGCCCTCTGGGACAACATCGCCTACGGGAACCCCTCCGCCTCGCGCCAGGAAATCCTGGCCGCCGCCGACCTCGCGATGGTGACCGACTTCGCCCGCGGCCTGCCATCAGGCTTCCTGACACTCCTCGGAGACAGCGGGACGGGGCTATCCGGCGGCCAGCGCCAGCGCGTGGCCATCGCCCGGGCGCTGCTGCGCGACGCGCCGATCGTGCTACTTGACGAGCCAACCTCGGCCCTCGACCTGGAGGCCGAGCGCGTAGTCATCCGCGCCCTGCGACCGCTTCTGGAGAACCGGACAGTGGTGATGGCAACCTACCGGCCCGCCCTCCTGGCACTGGCCGATCGGATCCTCCACACCGAAGGGGGCACCATCGCCGAGATCCGAAATGCCCCGGCGCTGGCGATAAACTCCGTCTCGCCGCCTGAGCCCGGCCCTGGTTCCTGGCGTGCTGTGATCCCCCAATCTTTCGACGCTAGGTTAGCCATTAACCTAGAAATCTCCTCTGATTCCTCTCGGCTGCACGGGGAATACAACAAGGCGCCCAGAACTGGAGGATATGGCCATTCGCCCGGTCTACGAATCGCGGCTGGCCACCCGCGCCGAGTCGGCAGGGGTGATCGGGCGACCGCTGAACTGACCAGATGTCACCTTCCGTAGCGGTGGGCGAGAATGAGGAGGATGCCCCGATCGTCGTGAACTTGGGTGACGGTGGCCTCGTACGCCCGCTGCTGGCCGCCGAACCGCGGTGCGAGCCCCTGTCAGCAGCCCGTGGCGACGCGGATGTCGCCCGAGCTCTCGTCGACGACGAGGAACGTCCCGTCGGCCCGCATGGCCAGGCCTTGGGCGTCCTTGATGCCGGTGACCAGGGTGTTGACCATCCCGGACGACAGGGTGACGGCGCTCATCGTCCCGCCGCCGATGTCCGCCACATAGGCAATGCCGTTGCGGACGACGACGTCATCGGTGGACGAGAAGTGCGCTGCCGGAGTCACCGTCCCCGTCGCAGGGTTCACCCGGTCCAGGCCCGGCGGATTCTCGACGGAGACGAGCAGCGTGCCGTCGCCGACCGGCGTCGCGTCGACAGGACGGCCCAGCCCGGTGGCGACCGTCACGGGGCCGCCGCTGAACGGCGGCAGGGGCACCGTGTCCAGGTTGCCCTGGGCCGCGTCGGGGAGAAGGAGCATCCCGGGCTCCACGCCGATGCCGTCGACGCCGAGGTTGCCGTTGGGCGTGAGCTGCACCCACAGCTTGCTGTGGCCAGTCGTCGTGTTGAAGACGACGACCTGGTCGCTCTCCTGGTTGGCCAGCGCCATCGTCGACGAGGACAGCTGGACCATGCCCTCGGGATTCTGGTTGTCCGTGAAGACGTGAACCACCGTGCCCGCCGGGCTCAGCTCGGTCACCTGGTGGTCGCCCACGTTGCTCACCCAGACGTTGCCGTTGCTGGCGACCATGACGTCGTCGGCGTTTGTGACGTGGGCGAACAGGGGCAGCGAACCGAAGCTGCGCGTCACCGGGCACGCAGTCTGGCCAAGGGCACGGGTGCGCGCCGCCGCGGCCACCCCGGGTGCGGTGCACGAGATCGCTGACAAGGCGAGCCCTGCCAAGGCGGGCAGGACGGCGGCCCTGAGCCGCCCGCGCGTGACCATCCTCACAACTCCGCCCTCCATCACCCATCGATGACCTGAGCGGGCTGGCCACCCCTGGGCTCGCCGGGCACGGTCACGCCGAGCCGTCTCCTGCGACAGCAGCCCCGGGCAGAACAAGAACGACCCAAAACCGCCACAGGACACCTAGCAGAAACAGCCAATCCCGCGTTCGATGCTAGACCGGCTGGCGACAACGGTCCATGACTTCCGCGCACCCACGACAAACGCACCCCCACGGTGCACCTGGGCGGCCTGGGCACCCCCAGCGCACACCCGGGCCGTGCGCGCGAACGTGCCAGCCGGGCCGCGCCATGGGGGCTGACCGCCTGCACTGTGGTCCAGAACGGCCTCCCAGCCCACCACGCCCACCCGCGCTGGTTCAGGCGAGCAGCCGTGGCCCATGCCTGCCCGATGCCCCCGGCCAGGCATGGGCAGCGGACTGTAACCCTCCTCCCCATACCACGGCAACCCCTGTCCCGCGCGCCCAGTCAAACCCTCCCGGGCTGGGATAAGCTCCGCGCCGGAATGGCTGATATGGGCGCCGTGCACGACAGTCTGATCCGATAGACCTAAAGCACCGAGTCGGCGTTATACGGGTGATCGAAGATCACCAAGCCCTTCGGGCCGTATAACGGCTGATACACGGGTGATCATTACTCGGTCGCCAAGAAGATAAGCGGCAATGATCACCCGTGTATCACGCGATCGGCGCAAAGCGCATGGCGGTTGCTTCGCGTGATTGTTCACTGTTCGTGACGGCTGTTGTCCTGGCTCAATCGGGACCGAGCGGATCGCGGGGGCTGCCATGTTCACGAAACTGTCGCCTCCCAAAGGGGAGATCCCGGTGCCGCTGGCGTTCAAACAGCTGACGGCGCATGGTTTGCGAGGCGATGACGGTGAACACCAGCGCATGGCGCGCTGAACCGTGTGATCGGGGGTTGGCGATTGCTGCGCGGGGGAGGCCGTAGCGTGGATACCGCGGGTGGTTCGGGGCCGGGCCCGCGTGGTCAGCCCTCAGCCGTAGCGCAACCGGCCTGGTGCTGGATTGGGCCTTCCGCCCGCGGAGGGGAAGGGGTGGGGCGCTGGATCCAGGAGGCAGTGCTGTGGTGCACAGTGGCAGATGGCCCTGGGGTCTTCGTGGGTGCGTGGCTGCCTCCAGTTCCGGGGCCGTCGCAGCCAGGCGCAGCGCGAGGGGTGACCGGGGTGGGGATGCGGATGGTGTGGCTGATCACCGGGCTGGTGCTTGCGCTAGCTGGCGGGCTGGCGGTGTCCACCCGGTGGCGGCGCCGCCGCCCCATGGCCGATGACACGCTGATAGCAGAACTGCTGGGCCCGCCGCCGGCGGGGCGCGTGCTGCCCGCCTCGCCGGTGCGGGAGGACGCTGAGCCCCTGCCCGCCCCGGCCGCAGAGCCCCCGCGCGTCCCGGCCGCAGAACCTGCTGGGGAAGGCGATTGGCTGCAAACCCAACTGGCGTGGATTAGCGCGTGGTCGGTGCGGATGCACGGACAGATCACCGCCACGGCAGCCGGCCCCGGAACCAGCGGCAACGGGGAAGCCTCGCCCGGCGAGCGTGCCCGGGGTGAAACGGGACTACGGGTGGCAGCCCCGCGGGCTGAGGCCCGCCGCCTGGCCGATCACAGATCCGCCGGGCCGCGCCGGTCTCGGGCCGCCCCTGAGCGGTGCATCGCAACCACCGTCAAGGGCAGCCAATGCAAGCTCCCCGCCGAACCGGGCGATACCAGGTGCGCCGTCCACGCCAAACGGGCGGATCCATGACGTGGCGTGCAGTGACCTATCGGTGAACGCCCGCGGCCCCGGCCGGGCCGAATCGTACTGCTCGATCAGCGGCGTTCGCAGGGCGGTCGCCACGAATACTTCAGCCTGTCGCACAAACGGCGCGCCTGCATGGGGCCAGGCCCGGCGCTTGGGATCATGGTTTATGCCGCAGAATTTCCTTTTCCCGCAGCGTGATCAGCCGTTGCTGCTGCCGGCGGACATGCGCGAGTGGCTGCCCGAAGACGATCTGGTGTTCGTGGTGCTGGACGCGGTGGCTGCCTTGGACCTGTCGGGGTTCTAGGGCAGCTACCGGGCCGACGGTCACGGGCGGGCGGCGTCCGGGCCCGGAGATGATGGTCGCCTTGTTGCTGTATGGCTATTCGCAGGGCGAGCGGTCCAGCCGGGTGATCGAAAAACGGTGCGTGCGGGATGTGGGCTACCGGGTGATGACCGGCGGGCTAAGGCCCGATCATGCCACGATCGCGCGGTTCCGGGCCCGGCACGAGAAGGCGCTGGGCGGGTTGTTCAGCCAGGTGCTGCGGCTGCTGGCGGGCGAGGGCATGGTGGCGCTGGGAACCATCAGCCTGGACGGGACCAAGCTGCCGGGCAACTCCGCGCAGAAGGCCAACCGGACATTGCCGCAGATCGGAAAGCTGCTGGCCGAGGCGGCTGAGCGTGACGCCGTCGAAGACGCAGAGCTCGGCGCCAAGCTGGAGGAGCCGGCACCGCGGGCGCTGGCCCGCCGGGCCGAACGGCGCCAGCGGCTGGCCCGTGCCCGCGACCGGCTGGCCGCCGAGGACCAGGCTCGCCGCGCCGCGCAGCGGGCCAAACAGGAAGCCTGGGACGCCGCAGCAGCTGAGGGCCGTCCGCGGCCTCCCCGGCGGCCGGCGGACGAGCCGCGCCCCCACCGCAACAACACCCCGCCGCGGGCCAACATCACCGACCCAGACGTGCCGGTGATGCGCAACCAGAAGGGCTATGTGGCCGGCTACAACGGCCAGCTCGTGGTCACCACCGACCAGGTCATCGCCGGCGCGATGCTGTCCCAGCACCCAGCCGGCCGCACCCTGCTGCACCCGTTGCTGGAGACCTGCCGCCAGCAGCTGACCGAGGCCGGGATCCGCCCCAGGCTGCGCACCGTGCTCGCCGACGCTGGTTACGTCTCCGAGGACAACTTCGCCCGCGCCGACGCCGATGGCCTGCGGCTGCTCGCGCCGCTGGCCAAGGACCCGGCCCGGCCTCATCTCCGCGTTCCCCAGCGCACCCGGCACCTGGACCAGCTCCCCGCCACCGCCCGCGCCAGGCGGCGCCTGCAACACCCGCGCGGCCAAGACGACTACAAGCTGCGGGCCCGCACCGTGGAACCGGTGTTCGGGCAGCTCAAGACCTGCCAGAAGCTGACCATGATGTCCCGGCGCGGCCTGGCCCCGTGCGAAAACGAATGGCTGCTCGCCTGCGCCGCGCACAACCTGCGCAAACTTCACCGCCACCGCCGCGCAGGCTGACGCTCACCCGGCTGCGATCAGCGGCTCCGGGGATAGCAAGGCCCAAGAGCGCAGTCTTGCACCTCGCATCTTCATTTCAAGGTCCCCAACCTGCTCCCCGCACGGCTTTGTGCAACAGGCTGACTTATGCGATCCAGCCGGGACAGGCCGGTTGCGCAACTGGCCTAGCGAAGTACGAGTCCGACCGGCGTGCCGAGCGCGCGTAGCCACCGCTCTGCGCGGCTTCACCGTCCTTGCACGAGCCAGTGTCCACAGCGCAGCGAGAGGCCGGTTGCGGAACCGACGGAGCGGCGCAAGCTGACGAAGCCGCGCGGGGACAAGCCACAGTCCAGGCACCAAGTCGGCAACAACCTGGCCGTTGGGGTGGATCACTGAGGAGCGCTGCGGCAGTGTGACCGTTACCGGCAACTGCCCTTACCGCGAGGCCATGCCGTGGCTGGCTGCGGCCGGATAGGTGCTACGACACGGGCCGGTGCGCCGACCCCAGGCACCGGTACTTACGCTGCGGGCATGGACCAGATCCAGGTGGGCACCGCGTCCAGGACGGACCCGACCCTGCTGGAGTCCGGCTGGTACCCACCGGAGGCGCCACGACAGCCTCGCCCTGCGGTAGCGGAGCCTAGCAGGCTTACGTCGTAGCGGTCGGTTTCGGTGCTGTGCCGGAAGGCGAGGTAGGGCAGGACGAGCGGGCGCTGGGCCGTGCGGGCGGGCTCGCCCGTGCGGGAGCCACCGTCGCGGGAAAGCGCCAGGATTTCAGGGGAGTTCGCTGAAGACTCGGCCACCGCTATCCGCCGGGGAGCGGCTGGGCGTCAAGCTACGGGCCACGATCTGGGTGTCAAGCGCTGCCGGGCCCCACTCGTGGCGCGCACTGGCGAGATCGCCGCAGGCCACCCGATCAACTACGCTGGCCGGTACCCGTGACGCCCGCCGGGAAGCAGATCCTGGGAGAAGAACAGCCGGTCGCGGCTGGTCAGGTTCATCCCGATCATCGGCCGGGCCGGCGATCGGCTCGTCGCCGCCGGTCAGCCAGCGGCGGCCCGCAGCGCCTCGTCCAGCAGCCGAAGCCCCGCGCTGGCCTGCTCCCTCGTAATGACCAGGGGCGGCGAGACCCCGGATTGAGCTCTCGCCGCATTCGAGCACCAGCAGGCCACGTTCGAAGGCCTGGCGCTGTACCTCCTCGGCCTGCTCGGCGGTTCGGAACTCGATACCGATCATGAGCCCAGTACCGCGTACGTCAGTGATGAGCCCGGGGTATGTGGCGTGCATCTCGCGCAGCCCGGCGAGGAGTGTCTCGCCCTGCTCGGCCGCGTTGGCGAGCAGGCCCTCGGACTTGATGACCTCCAGCGTGGCGAGCCCGGCCGCGCACGGGACCGGGCTGCCGCCGTAGGTCGACCCGTGCGCCCCGGCGGTCCAGCGTTCCATCAGGTCGGCGCGGGCCATGAACGCCCCCAGCGGCAGGCCGGAGGCGAGGCCCTTGGCGCTGATCACGACATCGGGTGTTACCCCCGCGTGCTCGATCGCCCACATCCGGCCGGTGCGGCCCATGCCGGACTGGACCTCGTCGGCCACCAGCAGGATGCCGTGGCGGTCGCACAACTGGCGCAGCCGTGTCAGCCACTCGGGGGGCGGGATGATGTAGCCGCCCTCCCCCTGGATGGGCTCGACGAAGATGGCGGCGACCTCGGTGGGTGAGACCTCGTACCGGAACAGGACGTTCTCCAGGTAGTCGAAGGTCTCCTCCGGGTCGTGTGAGCGGGCGCCCGTGACCGGGTCGACGCGGTTGCAGGCATAGGGGGCGTGGAACACCCCCGGCAGCAGCGGCCCGAACCCCTGGTGGTACTTGGTCTTGGACGCGGTGAGCGTGACCGCGCCGTAGGTGCGGCCGTGGAACGCGCCGAAGAAGGCGAGCACGTTCGGCCGCCCCGTCGCGTACCTGGCGAGCTTGAGTGCGCCCTCCACCGCCTCGGCGCCGGAGTTGGTCAGGAAGACCCGGACCGGTCCTGGCATCGGGGCGGTCTCCGCCAGCGCCTCGCACATCTCCGAGTAGATCGGCAGGTAGAAGTCGCTGGCCGAGTAGTGCAGCAGCGCGGCCGCTTGCCGCTGGATGGCGGCCACCACCCGCGGGTGGCAGTGACCGGTCGAGTTCACCGCGATGCCGGCGTTGAAGTCGAGGAACAGGTTGCCGTCGGTGTCCTCGATCACCGCGCCGCTGGCCCGCGCGGGCATCAGCGGGTAGGCGCGCGGCAGCGACGGGCTGGTGACCCGCTGGTCCCGTTCGTAGACGGCCCTTGCCCGCGGCCCGGGCAACGGGGTGCGTACGTCAGGGACTGGCCTGCTGGGGTCAAGCCAGGTCAGCTCAGCCACCTCGGGCGAGTCCGGCATCACTCCACCACCGTCCGTGACTGCTCGCGCATGTACTGCTGTACGTAGTAGAGGCCGCCGCCCGCCTTGCCGTTGGTGCCCGAGCCCTTCCACCCGCCGAACGGCTGCACGCCGGGCCACGCGCCGGTGGTGGCACCGGCGGGGCGGTTCACGTACACCACGCCGGCCTGGATCTCGTTCAGGAACCAGTCGATCTCATCGTTGTCCGCCGAGAAGAACCCGGCGGTGAGGCCCAGGTCGGTGTCGTTGGCCAGCGTCATCCCCTCCGCCAGCGAGTCCACCGCGTGCACGGCGACGAGCGGAACGAAGAGTTCGTCCCGCAGCAGCCGGTCGTTGGCAGGCAGGTCGGCCACTACGGTGGGGGCCAGGTAGTTCCCGTCGCCATAGCCGTCCCGGCCTCGCAGCACCTCACCGCCCTCGACGACCCGGCCCGCCTCGCTGGCGTGTTTCACGGCCGCCTCGAAACGGTCCACGGCCGCGCCGTCGATGACCGGGCCGACGAACACGTCGCGCCGTGTCGGGTCGCCGACCACCAGCGAGCGCGCCTGCTCGGCCAGCTTCGCGAGGAAGTCCTCAAAGACCTCGCGCTGCACGTAGACCCGGGAGCAGGCCGAGCATTTCTGCCCCGTGAACCCGAATGCCGAGCGGGCCACCCCGACCGCCGCCTTGCCGAGGTCGGCCTTGGCCGACACGATCGTGGGGTTCTTGCCGCCCATCTCGCAGATGACCGGCTTGGGGTAGGCCGTCGCGAAGTGCCGGTAGACCGACATGCCCGCTTCATAGGAGCCGGTGAACGTCAGGCCTGCCACGCTCGGGTGGGCCACCAGGGCCTTGCCAACCTCATCGCCGCCGGGCAGCAAGTGGATGACCCCGTCGGGCAGGCCCGCGTCACGCAGGCATTCATACAGCTTCACTCCGGAGAACGAGCCCTGCATGCTCGGCTTGATCACCACCGTGTTACCGGCCGCGAGCGCGCCACCGGCGGGCCCGCCGGCCAGCGCCATCGGGAAGTTGAACGGGGCGATCACCGCCCACACTCCGTAGGGCCGCATCACGCTATCGGTGGCCTCGTGCTCGGACAGCCGGTCCATCGGCCGGCTGAAGCCGCCGTTGGCCTCTATCTGCGTGCAGTAATAACGGATCAGGTCCGCGGTCTCTTCGACATCCCCGAGTGCCTCCAGCCGGTTCTTCCCGACCTCCATGCTCATCAGCGCCGCCAGTTCGCTGGAACGGTCACTGATGAGGTCCGCGGCCGCCCGCAGCAGGGCGATCCGTTCCTGCCATGGCGTGGCGGCCCAGCCAGGGGCGGCGGCTGCCGCGGCGGCGACCGCATCCTCGATGTCGGCAGGCGTAGCCTCGTGCACGCGGCACATCACCGACTGGTCAGCCGGGCTCACGACCTCGAACGTGGGGCCACCGGTGCGTGGCTGCCCGCTGACGTATCCGGGCAGCGTCTCGCCAAACCATGACCTGGCAACCCGGACACCCTCGTCGTAGGCAGCGTGCAGGTCCTCGTTGTCCGCCGACAAGGTGGCATAGGTGACGCGGAAGCGCTTGGCCATCGAATCTTCTCCCTGCTGATCATTACCGTCGGGCTGGTCACATCTGTGCGCTGGTCATTCCCGTGTGTTCGCGGCGGTGGCGGGGCTGCCCCGGTCCCGGAACGCCCGGGCGGCCTCCCGGGCGTCGGCACCCGCGTGCAGCGCCAGCGCGTTGCCGATCTCCGTCTCGAAGGCGGCCTCTAGCCCCACCTCCGGGCCGAGGTTGAGCGCGAGCTTGGCCCCGGTCAGTGCCGCGCGCGGCTTGTCGCGCAGCCTGGCTGCCACGTCCATGGCGGAGTGCAGGTGCTTCCCCTCCTCGGCCACCCAGTTGATGAGGCCGAGTTCGAGCGCTTGCGCTGCGCTGAACCGCTCGCCAAGCAACACCAGTTCCTTTGCCTTGGCCATACCCACCGTAAGCGGGAGCAGGCGCGAGATCCCGCCGGTGACGCCCAGCCCGACACTCACCTCGGGGAAGCCGAACACCGCGTCCCTGCTCGCTGCCACCAGGTCACAGCAAAGTGCGAACTCGCACCCCGCGCCGAGTGCGTAGCCGTGCACGGCGGCGATGACCGGGAACGGCGCCTGCCGGACCAGCCGCGTCACGTCCTGGACCCGCTGCAGCCGCCGCCGGTCTTCCGCCTCGCTAATCGGATCCTGCTCCTGCCGCAGGTCGTGCCCGGCGCAGAACGCCCTGCCCGCGCCGGTGAGGACACAGGCACCCACGTCGTCTGCTCTGGCCTGGCCGAGCGCCTCGCACAACTGCTCCACCAGTTCCGGCACGACCGCGTTCAGCCGGCGCGGGCGGTTCAGGGTGATGACCGCGATGCCGTCGTGGCAGTCGTACCGTACCGTCGGCTCGTCGCGGGCTGGCTGCTCCTCCGGGACGGGCGTGCTCATGCCAGGCCACCGCCCTCTGCGACGGCCGCGGCCGGGGGGTGCGGCCCTGCCCCGCCGCCGAGCAGGGCCAGGGACATCGTGACGAACGCCGCACTGACCTGGTCGAGCGTCATTCGGCCGCGAGGGGAGTACCAATGGGCCACCCCGGTGCACATCTGCAGCATGGCCATGGCGGCCAGGTTCGTGTCGGGCACCGTGAAGTCCCCGGTGGCGACGCCAGCGGTGATCGTACCGCGCCAGATCTCCTGGTACTCGTCGCGGAGCGCGAGCACCCTGGCGCGGCTGGCGCGCGACAGCGAGCGCAGCTCGGTGTCTCCCACCCGGCACAGCTGCGAGGCACGTGCGTGCCGCCGGACGTGCAGGTCGACCAGGGCGGACAGGCGCTGGACAGGGTCGCCGGTCACCTGCCGGGCGGGCATGAGCAGCTGGCTCATGCTCTCCTCCATCATCCGCTTGAGTAGTTCCTCCTTGGTGCCCACGTAGTGGTACAGGGAGGCAACGGTGACCCCTGCCTCATCCGCGATCTTGCGGATGCCCGTCCCCGCGAAGCCGTGGGTGGCGAACAGCCGCACCGCGGCCCGGTGGATGCGATCGCCGGTGCCGAGCTGGGTCTGGGTCATGATGGCTGACAGCCTACTCCACCGATCGATCGATCGATTAACGGGATTGGACTCCGGCCAGGTGCGCGGTTAGCATCGCGGGCTATGGAGCCGCAACTCGCCGATCTGGATCCGTTGCTGCGCCCACGTGTCATCGCCGTGGCCGGCGCGTCGCGGGACCCCGCGAAGTGGGGCAGGCGTATCCTCACCTACACCAGCCGCGCTGGCTTCGCCGGTGCCCTGTACGGGGTCAACCCGATGGTGGACGACCTTGGGCTGCCTGGCGTCACGACGGTGGCGAAACTGGCCGACATCGGGGTGCCGATCGACTTGGCGGTGCTGGCCAGGCCCGCGTCAGCCACGGCGGACCTGTTGGCGGAGTGCGCCGCCGTGGGTGTGAAGAGTGTCCTCGTCACCGCGGCCGGGTTCGGCGAACTCGGCGGTGAGCATCTGTCGGCGGAGCAGCGCATAGCCGCCCAGGCCCGGGACGCGGGCATCCGGCTGCTCGGCCCGAACACGTTTGGGCTGTTCGTCGCGGGCAGCGGGGTCAACCTCACCCCGCGCGAGCACATCCCGGCCGGACGGGTCGCGCTGCTGAGCCAGTCCGGCAACGTCGTGGTGGCCATGTACGAACAGGCCCGGCAGGCTGGCATCGGCTTCTCCGCCTGCGTCGGCGTGGGCAACCAGGTGGATGTCGGCCTAGGTGAGCTGCTGGCGTACTTCGCCCATGACCCGGCCTCGCACGCGATCGCGGTCTATGTCGAGGGGCTGCGCGGGTCCGGGGCGGACTTCCGGGCCGGCCTGGCGGCCTGCCGCGCGGCCGGCAAGCCCGTGGTGGTGCTCAAGGCCGGGCTGTCCGGGCGTGCTGCCGCCGCGGTCGCCACCCATACCGGCGCGCTGGCCTCGGACGGGCGGGTCTGGCAGGCGGTGCTGGCCGACGCGGAAGCGGTCCAGGTTACCTCCACCCAGGACCTCGTGGACACGCTCGCTGTCGCGTGCGGCGTCGGCAGGCATGGCGGCCGCGCCATGATCCTCACCGATGGTGGCGGCGACTCGGTCATGGCGATCGACTCGTTGACCGCGAACGGGCTGTCCATAGCCACGCTGTCCGCCGCGACGAAGGCGGAACTCGCCACTCTGGTGCCGGCCGACGCGCCGCGGGTGGCGGCGGGCAACCCGGTGACCCTGGACACCGCTGGCGGGGTGGAGGACGACCCTATGCTGCTGGCCCGCTGCGCACAGGTGGCAGCGCGGGACGAGGGCGTTGACGTGATCGTCCTGGGCGGGCTCTTCGGCGGGTACCCGGCGATGCTCGGCCACGAGCTCGCCTGCGCCGACGCGCTCATCGAGTTGCACCGGTCCGGCCACCCGGTGACCGTCCAGTCGGCGTTCGCGCTGACCGAGGCGGAGCCGCTGGCCCGGCTGAAACGAGCCGGCATCCCGGTGGTGCCCACGGCCGACCGGCTCGCCCGAGGGCTGTCCCGCCTCCTGACGCCGACCACGCCCGCCGGTGACGAACCGGCCGGTGAGAACGCGCCCACGGCACCGTCTGCAGGCCCAGGTGTGCTGCCGGTGACCGAGACCGCAGGGCTCCTCCGCAGCTATGGCATCGAGCTGCCGCCCATGTCCGTGGTGCGGACCCGGCAAGAACTGGCCGGGGTGACGGCTTCGGCTGCCTATCCAGCCTGCGTCAAGATCGCCGACCCGGCGGTGGCCCACAAGTCCGACGTCGGCGGTGTCGCGTTGGGCCTGGCGGACGCGGCGGCGGTCCAGGCAGCCGCGGCGAAGCTGTGGGGCCGCTTCCCCGGCAGCCCGCTGCTGATCATGCCGTCGCTGCCAGCCGGGACCGAATTCCTCGTCGGCACCGGCAACGACCCGGTGTTCGGCCCGTTTGTAGTGGTCGGCAGGGGCGGCATCTGGGCGGAGACCGACCCGGACCTGGCAGTCCTGGTGACTCCCGTCGATGAGGCGTCGGCCCGCCGGGCGCTCCTCTCACTGCGCTGCGCACCGACGTTCACCGGCGGCCGCGGCCGCCCCGCCGTCGACCTCGCCGCGCTGGCACGGCTGGCCGTCGCGATGTCACGGCTCGCGGCCGAGCACCCCGGAGTCAGTGTGGAGGGTAACCCCGTTATCGCCTACCCAGACGGGTACGCGATAGCGGACCTGCGCGCCAGTGGCTTCCAGCGCCACAGCGACACCGCGCGGGCCGCCCCGTTCAACGCGCGACAGTCACACGCGCCAGGCGGGCGGCCATGACGAGGTTGCGCAGGGCGGCCTCGGTCTCCGCGCAGCCGCGGGTTTCATCCCGCAGTCTGGGTTGACCCACAGCCGGTCAGCGTCGACCGCCGGTAGCCCGTGCGCCTGCGCGGCCCGGCGCGTGCCGTAAGGACTGCGGGGCTGGCCATCTCCCACCGCCGCCAGCCTCGCCCTGACCTCAGCGTCCTCCGCCAGCCTGGGCGCCGGCACCGCGGCCAGCACCCTCAGGGCCGCGTCCCGCCCTCGGCCAGCGCCCGGCCCAGCGCTACCACTTCATCAACCTTCTGCCTCGCGAACGCCAGCCGGGCGGTCAGCTCGGGTGCCAGTGACGTCTCCGCATCGAGGTCTAGCGGCACGTGCAGCAGCGAGCAGGAAGTGCTCACCATCACCTGCCCAGCGAGGCCACGAAGCGACTCCAACAGTGACTGAGCGGCGAGCAGATCCGTACGCCACACATTCCGGCCGTCAACCACACCCGCGACCAGGGTCTTCCCGCCGAGGCCGCCGAGCCCAGCCAGCGCCTCGCGGCTACCCGGACCGGCCACGAAGTCCAGCCCGATCGCCTCCACCGGGCTGGCCGCCAGCACTCCCAGCGCGTCCCCGATCTCCCCGAAGTAGGTGCTGACCAGCAGCGCGGGACGCCGGTTCAGTGAGCCCAGCCGGTGATAGGCGTGGCGCAGCGCCTCCAGTTCCTCCCCGGACCGGTCCGCGGCCAGCACCGGCTCATCCAGCTGCACCCACTGACACCCAGCCTCGTGCAGGCCGGCGAGCAGCTTCGCGTACACGTCCAGCAGCAGGTCCAGCAGGATCAGCGGCCAGAACCCCGGTTCGGCGGCCTTGGACAGCAGCAGGAACGACACTGGCCCGAGCAGCACCGGGCGGGTCTCGACACCCAGTGACCAGGCCTCGGTGTACTCGTACAGCGGCTTGTCACCAGCCAGCCGCAAGTCCGTTCCCGGCCCCAGCTCCGGCACCAGATAGTGGTAGTCCGTGTCGAACCACTTCGTCAGCTCAAGCGGGGCGACCCCGTCCGCGCCCCGCGCCATCGGGAAGTACGCGTCCAGGCCAGCCAGCCCAGCGAAGCGCTTCGGCACCGCGCCGACCATGACGGCGGTTCCTCACTTGTGGTTCCTTCTCCTCGTTCTTGCGCTGTTGGGTTCCCTAGCGATCCTTGGTCGCTAGCTTGGAACTTGTACTTCGTCGTCGTCAGTCGTGGAAGTCATTCATCGACAGTGGACTGGGTCCAGCTTCTAGTCTTTGCGATAACGCTAAATGTTGCGACGTGGGTTAGGTTTGCATTTGTAAAGGACTGTAGTATTTTTGATATCCGGAAGAATACGAGGAATGCGAGGGCGTATTTCGAACAGTTCTTGCCACAGGGCAAGAGGGATAGTGGAACGACGTAGTCCAGGACATGGCTTGAGGATTCGACCGCCGTCCGGTCCGACTCGTTAGGGATCAGAAGGTCTATCGCTCGGGTCGGACGCCGATGTTGACCAGCTTTAGCGCGAGGTTCCCCTTAGCTCACTGAGCCTGGCCGGCATCCAAGCGACCGTGCTTATCCTGCATATTTCGTGATCTTGGTTTGGTGGCTGGCGGCCAGGGCAATTGACCTTTTCCGGCTGTGGTCAGCCGGGTGGTCCGGCTGCCTGGCCGGTCGGGCGGGTTCCACGGGCCCGCGTTGGTCTTCCTTTCATGGTCGTCGGGACGGCTAGGCCTGGTAGCCGGGCGCGAGGGCGTCGAGCCTGGTGATGGCAGCGGTGATCTGGACAGTCCAGGGCCATCGGCTGGAAATCTTCAGCAGGGTGCGGCGGCCGCCGCGGACTATCCGCCCTGCGGCAGAGAAGAGCCGGAGCCGCAGGCGCTTCGATTCCCAAGCGGCGAGTCGTGCCGTCTAGGGCGTGCATGGCCGTCCAGGCCAGGAGTTCGCAGGCGAGGGCGACGATCTCGGTCCAGACCTGGTTCTGGGCGCATCCGTGCAGGGGGAAGTTGCGCAGGCCGGTGTCCTTGGCGCAGCGGATCCGGTCGTCGCACCGGGCGCGGCGGCGGTGCCGTAGTTGCAGGTCGGCGAGCTGGCCGCCTGTGGTGCTGGTGGCGAAGCAGGTGAGGCGGTGGCCGTCGATGTCGGTGAGCCGCAACTGGGCGCGGGGTGCGGGCGTTCCTTGCGGGCGATGATCCGCGTGCCCTTGGGCCAGGCGGCCAGGTTCAGCATGCCGGTGAGCTCGGCGACCCATGCGCCGTCGCGGACCTGCCGGTCGCTGTCGTATGCCACGTTCGACGATTGGTGGGAGCCCTTCACCCTCGGCGTGGGGCCGGCCGGGGCCTATGTCGCCTCCCTGGACGCTGAGCACCG
>Ga0207684_10001521_pt1 | contig 24854 bp, 27 predicted proteins | sample KBSK5501metaG_FD_184342 | JGI IMG/M metagenome (GOLD analysis project Ga0207684, IMG submission 184342) | Corn, switchgrass and miscanthus rhizosphere microbial communities from Kellogg Biological Station, Michigan, USA - KBS K5-50-1 metaG... | ecosystem: Host-associated > Plants > Roots >...
TGACCTCGTAGTCGCGGTCGGGGTGCGGGTTGGGCACGACCTCGAGCGTCTTCGACGGTCGCGTGGGCATGGGCCGACGCTACCGCGGGGGCGCGCGGTGGTCAAGTCACCGGCGGACGGTGAGGCCGATGCCCGCTGCGACCATGAGGGTCGAGAGCAGGAGCCTGGGGCTCAGGTGATCGCCGGTGACCGCGGCGGCGACGAGGACGCCGAAGAGCGGGGTGGTCAGCGAGCAGATAGAGAGCGCGCTCGCCAGGTAGACCTTGTACAGGTACGAGCTGACGATGAAGTTGAATCCGGCGATGACGACGCCCTGGTAGAAGAGCGAGGTGGCCAGCGCCGACGTGTACCCAGTGGGAGGGCCGGCCTCGAAGACCAGGCTCGCCAGGAGAAAGCAGGCGCTCCCGATCGCGGACTGGAACACGAGGAGCTTGATCGGATCGAATCGCTGCACCGCCCGCGCCATGTACACGACGCGCTCGCCGAGCAGGACCGCGCTGGCCGCCACGATGAGATCGCCCACGAGGGTCTCGCTCCGGAAGGAGAAGTCGCGCGCGAACAGAAGCACGATGCCGGTGTAGGCGATGAGAACGCCGCCCACCTTGGCCGGAGTCAGGCGGTCGTCCGGGATGAGAAAGTGGGCCAGCACCACCGTGTGCACCGCGTAGGAGTTCAGCAGCACCGCGCCGTGAGTGGCGCTGGTGAGGCCCAGCCCCACGTTCATCGTGCCGATCTGGATGGAGAAGATCACGCCCAGCGAGATCAGCACGCGCCACTCGCCCGCCCGCACGTCGAAGACGCCTTGGTGCCGCGTCCACCACGCGTAAGCGAGGATCACCAGGCCCCCGAGGACGAAGCGGAGGAAGGCCAGGCGCAGCGGCGGCGCGTCCGCGAGGCCGATCTTCACCGCGACCGGGTTGGCCCCCCAGAGAGCGGAGAGGAGCAGCGCGGTCGCGGTGCCGCGCCAGTCGAGCGGACGGAGAGCGGACACTAGGAGGCGCGCGCGCGGCGCCGCGGGGCGGCCATGTCGGCGGCTATGGTAGCATGGCCTCTCATGAAGATCGGCCTCGTCGGACTTCCCAAGAGCGGAAAGACGTCGCTGTTCAACCTGCTGACCGGCTCGAGCGTCGCGACGTCGTCGTTCGGCACCGCGCGCGGCGAGATGCACGCGGGGGTGGCGCGCGTGCCGGATGCGCGGGTGGACCGGCTGACCGCGCTCTTCAAGCCGAAGAAGACGACCTTCGCCACGTTCGAGGTGGTGGACCTGGCCGGCATCGCCAAGGGGGAGCGCCAGGGTCTCGAGGCCAAGGAGTTCCGCAACGCGGACGCGCTGCTCCACGTGGCGCGCGCGTTTCCGGACGCGACGGGCGCGGCCGCGGATCCCGCGGGCGACATCGACGATCTGGAGACCGAGCTGATCCTGGCCGACCTCGAGGTGATCGAGCGGCGGCTGGAGCGGCTCGAGGCCCAGCTCAAGAAGAAGCGGACCGACGCCGACGCCCACGAGCAGGCGGTGCTGCTCAAGATCAAGCCCGCCCTCGAGTCGGAGCGTCCGATCCGCGCGATGGGTCTCTCGGAAGAGGAGTCGCGGGCCATCCGCGGCTTCACCTTCCTCTCCCAGAAGCCGATCCTGCACTGCCTGAACCTGGCCGAGAAGGAGATCGGGCGCGGGCAGGGCCTCACCGAGAGCTTCGGCCTCCAGGCGGTGGCCCAGCGCCCGGGCACGCGGCTCGGCTGGGTGTCGGCGGTGATCGAGTCCGAGGTCGCCCAGCTCGAAGGGCCGGAGCAAGCCGCGTTCCTCGCCGACCTCGGGCTGACCGAGCCGGCGATCCGCCGGGTGCTGGAGGATTGCTACGCGCTGCTCGGGCTGATCTCTTTCTTCACGGTGGGCGAGGACGAGGTGCGGGCATGGTCGATTCCCCGCTCCACCCGCGCGCAGGACGCGGCGGCCGCCATCCACTCGGACATCGCGCGCGGCTTCATCCGCGCCGAGGTCGTGGGCTACGACGAGCTGCTGGCGGTCGAGGGCTCGATGGCCGCCGCGCGCGACCGCGGCCGGCTACGCCTGGAAGGGAAGGACTACGAGGTGCAGGACGGCGAGATCTGCCACTTCCGGTTCAACGTCGCAAAGTAGTGCGAGGCGCAGTTGTTTGGCGAGGTGCAGCCGAAGGCGAGCCGAGCGGATATATAAAGTAGTCAGCGTTTCTGCACGACTCCCCGCAGCACCCCCGACACGGCCCAGTGGCGGTCGCTGGCCATCTCGCACCGTAGACCATCCAGCCCTGCCGCCCGCAGCTGAGCCTCCACCTCCACCAGGGTGAAGGCGGCGCAAAGCGAATGGAAGAAGTCGCGTTTGAGCACCTCCGGCTCGCCACCCGAGTACGCCTCCACGATCGCGCGGGCGCGCCCGGTCGATTCGGGCCGGTGGAGGTCCGTCACCAGCACGGCGGCACCCTCGCGCCCGAGCCGCACGACTTCGGACCAGAACACCTCGGCCCGTGGCATGTGGTGAAGCAGGCTGTTGGACACCACGCCGTCGAAGCCCGCGGGCGGCCGCGTGAGGCCCGGTAGGCGGGCGCAGACGAGCCGCACGCGCGACTCCAGGCCGGCGGCGGCGACCGCCGTCCGCCCGGGGCCGAGCATCGCCTCCGAGCCGTCCACCGCGGTCAGGGTGACCGCGGGGAGCGCGCGACAGAAGCGGATCGGGATGTCGGCCGGTCCGCACCCGAGATCCACGAGATGCCCCCGCTCGAAGTCGGGGAACCGAGCGCGAAACCGGTCCACGAAGCCCTGGTTGACCGCGGCGAAGTCCGCCGCCGCGTAGGCCTGCGCCTGTTCGCGGTCGGTCATCAGCTCCGGCTCGAGCACGCGGTTCATCGGTTGGCGTCCACGGTGCCCCCGCGGCACGGAAGCGGCCAGGTGAGGACCAAGCGGTTGATGGGATAGGTTCGCTCCGGATCGTAGCAGCCGACGACGACCGCGAGCGGATTCTGCGTGCCGGCCAGATCGCCGTCGCGGTGCGAGGCGCACGGCCTCGTGCAGAGCTCGAGATGCACGTGGGGGATACTGGCGGAGTTCCCGGTGGTGCCGGAGAGCCCGATCGGTTCGCCGCGCGAGACGGTCTGCCCATTCGCGACCAGCGTCCGGGTCATGTGGCAGTACGCGGTCCAGTGCTTGAAGGCGGGATGGGCCAGGATTACCCCGACGCCGCAGCCCGGCTCGAAGTCGATCAGCAGGGTCACGATCCCGTCGGCCGCCGCGAGCACCGGGGTGCCGGCGGGAGCGGCGATGTCAACACCCGCGTGCGGCAGCAGTCGCGGCCGCGCATTGGCGCCCACCAATGAGCGGTACGGGGACAGGATCACGACTCCAGGGGTCTGCTCTGCGGTGACCCCGACGGGGGTGGCCCCGGAGGCCGCGGCGGTCATGAGCACCGCGGCCAGCAGCGCGCGCGGATCGGTCATAGATATGGCCGGGGGGCTAGGGCTGGGGCCTGATCAAGCCGAGCCGAGGCGCGCCGCCCAGAGACTTGATGACGCCCACGAGCGTGGCATCCGCTACGCCACTCGGCAGCACGCAGCCGGCGCCGAGGATGACCCCGCGCCCACCGGTCTGCGCGAGCGCATCCTGGATCTGCGCCTGCGCGGCCTCCGAACCGTCCTCCTTGAGGGCGCGCCACTGATCGAGGCCACCGATGACCGCGCCCGGCACCCGCGCCTGACCCTCTCCGAGCGATGGGCCGGCGCGCCGGTCGTCCCAGTTCCAGGCATCGGCGGGCAGGCTCGCGAGCCGGTCGAAGAGCAGACGCTCGCCGTGGCAGTGGAGGATGGTGAGCTTCGACTTGGCCCGCACCGATTCCAGGATGCGCCGGTCGTAGGGCTCACCGAAGCGCCGGTACTCCTCCTCGGTGTGGAAGTCGGTGCTGGCGGCCTGAATCGAGTAGAAGAAGCCCTCGGCGGCTTCGCGGAAGCAGGCCTCGGCGAAGGCCAGGATGGTCTCGGTGATGGCCTCGAGCGCGTCCGTCACCGCCTGGGGATTCTCCTTGAGGTCGTAGTTGAGCCGGTCGCCGGAGAGCTTGCGCGCGAGCGAGAGCGGGCTGAAGACGGTCGGCATCGCCGAACAGTCGGCGCGCCGGTCCACCACGCAGCGGATCAGGGTCTCGAGATGGGAGGCCCACGACGTCGACTCCATCTTCACCGGGCGGATCTTCTTCCAGTCCTCGGGGGCATTGACCGCGTGCCGAGCGCAGGGCCGGTGGCCGTCCGGCAGGACCTCGTCGCTCTCCGCGCAGCCCCAGTCCTCCACCGCGTAGCCGCCGGCCGGCGTCACCTTGAGAAAATCGGACTGGTAGCGCTCGTGGAAGCGCAGCGTGGATTGGGCCAGCGCCGCCGCGTTCCGGTCCACGTCCGGAAAGTGGCGCCAGAAGGCGTAGGGCGGCCGATCGGTGGGCTGCCGCTTCAACGCCGCCTGCACCCGCTCGAGCTTGGTCATCGACTGGTCTCCGTCAATCGGCCAGGACGAGGCGCCCGTCCCGGACCGCGGGCCGGCCGTCCTCGGCGAGCGCCTCGAAGCGGATCACCGCCCCGTCGGCCGAGGCCTCGGGGTGGCGGCCCCGCACCACGATCCGCGAGGGCAGCCGCACCATGGCGCCGAATCGGCAGCCGAGCGAGCAAACCGGCGCGGCGGGCCAGCGCGCGTCGTGCCCGAGCGCTTGCGAGATCGCCAGGGCCAGGGTGGCGGTGCCGTGGAGGATGATGTCGGGCAGCCCGGCGCCGAGGGCGACGGCACGGTCGGTGTGAATGGGATTCCAGATTCGCGCGCACTCGGTGTAGACGTGGGCGAGGGTGGGGGAAACGGGAACCTCGGAGGACCACGCCCACGCCTCGCCCTGACCCCGCCCCTCACCCTGTCCTCTCCCCTGTGGAGAGAGGGTTCCGGGCTCCCTCTCCCCGGAGGGGTGGGGGGGTCCGTCGCAGTCCACCCCGAGATAGAGCGAGCCGTAGTCGGTGGTGCTGACGGCTCGCCCGAGCGCGTCCACCGTCGCCATGCGCAGGACCAGGTAAGCACCGGGCGGCCGTGGCTCGAGCGCCACGACGGTGGCGGTGGTGCTGAGCCGGTCACCGGCTCGGGGCGGCCGGTGCAGGGTGAGCCGATGCGTGCCGTGCACGCCGCGCACCGCGATCTCGTCCGGCAGCGCCTTGGCCCGGATGTCCAGCGCGAGCGGCCACTCGTAGCAGACCGGGAAAAGCGGGTGGGCGAGGATGCCGCCCGGCCGCGTCGTGTCGAAGTAGGCCGGCGCGCTCTCGCCGAGGCCGGCCGCGTAGGCCATCAGCCAGCGCGCGTCGACCTCCTGCTCGCGCGGGCCCACCGTGACGCCGACGATGGAGGCGGGGATGCGCATATTCCTCAGGGGAGTGCGCGGGGGAAGTTCATGCAGTCGACGAAGATGGTCTCGAAGTCGGGGTGCGCGGCTAGCGAGACGTGCTCGATGCGCCGGGCGATGACTTCGGCGCGCGCGCGCTCGGCCTCGGAGACGAGCGCGAGCTGCGCGCCGAGCGCGGCCGCGTTGCCGACGTAGCGGATCCTCTCCTCGGGCAGCTCGGCGGGAATGAGGCCGATGCGCCGCGCGCTCCGGACCGAGAGGTAGTTGCCGAAGCCGCCCGCGAGCATCAACTCCTCTACCTGGTCGGTGGCGATGCCCGCCACGTGCTGGAGCATCGCGACGCCCGAGGCGATGGCCCCCTTGCAGAGCTGCACCTGCCGGATGTCATCCTGGGTGAGGGTAATCTCGCGCTCGGCGCCGTGCTCGCCCGCGCGGGCGAGGACCACGAGGCGCTCCTCCCCACGCATCTCCACGCGCGAGCGGATGCGGGCGGGCAACCGGTCGCGCGTCTCCACGTCGATGAGGCCGGTCCAGTCCACCACGCCCAGATCGAGCAGCGCGGCCACCGCGTCCACGAGGCCGGAGCCGCAGAGGCCCTGCGCGGGGCCCTCGCCGATCGTGTGCAGGCGCAGGTCGGCGTCCTCGACCCAGAGCCGGTCGATGGCCCCGATGGCCGCCCGCATGCCGTGGCGGATCTGCGCGCCCTCGAGCGCGGGGCCCGCGGGGGCGGAGCACGCCCACAGGCGCTCGCGCGAGCCCAGCACCACCTCGCCGTTGGTACCGATGTCCACCGCGATGCGCAGCGCGGGTGACTCGTCGATCCGCGTGGCGAGCGCCACCGCCACCGCGTCCGCCCCGACGAAGCCGGCGACCAGGGGCAGGAGGCAGACGCGCGCCTCGGGCGGCAGCTTGAGGAACAGATCGCGCGCGGGAAGCGTGAGGGGATGCCGCATGACCGGCGCGTAGGGAGCCAGGCCCACGTGCGAGGGGTCGATGCCGAGGAGCAGGTGGTGCATGCAGGTGTTGCCGACGATCACCACCTTGTAGATCCACTTGGCGAGCACGCCCGACTCGCGAGTGATCTGCTCGATGTGCTGGTTGAGGAGGCCGATGATGCGGGTCTGCAGCTTGCGCAGATTGCCGGCGTCGAACTGGGCGAAGGCGATGCGCGACATCAGGTCGGCGCCGAACACCGCCTGGGGGTTGAGGCTCGACACCGCCGCCATCTGCTCGCCCGACTCGAGCTCCATCAGCGTGGTCACCACGCTGGTGGTGCCCACGTCGATGGCGAGGCCGAACTTCTGGAGCGCGGTGTCGCCCGCCTCGACGGCCAGGACCTGCCGGCCGAACGTGGTCACGGTGACCTCTCCATCGCGGTCGCGGAGGGTCGCGGGCAGGGCCTTGAGCAGCCCGGTCGGGACTTCCTCCACCGTCCCGCCCGCCGCCGCGAGCAGCGCTTCGAGATCAGAGGTCTGGAGGTGCTCGTCCTTCGGCAGCGCGACGGTGACCACTCGCTTGCGGATGCCCGCGTCGATCGAGATCGGGGTGGGGGCCCCGGCGGGCCGCTCGCCGCCCAGGATCTGGAAGGAGGTCTCGTCGAGCGGGGGCGCGATCTGGACGGTGATGGGCTCGGTGACGGCCCACTGGCACGAGAGCCGGTAGCCCTCGCGCACGAGCGCGTCGCCCAGCTGCAGCTCGTCCATGATGGTAGGCGGCGGGGGCGTGCCCGCGACCAGCTTGACGCGGCACGAGGTGCAGCGCCCGCGCCCGCCGCAGGTGGCGGTGATGTCCACGCCACCGGCGTGGGCCGCCTTGAGGATGGTCGTGCCGGGCTTCGTGTCGAGCATGTGACGGCCCGGCAGGATGGTCAGAGAGATCGCCATTCGGGCGCAGGATAACACTTCTTTCTTGACTTCCCGCGGGGGTTTGCCGATAGTTCCCTACTAACCCGTCACAGGGCTTCGGCGGGCACTGCTTCGGGGGGTGCGTTGCTCCGCTACGTCGTCTATCGCCTCCTCTGGTTGGTTCCGACGCTCCTCGCGATGGCGCTCGTCACCTTCCTGGTGATGCACGCCACTCCGGGCAGCCCCCTCGATCCCGTCGCGGAGGGGGCGAACCCGCTATCGCCGGAGGCGCAGAAGAACCTTGCGGAGGTCTACGGCCTCGACAAGCCGATCTACACGCAGTTCGGCATATTCTTGACCAAGGCCCTGCGCGGCGACTTCGGGACGTCCTTCGTCTACAAGACCCGCACGGTGGCCGAGATCATGGTGGAGACCTTCCCGATCTCCCTGCTCCTCGGCAGCATGGCCCTCGTCCTGGCGGTCGTGGGCGGCGTCACCCTCGGCATCCTGGCCGCGGTCTATCAGAACCACTCCTGGGACTATGTCTCCGTGGCGGTGGCGACCCTCGGGGTCAGCGTGCCGAACTTCGTGATGGCCGTCTTCCTGATCGTCATCTTCTCCTTCGTCCTGCCCATCTTCCCCACCGGAGGCTGGAACTCGCCTCAAGATTGGGTGCTGCCCACGGTCACGCTCGCGCTCGCCCCGATGGGCATCATCGCGCGCTTCACGCGCTCGAGCATGCTCGAGGTGATCCGGTCCGACTACATCGTGACCGCGCGAGCCAAGGGTCTGTCGGAGGGGCCGGTCATCCTGAAGCACGTGCTCAAGAACGGCTTCATCCCGGTGGTCACCTTGCTCGGGCCCATGTTCGCGGCGGTAGGGACCGGCTCGTTCTTCGTGGAGTCCATCTTCCGCATTCCGGGCATGGGCCGCTTCTTCGTGCTCTCGATGACCGGACGCGACTACCCGATGATCATGGCGGTCGTGCTCATCTACGGTGCGTTCCTGGCCCTGATGAACCTCGTGGTCGACCTCCTCTATGGCACTCTCGACCCCCGCATCCGATACTAGCCTGCCGACGCCGGGCGCGCTGGACCCGCCCCGGACCGCGATCCGGGGCTCGAGCCTGTACCGTGACGCCTGGCGCCGCCTGCTCCGCAACAAACTGGCGGTGGTGGGCGGGGTCGTGGTCGTTCTGCTCTGCCTGCTCGCCATCTTCGCCGACCTGATCGCCCCCCAGTCGTACACCAAGCCCAACTTCGGCCGGCTGTACGAGTTCCCCTCTCGGGAATACCCGCTCGGCACCGATCAGCTCGGGCGCGACGTGCTCTCGCGGCTGATCTACGGGGCGCGCGTCTCGATGCTGGTGGGCCTCGGAGCCCAGATCATCATCGTGCTGATCGGGGTGCCGATCGGCGCACTGTCCGGCTTCATCGGGGGCCGCACCGATCTGCTCCTCACCCGCTTCGTGGACGTGATGTACGCCTTCCCGCAGCTGCTCTTCGTGATCCTGGTCATGTCCATGCTCGGAGCGGGGCTGATCAACATCTTCATCGCGCTCGGCCTCACCGGGTGGGTGGGCATCGCGCGTCAGACGCGCGCCCAGGTCCTCTCGATCAAGGAGAAGGAGTTCGTGGAGGGGGCCCGCGCGCTCGGAGCGGGCTTGTGGCGGGTCATGAGCCGTCACGTGCTGCCGAGCGCGCTCACCCCCATCGTGGTCTCGATCACGTTCGGTATCCCGCAGGCGATCTTCACGGAGGCCGCCCTCTCGTTCATCGGAGTCGGCATCAACCCGCCCACGCCCTCCTGGGGGCAGATGGTGGGCGAGAACCAGCAGTACCTCCGCTCCTACTGGCACCTGTGCGTGTTCCCGTCGATCGCCATCGCGGTGACCATGCTCTCGTTCACGTTCTTCGGAGACGGGGTCCGCGACGCGCTGGATCCCAAGCTGAAGTAGCCCACAGGAGGACAACAACCATGCGGATTCCCCCCATGCGAATTCCGAAGGACCAGCTGGACCTCTTCGCCACGCGCCTCGAGTCCATCGGGGTCGGCCGGCGCGACTTCCTGAAGGTGATCGGGGCCATGGCCGCCTTCGGCGGGCTCGGCTTCGCCACCCAGGCCCACGCGGCCAAGCCCAGCAAGCCCGGGGCCGGCGAGAAGCTGGCGAAGGAGCAGGTGCTCCGCTACGGCGGCGGGGGCTGGATGCAGAACGAGCCCTCCAGCCACGACTTCAATAAGGACCTCTACTGCGGGGGAGCGAACGCGCTCTTCGCGGGGCTCATGGTCTTCAACGCCGACTTCGTCTCGGTCCCGTGGATGGCGAGCAAGGTGGAGGGGAACAAGGACGGCTCGGTCTGGACCTTTACGATCCGGAAGGACAGCCGCTGGTCGGACAACTCGCCGGTGTCCGCGCGGGACTTCGAATGGTCGTGGAAGCGCCAGCTCGATCCGGCCACCGCGGCGCCTTACGCGTCCTTCCTCTACGACCTCAAGAACGGTGAGGCCTACAACAAGAAGCAGCTCACGGACGCGAGCCAGGTCGGTGTGCGCGCCAAGGACGACTGGACCCTCGAGGTGACGCTGGAAGGGCCGCGCGGCTACTTCCCGGTTCTGGCCGCCTATCTGGCCGCCCTGCCGGCCCACAAGGGCGCGGTGGAGAAGCACGGCGACAAGTGGACGGAGGCGGCCAACATCGTGACCAACGGGCCCTTCACCCTCGAGGCATGGGAGCACAACAAGCAGGTCGTGCTCAAGAAGAACCCGTACTATTACGCGGCCAAGGACGTGCACCTGACCCGGGTGGTGATCCCGATCATCCCGGTGGCCTCCGGGGCACTGCCCTACGAGAACAACGAGCTCGACATCACGGCGCTGCAAGCCGGCGACCTCAAGCGCCTGCAGGCCGACCCGCGGATGTCGAAGGACGTCTTCAGGTACCCGTTCCCGGGCACCTGGTACCTGCTGCCGCAGACAACGAAGCCTCCGTTTGACAATCTGAAGGTTCGCAAGGCGGTGGCGCATGCCATCGACCGGGAGAATGTGGTGAAGGTGAGCCAGGGCCTTACGGTGCCTGCCTGGTCCATGATCCCGCCCGGCTTCCCGGGAGCGGTCGACGACGCCAAGATCAAGGCCATCCAGAAGTACGACAAGAAACTGGCCATGGAGCAGCTCAAGGGCACGCCCTTCGAAGGCGGCAAGAACTGGCCCAAGATCACTCTCTCGATGCGCGACGAGGCGCTGGGCTCGAAGCCGCTCGCCGAGGCGGTCCAGGCCGTGCTCCTCGACTCGCTGAACATGAAGACCGATCTGGAAGTCCTCGAGCCGCGGGTCTTCCGCGAGCGTCTCTGGAAGCAGGACCTGCAGTTCGTGTGGATCCGCTGGTTCATGGACTACCCGGACCCGCACAACGAGTACTTCGACACCTTCTACGGCAAGAAGACCACCGGTCGGCGGCAGGCCTGGGTCAACGACGCCTTCGACAAGGAGCTGGAGGCCGGGCGCGACACGCGCGACCCCAAGGTGCGCCTCGAGCACTACAAGAAGGCGGAGGAGATCATGCAACAGGACGTCGGCTACGTGCCGGTGGCCTGGGTGGTGCGCTACGCGGCCAAGAAGCCGTGGGTGGGCGGAATCGAGAAGAACAAGGCGGGCGAGCTCGTGGTGGACGGCAACATCTACGTTGACATGTTCGCGCACATCTACATCACGGAGAAGGGTTAGCGTCCGCTATGAGGGGAGGCATTCGGGCCGCGCGTCCGGCGCTGTTCGGGGTGGCGGGGCTGCTGTTGGTGGCCGGGGTGGCCGCGGAGCAGGTCGTGTGCCTCAGACTGCTCGACGACAAGAATCTCGCCGGGACCGCCACGCTGACCACCGGTCAGGCCGGACTGCTCGAGCGAGAGCGCCCGGTGAACCTCGAGAGGAAGCAGTAGGAACTGCCGCGCCCCTCACCCTGCCCTCTCCCCCCGTGGGGGCGAGGGTTCGAGAAAGCCTCGCCCCTCTGGGGAGAGGGCAGGGTGAGGGGGAGATGTTGCGGCGGCTACTTGGCGACCTGGACGGTGCCCTTCATGTTGGGGTGCAGGGCGCAGTTGTAGTTGAAGACACCCTCGTCCTTGAAGGTCAGCGACGCGTTCTGTCCCTTCAGGAGCAGGCCGGTCTTGAGCGGGGTCCCAGCTACCGAGATCTGGTGCGGTGAGTCGTCGGTGTTCGTCCACGTGACCGTCTTGCCCGGCGCGACACTGATGCCGGGAGGCCCGAAGGTGAATGCGCCGATGTTCACCCCGATCGAGCCGGCGGGCGCAGGCGCCGCGGTCGCCACCATGGTCCGGCCCGCCATGGCCGGGTAGGAGATCACGAAGTCCTGCGCGTCGTGAGGCTTGTGGCACTGGAAGCAGGCCTTGTAGTTGGCCTTGTCGTTGAACTTGCCGTCGGCTCCGAAGGCGGAGTACTCCCACTCCCCGTTCCGGATATCGTCCGGATACTCGGTGCCCCAGCCGGCGCGGTGTAGGCGATGAGGTCGCCCTTCAGGAAGCGGCCCTTGGCGTCGTTGATCGGGTTGCCCTGGGCGTCCACCTGCGCCTTGTACTGGACGAGGGTGAGGACGGTCCCGCTCGGGAGCGGCTTGCCCTCCTTCGCCGCCTGGACGGCGGCCGGGGTGGCGTAGAGCTCCCGATACTGCTTGACGTCGTAGCGGTCGGCGATGGTGTAGAGCACGCCGTCCTTGTAGCTGGCCGGGAACACGATCTTGTCGGGTCCCGCGCTGCTCCGCGAGGCCGCCACGCCCAGAGCGGCCACGACGGCGGTTGCGACCATGAGCCCAAGGATCCGCTTGCTCATTCCGGTCCTCCGTGACCAGCGGTGTATGAGGTCCTGCGATCCGATCGGCTTCACGGGAGTCTACGGCCGGCGACGCCGGCCGGATGTCACAACCGTGTAAGGTCAGCGCCGCCCGTGGGCGCTCTCGGACTGAGTGGGCAGGAGCGACACGTGGCTGTGCACGGCCAGCCAGCGGCCCTCGCGGCGTGCGAGGACGAACGTCGCGCGCCCCTGCCGTGTGAACGGCTGGCCGTCGGGCGCGGTCGCTCCGGATGACCAGGTCGCGGCGATCCAGGCGGCGCCGTCGGCCGCGGTGACCGCCGGGTGCTCCTCGAAGCGGAAATCCCGGATACGGGGCCAGATCTGGCGCCACTGCTCGCGCTCGATGTTATCGAGCCCGTGCACCGCGGTGGCGTAGGTGCCGAAGGCCACCGCGTCCGGAGCGAAGAGCCGCCGCCCCGCCGCGAAGTCGCGGCCCCGGCACGCCGCCTCGAAGATGGAGAGCCACTCGATCGCTTCGCCCCGCGAATCTGCCATGCGCGGATTATGCGTCACGGTGAGCGTTTTCCGCAAGTTGCGGGCCCTTTGCTACCAGCTTGCTACCAGCAGTGCCGCCGTCCCAAGCAACGCTCGCGTGATACAGGACTTCTTTCTGTGCTTCGACGCCTTCGACAAGAAAGCCTTGCGTGATCAGCTGCAGTCTAAGGTTTCCGCTGTGCTGACGGCCCTCCGCATCGGCGCCGACGGCCGCTACGAGTTTCGCTCAATCATTGACGGAAGCTACGTGACGACTGAAGAAGGGCAAGTCGTTCACTCTGCGTCGTTTGAGGCTGGCTCGGTCGGGGTGTATAGTGCGGCTAACCCTGGGGTCCTTAGATGCGAAGGTACAAGAATCGCGCACCCATGGGCGAGGCCACCGAGCTGCGGCATTACACCACACTCGACGCCCTCGTACAGATATTCCGAAACCGACAGCTGCGATCGACGCGTGTCGACAAGTTTCCCGACCCCTTCGAGGGCTCCGTTCCGAAGAAGCAAATCGACGACCAAGTGCCCATTTTCTCTAGCAGGAACGCGGTTCAGATGATGAGTGTCGCTGCACACTATCCCCGCATGAGCATGGCACCCCGGCGCAATCTCGATCCGTGGATGGAAATGACCATGCGGCGGCGAGCCAGTACGAACCTGTGACGTCTCTCCGATCCCGGTCAGGCACGTCGGGCAAGCGCACTTGACCTTCCATTCGGGTCTTCAGACCATAGGCCAGCGGACTTGACCATGACCTTTGCAAACCTACGAGGATTTCTCGCCACCTCCGCGGTCGCACTGGGCTTCTGCCTCAGCGCCCTCCCGTCGTCAGGCCAGGGCCAAGGGCCGATTGAGGACCGCTCCATCCGTCCCTTCAAGGTGCACATCCCGCAAAGGGCGCTCGACAACCTGCGCGGGCGGATCAAAGCCACGCGCTGGCCCGACAGGGAAACGGTCGCCGATCGGTCGCAGGGCATTCAACTCGCCGAACTGCAGCAGCTGGTTCACTACTGGGGCAGCGGCTACGACTGGCGTAAGCTCGAGGCGAAGCTGAATAGCCTGCCGCAGTTCAAGACCGTCATCGACGGCGTGGACATCCATTTCATCCACGTCCGCTCGCGTCATCCGAACGCGCTCTCAGTGATCGTCACGCACGGCTGGCCGGGCTCGGTGATCGAGCAACTCAAGATCATCGGCCCGCTCACGGATCCCACCGCGCACGGCGGCCGTGTCGAGGACGCCTTCGACGTCGTCATTCCGTCCATCCCGGGCTACGGCTTCTCCGGCAAGCCGAGCGGCACCGGTTGGGACCCCGACCGGATCGCGCAAGCCTGGGCAGAGCTTATGAGGCGCCTCGGCTATACCCGCTACGTCGCCCAAGGCGGCGACTGGGGCACGCCAATCTCCAGCGCGATGGCGCGCCAGAAGGCGGCCGGATTGCAAGGCATCCACATCAATCTGCCCGCAACGCTGCCGCCCGAGGTGACCGCCGTGCTCGCCTCCGGCGGCCCCGCGCCGGCGGGACTCTCCGAAAAGGAAAGCGCGGTGTTCGAGGCACTGAGGAAGAACGGCATGGCGGGGAACTCGGCCTACTTCACGATGATGACCGCGCGGCCGCAGACGGTCGGCTACGGTGCGACGGACTCCCCCGCCGGCCTCGCGGCATGGGTCCTAGTGCATCCAGGCTTCGCACAGTGGCGCTACGGCGCCGATCCAAAGCAGTCGCCGTCCAAGGACGATGTGCTCGACAACATCACGCTGTACTGGCTGACGAACACCGCGGCGTCGGCAGCCCGACTGTATTGGGAGAACGGTGCACGAGGCAGCGTCATCGCCTCCGCCCCGCAAAAGACGTCCGAGATCTCGCTGCCCGTGGCTATCACGGTTTTCCCAGAGGACGTCTATCGCGCTCCGGAGTCGTGGGCGAAGCGGGCCTACCCCAGTCTCAGCTATTTCCACGAGGTCGACAAGGGCGGGCACTTCGCCGCGTGGGAGCAACCCGAGCTCTTCGCATCCGAGCTGCGCGCCGCCTTCAATTCACTCCGTAAATGACCGGCAAGGCCTCGTAGCCTCTGAACTCGCTCTATCGGAGCAACTAGACCATGAGTCCACGGCAGCTCTTCCTTCCCGCAGCAATCGCCGCAGCGATCGGGGTGTCGATCGGCACCTCAGCGAAGGACGCCGACATGACGCGACACCCGCCGACCGGTGCCGTCAAACTGTCGATTGAAGGCGACCTGCCGCCTCTCGGCGGAGCGACCGAGTGGATCAACTCGGGTCCGCTGACGGCTGCGAGCCTGCGCGGCCATGTCGTCCTGATCGAATTCTGGACCTATACCTGCATCAATTGGTTACGCACCCTGCCCTACGTGCGGGCGTGGGCCGCAAAGTACAAGGACCAGGGACTCGTCGTGATCGGCGTGCATTCGCCCGAGTTCGAATTCGAGAAGGACCTTGGTAATGTTCGCCGGGCCGCACGGGACATGCGAGTCGACTATCCCATCGCCGTTGATAGCGAGCATGCGGTATGGCGCGCGTTCCGAAACGAATACTGGCCCGCCCTGTATTTCGTCGATGCACAGGGGCGCATTCGACATCATCGGTTCGGTGAAGGTGAATACGAGCGGTCGGAAGCGGTCATTCAACAATTACTGACCGAGGCCGGGGCACGCGGAATCGGCCGCGATCTCGGGACCGTAAACGCGCGGGGTCTGGAAGTGGCCGCCGATTGGGGCGACCTCAGGTCCCCGGAGAACTACGTGGACTACGCTCGGACCCAGAACTTTGCGTCTCCGGGCGGCGCAGTGCTGGGTCAGCGTCGCGACTATGCCGCACCTCCGCGGCTGAGCCTGAATCACTGGGCCCTGTTGGGCAATTGGACGGTGAAGCAAGAGGCCATTCGTCTGGAGAAGGCGAACGGGCGAATCGCCTACCGCTTTCACGCCCGCGACCTACATCTCGTCATGGGACCGCCAGCGGGCGCACAGCCCGTGCGGTTTCGCGTGCTCATCGATGGCCAGCCGCCGGGCGCCGCGCACGGCGTCGACGTCGACGCCCAGGGCTACGGCACGGCGGCCGAACAGAGGCTGTACCAGCTCATCCGCCAGCCGAAGCCCATCGCGGATCGACTGTTCGAGATCGAGTTCCTCGATCCGGGCCTGGAGGCGTTCGCATTCACGTTCGGCTGAGGTGTGCATCCCATTGGGTGGAATTGGAGATGCATCCGATGAAGGCGTGCGGTTCGCACCCGGTCTGCTCCGGGCGGACGTGTCCGCTATCGATCGGACCGAGGAGGTTCACCCATGGCCCACATGTCCGAGGATACGCAGCCTGGTTTGCCGGGTTGTGCATCGCGGAATGGAACAAGCTCCTGCGTCAGAACAAGCTGCTGACATAGGACGGGAGCACCGCCCGCTGCTTCCGAGACCTGACCTGCTCTGACCATTCGCGTCCATCACGGGTCCCGGATCAGAACCGCCGTGGGCGGTACAGGCTCTACAGATCCAATCCGAGACTCATTGGGACTCCCTGATTGCTCCTAGTACATGAGTCGGGCAAGGTCGAATGGAGCCCGGGGGAGCTTCCCTCGGGGCGTTGCATGGTCGACCATCGCGCCGGCCGGTGGTTCTGCTTCGGAGGCGCGTGGCTAATGGCGGGTCTCCGGGAATCAGCATCCCGACCGCGCTCACGTCGATGGCACGGAAGGCCGTTCAGTTTTGCTCCACGCAGATCGAGACGTGGTAGCAGCCTGGTAGCACCCGCTCAGAAGTATCTAAAGGATTGGACGTTTCTTGCTAACCGCTAATCGCGCATTATGCGACAGAGGACCTCTGAACGGCGCTTCATCTGGGGGCCTTTTTTGTAGCCACGGTCGGGGGGCGTTTTTCTAGACAGGCATTTCGGGCCGCGCTATATGAGTACCAGCGGGTGGTCCTCACCGAGACGTGCTGTCGACCGAGCCGCACCAAGCACCGCCCACCTAGGAGCGTGACCATGTCCTCCTCAGACCTTCCCATCGAGTGCTGCAAGCCGGTGTCAGCCACGCTCGCGCGCCTTGGCCTCGCCCTGCGAGAGTCGGTCGCCGCCGGGGGCCTGGCCTTCGCCGTCGGCGTGCACGGAGCGGAGCCACCACGGATCGACGTCGTCTTCGCTCCGATCGTTCAGGCTGTGAAGGTCGAAGTGGCCGAGCGGCATCCGCATACTGACGACAAGCAGCAAGCGTTCGTCGCGCTGGAGCTGCGGCGCGCGCTCAGCCAGACCACGGCCGCGTACGTCGTCCCCGAGCACTACGACACGAGTCTCTTCGCGCGCTAGCATCCGGCGCATGAGCGAGCCCGTTCCGCCACCGCTCGGCAACCTAGCGGGCATCACCGGGGATCCGCTCGAGGATTCATGTTCCGGCCGATGCGCGAGGCGATGATGCTCGGCCCCGTGCAGTGGAAGAACTTCACGAGCCTGGTCGTCCTGCACCTGACGCTCGACCGGATGCTGAGCCTGCGCATCGCCCTGGGACTCGCGGCCGAGCCGGGCGCCGCAACGGCGAAGCCCGGCACCGTCGACCAGATCATCGACGCGGTGGCGGAGCTCTCGTTCCACCGACGGGTCGGCATCGCCGAGACGGCCGGCTGGGCCACGCCCGAGGTCGCGGGGCATCTGCGCGAGGTCAACCGTGTGCGGAACCGGCTGCTCCACTTCAACCCCAACCACACCGGGTTCGAGCACGTCCCGGAGATCGCCACGGCCGAGGCGTTCAAGATCCTGGCCGCGCGTGGGAACGTGGCGCTGCGGGGCATTCTCGCCGGCGAGCTGCTCGCCTTGTTCCTGGCCGCCGCGAAGCCGGACTCGGCGTAGCGGCGTCACCGCTCACCGCGCGGCCCGGGCTCGTCGAGGGCGGCGGCCAGCTGCACGTTCGTCCACTTCATTCGGATCTCCCTTCGCACGGATATCCCGCATCGCGTGAGCGTCGGACAGATGAATGGGGAAGTGAGCGGGGGCGCTGCTACCACGTTGCTACCAACCCACCGTGATTCTGCGTGACCCAGCGTCATCAGCCGGACCCCGCCCCCGCGACTTTCCGCGACGTTAGATCACGCCGGACCACGCAGAATCGGCCCGCGGCGAAGCGCGGATTATGCGGGGAGGCCGGGCCTTGTCAAGCGCGAGCCGACTCGCTTATCCTCCGCCCCATGAGCGAGCCCGGCCCCGCGCCGCCCCTCACGAAGGAGACGCTACGCGTCCTCGCCCAGGCGCAGGGTTTCGCGCTGACAGATGCCGAGCTCGACGGCCTGCTCCCGCTGGTGCGAGCCGTGCGCACGATGATGGACGAGCTGGCCGCGGTGCCGCTCGAGGACGTCGAGCCCACCGCCCTGTACCACATGCTCTAGGGCCCCCATGACCGATCTCGTGTGGAAGTCGATGGGCGAGCTGGCCCGGCTGGTGGCCACCAAGGCGGTCACGCCGGTGGAGGTGGTGCAGGCGCACCTGGATCGCATCGGGGCCCTCGACGGGACCATCAAGTCCTACATCACCGTGATGGGCGACTCCGCGCGCGCGGCCGCCAGGGCGGCCGAGGCTCGGGTCAACGCCCGCGAGACGCTCGGCCCTCTCCACGGCGTTCCAATCGGGCTCAAGGATCTCTACTGCACGAAGGGCGTGAAGACGACGGGTGGCTCCCGGATCCTGGGAAACTGGATGCCGACCGAGGATGCGACGGTGGTCACCCGGCTCGCGGACGCCGGCGGCATCATGCTCGGCAAGCTCAACATGCACGAGTTCGCCTACGGCCCCGAGGGTCTCAACGCCCACTACGGCACACCGTGGAACCCCTGGGATCGGAACACTCACCGCATCTGTGGCGGATCGTCCTCGGGCTCGGGAGCTGCGGTGGCCGCCGGCCTCTGCGCGGGGGCGCTCGGGTCGGACACCGGCGGCTCCATCCGCATCCCCTCGTCGCTCTGCGGGCTCACCGGCCTCAAGCCCACCTACGGCCGGGTGAGCCGGGCGGGGGCGCTGCCGCTGGCGTGGTCGCTCGACCACGTGGGCCCGATGTGCCGGAGCGCCGCCGACTGTGCGCTGATGCTGGGGGCGATGGCCGGGTACGATCCCCGCGACCCGTCCACGAGCGTGCTGCCCGTGCCGGACTACGCGGCCGCCCTGACCGGCCAGGTGACGGGGCTGCGGATCGGACTGCTCGGCCGCTTCTTCCTCGAATCGGCCGGCGCGCCCCAGCGGCAGGCGACCGAGCAGGCCGTGAAGACGCTCGAAGGCCTCGGCGCCTCCGTTCGGGAGATCACGCTCGAGCAGATGAAGCACGCGGCGGCCGCCTCCGCCGCGGTGATCTCGGCCGAGTCATACGCCTATCACGAGCCATGGCTCCGGACCCGCGCGACGGAGTACGGGCCCGACGTCCGCGAGCGCCTCCTGGTGGGCGCATTCGTCTCGGGCTCCGAGTACCTCAAGGGCCAGCGCGTGCGCCGCCTGATCCGGGACGAGGTCGACCGGGTCCTGGGCGACGTGGACGTGCTGATCGCCCCGACGCTCCCCATCGCGGCGGTTCCGGTCGGCGCACGCGAGGTCGACATCGACGGGAAACCTCAACCGGTGCGGCCGAGCCTCGTCCGGTACACACGCCCCTTCAACGTGAGCGGGCATCCGGTCGCCTCGGTGCCGTGCGGTTTCACTGTGGACGGCCTGCCGATCGGCATGCAGGTGATCGGGCGGACCTTCGACGAGGCCACCGTGCTGAGGCTGGCCGACGCCTACCAGCGCGTGACCGACTGGCATACCCGCCGGCCGCCGCTCGGGGTCTGAGGGTCATCGGCGTCGGGTAACGGCCGTGGACGAGCCGGAGCCGGTGATCCTACCCATCGAGGACGCGCTCGACCTGCACCCCTTCGCGCCCCGCGACGTGCGCTCGGTCGTGGACGAATACCTTCGGCAGGCGATGGCGCGCGGCTTCCGCGAGGTGCGGCTGATCCACGGCAAGGGGACGGGGACGCAGCGGGCGATCGTGCGCAGCGTGCTCACGGACCACCCGGCGGTGCTGCGCTTCTTCGACGGTCCTCCGGAGCGCGGCGGCTGGGGCGCGACGGTGGTCGTCCTGCGGCCTAGTCCCGGTCGGCCCGCAGGAGCAGCATCCGGTCGCTGAACGAGACGACGCGGCCGTCCTCGATCGTGAAGTCGAAGGCCTCGCGGCAACGGGCCGGCGCGGCCAGCACGAACCGGTCGAGGGCGGCCCGGTCCTCGGGGGTCATCCGCGTCCGGGCCGTCCAGTCCTCCCAGAGCCGCCGCTTGCTCATGATCGCCTCGTCGATGACGGTGAGCCCGACCGCCCGCAGAAAGGCCGTCCACTCGAGCTGGCGGTAGGCGCGCACGTGGCTCGGGTCCCGGCGGCGCTCGATCTCCAGGACGAACGCGGCCAGCTCCTCGTCGTCGTGGCCCAGGATGTCCTGCACGAGGAGGGAGCCGCCCGGGCGGAGCACGCGCGCGGCCTCTCGCACCGCCGGCAGCAGGGCCGCGAAGTGGTGGGCCGCGATCCGACAGGTCACGACGCCGAAGCTTCCCTCGCGGAAGGGCAGGGCCTCCACGTCGGCGGCGAGGCACCGCACCGCGGCCGCGCCCTCCCGCGCCGCCAAATCGCGCGCCGCCCGCAGCATCGGTAGCGTGAGATCCACCGCGACCACGCTCGGCGTGAAGCGGGAGAAGGCCAGCGCGGTGTGGCCGGCCCCGGTGGCGATGTCCAGCACCCGCGCGGCCGCGCGGTTGCGGCCCCACACGAGGAGCTGCTCGAGATCCGGGCCTCCCGCGTGGCCCGCACTGGTGACGTAGGCGGCGGCGCTCGGCCCGAACTGGGCCTGCACGCGCGCTCGCTGGCTCTCGCTCACGCCGGACCCGCCGCCGCGGTCAGGACGATTTGCGCTCGGACAGATGGCGGAGCAGGAACTCGGAGTCGAGCGGGGTGAGGTCGAAGCGCCGGCCGGCTTCGTCGATGAGCCGCGTCCGGTCGGCCTTCGGGTTGTCCCGGAGCTGCTCGTCGATCCACTTCACCGCCTGCTTGATGGGGGCTTCTCCGGCGCTCATGGGCTCGTCCTCTCTGGCGCGGCTTGGCCGGGCGGGACCGGCGTCACAGATCGCGCACGACGCGGCGCGCGCGGTCCAGGTTTCGGCGGAAGATATCGAAGGAGTTCACCAGTTCGGGCTTTCGGCCCTGGCCGCGATCGAGCGTGAAGGCGGAGAAGGTGATGTCGTGGGCGAGCGGGAAGTCGCGATAGAGCTGGCCCGCCACCTTCTGGGGATTCTCGGAGCGGGTGATCTCGAAGTCTTCGAGGGCGCGTAGCGGGGGGATGCGCTCGCCGTGCTTGGTGCGCACCCACTTCATGGTGCCGCCCAGCAGGTAGGACAAGAACAGGCAGTCCACCAGCATGGACTCGGTCCACGGGATCGCCTTCTGGTAGCCGGCCACGAAGCGCGCCCCGGTCGACAGGAGGAAGTTCCGCGCGGTGTCGGGGGTGACGAAGTCGCAGGCGCCGAAGATGTAGCCGGTTCCGGTGCTGGGACTGCAGTGCTCCACCAGGGTCTCGAGCCGGATCACCTTGTCCCCGATGCCCACCAGCTTGCGCCGCTGGCCGTGCGAGGCGATGTAGCACACCTGGAAGGAGCGGCGCCGGCGCCGGACCTCCTCGAGGAGCAGCCCCAGGTCGTAGCTCGAGTAGAACCGCCGGTAGACGAGGTTGACCCGGATCCCCTCCCAGGCGAGAGACTGCCGGATCGCTTTCAGGTAGGGGAGTACCGAGGGCTCGTCGTCCAGCAGACGTCCCTTCTTGTTCCACATCGACTCGAGCACCACCACGCCCGGCATCGTTCAGCCCTCGACGAGCAGTTGCCCTGGCCAGCCGCATTCCCAGGGGAGCCCAGGGAGCCCCGGGCGGGTCATGATACCACGGGGGTCCGGCCCACGATATTGGACGGTTTCGGAATCATCCAATTGGACGTTTACATGGTCTAGAAGATCTCGATAATGGCGGGTATCGGGGAGCCATGAGGATTCAACTGGACAGGGGGGCGGGCAGGGCCGGAAAGGCGCCGTTGTCCCGGCAGATCCAGCTGCACTTCGAGCGGCTGATCAGCCAGGGCCTTCTGGTGCCGGGTGTCAAGCTGCCGGCCAGCCGGGAGCTGGCCCGGGAGCTCGGGGTGAACCGCACAACGGTGGCGCTGGCCTACGACGAGCTGGTGGCGGGCGGCTGGGCCCGGGCCCACGTCGGCCAGGGGACGTTCGTCGCCGACCGCGTGCCCGCCGCGGTGGGTGTGACCCGCCCGGCCGCTCCGCGGCTCGACTGGACGCGGTTCCTCTCCAGGGGTGCCCAGGTGATCGCGGCCGACACTCGCCGGAGGCGCGGCTACAGCCAGGTGCCGCGGCCGGGGCCCGGCGCCATCTCGTTCGCGGGCGGGATGCCCGACAGCGAGCTCTTCCCCACCGACGCCTTCCGGCGCGTGCTGAATCGGGTGATCCGGGAGGAGGGGCGGGAGCTGTTGCAGTATTACCCGGCGCGCGGGTATCCGCCGCTGCGGGAGTTCCTGGCCGGCTATCTGCTTCGCTTCGGACTCGAAGTGCGACCCGACGAGATCCTGATCGTCAACGGCTCGCAGCAGGGCTTTGATCTGGTGGGGCGAACGCTCCTCGACCCCGGAGACTTCGTCGCCATCGAGGAGCCGTCCTATCCGCGCGCCATGCAGGTGTTCCGGGCCTTCGGGGCCCAGCTCATGCCGGTGCCCATGCGCGACGGCGGGATCGATCCGGAGCACCTCGACCGCCTCCTCGAGCGGCAGTCACCGAAGCTGCTCTACTGTCAGCCGAGCGCCCACAACCCGACCGGACTCACGATGCAGGACGAGACCCGGAAGCGGCTGCTGGAAGTGGCGGCGCGCCATCGCCTGCCGATCATGGAGGACGGCTTCGACGGCAGCCTGTTCTTCGGCCCGCGGCCGCCCGCGCCGCTGAAGGCCCTGGACGTCTCGGGCCTGGTGATCTACATCGGCACCTTCTCCAAGATCCTGTTCCCGGGGTTGCGGCTCGGCTGGATCGTGGCAACCCCGGAGCTGCTCGACCGGTTGGAGGTCGCCAAGGAGCTGGCCGACATCCACACGAGCCCACTGATCCAGGCGGCCGTCTACCACTTCTGCCGTCAGCGGCTCCTCGACCGGCACCAGGCGCGGGTCCTGCGGGAATACGGGCGGCGGCGCACCGCACTGCTGCAGGCGCTCAACCGGCGCATGCCCGCGGGCGTGACGTGGACGGAGAACGAGGGGGGCTTCTCGCTGCTGCTCACGCTGCCGGAGGGTATGGAAGCCACCGTGCTGCTCGACCGCGCCGTGCAGCGTGGCGTCGTCTTCACCCCCGGGAACGCCTTCTTCGTGGACGGCGGCGGCGAGCGGATGCTCCGCCTGTCCTTCTCGGCCCTGCCGCTCGGCCAGATCGACGAAGGCATCAAGCGGCTGGCCGAGACGATTCGCGACCTTCAGCGGCAGCCGGAGCCGCCGGGACTCATCGCCGCCCCGGCGGTGCCGATCGTGTAGGAGGCGCCCGTGAACTTCGACACGCTTGCCGCGCGAGGAGGCCGTGATGTCCCCTCGGCCAGCCGGCCGCTGACGCCCCCCATCTACCAGACCAATGTGTACGTGTTCGAGGACATGGACACGGTGGAATCGGTGTGGGAATACAAGAAGCCGGGCTTCGTGTACGGCCGCTACGGCACCGGCAACCACGCCATGCTGGAGGACCTGGTGGCCGCGCTCGAAGGCGCCGAAGCCGCCGTGGCGAGCGCCTCCGGCATGGGCGCCACCACCGCGCTGCTCCTGGGCCTCTTCTCGGCGGGCGATCATCTGGTGGCCGCGAGGGATCTGTACGGCTCGACCGCCGCGTTCCTGTCCGACGAGGGGCGACGCCTGGGGGTCGAGACCGACTTCGTGGACGCGACCGACGCGGCCGCAATCCTGGCCGCGCTCCGACCGCAGACCCGCGCCGTCTTCGTCGAGGCGCTCTCGAATCCGCTGCTGCGCCTGGTCGACCTGCCCGCCGCGGCGCCCGAGCTGGCTCGGCGGGGGATCGACTTGATCGTGGACGCCTCGATGGCCTCCCCGGCGGTGTTCCGCCCGCTCGAGCACGGCGCGACCATGGTCATCCACAGCCTGACGAAATTCATCTCCGGCCACGGCGACGTCACGGGCGGCCTCGTCGCCGGCCGCGCGGACGCGATGGCGCGCGTCCGCACCGCCATGATTCGCGCGGGCACCAATCTCGGCCCCTTCGACGCCTGGCTGGCCACGCGCGGGGCCCGCACCCTGGCGGTGCGGATGGAGCGGCAGTGCACGAGCGCACTCGCGCTCGCGCGGTGCCTCGAGCGCCTGCCCGCGGTATCGCGCGTCCACTACCCGGGCCTGCCGTCGCACCCCCAGCACGCGGTCGCGTGCCGGCTGATGCCCCGGCTGCAGGGGGCGATCGTGTCCTTCGATCTGGGCCGCGGGGCGCCCGCGGTGGAGCGCTTCATGGAGCGGACGCGCCTGCTCGAGTTCGCCCCGAGCTTCGGTGACGTGGCCACGACGTGGACGTATCCCGCCCGCACTTCTCATCGTCGCGTCTCCGACGAGGAGAAGGCGGTAATGGGCATCGGCCCCGGGCTGGTGCGGGTATCGGTCGGACTCGAGGACCCTGCGGAGCTGATCGCGGACGTGGAGGCCGCGCTCGCATGAGCCCGGTGGTCGGCGCGGAGCGCATGCCCCCAATGGTGCAGCCGGTTACGCTCGAAGGCCGCTTCGTTCGGCTCGAGCCGCTAACCACGGCGCACGTGGCGGGGCTGCTCGCGGCTGCGGAGGGCCCACGGGAGACCTACGGCTTCACCCTGGTGCCGGAGGACGAGGCCGAGACGCGGGCCTATGTCGAGGCCGCGCTCGGCGAGCAGGAGGCGCGGCGCGCGCTGCCGTTCGCCATCGTCGACCGCGCCAGCGGCCTGGTCGTCGGCTCGACTCGGCTCTTCAACATCGAGTTCTGGCCGTGGCCGCCGGGCAACGTGAACCAGCGTGGGGTGGACCGGCCGGACGTGGTGGAGATCGGATGGACCTGGCTGTCCGCCGCGGCCCAGCGGACGCCGATCAACTCGGAGGCGAAGCTCTTGATGCTGGCGCACGCGTTCGACCGCTGGCGGGTTCATCGGGTGAGCCTCATGACGGACGCGCGCAATCTGCGCTCGCGGGAGGCCATCATGCGGCTGGGCGGCCGCTTCGACGGAATC
>Ga0207684_10001524_pt1 | contig 24842 bp, 22 predicted proteins | sample KBSK5501metaG_FD_184342 | JGI IMG/M metagenome (GOLD analysis project Ga0207684, IMG submission 184342) | Corn, switchgrass and miscanthus rhizosphere microbial communities from Kellogg Biological Station, Michigan, USA - KBS K5-50-1 metaG... | ecosystem: Host-associated > Plants > Roots >...
AAACCCAGCAAGCAACGCGGTATAGCTCAATGTCTCCTTGGATACGCCTGGTATCGGCCGTTCTGGTAGCAACATGGTAGCAGATGACCACCGGCTAGCCACTACAGGTCCAACGGGTTGCCCGTCCTAGTGGGCCCAGGCCCTCACCGTCTAGATCCACAGCCTCGCGCTGGTCCCCTGCTTGAGAGTTTCGCGAGAGCCAGATCCCGTCATACGCAGCCTTTGGCTTTGAGCTTCTTGTTCGCCCTTTTCCCCGCGTGTGGATCCGCACCGGAATCGACCGGGACGGGACCCGTCGCCTATGGGTTCCTTACCAATGTATCGCTGCCCGGCTACATGGGCGAGTCGCGATACTCGAAGACGAGTACTTCGTGCACTGGATATGGGGCAACGGCAAGGCTCGTGGCTGCACGCGTCCGGAAGCCACTGGCCGACCCTCGTATTGACGTGAGCCCCAGAGTCTAGAACGAATTCGGACCAAGTTCCACCGAGGGATAAACAGCCGAAACTTACGAGGCCGGGCGATACGATCCCACACCGTCTTACTCAGTAAGGACATCTTTAAATTGACTTCCTCTGGGCCCGTCTAATAGCCTGAGGCCGGTTCATCATTCTGACTGGCATTTGCATCACAACGCTCTCAGCCAGCGGATCGCGGCGTCCACCTCCAGCCAAGCGCATGGAGACTTCGAAAGCCCCCTTCACATCATCTGCCATGCTCCCATCGCGCGCCCCGTACTTCCGCGGCACCTCTCAACTAGCCCGGTCGACGTCCCGGTGATCTGCCGTCCGGCCCGAGAGGGGAAGGACCCTTGCTTCATATCGGCAACCCGGCATAGGTTGAAATGACAATCGACGCTGTAGCAGGGGGTGAGTAATGCGCGCATCCAACTCTAATGGCCCGCTGCATGTCCGAGCGCTTGCCGGCACCTATGTCGTGCTGATGGCATTCGACCTGGACGAACATGCGCGCTCAGGCCTGCGTGGTTTTGCAATCAAGCGTGGCATCCACGGCAGTCCGACCCCGGCTGCTTGGTTGCGTGGCATCAAGTATTTTAAAGACCTCGTCCCCAACCCGAAGAAAGGCGACGAGTACCTGACTCGGCAGCATCCAATCCAAAGTTTCCTCTGGTCCGACTATGCCGCGCACCCGGGTACCACCTACGACGTGACCGTCGCCGCGCTCTACGGCGACATACACTCGCTCGATGAGAAGTACACGGTCACCTTCCAGATCACCACTGAAAAAGAGAAGGACAAGGGACACGGCATCTGGTTCAACCGAGGTGCAATCGCGAGCCACGCCCTCGCAGTCGAGTTCGCCAATAGGCAGATTACCAAGGACATGTTCAACAAAGTCGATGCGAACGGTCAGATAGTCGACCCGGAAGTCAAATGGCTGTCGCGCGGTCTCGCCGAGGCCTGCATCGATTTCATCAACGGCGCCAAGAAGGGCGAAGGCCTGCGGGTGTGCGCCTATGAATTCACCTACCTGCCCGTCCTCGCGGCGCTCAAGAGAGCCCTGGAGCGCGGCGTCGACGTGCGCATCATCTATCATTTCACCAAGAAGTCCACTGACCCGAACATCAAGGCGATCGCGGCCGCCGGGTTGCCCAAGACGGCGAACGTGGACGGCAAGGCCGTGCCCATTCTCTTTCAGCGCACCCGGACGAGGATTCCCCACAATAAATTCATCGTGAAACTCGCGAAGGGTCAGCCGAGCGAAGTCTGGACAGGTTCGACCAACTTCACCGACACGGGGTTCTTCGGACAAACAAATGTCGGCCATCTCGTACTCGACCCAAATACGGCGACTACCTATTTCACATTCTGGAAGGAACTCAGCGGCGATCCGACGCTCTCGGTTGCAGTGAAGAACGCGGTCAATCTGACGCCAAATCCTCCGAACGCTATTCCGAAAGCATCGATCAACGAATTCTATTCGCCCCGCATCGCCGAGAGCATGCTCGGTTGGTACGCGCAGCGCATCGGCGACGCGGCTTCTCTGGCAATGATGACGATTCCGTTCAACGTTGCGACGCAGATTCTCGCAGGACTGGGCAAGAAGCTCGATTCGCTGCGACTCGTCATTCTCGAAGACCCACCGAGCAAGGACGTAACCAACGCGGAGGTGCGCAACAAGGGCCAGCTCCTGTTCTCCAATGGGGCGATCCTCGGCAAGCAATTCATCAAGTACAAGGCGGGCGGTGGCAAGGTCGTGCCGATCACGCACTCGCCGCTGGAGACCTGGTTCGTCGACGAGGAATTGGCACGCCCGATCAACAACGGCCACGTGTTCTTCGTTCATTCGAAGATCCTTCTGATCGACCCGCTTTCGGACGACTCCCTGGTGTGTTCGGGTTCGGCCAACTTCTCCAAGGCATCGCTCATCAACAACGACGAGAACATGCTTCTCATCCGCGGCGACACTAGGGTCGCGGACATCTATCTCACGGAGTTCGACCGAATCTTCCGGCATTTCTATGCACGCGACGCGATCAACAAGTTCGCGCAGCACGGATCGCAAGACAACCCGCTGCTGCTTGACACGACCGACAAGTGGATTGCGCCCAATTTCGCCCAAGGCACCTACAAGAACAATCGTAGACTTCTCTTCTTCCCGAACGGCGGAGCTACGCCCAAGACCTGGAGCCAGAAGGCCAGCACGGACCCAGATCCTTTCGCCAACGAGCAACAGCTGGCACGGCAGAACCGACAGAGGAAGAAGCCGGCGAAGAGGACGTCCGGGCGAAAAAAGAGCACCAGTAAGAAAAACCAAACAAGGAAAAAGGTGGCGAAGAAAAAGCCTGCGAACAGGCACGTCACAAAGAAAGGGGCGCCTGCCACGAGACGCCCTTAGATAGAGATCTGCTTAGACGTCAGCTCGGAAGAGGTCGGATCCTCAGGCGCGGCAGAGCCCAGGCGCTGGACTGCGTCGGAGACGAGGTCGTGATTGACCGTGACCAGTGGCTGCATCAGTTCACGCAGGCCCGGCTGGCCCCGGTTTGCCGACGGTGCGGCCGTCCGAATCCGCACGAACCCTTAGACGTGCGCGATCAGGGGATCGCGGATGACATAGCATAGGTGGCTCCAGCCAGCGCGCCTGCGCACTAGGGGGCGGCTCGCGCTCGTACGGTCCCCCCTCGTAGTCCCCGCCGGCCTCCTGTGTTGGGGGCAGTGACCTCGCGCCTCGTCAATTCTCAAAGAACCTACAGGAGGACGTTCTGCTTTCAACAGGGTTTTTGACAAATGATTTGAACCGCTCATCACAGTACCCGGTACACCTCAACCTCTTTCGACCGGCCCTTCACGCGGACCGGCGGCATCCCGGCGACTGCGACCTCCTCTCCCAGCCGGGCGCGCGTGCTGCCGCTCACCAGGACGTCCGCTCCCACCTCTTTGGTGAGCTCCTGGATGCGCGAGGCCAGGTTCACCGCGTCGCCGACCAGCGCGTAGGAGGCATGCTGGGCGCTGCCGATGTTACCAGCCAGCACGGGGCCCGTATGCACCCCGATGCCGTGTTGAAGCGGCTGGGCACGATCGACGTTCCAGGCGGCCAGACGCCGGCGCATCTCCAGCGAGGCCCGCACCGCACGGTGCGCGTGATCCGCGCGGTCCGCCTGCGCGTCGAACACCGCCTCAATCTCATCCCCGATGAACTGGAGCACGAGCCCGCCCTCGCCGCGGATGGCCTGCTCCATCTCCGTGAAGTAGGCGCCTAGGTCGCGCACTACCTCGCGGACCGGCGTTGCCTCCACCCACGGCGTGAAGTCGCGCAGGTCGGCGAAGAGAATGGTCACCTCGAGGTGCTGGCCCTCCAGGCCCGCTAGGCTTGCCAGGATCTGGTCAGGGATCTCCTCGGTCACGCAGCCACCAGCGGCCGTGGTCCGGCGCGATGACCATGCGACGCCCTGGCGCCACGTGCCGCCCACCATGCCCGTCACTTCCGGATCCCGCGCGGGACGCGGAAAACACCGGGGTCGGCGATCCGGGGCCAGTGTAAGGCCACCTTATGCCACGACCTGATGTGACGAGATGGGCCGCTGTGTATATCGAGGCCGTTGCGCTCTTCCAGCGTTGCCATGTTGCCTGCCCCCCTTTTCCCCTCCGGAGGAGAGCCCGGGCCATTGACTGCCTGTCTCGGTGATTCAGACCCCAGGGTGGCGATCTTCTATTGATCAGGCCGGCGTGGTAAGGGTCGACAGCAGCCGGTGTCTGGACTAAATGGGGAGACCTCGAGTGATGCAAATGCATGCTGCCGGACGGCGAGCGAATCAACGCCGGATCCAGAGCGCCGCGGGGCCCATCCCGTGATGGCCGGCGAGCTGTACGCTCTTCTGGAGCGTTGTCGGGCCGAGGACGCGCTCGCCTGGGAGCGCTTTGCCGCGTGGGTCAAGGCCCGGGGCCGCGCGATCCTGGGCGCGGTCGACAGGCTGAGCGATGCCGATGGGGAGGACGCGGTGGCCGGCACGCTCACGAGCCTCGTCACCGTCGTCCGGCGCGGTGAGATTAACGGGGCCAGCAATGCCGAGATCGACGCCTATGTCTGTAAGGCCCTTCGGAACCGGGCGCTGAACGTTCTGCGCGGGCGGGCGCGCCGTCGCGAAGTCATCGGGGCGGTGTCCGAGGTACCGAACACGGACCAGGCCGGAACCCCGGCCCTAGAACAGGTGCCGGATGAGGCTCCCTCTCAAGCCGCGCAGGCGATCGCGGCCGAGCAGCTGGGCCGGGCTGAGAAGCTCCTTCTGTCCTGGTCCCCCGAAGACCGATACTTGTTCATCGCCAAGCTCAATGGCGTGTCCGCCCGCCTTATCCAACAGACCTTGGAACGGCCGCCCTTCGAGTACTTCTCCGCCGTCACCACGGTCGACACTCGATATCACCGGCTCCGGAAGCGCTTGATCGAACACATCCGAGAGGTAGAGCCATGAGCGACCCCCGCCTGCCCGCGCCCGACGCCGAGTTCTTCCCGGGACTGCTCCGGCGTCTCGACGAGCGCGCATGCTTGCCAGGCCGGCGCCTGGAGCACCTCGTCCGCGGCTCTCTGCCATTGGCCGAGGCCGTCGAGGTGCAGGACCACCTCGTGGACTGTCTGGCCTGCCTGAACACATTCACTCGACTCCAGAGCCTCCACGAGAACTTCGAGGCTCCCCCGCGGCTGGTCCTCCGGGACTCTCTGTCCGCGCGGGCCCTGCTTGCGGACGTGAGTCGGCTGGCGTCGATGGACGAGGGGCGAGGCGCGCCGCCGGTCCTCGTCGCGGGCGAGATCGGAACGGGCAAGGGCGTGGTCGCGCGCGAGATTCACGCCCTGAGCCGCCGAGCCTCCCGGCCGTTCGTGGAGATCGGCGGATGTGCGGCCACACCGGCGTCCTGGCTCGAGCTCGAGCTGTTCGGCTACGAGCGGGGAGCCTTCCCGGAGGCCACGATTGCCACGCCGGGCCTGTTCGAAGTGGCCGAAGGCGGCACGCTGTTCCTCGACGAGATCGAGGCCCTACCGCTCGACCTGCAAGGCCGGCTGCTCGCGGCCCTTGAGCATCGGTCGGTCCGACGCCTGGGCGCGGCGGCGGCGACGTCGCAGGACGTTCGCGTCATCGTCGCGACGCACGTCGATTTGAGCGACGCCGTGCGCCGTGGCACTTTCCGCGCGGATCTGCTCGATCGTTTCCAGCTCGCGATGCTGACCCTGCCGCCGCTGCGTGAGAGAACGGACGACATCGTGCCCCTGGCCCGATACTTCGTGGGTCAGTTCGCCCGGTCTCACGGTGGGGCGCCCCGGCTGAGCATTGACGCTGAAGAGCGGTTGCGGCGCTATCGCTGGCCGGGCAACGTCCGTGAGCTCTCCATCGTCATCGAGCGAGCAGCGCGGCGGAGTGAGGGCGAGGAGATCAGCGCCGAGGAGCTCGACCTACCCAGAGCGTAGTGTCGCAGGAGCCGTGTCGGCGGCGATGCGATGCCGCCCGACAAGAGGCTCATGTTGGAGGCTCGACAACCGAGTTAAGCAGCATCAGCGGTGCTCCGGCGCGGGATTCGATCAGTGGAACGGGTCAGCACCTTCACGCTCGCCTTCCGGAAACCACGCGTGTTTCGCGTGTGGCCGCGATCAGGCTGTCCTTGATCGGCAGCTCCCGCCGCCAGCCGTCTTGTAGTCATAACCAAAGGTCGCTGGTTCAAATCCAGCCCTCGCAGCCCGGCAAGGTGAGGCCGTGACCAAAGGCCGAATCGCCGCTCACGCGGCGGTCGCGACCCCACGGAACTCGAAGGTCAGGGACTGTGTCAACGACGGTGGTAGCCCCAACGGGATTCGATAGTCAGGCTAGTTCTTGGGAGATCCCCTTCCAGGGACAGGCGCTTGCTGGCTAACCTTGTGTCCTGTTTGCAGGAACCGGTTGCCAGTTGCACGCAACCCGCCCCTTGCTCGGTCGCGCGGTCGGGTGGGTCCTGGGTGTCGGGCCCTGGGTCTCCGGGGCGGCGGACTCTCGGCCGCCCGAGCACATGGCGTTTGTCGCGGCTCTCCGCGAGCTCAAGTAGCGCGGCGCCTGATATACCCTTAGGGAATGAGCGTGCGGGGCGCTACCCCCGAGGAGCCTTCAAGTCAGCGCCGGCTCTCCGCCTGGTTGCAGGAGAAGCTGTTCGAGCGCCGGATCGTGTTGGTCACCGGCCGGCTCGATGCGGACCTCGCGGCCGAGGCGGCGGCCCTCATGGCCTTGGATGCCATCGGCGACGAGCCCATCGAGCTCCACCTGGACAGCCCGGACGGCACGCTCGAGTCGGCCTTCGTCCTCATCGACACCCTCGACCGGCTCCGCGCGACGCTACGCGCCCATTGCCGCGGACAGGTCGGTGGTCCCGCCATCGGTGTCGCGGCGGACGCTGACCACCGCTCGGCCTCCCCGCACACACGTTTTCGGCTCTTCCAGTCGACGGCGCAGTTCTCAGGCACGCCAGACCAGATCGCGTCGCACAGTCGCCAGCAACAGGAACTGCTCTGTTGGACTCGGGCCGTTCATACAGCTGAGGGGGGCGAGCAGTCGTGATGCCCAATTCATTTTTCAGGCCAGGCCGGAGTCAGCGACACTTCCCCTTGACCGCTTCCAGCTGAAAGCTAGAGGCCGCGTGCTGAAGCCGGTGGGCCCAGGTGGAAGATTCGGCTTGGACCCCCTAAAGAGACCCGCTCCTGTGATCCGGCTTCAGCGTGGACTGTTCTGGTCAGCCTGGATGGGCACCCATGGAGGTCCGCGGTGCGGTCCCGCGTATTTCGGTACGGCCGGCAGATAGCGACCCACTAATTTCTAGTTAGATGCCTGCTCGGCAGCCCTAAGAAGTCGGAAGCTTGCGGTATGCTGCTACCACCGTGCTACCACCCCCCAAGCCACCCCGTGCCCGGCGGCCCGCAGACCCTGTCCGATAGGGGCTTGCCTCGTGAATCCTGTGACCCCAGGTTGAGAAGAACGGAAACCGACATCGCATTTGTCCACTGGATCCACCTCACGTACGACAAACCACGCTGCATCTTCTCCCTAGTCGCGAGGCCCCCCAACTAAGATCTCTTCCATTTCCCCAGTCGATGCTGGAAACCCTAGTTCGGTCGTTGCGAACCTCAGACAGTACACATAGAGCTCCTGCACCACAGTAATCGTGTTGAAGTACAAGGGCGCCTCGGTATAAGCAGGTAACCGATGAAACCGATGCAGCGTTTCAGCACACCGTACTAGGTTCGAACTCTTGACGCTTACCCATGTTCCATGGACATCCGAACTCGCCGGATCGTAGACGAGCCGATAGAAGCGTTCCATCCCGGCGGCGATCGCGAGGTCCCGAGTTGACTTCTTAGTCCAATCTGCGAGCTCGATATCGATCAACTCGGGTGAGAATCCACCTCCTAGCTCATCAGCTATTTCAGCAAACCCTCTTCCTTCAAGCGAGCGCTCATCAGGATGGCTGTCCTGAAGATGCAACATCAGGAGCTTTTCCTTCCCCTCCCCGTATTGCCTAAACGACGTGAACTCCTCGTCCGTACCACGCTTGCCGAGGTATGCAAAGACAATCGCTGTTTCAGTCAAACATCGGAGCATAATCCCCGCAACATCCCGAGCCCACAAGTCTGGATCCGCGGCTACGAGGGCGTATAGACGGGTGATCCTTGCGAAGAGACCCAAGAGGATCTCGTGTCTGCTGGGGTCATAGAGATCACACCACACTCTGACGCCTAAGGAGTGGAGATACTCGATAGCTATCCTGACGTTCCGGTCAAGAATACCCAACAATCTAGTGCCTTCATCAGGTTCCAGCTGACGCCCGACATCAATCGCCACCCGCCGGGGAGAACACGGAACAAGATCATAGTTGTGGCGCCAAAAGTACTTCGGCCATGCTCGATCCTTGTAGCGCTCGTCCCGCTGATAGTGCACATTGGTGATCATCCTGGCAAATTGCTGTACGCGATACTTCTCGTCGTCGCTACAGCCACCAGGATACTTCGGTAAGAGCTCCACAACCTCCACGCCGCGGTTGAGATGTATCTTGTCGTGCTTGAAAAAGCGATTCAATGGGACCGCCCGAATGTTCCCAACGGCCAGATCCTTTCCTGGTAGCAGCTTAAGCACCAGATTGCGGAGTTGAGGAAGCTCGATTGTAGGATCAAGAGAGCCGCCTTCATCCAGCTTCTCCTGTTGCACTAGCCAATAAGCGGGACTGTCAGGATAGAATGCCAGGATTCGTCCGAACGGCTCCTGGAAGGCCTCATGAATGAGATCCGTGTGAGCGGACTTAAATTCTGCCCGTCGGTCCTCAGGAATCATCGCGAAGTCTGTGACAAGACCTAGCGCAAGAACGGTTTTCGGACAGAATAAGTCTACTGCGTCCATGAAGCGGTTGTAGAGAGTCGGCCAATCATTCCGAGCCCGAGTGTACGCTAGACTCGTGATCCACAAGAATTCAGGCAGCAGATCACGATCCCATCCGATGACCTCCATGTGGAGGTCGTGCATCGGCCCGAGCAGTTGGCTGCCGCGCCGAGCGTGAGATTCTAGCCCAGTAAACCTGGGGCCTGCGCTCGCGACCTTTTTGCGCCGTTTTTTCGACCGCTTCAACTGGCTCCTCCTTTTGACCCTCCCAGTCGGGGATGCCGCAGGGCCTCGGAGCTGCACACGCTCTGAGCCAGACTGATCTGGAATGCTCTGGAGTGTGCCTGACTTGCGCACAAAATTGTGCACAAACTCAATCCGGGAGAAATCTCTGACGGGCAACTGTTTGAAATGAAGGGTGGGCGGGCACGAGATTGAACCGCGGACACCAGCATTTTCAGACCCGCCTGCATCCCCCGGCCCGGACTAAATGATCTGTTGGTATCCGTTACTATCCGCCGCCTTCGGAGCATCGACCTGCATCTGTGCTTCCGGATCAGGACGGATAACGACGAATGATTCGGTCCGAGTAGAGTTCGAGTCAGCACATCCTAGATGTGTTCAAATCCTTAAGGCGACCTCGATCGCTTTGTCGCTTTCAGGACCAGGGGCAGCCTGAACGCCTACAGACGCTCTCAAAGGACGACGCCACCCCTCGGCCAACGGCTGCAGGCAGAGGGTCACGGGTGGTGGCCCGCATGCACCGAATGCGAGCCAGCGGTCCGTTCAGGCCGGTGGAATGTCAAGCACTACCTTGTACTGATGTCCTCCTTGTACAGGTTCTTCCGCAGTGTTGCCCCTTTGGCCGATTGGCAGTTTCCAAGAAGGCCGATCTCCGTAAGCACATCGAGCACTTGATCCTGTGCTTCCTTTCGTAGATAGGTACCGCGTGCGAGCCGCCGTACGTCGTCACCGGTGAGACGCTTGTGATCACGAAGGTGTGCCAACATGCCGAGGGCAAGATAGTACTTCCTATCTCGATTTGGATTGCTTAGCCCGTCCCAGATATTTCGCGGATGCGTGTGTTCTCTTACGAGATAGTGCACGATGCCAGGGACAAGATCGCCCTTGTTCATCCCTTTGACGGAAGCGTACTCGATCCGCTGAATGCCCTGAATATCCGCTGGCACACCCTTGGAGAGCCGTCGATCAAGCAATATATAGTACTCGGCACCGAGACCATCAGCTACGCCGATCTCCAGAGCGACGTTCGGGTTCCAGAGGGAGATGCCGAAAATGCAGAAATCCGCCGCGGTGATGTAGCTCCGCAGTATTCCCAATAGTTGCTTGGTTGCGAGCGACGTATCAGCATAGAACCACTTGAAGGGGATCCTATCGAGTGCGCTCTTGAAGGTAGAAAACTTGAAACGGCCGCCGTACGGGCACCCGACGAACACGTTTGGAAGTTTATATGGAGCCTTGGCCATTCGTCGTTCCTCGTTGTCCCCGCTCAATGACATCATCAAATACGTGGCGCTGAAGAGCAAACTCTCTAAACGCTCGGCAGAAAGCCGGCGCTTGGGCCTCCGTCCGCCAACTAAGATACTCCGACAGGAAGAACCGTGAGTCGCACGCAATCTCTCCAGGATACGGTTGCTTCGAGATCTTCCGTCTCCGCTTAGGGAACTCCGTTGTTGCGTCGGCAACACCGTTGCTGGCAAGATGCCCCATTACCCACACGACCCTTGCCTGCGCGAGCCACGGCCGGAGATGGCACGTGTTCTCTACACGCAGAGAAGCGTACCGGATCGCTTTCTGTCGCTCGGAAGTGACAGCCGCGGGGGGTACTTGGCAGCGGATGGCGTGGTCGAAGAGGAAACCAGCCTCCTTGAAGCCCTCAAGGGTGGCCTCTTGGATAAGGTCGTGCTGATGTAGTCCGCGAAGAAGGGCTCTTCGGACGGCCACTTCGTCGGATTCGTAGTCAGCAGGGCGCTCGTGGAAATACTGTGACGTGGAATCGCCTGGATTCTCGCCGACGACGAAGCACCGTAGCTTCGAGGGCAGCCACCTTCGTTCTACCTCATGCTTGTCCCACTGGTGCTGGACTTCGCAGCACTCAGGCACCTGCCCTTCTCTCGCCTTGACCGGGGCGTAGAAGATCGGTATCCGCGTCAAGAAGAGTCGACACAAATCATGCCTATTGCGACAGCCTCGGGAGTCTTGACGTCAGCCCAAGGGTTCGATCTTGCCGTTGACATTGATCAGGAAGCCGGACCCTTTCTGGGATTCGGCGGCGTGTCGGGCAATGTCCGGCCAATATTTCACAAGCCGCCAGACCTGATCCCACAGCGGGAGGTTTGTCCACCCCGACTTGAGGAAGAAGGCCGTCAGTCCTGATTCGAGCCAAGCCGCACGCTCGTGGCGGCCCTTCGTGATGCGAGGGTCGCCGGAGACGATGATCCAATCGCCTTCCCGTGCCAGCGTCCCGAGCCACTCGGGGTCCTTCGTGTTGGCCGCGAACCGATCGCGGAGATGGTTGACGCGGTGCCCGTCAGGGCGGATCAGAGCGTGAATTGCTTCGGCGAGGCGTGGAGGAAGAGTGTTGTCGAAGAAGAATCTCACGCGGCCGCGGCCAGGCGCTGCTCAAAATCGACCGCGTCCCGTAGGGAAGGCTTCGAAACCTGAAACCACTTCGCCACCAGATCCAGTGAGTTTTGGACTCGTACGGCCTTAGCCAGGATAACTGTCGGTACGCCCTCACGGGCGACGATGGGCTGCCCAAAGCTGCGCGCCGGGTCGATCACCACCCGACGCCTCTTGCCGAGTGGCCACCAGCGCACGGCACCATCCTGTTCAAAATCGAGCTGGGCCAGGAAGGGAGCTAAGACCCTCTTGAAGATGAACTGGTTCTGCATGACATCCAGCAGAGCTGAGTCGTTCTCGTCCTCGGCAAGCTCAAGGAGCACTGTCCTGCCGTCCGTCCAGAACCGGCCAGTCGAGAATGGGTGACTGTGACCAAGCAACGCGCCTCCACGCTTGACAGCCTCGCGCAGTGTCTTCCAGGTCACGCCGCGCTCGAGCAATCGGTCCACCAATTTGACCTCGACTAGGTCCAGAAAGCTCAGTGCTATCGCGTTATCGATGGCGGCCATCTGAGGGTGCACAACGGGGGCCGATATGTGGATCTCCTCGGTGCGGGTGCGGAAGTAGTAGCCCCGGAGCCAACGTCGTATCCGCCACTTGGAGACCTGGGTAAGTCGGGCTGCCTCGGGCACAGTGTAGATCCCGTTCCCGATGAGCTTGTAGTCCTGCCCAACGCTCATGGCCACTCCTGATCAGAGGTTTGGGTCACGGTGGCCGTCGTCATGCACTCAGTGTACAGGCCGGCCAACGAGACCATATCGGGGAATCTCTGCCCCGGCCGGGACGCAGAGCTATCGGGAGGTCGCTGGCTTTCCCAGCAGTCGTCAGGTGCTTGGCGACCCCTATCCGTCCAAGAGGGTGGCGCCGGACCGGTTCTGAAAGATGCCACAGCCCGCTGGTCCCTCCTGCTCGCTCTAGCCCACCACACAAACCAGGCAGTCGGCACCGCCAGATGCCTTACCTTCCCCATACTGATTGCAACCTGGTATGTCCTTAGAACTGATTGATCTAAGCCCGGATAGAGGACATCAGGAGTTTCTTCATCGCCACTCGGGGAGTATGATTCGGGCACCGCTCATCCCACCGACGAAAGGAAGACCCATGGCAGGCAACACGGATCTATTCGAGATCATGCAGACGATGCGAGCGATGCGCCGGTTGAAGCCCGACCCGGTTCCCGATGAGCTGATCAAGAAGATCCTGCAGGCCGGGACCTGCGCGCCCAACGGCGGTAACACGCAGCGCTGGCGCTTTCTGATCATCAAGGATCGGAAGATCAAGCAAGCCGTCCAGGTCTGGTACAAGCGCGCCTTCGACGAGGTCGTGGGACCTCGCTATCTGAAGAGCACCCCACCGCCGGGCGTGACGCGCGAGCAGTACAACCGCCAGCACGCCGCGGTAGCGTATCTGACCGATCACTTCCACGAAGCGCCCGTGTGGATCGTCGCCTGCCTAGAGGAAGCAGGCACGCCCACGCGCGGGTCCGGAGCGTCCATCTACCCGGCCGTGCAGAACATGCTGCTGACAGCACGAGCGCTGGGGCTCGGCGCAACGCTGACGACGCGCCACCTCCTGTACGAGAAGGAATCTGAAGCCGCTCTCGGTCTGCCACCGGGCGTGCACTCCTACGCGATCCTGCCGATCGGCTATCCGATAGGGAAGTTCGGCCCCGTCGGCCGCGGACCGCTCAAGGAGATCGTGTTCCAGGACCACTGGGGTACCCCGTATCAGGGGATATAGGTAACGGCCGGGGGTTCCAACGCGGCTGATGAGTTGCTCAAGCGGCCATTACCGAGTTCTTGAATGGCATATCCAACACGCATTCTCAAAAGTGGGCCTCTACATTCTCTCGGGTCCCGTGCCGACCATGTTGAAAGACGACCAGACATAGCGGCAAAACCCGTATGCGATGTGCACTGACACATGCATCACATTCATGGGAAAGAGGCTTGACGATATCGGGCCAAGCCGGCGCGTCGCCTACATTTGAAGCTACTTCGCCAGGGTCAGGTCGGCTCCGCCCCGACTTCCGTCTTTCTTCATCACGGCCTCGTACTTCAGCGTGCGACGCCCTTCAACCTCCGATATGGTTACGGGGCCGGACGAGGTTCCGCTCTCGTAAAACAGCTGGCCGTCCTTGACCGAGATCCTGGCCTTGCCGGTCAGGGGCCCGCGCGGTGTCGTCACCACGACGTCGACCGTCCCGTCCTCCTGGATCTTCCATTCCAGATGGTATGTTCCGGCTGCGCTCGAACCGTTCCCGCTCCATAGCCCTACCGCGCTTTTCACGTCGACGGGCGCGTTCGACTGAGCGAGCGCGGAACCGGCAGCGACGAGGATCACTAGCAAGAGCAGTGGGCCATACCAGGTCGAGTGGCGCTGAATCGGAATCATCACGGTCCTCCTCGCGACGGGTTCACATCAAGCTAGCCGGTTGCGATAGGAATTGCAGCTGGACACCTTTTAGCCGGGATTTCCGATATGTACCGATAGCCGCCCCGGTGGCGGTGTCCACCGATCCGCCCGTCCGTTAGCCAGTTCATCAACACGTTCCAACACGTCAACGGCAGTCATTCTGGCGACCTCTGGGAGCGTGTGCGCCCCGGCGTGTCCAGGTTGGTCACCCCGACCGTCCCGTTCAGAGACGCCTCCGCCGGATCGCCACTGACTCTTCATCGCTTTCACTCCGTGGGACTCGGAATCAGGTCGGATGCCCCGCAAGGCGCTCGATGCGCCCTAGAATCTGTGCGAAGAGGCGCCCTGTCAAGTAGCTCTCGGCCAGTTGGAGCACGAAGTACCGCGCATGCCGGATCAGCCGCCCGCCGGTCTTGAAGAGCCGCTGCTGCAGACTCGTCAGGGACCAGCTCTGGATGGTGACGGGCAGAACGAGCCGGCGCAGCAGATTGCCGAGGTTATAGGCAATGACCCCGAGGAGTAACCGCACCTCGTTGGCCCGGAACCGGTGGCAGGAGAGCCGGGTCCAGTGGGCGGCTTCCTTGCCCTCCTTGATCCATTGCTCCGCCGTCCCGCGCCGGTTGTAGAAATGGACGACGGCCCGGTTCGTCCCGGTCAGCGTGGTGACGATGAAGCCGACCCGAGGGAAGAGTTCTCCGAGGTGAACGATACCGCACCAGCGGGGTGTAGCTGGGTCGGCCTCGGGGCCGGATGAGCAAGTCCTCGATCCTCCGCTCCAGTACCTGATTGGCCGGGAGCCGGATGGCATAGGCCACGTCCCGCCGTTCCAGCGCCTCGTAGAGAGCGGGCAGCGCAAAGGCCGCGTCGGCTCGGACGACGACTGTCTGCTTCCGAGCTTGGTGGCGATCAATGACCGGCAGGAGGACCTTCTCCCACCCGTCCGCACTGTGGACGTTGCCCGGCCGAAGCTTGGCCGCGAGGCAGTGGCCCTCTGAGCTGAAGACGAAGAGCGGGTGGTAGCAGACGGACTCAAAGTGGCCGTTGTACGCGGCCTGCTCTTGCGCCCCGTGGACCGGGCTCTCGGAGCTGTCGATATCGAGCGTCACCCGCCGGTTCGCTGAGTGGGCCGCCGCGTGCTGGATCAGGGCCGTATTGAGGCGAGCCAGTCCTTGGTAGTTCCGCTCCTCCGTGAGGACATCCGTCTCGAACCAGTGGAGTGTCGAGGTGAGCGCGACGCTCGTGTCCCGCCGCTCGCGCGAGGCCAGCATGCGAAACGTCGGATCCTCGGCCACCCGTTCGGCGTCGTTGGTGTCTTCGTAGCCGGCCAGGCGGCTGTAGATCGACTGGCGGAGGAGGTCCGGCAGGGGGAATTGCCAATTGTGTCCAGTACGCGGATCGGTGAGGTACCGTTCGATCAGAGCATCAAGGCCGAGACGTTCGTCCAACGCGCGCGGGAGCAACAGCCCGGCATCGGAGGTGACCGTTGCGCCGCGGAACTCGACGCGAAGTTGGGGATTGAACGAGAGGCGAATCGGGCCAGATGTCGCGTCACCCACTGGATGATGCCCTCCGCACCTGCGAGGAGCCGCCGAGAGCCGCATTTCTTGCGGGTGTGACGCGATTATGGCCTGGGCCGTTCACCTCTCAAAATGAAAATGTGGGCTAAGACCAGATTACCTGAATGAAGTGTGGCGTTGGCGCGCTAGCAGCCGTATCAAATCGTTCTCAGTTGGAATTCCTTATGAGTGCCCTTTTGGGCTGAAAATTATTCAAAGAGCGCAAAGGTAATGACCTACTTATGCCTTTCCCCATCAGGCATGATGGTACCTTCGAGCGATACTGTCTTTGCCAGCTGTTGCTGTGTGACCTTCGCATCCGTTAGGTTTGCATGGCTCAAATCGGCCCCAGTTAGGTCAGCCCCGATCAAGTTCGTATCGCTCAGTTTAGCCCTGCTCAAGTCGGCATTAGCCAGGTTGGCGGCACGACTCGACGAGCCGAGTGGATAGTTGTCACGGCTCAGGTTGGCACCAGTCAGGTTGGCAAACGACAATTGGGCATCGCTAAGATTGGTACCAGCAAGGAAGGCATCGGTCAGATCACCATGGTCCAGTACGGCATCGCTCAGATCCGCATCAATCAGATCGACATGTTTCAGGTCAGCATGCTCTAGGCAGGCGCCGCTCAGATTAGCCTCGCGCAGAGAGGCACCGTTCAGGCTGGAACGAGTCAGTTCGGCACTGAACAGAAAAGCTCCCCTAAGGGCGACAAGACTCAGATTGGCATTACCCAGGCGTGCATTCTGCAGATTGGCGCCCTCCAGATCGGCATAGCTCAGGTCGATTATCGGGTCGGTCTTGTTAATTAGCTGTGACTCATACAAGAACTTGAGGAGCATTCCCTTACGTTCGCCGTCGAGCGTTCGCAACACGGATATTGTTCTCGCTCGTGCGACCTTCCGTACTTCATCATTCTTCTTGGATTCGCGCAGTCCCTTCTCCAGTAGAAGCTTCGACATTTCGTCGAAATACCTTTGAAGCGCCGATTCACGTTGGCTTTCCTCTGCAAGCGCAAGTTGGGTCTTCGCATTCCGCATGTTGAAAAGCAAAGCAGCACTAGCGAGAACCGTGGGAATAATGAGGAGTTGCATCCAATCCCAAAGAGTCTTGCGAGCGTGGAAATCCTGGCCATCCACTTTGGGAGTCGTGTAGCTTCCGAATCCCGTCCAAGCCCAGTGGAAGTAATAGCCGCCGATGAATATCCAGAGCATCCCCACTGCTGCAACGATTCCCACAAAAATCAGAATTTGTGTTCTACTTGGTCGCCACTGAAATATTTGCTTCACTGCATCCACCTAAACTAAGACCGGATTTCGCACGCACCTCGTGAGCGAGCAGTTCCAGGAGTTTCCTTCCGGCTTAACGAGGATACCCGATTACGGACCAAGATTCACCGATGCCCGCGACCCAGGCGCATGACGCTAGAGAAGTTCTACTCAAAGCCACCGCCGCCCCGGCGCTCCTTGCCGCCCATCCCCGTCTGCCCGGTGCGATAGCCCCAAGCTCAGGTCGGATGCTACGAGAATCACTCGCTGCGCTGGAGAATCGGCCCAAAGATGCGCCCTGTCAAGTGACTCTCGACCAACTGAGAGGATGAAGTACCGGCGTCCTAAAACTCATTGATCCAGGAAGCAAGCCATAGCCCTGGCTTCACGGCGCTGCGAGGCCTAGCGGATCTACGATTGCCGGATGTGATCGTGTCCCGCGACGTTCAGTCTACGATCGCCTGATACACGAGGTCGCGCATAACCGTCCAGTACTTGGCGCGCGTCGCAGGAGTGGCGGTCTGGAGCATCATCACCGCGAACATCTGCTCCTTCGGATCCACCCAGAACTGGGTGCCGTAGATGCCGGTCCATCCGAAGTCGCCCACACTTCCGGGAACGGAGGTGCGACCCGCGCTGGTCCGCACCGTGAAGCCGAGCCCGAAGCCCTGGCCGTTCTCAGGTCTGGCATCGACCACTGGTACCGAAAACCCATTCACGCGGATGCCTAGGGGCAAGTGGTCAGAAGCCATGTACTCGACCGTCTTGCGCGACAAAAGGCGCGCACCGTCGAGCTTGCCTCCGTTGAGCAGGAACTGGCAGAAACGAGCGTAGTCGGGCGCCGTGGACACCATGCCTCCGCCACCGGAGAGCCAGTTCGGCTTCTGCGTCCTGTCCGGCACGGGTGGTCGCTTGCCGGTTGCCGGATCCGCCTGCGGCTCAGCGATCCGGCTGTGCTTCTCGCGCTGCTCGACCCAGAAGCCGGTGTCAGTCATCTTCAATGGCGCGAGCACGCGCTCGGCGAGGAACTGGTCGAGGGGCGCCCCGGACACAACCTCGATGATCCGCCCGACCACGTCGGTTGACACACTGTACTCCCACGTGGTGCCGGGATGGTATTGAAGCGGAATGCTGGCGAGCTTGGTGATGAACTCCGCGCTGGTCTGCCCGGCGTCTGTCACCTTCGCCGCGTTGTACTGGTCCTTCACGAGCGACTTGCCGAAGAACCCGTAGGTGAATCCCGACGTGTGTCGGAGCAGGTCGTGTATTGTCATCGCGCGCTGTGGAGTCTCGAGCACGAGCTGCATCCCGCCGGAATCGTCCTTCTTCTCGATACCGACCTTCACGTCCTTGAGCTCGGGCAGGTACTGCGCGACGGGATCGGCGAGGCTGACCTTGCCCTCTTCGACCAAAATCATGACGCCGACCGTCGTTATGGGCTTGGTCATCGAGGCGATCCGATGGATCGCGTTCTGAGGCATGCGGGAGCTGGCCTCGCGATCCCTGAACCCGAAGCTCTCGAGGTAGGCGACCTTGCCCTTGCGGGCGACGATGATCACCGCGCCCGGGATCTCGCTCCGGTCAACACCGGCCTGGATCGCCGTGGACAGGCGTCCAAGCCGCTCGGACGAAAGGCCGACGTTCTCCGGTGCGCTGGCGCGCGGAAGCGCCTGCGCGTGAGCCTGAAGGACGAGACTGAGCACGAGCGCGAAGGCCAGCAGCACACGGTTTCGCAGCATGGGGAACCTCTCAGTCATTAGGAAACCCTGCAGAACGCAAACGCTTCCGCACCCATCTGAATGATCAACGAGGACGTCAGAACGCCGCCGTTCGGGAACCCGAGCCAAGGACATCCCTGCCTCCCCCAAGGCCGGGCAGTTAGAGTCCCGAAAACAGCCGGAGCCTAGGAGCCGACAGACTCGTTGTCAACAACATTCCTGTCCTTACTCGGTGGGCCATAACAGACTGGGAGTGGCAAGATGGCACCCCAACCCTTCCGCAGTATAGCTTCATGCCAGTCCCTTAGACCTCAACGATCTAAGAACTACCCTTCCCGGTGCTTAATCTCTCCGCGACTGCCATCTCGGACATCTATCAGCTTCATAGTTCCCTCCAGAGTCTTCGCCGACGCTTTTCGCGTCGCTGCGTCGAGGCATCCGGATATCCTGTGGTGGTGAAGGCATTCCCTTCGGTGGGTGGAAGGGCACCGCATGCGCCGGTTGCTTGAGTCCCTCTACGCATTCACGGTCCCGGCCGATCCCCAGAACCGCGAATGGGCGCGCCGGGCCGCTCCGCTTGAGATCCACGAGCGAGTCTTACGGTTCCTCACCGGTCCGCATCAAGATGTCCTGGACCGGCTTGCCATCTCGTCAATTCCCCCGCTCGACGCGATGGTGGAGGCACTCTTTCGGAGTTCGGTCGCGGAACCCTTCGCCCGCACGCTGCGGAGGGTGGCGACCCACACGATCCACTTCGTCCATGCGCGTGACCGGGCCCGGGACCCGGGGTCCCTGGAGACCACGTTGCTCCTCCTTGAACGGCTCACTATCACCGTCCATCTCAGGATCGATGGCGAGCGATCGTTCGCCCGCTTCAAGTCACGGGGCTTCCACCCTGCTGACCTCGACAACGATCCGTTCAGGGCATTCGGCGTCCGCTGGGTCGAGTGGTGCGTGAGTCCCCCAAGGCGGGAGCTGCGCTTGATCGAGGAATACGACCAGACATCTAGGAGCCTCCAGTCGCTGATGCGTGAGGCCCGCGCGACGACGCCGAGCGCCCGCTGGAAGGCCCTCCAGGCCCTCACGGGTGGAGGAACCCTCCGCCTAGGCCCCCTCACGTACAGGATCCCCGCACAGTTCTGGCGGGCTGCGAATCCTGATTGGGCGATCAGCGAACTCGCGGAGGGACTGCTTGCGCTTCGCCACACGCGCCCGCGTCGGGGGCTCAATCGGACCGCCATCAAAGAGCAACTCCGCCGGCAGCGCCTTGAGCGGGACATCGGGCACGCTTGGACCCAGTATGGGCGCTGGCTGCATGGCACGCCTGCGATGCAGCATCAGGTGGAGAGCCTCCTCGGCGGGTTCCCCTTGTCGCCCGACACCCCCTCGATCAGCACGACAAACAGTAATCCGCTGACTTAGGAGTCGAGCGCCAGCCGTCTCGGCTGATTGCGCGTAGTCCACGCTCACCGCCGTGGCACGATCGCGCCGCAATGTGCGGTCATAGCCAATCGCGGGCGGGGCAACCTTGCTGGAATCTACCGAGCGCACAGCCAGATGGCGCCCGACTCCGTGCCGACCACCTAGCCCGCCTCGTTCAACGCGGCAAGCTGACGTCTCAACGCCTGCCTGACCGGCCGGTCGGGTTGTATGCGCTCGAGACTCTCCCCCCTGCGCCGGTCCAGGTCTCGGAGTCTCGGCGGAAGTCTTGCCCGAGTCTGGACGCCCGGGACTCCCCCGATCTCACGACCGCGCGAGGGTCCCAGGAGCCGTGACCATGACATCACTGACCCCAGCCGACCGGGCCGTCATCGAGTTCTTGTCCAGCAGCCCGCGGCCCATCCGCGAGCTCCTGCGAGCGTATCCAAAGGCGACCATCTACGCCCGGCTCCGTGCCCTTCAGGGGGCTGGGTTGGTGGCCAAGCGTGGCAGCCAGTACCTGCTGCCCACGGCTGGCCTCCAAGTCAAAGCCGCGCACGATGGGGGCCGGCCCTTCGACGGACTGGTGGAGGCGTACCCGCCGCTCCGGGAGGTCCCCTCCCCGCAGCACCGTGCGCTCCTCGAACTGGAGATCGGGGCCCTGGTACTTCGCCAGCTGACGGATCAGGAGGAGCATCATGCCGGGTTCTTGCTCGTGGGCCCCTCGCTCACCTGGAAGAGCTCAGCTGGTCGGTTTCTCTGTCTCACGGCGGGAGCGGACCCGGCCACGTGCCTCGTCGACCTGGCCGCCGAGGCCGGGCGCAGCCTCTGGATTCGCCGGGACGCCACGGGGGACATCCGCTCCCAGCGGGGCCTGTTGAGCGCCGCCGTCGTCGTCCTGGACGAGTACGGGCTGGCTGACCGGGCGGTGCGCCAAGCCGTCCTGCCCTTGCTCTCGGGTCGACGCCGCGTGCCCATGGAGAATGACGTCCTCCCCATCACCCCGGTACCGATCATCACCATGAACCCTCGTCCGGGGCAGTCGCTCACAGCGCGGACTGGGTTCTCGCTTCCGCAGCTTCGCCGCCTGGTGCCCTGCGATCTGGGAGCCGTGCCGCTGCCCGACCTCGCCTTGACCGGGGCGCGCGCCCTGGACGCCGCCCGGGCCGCGGGCCCCCTGATAGTCCGGGCCCCGAAGGGATCCTGCGAGGCGTTTCGGGAGGCGGTTGTCCGCCTGCTGCGCCAGGTGCTCGTCCCGGACGCGGTCGGCATCGTCGATGTGGAGCTCCTCCTGGGGCTCGGCCGAGGCCTGACGGGGTGGTTGGGCCCCACGATGGCCCTCCGACAGGTCCTCTACGACTTCCTCGTCGTCGTCGAGACCGTCGGCTGGGTGCGCTCCGGATGGCTCGACGTCGTCAGGGCCTTTCCCCATCGCGGGCAGGACGCGGACGCCTCCGTCGGGGGGCGAGGCTCAGCGATCCAGCCGGCCGCGCCGACTCCACCGCCCCGGACCATCTTGCTGTTCCCAGACCGAGTGGACCTCAGTCGCCCGAAGGAGCACCCCACGATGAGCTCCCGAGACTCCGTGCTGCCCACCTTCCTCCTCTCCGAGCGGTCCAAGGCCCAGCTGGTCTGGCTGGCCGAGAATGCCGGGATTCCCCTCGACGAGGCCGTCTCCCTCCTCATCGAGCTGTACCGCATGCAGCAGGAGTTCGACGACCCCGCCCTCGACGATCTCCGAGCCGTGGTGCGGCTCCGGGAGGCGTGTGGCGCGGCCGAGATCACCGCGAGCGCCCTGCGGACCGCGGTCGAGTTCACGGCGGCCCTGCGCCAACGGGGCCTCACCCTCGAGGACATTCAGCCCGCGCTCCAGGTCGCCGCAGATTTGGCTGACGCCGGCCTCTACCTCGAGGACGCCATCGCGGTGGTGGCCCTGATGAAGGCCCTGAAGAAAGCTGGCATCAACGCCCGCGTCCCAGAGCAACTCGGCGCCGCGCTCAAGCGGTTCGACGCCCTGGGCTACGAGCCCAAGCGGCTGGGGCGGATGGCAAAGCTCTGGGAGCAGCTGCATGCACTTGATCTCGGCCTCGACGACCTCGAGCGTTTGCTCGCGCAGTACCGGCAGCTCTCGGAGCTCGGATTGGATGCCCGGGCCGCGGCCGACCTGGCCACCGCCTTCGACCTGGCCGGGGTGCCTGCCGAGCAGCGCGCTGAGGTGCTGGGCAAGGCCATCACCCTGGGCCAGACCGGGATCGCGCTCGCCGGTCTCCAGGCCGAGCGGGAGACCTGCTTGCAGGAGCTGCGGCGGCTTCAGGCTGACCAGGCCGTCCTGCGGGAGACCCTCAAGGCCGGTCGCGACGAGCAAGCTCGGATCGAGCAAGAAGAGACTGCGGCGAGGGCGCGGGTGGCCGCCCTGCGGGAGGAGGCGGCCAAGGAGGAGGACGCGATCGCCACCGCTGGGGCCTTTGAACAGTTCCTTCACGGGAATCCTGACGCGGCGCATACGTTCTTTGCCAAGGTGATCACCCTCCATCAGCTCCGGCGCACCCGGCCGGGGCAGTTCCCGAACTTCGAGACCGGTCTCTCCGTCGCGATCCAAGCGCAGGTGCGGCAGTTCCTCGCGCGAATCAGTGAGACGGCCCCCGCCGCGCCAGCCCCCGGCTCGGCGGGCCCATCAGCGAACGAATAGCACCCGAATGTACGTCGATGGCTCTGGGTCCGAACCGGCCGGATGCGAGCCGGAAGGCCGGGAGCAGTCTGCCATGATCCGCACCACCCTCGAGGATCTTGTCCGACAACCGGAGCGGGTCATCGGTGCTCCCGCTCCGCGAGGACGGATTTACGTCCGCTTCGTCCGTCGCGCAGCTACGGAAACCGCGCGTGATGGTCCCACAGCTGGTGCCAGATGACACCGAGATGAGGCCGGACCTCGACGACCGCCTCGAAATCCTGCTTGCCCGGCGCCAGCAGCTCGCGCGCGAGCTCGCCGAGGTCGAGGACGCACTGTGGCGGAAGAGGATGGCCGCCGAGGGGTCCTCCGCCCCCGCTGACGAGGTGCTCCGAATCCGCGAAGCGTGCACACGGATGCGCTGGTCGTACTCCTGGGCTGTCAAGCACTGGCGCGAGTTGGGCGGCTTCAAGGACGTGGACGGCGGCCTCAAGATCCGGGCGGGCGCGCTGACCCGGCACGAGCCGGGGACTCGTCAGTTGACTGGCTAGCTGGCTTGCCGTACCTTCGCGGATAGGAGGTAACCCTCATGGCCAAACTGGTCGAGCAGATCAAGGTGACGTTCCGGCTGCCCGCCCCTCTCGTAAAACGGGCGAAACACTTCGCCGTGGATCACAACATGGACCTTCAAGACGTGGTGGGGCAGGCCCTCGCGGCCTTCCTCAAGGGAGGCGCCGCATGAGCCGCTTGATTGAGCGCGTGAAGTTCGGCAGTCACGGCCAAGGCTCGATAGCGAGATACGACGATGGACCAAATTGGATCTCGATCTACTGCACGCGTGGCCGGGAGCATCGCGAGAGCACGGGCACTTCCGATCTCAAGCTGGCGCGGAGGTTCCACAAGCAGCGCTTAGACGAGCTCGTGGTGGATCGACAAGGGTTGAGGAAATTCATCGCGCCGATGGCGCAGCGGGTCACGATCGCCGAGCTGCTCGACGACTACGCGACCGACATCCGGCTTCGAGAGGCGAAGAGCCTCGAGAAGATGCTTGCCCACATGAAGCCGGTGCGCACCTATTTCGGCCGGATGCGCGGCACGGACGTGACGGCCGACGTGGTCGACCGGTACATTGAGGAGAGGGTGGCGACCAAGAAGAGCAACGCGACCGTGAACCGCGGCACGGCCATCCTTGCCACAGCGTTTAAGCTCGCGCAGCGGCGAGGCAAGGTAACCACCGTGCCCGTGATCCGGAAACTGCCCGAGACGAACGTCCGCCGCGTGTTCTACGACAAGGGCGAGTTTGAGCGAGCGGTGGCGGCGGCGCCCGAGTACCTGCGCGACGCGCTCAGGTTCTTCTACGCCACCGGGTGGCGGAAACAAGAGGTGGTCGGGCTGCAGTGGAACATGGTGGACCTGGCGGCCGGCACGATCACCTTGCCGACCTCGAAGAACACGCGAGGTCGGGTGCTCGCTCTCGCTGGTGACCTCGCCACCCTCATGAAGCGGAGGGAGGCTGACCGACTCGTCGAGACGCCTGACGGTGGGGTCAAGATCGCGGAGTACGTGTTCCACCGCCAGGGCCAGCCGCTGGGCGATTTCAAGCGAGCCTGGGCCACGGCGAGGATCAAGGCGGGGCTCGCGTCGGTGGTCAAGGACGCCAGCGGCAAGGTCGTGATGAAGAAGGACGGCACGCCGCGCTACGTGTTCGACAAGACCATCCACGACTTCCGCCGGACCGCCGCCCGCAACCTCTCTCGCGCCGGCGTTCGGCGCGACGTGGCCAAGGCGATCACCGGGCACGTAACCGACGTGATGTACTCCCGCTACAACATCACGGACGAGGGCGACCTCCGCGAGGGGATGGAGAAGCTCTCAACCTACGTCGCCACGCTCCCGACGCACACGAAGTAACGCCGGCACCAGGGCTCCAGGCTCGCTCGGCTGGAGCCCGGTTCACGTCGGCAAATCGTAGGGAAATCGGAGGGAGAGCCGCTTCCCGATGGCTCGCCGCTCGCTAAGTGCTCGCCAGAATTGGCGCGCCTGGAGGGATTCGAACCCCCGACCCTCGGCTTAGAAGGCCGATGCTCTATCCAACTGAGCTACAGGCGCGTGCTGGTATTCTGCGAGGTTAGCGGGCGGGAAGCAAGCTTCTCAGTCGCTTGGCGGGCTGAGCAGCGCGCCGGGCCGCTTCGCCAGCTGCATCGACCTGAGCCAGCGCCAGTCGTGCATGGTCCAGAAAGAGCCGACCCGCGGCGGTCAACTCGATGCCGCGACCGCTCCGACTTCGGACTACGGGATCTCTCGCGCTGGGCGGT
>Ga0207684_10001526_pt1 | contig 24798 bp, 23 predicted proteins | sample KBSK5501metaG_FD_184342 | JGI IMG/M metagenome (GOLD analysis project Ga0207684, IMG submission 184342) | Corn, switchgrass and miscanthus rhizosphere microbial communities from Kellogg Biological Station, Michigan, USA - KBS K5-50-1 metaG... | ecosystem: Host-associated > Plants > Roots >...
GGCGAGGCTCCACGCGTCAAGACGATGACGGACGAGATCGACGCGCGGATCGTCGCCCACTGGGAGCGGGAGCATCTCGCCGAGGCGATCCTCGACGCCCTCGTCGCCCGAGGCACCGATCTCGACGCGCTCACCGTCGACGATCTCGCCCCGGTGGATCAGTTCCACGGCGGCGGCAAGCCGCTGACCGTGCGTCTCGCACGGCTCGCCGACGCCGGGCCCGGGACACGGGTGCTCGACGTGGGGGGCGGGTTCGGCGGACCCGCCCGCACGCTCGCCGTCGAGTTCGGCTGTCACGTGACGACGGTGGACCTGACCGAATCCTACGTCCGCGCCGCGAGGCTGCTGACCGCCCGGATGGGCCTCGACGACCGCGTGATCCACCAGGTTGGCCACGCGCTGACCCTGCCCTTCCCCACCGCCGCGTTCGACATGGTGTGGACCCAGAACAGCGGCATGAATATCCCGGACAAGGAGCGGCTGTACCGGGGCTTCCATCGCGTGCTGCGGCCGGGCGGGCTGCTCGCGATTCAGGAGCCGATGGCCGGATCGGTGGAGCCGCTCGTCTACCCGGTCATGTGGGCGCGCGACGGCTCCACCAGCTTCCTGCGCGCGCCATCCCGGATGCGCGAGGTCATCGAGAAGGCCGGCTTCCGGGTGCGCGTATGGGACGACGTCACCGTGGAGACCGCGGGCCCCACCACCGGAGCGTCGATCCCCGCCCACGGCATCCAGCGGCTGGTGATGGGTGACGCGATCGACGAGATCATCCGCGCCGGTCACCGGAACCGGGAGGAGGGTCGCCTCGTCTCGGTGCAGGCGGTCTTCGACCGGCCCTGACCCTCCTCGACAACGCGCGCGCCGCTGGCTACGATACCGATCCATGAACGACGCCCTGACCGGCCAGACCGTCGAGCTCCTGCAGCAGATGATCCGCAACCAGTGCGTGAACGACGGCACCGTTGGATCCGGCCAGGAGATCCGTACCAGCGACCTGTTGCGCGGCTATCTGGAAGGGAGCGGCCTCGACATCGAGGTCTACGAGCCCGCGGGCGCCCCCGGCCGCACGAGCCTCGTCGCCCGCGTCGAGGGGAGCGATCCCCGCGCGCCCACGCTCTGCCTCATGGGCCACACCGACGTGGTGCCGGTGACCCGCAAGAACTGGACGCGCGATCCGTTCGGGGGAGAGCTGGTGAACGGCGAGGTGTGGGGCCGCGGCGCGGTGGACATGCTCAACCTCACCGCCTCCCAGGCGGTGGCGCTCAGGGCCCTGGCCCGGCGGCCGGGCGGGTGGCGGCCCCGGGGCACCCTGGTCTATCTGGCCTGCGCCGACGAGGAGGCGGGGGGCACCCTCGGCGCCGGCCACGTGTGCGCGCGCCACTGGGACTCGCTGCGCGCGAGCTATCTCCTGACCGAGAACGGCGGCACGGTCAGCCGTGGCGCCAATCACGGCGAGCTGAACGTCACGGTGCACGTCGGCGAGAAGGGCGTGGCCTGGCGCCGCTTGCGGGTCCGGGGCACGCCCGGACACGGCTCGATGCCCTACGGCGCGGACAACGCGCTCGTCAAAGCCGCCCAGGTGGTCGGTCGCCTGGCCGAGTACCGGCCATCGCCGTACGTGGACGGGCTGTGGAACGGCTTCGTGTCGAGCCTCAGCCTCGATCCGGAGGTGAAGGCGGCCTTGATCGATCCGTCCCGGCTCGACGAAGCCATCGCCTCACTCTCGACGGGGATGGCCAAGTATGCGTGGTCGGCGACCCACACCACCTTCTCGCCGACGGTGTGCCACGGCGGCGTCAAGACCAACGTGATCCCGGACGTCGTCGACGTCGAGGTCGACATCCGCACCGTCCCGGGCGACAGCGAGGACGAGGTGCGCCGGCATCTCGACAAGGCGCTGGGCGGCCTGGCGGACGAGGTCGAGGTCGAGAAGCTCTTCTCCAAGCCCGCGTCGATGTCCCCCATCGACACCCCGCTCTGGGAGGTGCTGGGACGGGTCGTCGACGGGCACTACCCAGGCGCGCGGCTCATGCCGCGCATGATCGTGGGCTTCACCGACGCGCCCTACTTCCGCGAGAAGGGCGCGGTCGGCTACGGCTTCGGCCTGTTCTCGCGGACCCTGACCGCCGAGGCGATGGCGGGGCGGTTCCACGGCAACGACGAGCGCATCGACGTGGAGTCCCTCGCCCTCACCACGCAGGCGTGGCTGGACGTCTGCGAGCAGTTCCTCGCCTAAGCACGCCGCGGCGTGCTCTCGTGATCCCGCTGACCGGCTACACGGACCGGCTCTCGGCCGCCCCCGGCGAGCGGATCGCCTTCAAGGTCTCGAGCACGGCGGTCGGCCCGTATCGGGCGAGCCTCGCGCGGGTCGTCCACGCCGATCCGAATCCGGCCGGGCCGGGCGTGAAGGTCGAGGATCTGGCCCACCGCTTCGCGATCGAGCGTCCTTCGCGCGTGCAGCCCCTGCACCTCGGCTCCTACGGGCGTGTCGATGGCGCCATGGCCCTCCGCCTCACCGGTCCTCTCACCGTCGCCGCCCTGATCTGGCCCACCCGCGCCGCGCCCGGCGAGCAGTGCGTGCTCTCGCGTTGGGACGAGGCCACCGGCGCGGGATGGGCCTTGTCGCTCGGGCCCGGCGGCGCCACCGCGCGCATCGGCGTGCCCGGTGGCGCGCCGCTCGTCCTCGCCACCGGCCGCCCGGTGGCGCTCCGCCAGTGGCAGCGGGTCTGGCTCGTGGCCGACCCGGAGGCGGGCACGCTGCGCGCCGGCCAGGCCGCGCTGGGCGGCGGCGGCCGTGAGGAGGTGTCGTCGGCGCTCCCACCCGGCGCGCGGCTGGATGCGGCGGCGCCACTCCTGATCGGGGCGCGCGTGGCGCCGGGCGCGCGAGAGCACTTCAACGGAAAGATCGAGGATCCCCTGCTGCTCGCCGTGGCGGCGGCGGTCCCGGAGGCGCTCGGGCTCGATCCCCTGCGGCCGCCCGAGGGACTCGTCGCCGGCTGGGACTTTTCCCGGTCCATCGATGGACTCGACGTCGTCGACGTCGGGCCTCATCGCCTCGGCGGCCGCCTCGTGAACCTGCCTACCCGCGCGGTCACCGGGGCGCGCTGGACGGGGCGCGAGATGTGCTGGCGTCACGCGCCGCGCGAGTACGCGGCCATCCACTTCCACGAGGACGACCTCTACGACGCGGGCTGGGCCACCGACTTCGACTTCACGGTGCCGGAGGACCTGGCGAGCGGCGCCTACGTCATGCGCCTGGCCGCCGAGGGCCACCTCGACGAGCTGCCGTTCTACGTGCGGCCCCCGCGCGGCCGGTCGCGTGCGGACGTGCTCTTCATCGCGTCGACCTACACCTATCAGGCCTACGCCAACCACGCCCGCTCCAACACCGACGCCGCCTTCTGGGAGCGCGTGGCCGCTTGGGGCGCCTATTCCCACAACCCGGACGATCACCCCGAGTACGGCCGCTCGACCTACAACCGCCACCGCGACGGCAGCGGCATCTGCTACTCCTCGCGCCTGCGCCCCGTGCTGACCTTCCGGCCGCGGTACCTGACGTTCCTCGACGCGCGCGGCTCGGGCCTGCGCCACTACTCGGCGGACACCCACCTGCTCGATTGGCTCGAGGCGCAGTCCATCCCGTTCGACGTCGTCACCGACGAGGATGTCGACGCCGAGGGCGCCGCTCTGCTCGCGCCCTACCCGACGGTGCTGACCGGCTCGCACCCCGAGTACCACACCGCGCGTACCCTCGACGCCCACCAAGGCTATCTCGACCGCGGCGGGCGCCTCGTGTACCTGGGCGGCAACGGCTTCTACTGGCGCATCGCGACCAGCCCCGCGGTGCCCGGCGTCATCGAGGTGCGGCGCGCCGAGGGCGGCATCCGCGCCTGGGACGCCCAGGTCGGCGAGTACTATCACGCCCTCGACGGCGCCTACGGCGGCCTGTGGCGGCGCAACGGGCGCCCGCCGCAGCAGATCGTCGCCGTCGGCTTCTCCGCGCAGGGTCTCTTCGAGGGCTCGCACTATCGCCGCCAGCCCGGCGCCGACGACCCTCGCGCGGCCTGGATCCTGGCCGGCGTCGACGACAAGGTGATCGGCGACTTCGGCCTCTCGGGCGGCGGCGCCGCGGGCTTCGAGCTCGACCGCGCCGATGCCGCGCTCGGGACCCCGGCCGGCGCCATCGTGGTGGCCAGCTCCGAGGGGCACGGCCCGAGCTTCGTGGTGGTGCCCGAGGAGCTGCTCTCCCACATCTCCACGGTCAGCGGAGAGCCCCCGGCCCGCCTCCTGCGGGCGGACATGACCTACGCCGAGCTGCCGGGCGGGGGCGCCGTCTTCGCGGTGGGATCGATCACCTTCTGCGGCAGCCTGTCGCACAACCGCTACGACAACAACGTCTCGCGAATCCTGCGCAACGTGCTCGCCCGCTTCCGCGCCCCTCACAGGAGGCCAGCATGAACACGGTGGAGACGGCGCTCGGCTCGGTGGCGACACCCGAGCTCGGCGCCACGCTGATGCACGAGCACATCGTCAGGCGCTCGCCCGGGGTACAGGAGAACTGGCCTCATCTCGGGGACCGCGGGGCCATTCTCGCGATCGCCGAAGGGAAGATGGCCGACCTCTACGCCCGCGGCATCCGCTCGATCGTGGATCTGACCAGGACCCGACCGCTCGGGCACTACAACCACATCTCCGACGACATCTTGCCCGCGCTCCGCAAGGCGGCGGTCACCGAGGATCAGATCGAGCAGATGCTCGTGCGCAATCCGCGGGCGATCTTCGAGGCGCGGCAGCTCGGAGCCGCGTGATGGCGACCGTCCTGGGCACGGGCGCCTATCGCTATGAGGTCGTCGACCGGTGGGCGAAGCTGCCGCCGGGACGGGAGTTCAACGCCGACGTCGCCGCGGTCGGCGTCGATGGGCAGGATCGAGTCTACGCGTTCAATCGCGGCCAGCACCCGATGGTCGTGTTCGATCGTGAGGGTAACTTCCTCCGCTCATGGGGCGAGAGGGTCTTTCACCGCGCGCACGGCGTCCACATGGCACCCGACGACACCCTGTGGCTGACCGACGATGGCGACCACACCATCCGCCACTGCACGCTCGACGGAAAGATCCTGCTGACGATCGGCATTCCGGGGGCGCCCAAGCCCTACATGAGCGGGGAGCCGTTTCACCGCTGCACGCACACCGCGCTGTCGCCGCGGGGCGATCTCTACGTCTCCGACGGCTACGGCAACGCTCGGGTCCACAAGTTCGCGCCGGACGGCCGGCTGCTCCACTCGTGGGGGGAGCCGGGCACCGACCCGGGCCAGTTCAACATCCCGCACAATATCTGCTGCGATGCCGACGGCTGGGTCTACGTGGCCGACCGCGAGAACCATCGGGTCCAGGTGTTCGACGGCAACGGCCGGTTCGAGACGCAGTGGCACGACATGCACCGCCCTTCGGGCCTCCATTTGGAGCGAGGCGGGGAGGGCCGTTTCTACGTGGGCGAGATCGGCGGCGCGCTGGCCGTGAACTACGATGTACCCAATATCGGACCGCGGGTCAGCATCTACAGCCATCGGGGCGAGCGGCTGGCCCGGTTGGGCCACCGCCTGGCCGGGCTCGAGCCCGGCCAGTTCGTCTCGCCCCACGGGCTCGCCGTCGATTCGCGGGGCGACATCTACGTCGGCGAGGTATCGTTCACCAACTGGGGCAACCGCTACAAGGGCCAGCCCCACCCGCCCGGGCTACGCAGCCTGCAGAAGCTCGTCAAGGTACACTGATCGGTATCCCATGACCGGACACCGTCTCGCCGTCCCCACCGCGATGATCCTGATCATCGCGGCCTGCGCGGCCGCGCCGCCGGCCTCGTCGCGGATCGCCGGCATCGAGCACGTCATCGTCATCTATCAGGAGAACTGGAGCTTCGACGGTCTCTTCGGCAAGTTCCCCGGCGCCAACGGGATCGCGAGCGCGAGCCCGACCTCGACCGCGCAGACCGACAAGGACGGCCGACCGTACGCCACCCTGCCGCCGTCGATGGACACGCGGCAGCAGCCCCCGGTACCGGACGCGCGCATCCCCGCCAATCTGCCGGTGGCCCCCTTCGACCTCACGCCGTACGTGCCCCCGACCTCGCGAACCGGCAACCCGATCCATCGCTTCTATCAACAGCAGCACCAGATCAACGGTGGGCGCATGGACCGGTTCGTCGCGTGGACCAACGTCGGCGGGCTCGTCATGAGCCACTACGACGCCACGAGCATGCCGCTCGGCGCGCTCGCGAAGGAGTTCGTGCTCGCCGACAACTTCTTCCACGCCGCCTTCGGTGGCTCGTTCCTCAACCACATGTGGCTCGTGTGCGCCTGCACGCCGCTCTGGCCCGACGCGCCGGCGGATCTGCGGGCCCGCCTCGACGACAAGGGCGGGCTGATCACGGACGGAGAGGTGAGCCCCGAGGGGTACGTGGTCAACACCGCGTACACGGTCAACACGCCGCACCCCGCTCGCATCACCGACCCCCGCCACCTCGTGCCGAACCTCACGCTGCCGACGATCGGCGATCGGCTCGACGACAAGGGCATCTCGTGGGCGTGGTACTCGGGCGGCTGGAGCGACGCGATCGCGGGCAAGCCGCACCCCCGGTTCGCGTATCACCACCAGCCCTTCGCGTACTTCGCGAAATGGGCGGACGGCACCGCCGCGAAGGCCAGGCACCTGAAGGACGAGGCCGACTTCCTGCGCGACGTCGCGGCCGGTCGGCTGCCCGCGGTCTCGTTCGTCAAACCGCTCGGCACGCAGAACGAGCACCCGAACTCGAGCGAGCCGATGACCGGCCAGCGACACGTGGCGGAGCTGGTCCAGGCGGTCCGCGCGAGCTCGATCTGGCCCCGCGCGCTGATCATCATCACGTATGATGAGAACGGCGGGCGCTGGGACCACGTGGCGCCGCCGGTCGTGGATCGCTGGGGGCCGGGCACCCGCGTCCCCACCGTGATCGTCTCGCCGCTCGCCAAGCGCGGGCACGTCGACCACACGCGGTACGACACGACCGCCATCCTCAAGCTGATCGAGACCCGCTGGGGCCTGGCGCCGCTCGGTACGCGTGACGCGGCCCAGGGCGGGCTGCCGGGTGCCTTCTGAGCCGCACCCCCGGGGGCCATCATTGAAGGTCGGCGTGATCTTTCCTCAGACGGAGTGCGGGACCGACGTCGCCGCCATCGGCGAGTTCGTTAGGACCGTGGAGGCGCTGGGCTTCGACCATCTCTTCGTGGCCGATCACGTGCTCGGGGCCGACCCCAAGTTCCACTCTCACCCGTCGCTGGCCACCTACTCGCACGAGGCGGTGGTCCACGAGGCCCTGACCCTGATGGCGTACCTCGCGGCGATCACTCGCCGGCTCACGCTGGCCACCGGCATCCTGATCCTCCCCCAGCGGCAGACCGCGCTGGTGGCCAAGCAGGCGGCCCAGATCGACGTCCTGAGCGGCGGGCGGCTTCGCCTCGGTATCGGGGTGGGCTGGAACGCCGTCGAGTACGAGGCCCTCAACGAGACCTTCGCGAATCGCGGCCGCCGGAGCGCGGAGCAGATCGAGGTGCTGCGCGCGCTGTGGACCCAGCCGACCGTGGACTTTCGCGGTGAGTTCCACCGGATCAGCCACGCCGGGCTCAACCCCATGCCCATCCAGCAGCCGATCCCCATCTGGTTCGGCGTGGGCAGCCGTGACCAGCCGGTACCGCCCGACGCGGCCCTGCGCCGGATCGCGCGGCTCGCCGACGGCTGGAGCCCCAACTTCACGCCGGACGCCCAGGGCCAGGCGCTCGTGGCCCGCGTACATCAGTACGCGCGCGATGCCGGCCGCGACCCCGGCAAGCTCCCGCTCGAGGGCCGCATCCGCCTCGCCGGCCAGGATTCCGGCGGATGGGCGGAGCAGGTCGACGCGTGGAAGGCCCTCGGCGCGAGCTCGGTCATCGCCGAGCCCAGGGGCGCCGGGTTCGGCTTCCCGGGTGGACATCTGGACGTGCTGCGCAAATTCAAAGAGGTGGTAAAGGAGACATCATGACCAAGCCGGTGACGCTCCAGATCTTCTCCGACTACGTCTGACCCTGGTGCTATCTCAGTACCGTGCGTATTGAGAAGCTCCAACGCGAGCACAACGTGAAGATCGAGTGGGTGCACTTCCCGCTGCACCCGGAGACCCCGGCGGAAGGCCAGTCGCTCGAGGATCTGTTCCGGGGGCGCAACGTGGACCGGAAAGCCATGCACGCGCAGATGAAGGCGCGCATGGACGCCGAGGGCCTCCCCTATGGCGAGCGCACCATGACCTACAACAGCCGCCTGTCCCAGGAGCTGGGCAAGTGGGCGGACACGCAGCCCGGAGGCGAGGCGTTCCACGACGCGATGTTCCGCGCCTACTTCGTGGAGGCACGCGACATCTCCCAGCCCGCGGTGCTCCTCGAGATCGCGGAGCAGGTCGGCCTGCCGGCGGCGGGCGCCCGCGAGGTCTTGGAGAAGCGCACCTTCAAGGAAGCGGTCGACCGGGACTGGGCGCTCTCACGACGATACGGAATCACCGGCGTGCCGACGTTCGTGGCCGGCGCCCGCGGCGTCGTCGGCGCGCAGCCCTACGAGATGCTGGAGCGGCTGGTGAAGCAGGCCGCGTCCGAGGAGGATGAGGATGGGTGACATGGAGCTGGTCGAGATCAGCTAGCCAGCAGGGCCGAGAGCGCCTGATACGCGCGCTTCGCGCGCTCGACCGCGGGGAGATCGGCCGTCGCCCGACAGGGCGCCTCGATGGCCAGGGGCACGCCGGCGGGCAGCGCCGCCACCAGCTCGCGGAGGGGCAGCACTCCTTCGCCTGGGAGCAGACGGCCCGTCCGCGCCTCGCGAATGAGGTTGGGCGTATCGCCCGGTCCTGGCATCTCCGCGGCGGCATCGCAGATCTGCGCGTAGCGGAACCGCGATGGATCGACCTGGCCGATGTGAGTGGGGATTCCTCCGGACCGGCTGAAGTGCAAGGCATCGACCACCACCGACGTGTTCGACCGCTTCGACCGGGCCACGACCTGGGCCGCGTGGGCCAGCGTCCGCACCCCGGTGTAGATGGCGAACTCCAGGCCGACGTGCAGGCCGTACTGGGCGGCCCGGTCGCAGAGCTCACCGAAGCGCTCGATCGTCCGCGCCTCCTCGGGCTCCGTGCTCATGACGAGCACGTTCCTCGCCCCGAGCCGCGCCGACACTTCGAGGAAACCCTCCGGGATGCCGATCGGATGCTCGGGCTCGAAGCGAAGGAACTCGGTGTCGAGCACCGACACGCCGGTGTCCTTCAGGCGCCGCATGGTCTCCCGCAGCATCGGCCCCTCGTGCAGGACGTCGTAGGGCGGGACGCCCACGCTCGGCGTGGCGGTCAGCCGGATGCCGACGGTCCGGAAGCCCGCGGCCGCCGCCACCGTGACCAACTCGGGGGGCGTCGCGTCCAGCACGGTCAGGTGCGCGAGCGAGATCGGGTGGCCGGTCGCGGGCATGGACGAGATAGTACCTCAGCGTCCGCGAGACGGAGCGGGCGACGAGGGCTGCCGGGGCAGCCCGAGCGACACGACGATACCCAGGGCGTTTCCGCCGGCCGCGATGAGGACCGCCGTTCCATAGCCATGGGTCAGGTCGAACAGGCGGCCGGCGGTGATGGGCAGGACGATGGCCGCGGCGCACCACGCCATGTAGATCCGACCGGCCATGCGGCCATACAGGGCGCGCCTCCAGTAGACGGCGACCGCGGCCGCCGTGACGCCGGAGATCAGCCCATAACCCAGCCCCACCAGCGCCAGCGCGATGACCGAGATCGCGGGGCCGGGCCACAGCGTCAACGCCACGCTGCCGGCGAGGGCGACCGCGTGGGCGCCGGCCGCTACCGAGGGAATGGCGAGCCAGTCGACCATCCACCCGCCCCCGAGGCGCGCGGCCGCGATGGTGGCGGTGATGAAGGTCGTGCCGTACACCGCGAGCGGGGCCGCGCCGCCGTAGGCCGTGATGATGCCCGCGGCCTGACTGAGCACCATCAGCCCGGCGGATGCGGCCAGGAAGAAGACGAGCCAGAGCCGCCAGAACACCGGCCGGCGGCGCTCGTCGGCGCGCAGCGCGGAGACACCGGTGGTCGCGGCGAGCGTGACTCCGGAGCGCGCGGTCAGCCACGCGCTGATGAGACCGGTGACGGCCAGGACGGCGGCGAGACCCCCCAGGGTGGCACGCACGCCGAGCGCGCGGATGCCCCAGCCGAAGAGCGGCGCCGCGATCATGGCGCCGGCCGGATAGAGACTGACGACATAGCCGTTGACCAGGCCGTGGCGGCCGGTCACCGCCAGGTTCACGATCTGCTGGACGACGATGTAGGCTGCGCCACCCCCGGCGCCGAAGCACACCCCATACCCGATGGCCAGCTGGGCCAGGCCGCCCGCGGTCGCCGCGAGCGCGATCCCCAGCGTGCTAGTGGCCGCGCAAGCGAGCACCACGAGCGGCGTCGGCGCCACACCGTAGACACTGGGCGCCAGGATCATGCCGGCCCCGAATCCGGCGGCGGCCACCGCGAAGACGATCGCGAGATCCGCGCGGTGGAGCCCCAGCAGGGCTTCCAGCGGCTGCAGGAACACGCTGAACGCGTAGAGCGAGCCGAACGGCGCATTGAGCGCGGTCGCGGCCGCGATCGCGCGCCACGGACTCTGCCTGCCGTCGGTGTCACCCACGATGATCGAGATGGAAGCCCGGAGGTGAGTATACGGGACTCTCGCGCCGGCGGACACTTCGTGGTGATGGCGCGAGCTTGACTGGGCCTCGATGGTGGAGCAGGATCGGCGCCTGGTGCACACGGATCCATGACCGCCGCTCTCCACGATCTCTCGATGGCCGAGCTCTCCCGCCTGATCGCGGCCCGGAAGCTGTCCCCGGTGGAGCTGGTCGAGGCGCTGATCCGGCGCGTCGAGCAATACGATGCCCAGACCCACGCCTTCATCACGCCCACCTTCGAGCTGGCGCTCCAGCGGGCGCGGCAGGCCGAGGCCGAGATCGCGGCGGGACGGTCGCGGGGACCGCTGCACGGCATCCCCTTCGCGCTCAAGGACATCTACGATACGCGGGGCATCCTCACCTCCGCCCACTCGCGCATCTTCGTCGACCGGATCCCCGCCGAGGACGCCACCGCGACCGCCAAGCTCTACGACGCGGGCGCCGTGCTGCTCGGCAAGCTGGCCACCCACGAGATGGCGCACGCCGGGCCCTCGTTCGATCTGCCGTGGCCGCCCGCGCGCAATCCATGGAATCTGACGCACTTCACCGGTGGCTCCTCCACGGGCTCGGGAGCCGCCGTCGCCGCCGGCCTGGTCCCGATGGCGCTCGGCTCCGACACCGGTGGATCGATCCGAGGGCCCGCGTCTTACTGCGGGGTGGTCGGCCTCATGCCCACGTTCGGTCTGGTTGGCCGCGCCGGCGTGATCACCAACTCGTACACCTTCGACCACTGTGGCCCCCTGGCCCGCACCGTCGAGGACTGCGCGCTGACCCTGCAGGCCCTCGCGGGCTACGACCCGAAGGACGCGGGCAGCCTGAGGCGGCCGATTCCGCGATATCAGGAGACGCTCGGCCAGGATCTGCGGGGGCTCCGCATCGGCGTGCTCCGCCACCACTGGGAAAGTGACATCCCGGCATCGGACGACGTCCGGAAGGCCATGGAGGCCGCGCTCGACGTGTTGCGCCGGCTCGGGGCCGAGCTGGAGGAATGCCGGGTACGGCCGCTCGCCAGCTACTACGACGTCAAGATCATCATCGCGGAGACCGAGATCTTCAGCGTCCACCAGAAGGAGCTGATCGCCCGACCCGGCGAGTTCGGCGCCGATTTTCGCGCCCGGGCGCTCCCCGCCGTGCTCTTCACCGCCAACGACTACGTGCAGGCCGGCCGCGAGCACCGCCGCATGATGGTGGAGATGGGGCCGCTCTACGCCCGGTTCGACGCCTTCGTCACCTCGGGCATGGGCGAGGCCCCGCGCTTGAGCGACTACCGTAGTGTCTCGTTCTGGCAGAAGCCCAGCGTGCTCACCGCGTGGAACGTAACGGGGCAGCCGGTGCTCGCCCTGCCCAACGGCTTCGGGAGGAACGGCCTGCCACTCGGCATGCAGATCCTCGGCCGGCCCTTCGGCGAGCCGACCATCCTGCGCGTCGGCCACGCCTACGAGCAGGCCACCGAGTGGCACACCAGGCGTCCCGCGCTGGTGTCGGGCGCGGAGGCGCCCGCGGTCACTCCCCCGCCCGTCCTGTCCGGGACGGCCGATCAGACCGACGCCAAGACGCGCGATCTCTGCGCGCAGGCCGCCGGGCGCGCGGGGCTCCGGCTCGACGAGCTGATGCTCACCCAGCTGTTCGAGGGCGCGCCCTACGCGCTCGGCATGGCGGAGCGCCTCCGCCGCGACCACGGCCTGCACCACGAGCCCGCGAACATCCTCAGCTTCCCAAAGGAGACCGCATGAGCATTCGACCGAACCGCGTGAAGCAGCGCTTGGCATCCGGGCAGGTGGCGACCATCCTCGCCGGCACCAACGAGCCGGACCTGATCGATCAGCTCGGGCCGCTCGGCGCCGACGGGATCTGGCTGGAGGGCGAGCACGGCGGAGTCGACTACGCCGATCTCGGCAACCTGACCCGCGCCTGCGACCTCTGGGGCGTGACCTCCGTGGTCCGCGTGATGGACAACGACTACGCCATCATCTACCGCACGCTCGACCGCGGGGCCCAGGGCATCGTGGTGCCCCACGTCAACACCCGTGCGGAGGCCACCGCGGTGGTGGAGGCCGCCAAGTTCGCGCCGCTCGGCAAGCGGGGCATGTTCACCAGCCGCCAGGGCTTCGGGGTGGGCGACTACCTCAAGACCGCCAACGACCAGAGCCTCCTGATCGTCCTGATCGAGGATATCGTGGCGGTGGGCAACCTGGACGAGATCCTGAAGGTCGACCACATCGACGTCTTCTTCGTGGCCCCGAGTGACCTGGCGACCTCGATGGGCCACATCGGCAACATGGCCCATCCGGAGGTCCAGCAGACGATCGACGGGGCGATCGCGAAGATCGTCCAATCGGGCCGCACCGCCGGCACGCTGGTCAGCTCCGCGAACGTGGAGCGCTACACGAAGCTGGGCGTCCGCTGCATCATGACCAGCTTCTTCCCGTGGATCCAGGCGGGCGCGAAGGACCTGATGGAGCGCGCCGCGGCGGGGGCGCGGGGCTGACGCTCAGGCGGGCCAGATCTGCGGGAGCTGGACCGCGAGCCACCTCGCCAGGGCGGCATTCACCGTGCGCGGCTTCTCCTGCGCCATCCAGTGCCCCGAGGGCACGACCACCTCGGTCAGGTTCCGGCAGTCGCCCCGCATCGGATCAGCCAGTCTGGAAGTCACGGTCTCGCAGGTGTAGTCGTACTCGCCGTGCAGGAACAGGACCGGCAGGAGTAGCGCGCCGCCGTTCGCGGCCTTGGTCGCGTATTGCAGATTGCGCTCGTGGTTCATGTACCAGGAGTCCGGACCGAAGAACCCATTGCTCTCCAGCGCGGTCGCGTACTTGTGGAAATCCTCCTCGGTCAGCACGTCGGTGTCCATCGGCACGTCGGGAGCCCGACCGGCACCGCCGAACCAGCCGCCGTCGCGTCGAACCTGGGCGGTGCGCGACGGCTTGCCCTTGCCGCCCGGGTTGCCCTTCCTGAAGAGGGCCTTGACCGTGTTGCGGACGTCGGCCTCGAAGGCGGCGCTCGCCTTGCCGAAGCTCTCCTCGTAGAAGAGCTGATAGTCCCACTGCCCCACCGGATACTGCGCCTCGGGATAGACCGCGCGGTCGACGTAGGGCACGAGGGTGCGCGGGGCGAAGCCTTTGGCGAAGTACGGCACGCAGAGATTGGCCACCCCGAAACACCGATCCGGATGATGACTGGCCAGGCTCCAGACGACCGGGCTCCCCCAGTCATGGCCGACCCAGACCGCCTTCTCCCGGCCCAGCGCATCGAGCAGCTCGAGCATGTCCTTGACGATGTGCTCGAGGGCATAGTCCTCGTGGCGCGCGTACACGCTCGATCGACCGTACCCGCGCATGTCCGGGGCGACGGCGCGGAAGCCGAGACCCGCGAAGCAGGGCAGCTGGTGCCGCCAGCTGATCGAGAGCTCCGGCCAGCCGTGCACGAACACGATCACGGGCGCGTCCTCGGCCCCGCTGGCCAGGAAGAACGTCTTGTGCCTCTCGGTCTTCACGATCTTCTCGACCACGGTCATCAGATGACGCCCTCGCGCCGGAGCCGCGCGATCTCGTCCGACCCGTAGCCGGCCTCCTTCAAGATCTCGTCGGTGTGCTCGCCGAGGATGGGCGGCTCCCGGTCCAGGCCGGGGCTGCCGTGGGCGAGCCGGAAACCCGCACCCACGAGCCGCATGGGGCCGTAGCGCGTGTCGATGGTCTGGAGCACGTCGCGGTGCTCGAGCTGCGGGTGGCGGACGATCTCGTCGATCTTCCAGATGGACCCGCACGGCACGTCGGCCGCGGTGAGCCGGGCCTCCCAGGTCCGCGGATCGCCGGTGGCGAGCGCCTTCTCGATGATCTCGCGCAGCGCCGGCTCGTTCGCGGTGCGGGCGGGCCAGTCCTTGAAGCGCGGATCGTCCAGCGCCTCCGGGCGCCCGAGCGTGCGCATGAGCCCGGCGAACTGCTTCTCGGTGAGCACCGCCAGCACCAGGTAGCCGTCGCCGCACCGGAACCGGCTGGCGGTCGGCTTTCGGCTGACCGACCCGTTGCCGATCTGGCGCTGCTCGACCCCCGCCACCGTGTACTCGGAGACCGGCCCGGCAATGAAGGCCAGCGCCGCGTCCAGCATGGCCACGTCCACGAGCTGCCCACGCCCGGTATGCGTGCGCTGGTAGAGCGCACTCGCCACGGCCAGGGCCGCGGTCACGCCGCCGATGGTGTCGCACAGCGCGAACCCGGCGCGGGTGGGACCGGAGGCCGGCTCCCCGGTGATGGACATGATCCCGGACATCGCCTGCAGCTTGCCGTCGAAGGCGGCGGTGGTCCGCTCCGGGCCGGTCCGGCCGAAGCCGGAGACCCCGCAATAGATCAGCCGTGGGTTGATCGCGGAGAGAGCCTCGTAGCCGAGGCCGAGCCGGTCCATCACCCCGCCGCGGAAGTTCTCCCAGACCACGTCGGCGCTGACCACCAGCCGCCCGACGATCTCCACCGCCTCGGGCCGCCGCAGATCGAGTGTGATGGAGCGCTTGTTGCCGTTCATCGAGAGGAAGGAGGGCGCCATCTTCCGCTCCGCCCACTTCCGGTCCGCGGGCGACACCCGCGTCTCGTCGCCCTCGTGCGACTCGACCTTGACCACGTCGGCGCCCAGGAGGGCCAGCTGGTAGGTCCCGTACGGTCCGGCGAGGTAGCGGGTGAAGTCGAGGATGCGGACGCCGGCGAACGGCTTGGTCACGATCCGTCGCGCTTGGACTTCGCGACGGCTTTCACCTCGGCGAATTCCTTGCGCCGCTCCTCGATCTTATCCGGGGTCAGCTTCGTGAGGTCGAGGTAGTCGAGCTTCCAGGCCGCGTCCGCGCTCCACCGGAGAGGCGACTGCACCGTGGTGCGGGCGGCGGGGGCGCTCTCGAGGACCCGCAACGCCAGCTCGAGCGTCTGCGCCTGCGATTCCACGTCGAACGGGCGCCCGGCCGAGTTGCCGAGTGGAAAGTCGGTCCACAGGAAGCGTGGGACGCCACAGTGCTCGACGATATCCTTGGCGCAGCCCATGATCACCGTCGGGATCCCGTTCGCCTCGAGGTGCCGGGCGGCCAGACCCACGGTCTGGTGACAGACCGGTCAGCTGGGGACGAGCACGGCCGCGTCGGCCCCGTCCTCCCGGCAGCGGCGCAGCAGCTCGGGGAGGTCGGTTTCCATCGTCACCCGGTGGCTACGATTCGTCGGCGCCCCGTGGAAGCGCGGGCTCAGGCTGCCGATCCGTCCCGCCGCGACCGCTTCCTGAAGCCGCGTGAGCGGGAAGTAGGCGTTGATGTCCTCGGGCACCGTGTGCAGGCGGTCGTAGCCCACGTGGGAGATCCGAAGATCCGGCTTGCTGTCCACCGGGGCCGAGTAGACCTGATAGAACTTCGCGGAGGCGTTATAGGGAGCCCGCGGCCCCTGGTCCCCCGCCTCCGGCTGAAACGGAGCCGCGGTCGTGATCAGCGCCACCCGGGCCCGGCTGAGCGGCGTGCCGAGCGGCGTGAACGGCGCGTCGGCGAAGTGGGCCCATCGATACGGCTTGTACCCGAGCGCGAGATAGTACTCCCTCGTACGCGCCATGTAAGGGATCGGGAGGTCGTGATCCGCCGCGAACATGGCCCTCAGGACCGGGCGGGAAAGGTCTTGACGACGAGCCCGCGCGCCATCTCGGGATCGAGGCCGTTGGCGGCCATGCACGGGGTGGCGTCCTCGAGGATGCGCTCGGGATCGCCCCAGTGGACGTACTTCTTGTAGGTGTCCTCGAACTCGATACCGAGCCCGCGGGCGAAGAGCGTCAGGTAGTGCTCGAGGACGATGGGTCGCGCGATCTCGAAGCGGCAGAGCTCACGGTGACAGCCGTGATAGATGCCGGCCATGTGGGTGGCTCCGGCCGCGAGCGCCCGATCGATGTCGTCTAGCGCCATCTGCCGCCAGACGTCCATGCCGAGCTCGGCCTGGAGGGCCGGCGTGCACGTCCGCCCCCAGCGCGCGTCCGGCTCGAACTCCACGACCTTGATGCCGGGCACTGCCTCCAGGAGCCGGCGCGCCGCCATCCCCTCGCGCGCCCGGGGCTCGGTGGCCCGGTGATAGTGCAGCGCGACCGTCGCCTCGACCCGCTGGGTGAACGTGAACTCTCCGCGCTCCAGGCGCTCGGCGAGGAACTCCGCGGTGTGGCGCTTGGGGAACGGCAGCTCGGCCTGGAGCACCTCGTCGTAGAACTGGATGCACGAGGGGCACCACATGACGACCTCGCGAGGCGCCATGCTCTGGAGCAGCTCGATCGTGTGGTTGGCGTACCGCTCGCCGGAGGCCTCTTGCCCCCGCCGGTGGTGCTGGATGCCGCAGCAGTACGTCGGCCCGCCGGCGGCCACGTAGTCGAGCCCGAGCTGGTCGAAGACCGCGGCCACCGTCTGCACCATGTGCGAGGTCCGGAGCACGTTGCAGCCCAGGTAGAGGACGACGTCGTGCCGCTCGCCGTCCCGCGGGGGCTTGAGCAGCCACGAGCGCTCCTCTTTCTTGGTGAGGAGGTCGTGGGTCTGCTTGATCTCGCCGAAATACTTCGCGTAGTCGAAGCTCATGGCTCAGGAGTATATCATCCCCCGCTCACGACCTTAGTCCGGCCCCGGCCCCGGTCGAAGCGGGGTGTGATCGATCATCTCGACCGCCCGGCGCGCGGGCGGACGACGAGCCGCGCGTGCCCGACGACGCGTCACCCCAGCCGTCATCGCCTCCAGCTCCTTCCTGAAGTCGGTGCCGAGCTTGTAGCGCACCGAGCGTCGGGTGAGCTGCCCGCGGCCCTTGATCTTCTGCCGCTCGCGCGCCCGGCGGTCGCCCTTGAGCGAGAAGGTCTCGTGCTCGCGCGTCTTGGGATTGTAGAAGCCGATGTAGCCGCCCGGGTTGATGCCGAAGGACTGCAGCGGTTTGCCCTTCGTGAGGCGCCCGAGGAAGTCGTTGCGGCCGCCGACCTCGGCGAACTGCGTGAAGTAGAGCGGCAGGACGAAGTTCGACACCGCCACGCCGTCGATCTCGTAGGTCTCGTCCTGCACCGCGTCGCACATCTCGTACCAGTGGAAGACCTCCTTCTTGGGGTCCTCGGGATGCGGGCCGGCCACGAGCAGGTTCGCCTCCGGGTCGCCGATCAGCTCGAGGGCCTCGTGAGAGAAGGTGACCGTCCACGGCTCCTTGAGCTGCTTGACTAGCTCGGTGAACACGAACCCGAACGGAATGCCGGCCGCATTGGCCTCGTGGTAGCCGAGGGCGTCCTCCACGTCCACCTCGTTCCACAGATAGATGATGGCGTCGCCCCGTAGCTCGGGCAGCTTGTCGTCGTCGGGGTCCTTGCCGATGACCCCCTCGAGGCGGAGCTCGGCACCCATGGACCAGTTCGGGTTGAAATCCTCGGCGATCTGCCGGTTCACCGCCCGGATACCTTCCTGCACCGCTTCGTCCGAGAGCTTGCCGTCCGTGTGGTTGACGACGGAGATGAGCATGGCGGCCTCCTGGAGGCAGCCTAGAAGGGGCCCGGACGACACGTCAACCCTTCTCTGCGCTTACTGGGCGCTGGCGTACTGGCGTCACTCCGGGTAGAGTCGAACGCGGTGAGCATCGTCGCGGAGACTTCGATCCAAGCGGACCTCGACCACCTGCACCAGCAGGGCTACGTCGTCATCCCGAGTCTGCTCTCCCGGGGCCAGATCGGCCGGATCAAGGCCGAGCTCGCGCCGTATCTCCGCGGGACCCTTCGCGGCCGGAACGACTTCGAGGGCTTCGAGACCGAGCGGGTCTACGCGCTCCTCGCCAAGGCGCCGGTCATCGCCGAGCTGGTCGAGCACCCTCGCATCCTGCCGATCCTGGACCGGCTGCTCGCGCCCAACTACCTGCTCTCGGCCAATCTCGCCATCCAGCTCTATCCCGGCGAGACGCGACAGCCCCTCCACTTCGACGACGGCTTCTACAAGGTCCCGCGACCGCGCAGAGCCTATGGCGTCAGCACGATCTGGGCCATCGACGAGTTCACGACCGACAACGGCGCGACCGAGATCATCGCGGGAAGCCACCTCTGGGGCGCCGAGCGCCCGGCCGAGGACGACCCGCGGATCGAGTCCGTGATCATGCCGGCCGGGTCGGTCATCGTGTTCATGGGCACGCTCTGGCATCGCGGGGGCGCCAACCAGAGCGCCGCGCCACGCTTGGCCATTACGCCCCAGTATTGCGAGCCCTGGCTGCGCCAGATCGAGAACCAGGTGCTCGCGGTCCCACGCGAGATGGCCGCGAAGTACTCGCAACGCGTCCAGGAGCTGCTCGGCTACAGCATCCACCCGCCATTCATGGGCTACGTCGACGGCATGCACCCTCGCCGGCTGATCGATCCGTCCCACGGTGCCAGGTCCGGCGAGCCCGCCGCGTGACACGGTGCCGGCTGATCGATCCGTCTCACCGCTGACGTCGTCAGGTCGTGGTGACGTGGTGGCACCGCCATGCCGCCCCGATGAGCAGCACCGCGCCGAAGAGAAACGGCGCGGAGAGATCCAGGCCGTCCGCCAGGGCGCCCATCACCAGCGGCCCCAGGATCTGGCCGCTGTCGGTCATGGTGCGGAGGCCGCCGACGGCCACGCCCCGCAGTGGCGGTGAGACCCGGTCGCCGACGACGGCCGTCGGGATCGCGGCCACGACGCCCGCCGCGGTGCCGAGCGCGAGGCTGCAGAGGCCGAGCGCGACCGGATTCACCAGGAACGCCACGCTGCCGAGCAGCACGGCGTAACCGAGCAGGCCGGGGACCAGCACGCGCATGCGGCCCCACCGGTCCGACAGACCACCCCCGAGCCACAGCGCCAGCAGTCGCCCCAGCACGCTCAGGCTGATGAACAAGCCCGCGGTCTCCGGGCCCAACCCGGCGCGCTCGACGAGGTAGAGCGGGAAGAGGAACACGAGCACGCCGGTCTGAATGGCGGTCAGGACCGCGTTCGTCGCGCCCATGACGAGCACCCCGGGCGTCCGGAGCGCCGCCAGCAGGAGCCGCCGGTCACCCGAACGTCGCGGCGCCGCCCAAGGGTCGAGTGGCCGTGACGCCCACCGCCCCACCGCCGCCGCCGCGACCACCATGCACCCCGCCTCGAAGACGAACGGGCTCCCGGCCCCGAGGCCCTGATAGAGCCAGCCGCCCGCCGCGCTCCCCAGCAGCAGTCCGGCGGTTTCGCTCATCAGCAGCCAGCTGACGGCACGGCCACGTCGCGACTCGGCCGGGAGGCTCACCATGGTGGTGGTCGCGACGGTGGCGAACATGGCCCAGCCCACGCCTCCGAGACCTCGCAGACCCAGGAACAGGTCGTAGCGGGGAGTCATGATGCTGGCGAGGTCGATGAGCGCGATCAGCAGCAAGCCCCAGATCATCAGCAATCGCCCGAGCCGGTCCAGCAGGTAGCCGGTCGGCAAGCTGGCCAGCCATTTGCCGGCGCCGAAGACCACCGGGATCAGGGTGACCATGCGGTAGTTGGCGGCGAAGGCCCGTTGCAGGTAGAGCGGTAACGACGGACGGAGCACGCCCTGGCCGAGATTGAACAGGAAGGCGGCCGTGAGCACGGCGCGCGCGGGACGCGTAGTGTCCATGAATCGTCCGGACCGTCACGATAGACCTTCCCGCCACGGGAAGGTCAAGGAGCATTCGTGATAGAGTTGCGGCGAAGCGAACCGCAGGGGATATGTGGGGTGATCGCCCCCGTCGCCGAGGCTGCCCTCGCCCGGCTGGTAAGGCCCCGCTCCGGTGTCAACGGAGGCCTTATGCCGCCCGCGTTCCCCCTCGTCATCCTCGTCTCGCTGCTCACCTTCCTCCACTACGTGGCGGCCCAGATGCGCGGACCGGTCATTCCCCTCTACGCGACGGCCTACGGGGCGACCGCGACGGGCGTCGGATTCATCGTGGCCGCCCACATGGCCGCCGCGGCCGTCGGCTCGATTCCGCTCGGGCGCGCCGGGGACGTCCTGGGCCGCCGCCCGCTTCTGCTGGCCGGGATGGCGCTGGGAGTGGTGACGTCGCTCCTGCTGCCACTCGTCGAGGGTGAGCTCGCGCTCATGGCGATCTACGGAATCGCCGGTCTCGGCGTGGCGGCGTTCACGCCGAGCGCACTCTCGCTGGTGGGCGACGCGGCGGCGCCGGGCCGCGCCGGCCACGCGTTCGCCTGGTACGCGACGGCGCACTACGGCGCGATCGGGGTCGGGCCGTTCCTCGGTGGGCTCGCGACCCAATGGTGGGGGTATCGGGCCGCCTTCGTGGCGAGCGGCGTGGGCATCGCCGTCGCCCTGGTGGCCGGCCTGGTCATGCCGATGGGAACTGCCCTTCACGCCGGCTCGCGATCCGGGGCCACGTTCGGCGACATCAGAGGGAATCGAAGCGTCTGGGCCGGATGGATCGTATCGGTGGCGGGAATGATGACCCAGGGAGTCGTCTTCACGTTCTTCCCGCTGCTGGCCAGCGAGCAGGGTGTCACGCCAGCCGGCATCGGCTTCGTGTTCCTCGTCCTCGGGCTCGCGAACACGCTGGCGCGGTTCCCGGCCGGGTGGTTGGTCGACCGCACCGGGCGAAGCCCCTCGTGCGCGATCGGCGGCATCCTCGTGGCGTCGATCGTCACCGCTCTCGTGCCTCACGTCGGCGGCCAGATCGGCCGGCTCGCGCTGGTCGCCATCTTCGGCGCGGCCAGCGGGCTCGCCGGCGTGGCCACCGGCGTCGCCCTGGCCGCATCCGCGGCGCCGGCCGCGCGCGGGCTCGTGATGGGCGGCTACAGCACGTCGCTCTATCTGGGGCTCGCCATCGGATCGTTCGCCCTCGGGCCGGTCATCTCGCACCACGGGTATGCGCTCGGCTTCGCGGCGGGCGGGGCCGCCGGCGTCGGCGGCACGCTGGTCGCCGCCGTGCTGTGGGCGGCGGGGAAGAGATGACCCGCGACCGCGACGACGCGGGCCTTCTGCTCGAGCTGATGGCGTCCCTTGGATTCGACCGCCTCACCGCCCAGGTCTACGCCGTCCTCCTGACGCACGGCCCACTCCCCGGGCCGGGCCTCCGGGCCGCCTTCCCCGGAGGGGAGATCGACGTCACCGGGAGCTTGTCCCGGCTGCAGGAGCATCGCCTGACCGGAGTTGCGTACGAGCATTCCCGGCCCCGCTACTACGCCACCGAGCCGTCGCTCGCCTGGGCGAGCCTCGGCACCGAGCTCCTGTGGAGCGGCTCGAGCGAGGCGCGCCGGAAGCTCTGCTCCGATCTCGCCGCCGTGGCCGGACGGTTGCACCGGCGTCACCCGGCCGCGCTGACCCACCGCGAGTGGGATGCCTCGACGACCGAGGAGCTGGCGCAGCTCGTGTGCGAGATCGTCTCGACCGCGCGCCGGGAGATCCTGGCCGTGAGCAAGTCGCCGAGGCTCCCCCACGTGGCCGCCTTCTGGACCGCCCTCACCGGCCGCCTCGCCCTCGGGGTCCGCTACCATCGCGTGGCGGACCTCGACGAGATCGTCGCGCACGGCCTCCGCGTGGTCACCCGCGACATCCACGAGGCGCACATCGATCTCCGGGTGCTCGAGCGGGAGCGGATCCGCCACAAGTTCTACGTCGTCGACGACAGGTACCTGGCGGTGTTTCACGGGGACGGCGATCCAAGTCGTCGGGGCGTCGGAAGGATCAGCCGGAAGCATCACACCGTCTGGAGATACCGGCAACGGTTCCCCGGGTACGAACGGGCGGCCATCCCCGCCGACTTCGTGGTGACCCGGCTTCGGGAGGGCGCGGCCACGATCCTCTCGCGCGCCGGGCAGCATCTCTCCGGAGCCGAGGTGGCCTGGATCGAATCCCTCGTGGAGCTCGGGAAGTTCTCCCGGTTCCCCCAGGAAGCCGGCTGGCCGGACACCCAGCTCTCCGAGGCCGAGGCGCGAGCCGGCGCCCTGGGCCTCGTGCGCCGCAACATCGAGGGCGAGCTGGTCGTGGCGTATCCGCTCCGCGAGGCCGACCTCCGGGCCGCCTACCTCGAGTCACCCGGCGCGTGACCGGCCGGTCGCGCGATCCCCCGATACAGGTAGGACATGGTCCGTGGCCCGGTCCCGTACCCCCGCTCCATCTCGGCGACCAGAAATCCACCCTGCTCAAGGAGCCGGTCGATCGGCCGGTTCAGGTGGCAGCCGCCGCTGATGCGCCGCCACCAGGGCGTCAGGCGATCCTGCCAGCGGACCACGCGCGGATCCACGGACCGCCCGTGCTCGATGAAGATCAGCCGGCCGTCGCGCCGCAGCACCCGCCGCATCTCGCGGAGCGCGCGGGCCGCATCGGGGATGCTGCACAGGGTCCAGGTGGTCACCGCCGTGTCGACCGACTCGTCTGCCAGCGGGATGGCCTCGGCCGATCGCTCCAGGAACTCGACCGGGAAGCCCGCGCGCTTCGCCCGCGGGCGGGCCATCCGGAGCAGCTCCGGAGAGGGATCGAGGGCGTAGAGCTTCCGGACCGCGGCCCCGTAGACCGGGATGTTGAGCCCCGAGCCCACCCCGATCTCGAGGACCACGCCGCTGGCCCGCGGCACGAAGCGGGCCCGCTCCTGGCCCGCCGCCTTGTTCTTCATGGCGAGCTCGACGAGCCGCGGCAACACGTACGTTCCATAGAAACCCATCGCGTCCCTCCACCGGTCAGTGCCGACCCGCCTTCAGCGGTGTCGATTCGAGCAGGGTGATGAATGCCCGAGCGCTCGCGCTGAGCGAGCGGCCCTCGTTGTGGATCACGTGGAAATGTCGCAGGATCTTCATCCCCTCGAGCCGCAGGCTACAGAGCCGTCCGGTGGCCAGCTCTCCCTTGATGGCCTGCACCGACACGAACGCGACGCCGAGCCCGGCCATCACCGCCTGCTTGATGGCCTCGGTGTGTCCCAGCTCCATCGACGTCGCGACGTGAGCGCCCGCGCGCTGCAGCGCCCGCTCGGTCACCTGTCGCGTCGCCGAGCCCTCTTCCCGCGTCAGCAGGCGGCACTCCGAGAGGCGGCGGGGCGCGAGCGCCCGCCGCCCGGCCCACGGGTGCCCGGGCGCCACGATGAGAACGAGCTCGTCGAGCAGGCCGGCGGCCAGGCATTCCTCTCCGGGATGGACGGCGTGCCCGCCCACCACCCCCAGGTCGAGCTCGTTGCGTCGAGTGCGCTCCTCGATGAGCGCGGAGTTCCCGATCTGGAGGTTCAGCCGGATCCCGGGATAGCGGCGCTCGAACGCGGCGACCACGGTCGGCAAGACGTAGATTCCCGGCGTGGTGCTGGCGCCGACGAGCAACGACCCGCGCTGGAGACCGCCCAGCTCCGCGACCGCCTCCCGGGCGCTCGTGAGCGTCGCGAAGACGCGGTGGGCATGATCCTCGAGGATGCGGCCGGCGTCGGTCAGCGAGATGCTGCGCCCGAGACGATCGAAGACCTTGGCTCCGAGCCCTCGCTCGAGCTCGGCGACGTGCTGGGACAGCGCGGGCTGGCTCAGGTGGAGCGTCTCGGCCGCGCGCCTGAAGCTCTTCGCCCGCGCCACCGCCAGGAACACTTCGAGCTGGCGAAGGGTGGCTTCCATAAGTGTCGACTTATGAGTCAGATAAGAACACAGTATTGGACCTTATACCACACCGGGGAGAGCCTGGAGCGCGATGGACCATTCGAGAGCGAAGGAGGACTCCCCATGATCTTCCGTCATTTCCTCGCGCCCAAGACCGGCTGCGCCAGCTATCTCTTCGGCTGAGGGGGCGCAGCCAGCTGCGCTGTGGTGGATCCACAGCCCGAGATCGACGCCTATCTGGAGGCGGCCGGCCAGAAGGCGATGCGCATCACCCACATCTTCGAGACCCACGTCCAGGCGGATCATGTCTCCGGCGCGCGACGACTCGCGGCCGCGACCGGGGCCCCGATCCTCCTTCACGAATCCGCCGGCGTCCGGTTCGCCCACGTCGGAGTCACGGACGGCGAGGAGCACGAGATGGGCAACGTACGGATGACCATCCTCCACACCCCGGGGCACACTCCGGAGAGCATCTCCATCCTCGTGACCGATCGGAGC
>Ga0207684_10001527_pt1 | contig 24784 bp, 26 predicted proteins | sample KBSK5501metaG_FD_184342 | JGI IMG/M metagenome (GOLD analysis project Ga0207684, IMG submission 184342) | Corn, switchgrass and miscanthus rhizosphere microbial communities from Kellogg Biological Station, Michigan, USA - KBS K5-50-1 metaG... | ecosystem: Host-associated > Plants > Roots >...
GGAGTTGTTGGCCGAGCATCTTTTGGGTGACATTGGGGATCGCGCGTTCCAGGTCGGAGAAGCGCATAACTTTTCCTCCGAACAAATGAAACAGGATGACGAGCTTCCAACGACCCTCGAGAAGGCGGAGTGCTGCTTCTACATCGTGAGCGGTGGACCCTGGGGTATAGTTCTTAGGCATACTTATTTATCAGTAGCATACTTTATTGTGCGTACTTGCTAGAATTTCAGTATGAGGCGAAGTTTTCACTATGCAACCGATAAACCGAGATGAAAAACGATCACTCGACGTTCCAGCGCCGATAGCGACATACCTCGCTGCGGAGATGGCAAAGGACGCACAAATGTTGGCTCTCTGCTTTGCCAAGGATGCTTGGGTGCATGATGAAGAGCGCACCTATCGTGGGCTGGACGCCATCATTACGTGGAAGGAAGAGACTGATAGAAAGTATCAATACGTACTGGAGCCTCTCAGCGCCGTACAAAGCGCCGACGCCGTAACGCTCCTCAGCCGGTTAACTGGCAACTTCCCTGGGAGTCCGGTTGAGCTCGACTTCAAGTTTACTCTGGTAAACGGCAAGATCAGTTCGCTGGAGATCGGATGACAATGCTTGGCTACCCCTTCCCGTTTGGCCCGCAGGAGTTCCAAGGCAAGCGGGCCGAAGAGGTGGCAGAGTTGGTAGCTTTCCTTGCGTCGGATCGCGCGGCGACAGATGCGATTCCATTACCGACAGCGATGCCGACTGTTTGATCGTGCGGTCGTCTGACGAGCCTCAAATTGATAGCAGATTTTACATGTACAAAGCTGGATAGAATTCTTACAATCGCCGTGAAAACATGGAGGTTCTATATGCACAGAGTTTTCCTCAGTCTGCCAAAAGGTGAGCGAAGTCATTGGCAAAATGTCGTTCCTCTGGCTTCCTATTGGCGATGAGCCCGGCCCCAACAGCCAGCGAGGATACATCGAGCGCAACGTCATCGCTCTCCTGAGCAACGCAAACGCCAGGGCAGTCCTTACGGCTTGGCTCCCGACCGGGCGCAGCCACGGACAGGCTGGCATCCCGAGACCTCCCGTCGGCGATCGCAGGGGACCGCTTGTCGGTTTCCGCTCGAATCATGGAACGCTATTAGGTCTTGTCGCAGCGTCCCTCCCGCTACCCAACGAAGGGTATCGGTCACCCTCCCGAGATTCTTGCCCATCTGTCCCTGTACAAAACAGGGCATATCAACCGCTTCGAGCACTATGAGTTGCGCTTTGACCAGATACCCCCACCGATGATCGAAGACTTACGCCTGGCTATGGCCAGTCCTCTGCGGTCGCGAGTGGCTAACGCTTCGCGTGCACTTTTCGTTCTCATCCCTCGATATCTGCCAGACCTTACGGCTCTCACAGGCGACGTTCTATCGGTATGTTGCCTTGGGCAGACGCGCTACAGAGGAGTTAGGATAGTCCCAGGGCAGCATGAGCGGCGCGCTAGATGGCCTCAGGGCAGGTCATGCTAGCGCGCAAAATTTCTCCATTTCACCGACCCACCACCCCGATGACCGTCCCCTCGCGCCGCGGGTCTGCCGCGCCGAACTGCTTCCCGTTACGGAGATCGATGATAACCGCCTGCGCCGAGGACGATGCCCCGGTTGCGATGTTGGTGCATGTATCAATGTCATGGCCCATGCTGCGCAGCGCGTCGATGACCGCGGTGGAGAACGGCGGTGTGGGTGTAAACGGCAGCGGATAGAACGGGCCGCACTCCCAGGACACGGAGCCCCGGTTTCGGGACGAGATCCTCGGTGCATCGATCGCCTGCTGGATCGTCATGCCATGGTCGATGATGTTGGAGGTGATCTGCAGCAAGGTGTTGATGATGGTGGCGCCGCCGGCCGCTCCCATGATGGCGAACGGCTTGTCCCCCTTCAGGAGCAGCGTGGGTGCCATGCTGCTGCGCGGCCGCTTGAACGGCGCCACGTCGTTCGCGCCGGGGTTGCCCGTGGTCGGATCGAAGGTCGGCGGAAAATTGAAATCGGTAAGCTCGTTGTTGAGGAGGAAGCCATAGCCGGGCACCGTAATGCCGGAGCCGAACAGGGATTCGATGGTCGTCGTATAGCTCACGATGTTGTTGTGCTTGTCGACGACCACGAAGTGTGTAGTGTGGGTGCCTTCCCGCGGCGCGGCGAGCGCCACGAGCCTGACTTTCTTGGGCATCAGCGAGGCCGTGTCGAAGGGCAGCGGATTGCCCGCCGTGGTCGGCGGCAGAACGGCGTCCAGCTTGATCTGCGCGCTTCTATCCGCCAGATAGTTCGCGTTGAGCAACCCTTTGGTGGGCACGTGGACGAAGTCATCGTCGCCCTCCCAGAAGGCTCGGTCGGCGAAGGCGAGCCGCATGGCTTCTATCATCACATGCAGTGTGTTCTTTTCCCCGAAGCCAAATCCCTGGCTCGTGTCGCCAAGGGGGAACCGCTCGAGCATTTCGAGCATCTGGATCAAGGTGATGCCGCCGGAGGAAGGCGGCGGCATGGACGCGACCGTGTAGCCGCGGTAGTGACCGACGATGGGTTGTCGGACCTTCACCTCGTAGGCAGCCAGGTCCGTCACGCTAATCTTCCCTAGTCCCGCCGCTCCCGCCCGGCTGCGGGACTGCGCGGCACCAACCAGCGCTTGCCCGATCTCGCCCCTATAGAACACGTCCGGGCCATACCTGGCAATGAGCTTCAGGGTCTTGGCGAGGTCCGGCTGCACCAAAAGATCGCCCTCCTTGAGCGGGATGCCGCCGGGGCGGAAAATGGCCGCCGTTTCGGGCTGAAGGTCGGTCATCGAGAAACCGCGGTCCGTGGTGTCGATGATGTCGGCAGCAAGCAGCGGGCCGACTTTGAATCCCTCCTCGGCCAGCTTGATGGCCGGCGCGATAGCTTGCTCGAGCGGGATCGTTCCCCAGCGCCGTAGCGCGGTGGCGGCGCCGTCGAGCGTCCCGGGAACGCCAACCGAGATGCCGCTGGTCGAGGCAACCTGGAAACTGAGGGATCCAAACATGGTGGGTGTCGCCGTCGCTGGTGCCTTCTCGCGGGAATCGATGTAAAACGTCTCCCCGGTCTTGGCGAAGTGAACCATGATGAAGCCGCCGCCGCCGATGCCGGAGCTCTGCGGCTCGACCACGTTGAGGGCAAACTGAATCGCGACCGCCGCGTCGACCGCATTGCCGCCTTCTGCCAGTACCCGTGCACCGACCTCCGCGGCAAGCGGGTTGGAAACCGCGACCACGCCGTTGGGAAAGCCCTTCTGCTCGGGTGGGGCACCCGGCGTGCTTGGGCCATCCGCCCAGGCTGCTGCCGATACCACGATAAACGCCAGCAGGATCACGCCTTGGGCGAAATCACGCAGCGACCGTTTGGCCAGTTCTCTCATGATGGGTCTCCTCCTGATCTTTAATATTCGACGAAACAGCCTCTGATTCCGCCCGGAAGAGCTCCGGGGCCTGCCTTGGTTGGTAGTTCAACAGTTTGGGGTGCTGAGCGTCAAGCAAAGAGCAAAACTTTAATGCTCACTTGTGCATCAGTTATACGAAAGTTAGTATCCAGGCAGCCAACTACGCGCATGCCCTGGGACAGCTTCAGAACGACATACTTGGCAAGACCGATGGATGCGCAACTTCCGGGGCTCCTGATACGAATGACTGGATCGTTAACTGTCCAGACCAGAGTAAAGTCTATACGCCATTGCTCAACATCATTGCGGAGGTAAAGTCCTTATGCGGATGTTAAGCCGTAACGACTAGACGCGTTGGCCTATGTATGAATAGCGGGAGTTGTTCCAATGTGGGCCAGCGAGAGGCACGCTGCGATAAGACCCAATAAGCCGCCGATTCTTACCGTAAACCTGAGATTAACATTGGGGATTATGCAGGACTAAAGTTAGGATAGGCTAAATTTGTTTTCTGGTGATTTGGGAAATTATTTTTGGTGGGCGTACTAATGATCGAAGAAACACGCAAGCTCTGAAGTAGCCTCTCCCTGGAATCACACTGGGAAACTACCGGCATCACAGCCCGCCAAGAGCCAAGGCGACTATTATCGCCAACAGGATCCAACCGAAGTTCCGCCCTCGCAAGACCCAGGCATTGACGATCGCACTAAACCCGTAAATAACCGTAGCTGTACAGACGATCCAATGTCGCGCCATCTGCGAGCCCATCCACGGCGCGACGATTAGAAGGACGGCGAACACTGGCCCACGCCACCCGCGCTGCAGTGCCAGACACCCCGGATTAGTCGCCCCAGTCGCTCCGGCTCGATCCGAGCGCGCGCAAACACCCGCGTCTCGCCGAGCAACCCATGAAGGAAGGCCGCCACTAGACCCAGTGTCCCAGACGCATAAAGCAGCGTGTCGCGCATTGTCATCGGTCAAAATACCAGCCGGGCGCCTTCTTCAACCGTGTAGTTGGCTATACGCTTACGATCAATCGCAGACAAGCTCGTTGCCGCGAGCAAGGCTAACGGCGGAATCTTTTCCAAAGAAGATTTCGAGAAATACTTCGTTGAAGAGTTGCAACCGATCCACGCCAAGTACCGCGGCCTGGAAATCATTTCATCTCCTCCACCCAGCTCGGGCGGGTGCATTATTGGCGAAATTCTGAATATTCTCTCGGGCTATCCAATGGCTGAGTTCGGTTATCACTCGGCTAAATCGATCCATTTCATGGTTGAAGCCATGCGAAATGCTTATGTCGATCGATCAGTCTTGGGAGACCCTGATTTCGTCCATAATCCGCTCACGTATATTCTCTCAGACGCACACGCAGCTGATGTGCGCGCGACAATCGATCCGTTTTTCGCGACACCGTCTAAGTACCTGAAACCAGGCGTATTTCCGCATGAAGGCGCCCAGACGACCCATTATTCGGTGATAGATCGCTCGGGGAACGCGGTTGCGGTAACTTACACGATTAACAGTTATTTCGGTGCGATGCGGATCGCCGGCGATACAGGGTTCTTTCTGAATGATGAGATGGACGATTTCACCTCGAAAGTGGGCGTACCGAATCAATTCGGTTTGATTCAAGGACCGCAGAACGCGATCGCGCCTGGTAAACGTCCTTTGAGTTCGATGAGCCCAACGATCGTCCTGAAGAACGGAACACCATTCTTAGTTACTGGCAGCCCAGGCGGCTCGAGAATCATCACGATCACGCTGCAGACGATCATGAATGTTGTTGACTACAACATGGATATTCAGGCTGCGGTTGATGCGCCTCGGATTCATCATCAGTGGTTTCCGGATATTGTGTCGATCGAACCGTATTGTGTTTCACCCGATACGGCGGACCTCCTTGGCCAGATGGGCTACACGCTTTCTCTAGAAGGACCTTGGGGCTCAGCGCAGAGCATCGAAATCCCTTTCACGAATATTCAAACTGGTCCGTCGGCGGCTCCAGGGCAAGCGCCGGTGGGAAACACTCTCTTGAAAGGTGCGCGTTACGGTGGCTGGGATCACCGGAGTCCAGCCGGGTCGGCGGTAGGCGGCTAGGGCTAGTTGGGCTGTTGGTTGGGATAGGACCCGTATCGTAAGGGCTGCGCTTTCGCCCGGCTCTAGGTGTGTTGAGGTGCGCTTCGCCGCGCACCTCACGGCTTCCAGCTGGGAAGTGTTGCCATGAGTTTTTTCAGTTGATTTAGGGTGGGAACACCCAGGGTCCCATCCGGCAAACCAAGGATTCGATCGATTGCAATGCCATGGAGTCGTAAACGCTTGTGGAACGCCATGAGAACTTCTTTTCTCTGCTTCTGGTTCACGGGGTCCTTATCGTTTTGTCCGTCATCCGATGTATGCCGGCATGATTTTTTATCTGTTCTGCGCGCCTCTTCTTTTCGGTTCCTGGTGGGGACTTCTTTGGGGAGTAGTTTTGCTTGGCCTGTTCGTGATTCGTATTTTGATCGAGGAGCGGACCTTACGGAAAGAATTGCAGGGCTACGATGAATACACCGAGACGGTTCGCTACCGTTTGGTCCCGTTGGTTTGGTAGGCAGGCGCGTGTGGATCCGCGCGCTCTTCTCACTCCGTCTCCCAAGGCACCTGGACGTATGAGCGATTCAGGGCCGCAATCGAAGTACAACCGAGCAGCTTGAGGGTACGATCCAAATCAGCTTTCAGGATTTCGATTGCGCGTGTCACACCAGGCCCGCCTGCAGCGGTAAGTCCATAGGCGTAGGCGCGGCCGATCAGCACTGCGCGAGCTCCCAGACAAATTGCCTTCGCAATGTCGCTGCCGCGGCGAACACCGCCGTCGATCAGCACTTCTGTCTGATCCTTGACCGCCCGCACGATTTCGGGCAGCGCTGGCAGAGTGGCAGAGACACCGTCGAGTTGACGTCCTCCATGATTTGAAACCACGATAGCCGCTGCACCCTCGTCGACAGAGCGCCGGGCATCATCGGCGGTAAGAACACCTTTGATGACAATTGGACCTTGCCAGGCCTTTCGGATCCATTTCATGTCTTCCCAGACGAACGCCGATTGCGATAGAGCTGTATTGACATCCGTCATCGGCATAGGGCCCTGTCCAGGAATGACGACGTTAGCTAGTCTAGGTACTCCTCCGTCGCGGAAAAAGCCGATGAGCCATCCCGGATGGGCAAGGAGGTCCGGCAAGAAAGGGATTTTGGCGAACGGATCTTGGCCCATCAGCTCTTTCATTCCGTTCCGAAAGTCGCGTTCGCGCAACCCTGAAACGGAGGTATCGATCGTAATGACCAAAGCGGAACAGCCCGCCGTCTGGGCGCGCTGGATCGTTCCCTCAGCTGCTTCGCGTCCGCCAAGTAAGTAGAGCTGATAACAGACAGGCCCAGATGAAGCGGCTCTGACTTTTTCCAAAGGATGGCCAGAAAGCGTGGAGAGTATATAGCCGGTGCCCGCCTCGCCGGCGGCACGGGCCGCAGCTATTTCTCCAGTGGGATGCATCAGTCGGCTATACCCAACCGGAGCGAGAATCGCCGGAAACGAAAGATCCCATCCCAAGACGCGTGTTCGCAAGTCGCACTTTGAGACTGGCAGTCCGTGGTTTGGCCGGAAAGTGACTGTCTCGAAAGCTTTGCAATTTTCCCGCAACGTAATCTCGCCTTCGGCGCCTCCGTCCAGGTAATCAAAGACCACCTTCGGTACACGACGTTTGGCCATGGTCCTTAGGTCGGCGATGTTGACGACACGTGATGGGGAGAGAACGCGGGAGGTGTTAAGCATCTGAAAGTATCTCTTACGATTGATATTCATTGATAACAAAGCCGCAGGCAATTCCGTATTGGTTTGCCGCGTCGGTCGAAACGGCGGCCCATCGGGGTGACCCCAGGACGCGCTTCGTTGCCAATCCCTCCGCAGGAGCGCAACACCTTAGCCCAGGGCCTCTATCCGGTGCCGCTTCGCGACGCTTCTTGCCTTAGGGTAATCGCGACACACGTTCCGTTAGCAGCGCAAAAAAACGGTCTGAATCGGCTTCGGTAATCCAAAGCGCATTAGGCGAGTGGTGAATCTTTCCATACCAATCCACAACAGTCTCGCCAAGCGTGAGATCGCTTTTAGTTTCGATCTGCACGTTGGCGTGCCGGCCAGAAAATAATGACCGATCAAGGAGGTACCCGATCGTACAGGGATCGTGCAGAGGGCCCTCTTCTGAATCGACTAATGCTCTCGTACGCCGGTCGTAAGCGGTGAGAATCTGAGATATTAACCGACCGCAATTATTGCCTAGTTTTCGTAGTTCCTCGATCCGGTCCTGTGTAGTTATAACTTTATGGGTAACATCCAGAGGGAACACAGTGATCGGCTTTCCACTGGCGAACACGATGGCTGCGGCATGTGGATCGACATAAATATTGAACTCGGCGGTCGGCGTGATGTTTCCTCGAATCGTGTAAGCTCCTCCCATGATGATCAGCTCCTCTATTGCGCGAACGATTTCTGGCGCCTGAGTGAGCGCGCATGCAAGGTTGGTTAACGGGCCGATACAACATATCGTGATCGAGCTGTCGGGAGCCTGGGAGAGGGTGCTTACTAGGAAGTCGACCGCGTGCTTTTTGCTGAGCGGAGTTTTTGGCTGGTGCAACGGAACGCCTTCTAAGCCCTCCTGCCCATGAACACCTTCTGCCGTTAGCAGCGGCCGCAGCAGTGGGCGAGGGCATCCAGCGTACACGCCTACGTTGGTTTTACCGGACCAATCTACGATGATTCGAGCATTCCGAGACGTGAGATTTACAGGTACATTCCCGCAGACCGTTGTAATACCAAGAACATCCAATTGGTCTTCGGCAGCTAACGCAAAAAGGATTGCCACGGCATCGTCCTGGCCTGGGTCTGTGTCGATGATGATCGGTTTTCTGGAATTGGCGGGCATCTTCGGCACAACTGTAACCACTTCTCGAAATTTCGCGAAGGCATTGGATGCAGTGCTGCGCCGCGTTGAGAGCGGGGCTGTTCCTGAAAGAGGTTGAACTCTTCCGGCAGTTGTCCGTCAATTGTTCCTTATGCGTAAGGAATTAGTGTTAGCGGCAGGGTTAACATCGATTTGCGTGACAATCGGATTTTTTTCTGGATGCCAAAGCGGTGGACGACAGAGCACGGAGATCACCGACCCGAACGCTGCCTTCTCGCGATCCACGACGAATAGCAGTACGACTCAAGAATCTGGAGCGGCCGGTGGCCGGCGTGGCCGAGGTTCTCGTGGCGCCGGCAGCAGTGTGGGCGCCGACTACTAGCTACCTGTTTTCACAGACTAAGACGTCTTTGTGCGAAGAAGACGCTGATGCCAATATCAGGGGCATGAGTAAATACAGCAGCATTCGGACATTGATCGTCGGTATTGGCGCGTTGGGAGGAACGATCGCAGCTCGCGCGCTCAACGCCGAGAAACCGATCTGGCTCGCGACTCGGTCTGCGGATTCGGCTAAAGTGCTTCGCTCCTCTGGACTCAGTGTGTCGGGCGTTGGAGGAGCAGCGGTTGCCAGCCTTCTCCATGTTGCCGCGATTGAGGAATACAAGAACGCGGACAAATTCGATTTGATTGTTTTGGCCACAAAGGCGCACGACGCGTTGGAGATCGCGCCGTTCCTGTCGAATTTGCTGATGCCGGATGGCACTTTGTTGCCGATACAAAACGGAAGCGTTTCCGAGATCCTTGGCGACCGGCTGGGAGGGGTTGTCCTCGGCGGGTTGTCCAATCTCGGCGCGACAATGATTGAACCGGGGGTCTATGAACAGCGGAATTCCGGTCACATACTGATCGGCGAGCTGGCCGGCGGTGTCAGTGATCGTGCTGAAAAAATTGCTGACGCATTAAACGGGGCTATTGAAATGCTCGTGACGCCGAACCTGCGTGGTGCGGTATGGGCCAAGCTCTTGTTGAATTGTTCGGTCACAACCATCGGCGCGGTCGCTGGTCGGACCATGCGCCAATACATGACGTCATTTGCAGGTAAGGAAGTCTTTCGGCTCGCTTACGATGAAGCTCTGTCGGTCGCGCTGAAAAACGGGACCGGACCAGAGCGCATGATTGTCGAGCCAATTCCGCCCCGCTGGAACGGCGCGGGTGTTGCGGGGCATGACTACGCCAGTTGGATCGATCAGATAGTGGCAGTCTATGGGGATCTAAAACCATCGATGCTGCAAGATTTTGAGCGAGGCCGGCAGACGGAAATCGACTTCATCAATGGCTATGTTGTGCAGCTAGGAAAACGGCTAGGCGTAGCGACCCCGATAAATGCAGCGATCACGGACATGGTTCATCTGATTGAGCAGGGAAAGACCCAGCCTGATCCGGCGTGGCTTGATGAGCTTTTGCAGGTGGCCAACGGCTGAAAAGCAGGTTTCAATGCACCAGGCTTTCGCCTTCATTCGTTTCCCGGCGAAATCGGCGTTCTCGGCGTTTAAGTGGCTGAGCCAGCCGATTAATGGCCGGCGCAGCCACTTTCTGTTTTATTTGGTCGGAATCTCGAGAACCGTGACCGAGTAAGGCTCGAAGCTGTACTCAAAACTGCGGCCGAGATGATCCACGGGTGACGTCATCGGCACCACTTTTCGTGGTTCATCGAACGTATTGGTATCTTGCGGACTGCTGGAAGTCAGCACGATTGCTTTACCGTTGGACGATACGTTCCCGGCTCCGTCGAGGGTAATGTGCACTTTTTGTTTACTGCCCGCGGCATTGACGGCTTTCAGGTAAATCTTGCCGGTCTGATTGTCGAGTGTAGCGCTCTCGTAAAATTCTGACCCGCCGGTTGTGCTCAGGTTAGTTGGCAATACCACGTCTCCTCGATGTTGGTTGAACATCAGCTTCGCGTAGTAGGAAGGCGAACCATAACTCTTCACCGCGTCATAACCGATCAGATTGGTCGGCCATTGTGCAGCGCCGGAGTTGATGTTGACGAACATCGGAGCGTAGGACTCCAGGATCACCAGATCGGCGTTGCGTTCCAGGCCGGTCAACCAAGCGGCGTCCCCGAGCGCAGCATTCAGATCCGGCGATGGCCGGCCTTCCTGGGCGGCATATTCGCCAACGAATATTTTTGGACCTGTCCGGCTGTATCTATCGTAATGATGCACATCCTTTTCGAACGCACGGGGTGTTTCATAGAAATGTTCATCCAGGATGTCAGGTGTACGGCTCTGGACGTGGGCCGTCGCGATTATTTGGAGATTCGGGTAGGCTGCTCTGATCGCGTCAAAGAATTGAGCAAACCTGCCATCATAGCTTCCTGAGCCGTCGAAGAAATCTTCGTTACCGATCTCGACATATTGCAGTGGGAACGGCGCTGGATGCCCATCAGCCGCGCGTTGCCCACCCCACTTCGCGCTGGTGCTGCCGGTCAAATATTGGATTTCGTCCAGAGCGTCCTGGCACGTAGGGCTTGAGATGGTCGCCTGGGTCCACGTGAGTGCCATTAAGCGAGTATCCGGCATATACCGCCAAAGAGGCTGCATATTGAGGTCCTCGCACCACTCAGCAAATTCGAGCAGACCCAAACCGTCATCCGAACGGTAGCCCCAAGGGCTTTGGTGGCCGGGGCGCTGTTGGATTGGACCGATCGTGTTCTTCCATTCAAATCTTTGGTCAATCGTGTTTCCCTCCAGATAATTCCCACCCGGTAGCCGGAGAAAGCCCGGTTTTAGCGCAGCCATTTTTTGCATCAGATCAATCCGGTTGCCATTGGGGCGATTATGGTAGGTCGGTGGGAACAACGAAACCTGGTTAAGCCAGAGCGTGCCTGGGCTGCCGGCTGTGATGACGAAACGGGCGTCCTCGGTGAGCGCTACTGAATTGGTTTTAAGCGTCACGCTATATTGAGCCCAGTTCGTGGTAACGGCTGGCACTTGGGCCTGGGCGTAAACCGTGCTGCCGTCGGTACTCCGGATACTGACTGCAAGCGGCCCGGCGATCCCGTTGGCTTTTGCATAGAAAGAGGCTAGGTAGGTTGTGCGCGGTCTAACCGCGATTCCCCAATATCCATCGTTTGCCGCGCCGACGCATAGGTACCGGTCCCTTCGTCAAATGTAAGATAAGTTACCGGTTCTGGCGTTTGTGCGTGCGCATGCAGAACGCCGACAAAGAGGAGGGCAGAAGTCGCGAGCGCGAGCCGGCGACAATATCTCCCAGTTTTCCGGGAGAAAGATGGGGTTTTGATAATACCGCGTGGCAGCCGGTTTGGTCGGGACTAACAGTGACAAAACCAGCTAACCGAGGTTGATTTAGGGGCGTGTCAGGTCGGCAGACTTCGAGGGTAGACGGGTCCTACATCAAGGGGTAGGAATCCAGTCACTACCTCGGAACTAGCTAATGATTAGAGGGATATTTTTACTTAGTGAAATTTATCGGTCATCTCACTGGGTCGATGGGAAAGCTGTCTTCGCAGGAGAGCGCGCCGCTAGATTGCAAGAGACAAGTCCGCGAGAGTAGAAGAGCACAGGATTTACCGAATCCGTCCATGGTTAAGCGAAAGGAACTGGGCTCACGCGCTAGAAACACGGGGAGGCGCGCGCCGGCTCTCATCCGGCCGAAACAGTTAATAACCTCGCTTTCTGCGGCTGACAACTACTTTTTATTAGGAATCCGAAATAATTGAACGCCTGGTTATATATGACGCCAACAACGCTGTCACCGCTGGCCACGCAGGAGGCATGGCGAGCCCCGGAGCCTTACCTTCTCCGGGTGTAGTTAGCGCGGTTGCCTTCAATAAGAGAGTCAGGTCGGTGACGTTTTGTCTAATAGCCTCTCCAGAGCTTTTTCGATCTCGGTCACTGCGTGGAAAACGTTGCCGCACTTGGCGATCTTGTCAGGCTCAACTATCTCTGCGATCGCCGACGGTAATACGTAACTTCGGAAATACTGCATCACCAAGCCTATATTGATCAACCCGCGGCGCGAAAAACTCAAAGTTGTCACCATGTGCGGAGAATCTCGCAGCACAGGATCCGTGAAGACTCGCTTTTGCGAATCTTGCGTAGTAGGGCGACAACATCCTGGCCTAGCCGACGGCGCATGGTTCGATCGTCGGGATAAGCCCATGCGGCGATCTTCGCTTCACATTTGTAAATTGCTATTTGAAGAATGCCCTGAAGGACGAGCCATTGCTCTCCGTTGAGGTAAACGTTGATCGGCTTGGCCATCAACCAATGGAGTTTGAGGTACTTAAACATCGTCGACAAAAGGAGGTGAGAGCATGCTCGCCCAGGGCAATGACCACGGTCTGACGAAGCAGGTTCGCCGCTAAACCGGCACTTTTTCTTCGCGCAAGAACTCTCCCTCGATTGAATAGATGCGGCGTGTGTCGAATCGCATATTGACCGAGAGTACGCGCTCCCGTCTTATCAGTTCGCCTCCACAAGGTGGGTGCTTCATGCCCAGTGCGACTGTTTCGTCGCTGGTCGGCTGCGAATCATTCACTTCCGGCATGATCGGTTTGATTACCTTGGTACAGCCGCACTTCAGACATCGTTCCGGCGACGTTCGAGTCTTCATAGCCGCTTGGAATGATCGTTTGAGATCAGTCTCACGATCCAACGCGGCGACCTTTCGACTGATTGAAAGTTGTAACTGCTGTTCTTCGGTTTCAGTGAAGGGCAACTTTGCGATGGCTGAGCGCCTCTTTAGTTTTTCGAGGCGAGCCTGCATCTCCCTAATCTGGTTTTCGTAATACTCTCGCCAGATATCTAGGTCGCCCGGACCAAGATCTTCGACCAGCCGAAAATCCTGACAGTGGTAGCACCAGCCAAGCGAGCGGCTGAGTGAACAGAGTCGTCCGTCAGGTAGCTCGTATTCGTACCGGCCCCACACAACCGCTCCATATGTTCTCTCCCCGCACTTTGAGCAGGTGATAGAATACGTCATCATAGTTTGGTGAAAAACGGGCGCCGATCTACTACACGGTGCGCGGAAGTCAAAAGGTTCCGGCCAACCTTTCAACAATGTAATTTCCCAGAAAGGTTCCTGAGTGAGCTGTGGAACCCGGATCTTACCAACTGTGAATTCTGTCTTGCCGCCGCGCTAATTGGCTTCGCGAGGTCCTGCCACGATCACGGAAATTCAGATCACGGCGATGACGGCAATATCGCTCGATGACGGCGTTCTAGTCTGTCCCCGGCGGGAATCGAACCCACATTTAAGGTTTAGGAAACCTCCGTTCTATCCGTTGAACTACGGGGACGCTTGATTATCAACGACTTACGCCAAAAAGCCCGAGTCAAAAGCCAAAAGTGATGCCACTAGTGCTACAACGTCCAAGCTAGTTGGAGCAAGTTCGTCGGAGTCCAGATAGACTCCTTTGGGTTGATTGGCAAGCCAGAGATCCTCCGCTCCGACTCGGTTCTCCTCTCTCTCCAGCCTGCGGAAGTCCACAAAGCCTGGGACTCCGGTTCAGGGGCGGTTATCGGCCATGCAATAGCCGCGCCTTGAGAAGCGCTTTGCGAAATAATCTTCCGAGAGCGTACAGCCCGAGAAAAAAGAAATCGTTTTTCAGAGCGAGACCGAGGGGGGGTTAATCCAAGGGGGTAGGAAAATTTCGGGCGTCACCGCGCCGGCTCACTCAGTCTGGGAATGAGTTCGGTAAAATGATGGTCGAGGACAACAACTGAAAAGAAAGGAGTTCTTCCTGTGGAGGAATGTCTTTGGTCGAAGAATTAGAGATGCGGGCGAAGCTTCCGATATAGGACACTGTCTATGTTGGCATTGGGCAATTGACGATTTTTATGTTGAACCTCGGTAAGGGTGTTTGTTGATGTTAATCGCTCTAAACCGTCTAGAATCGGCTCCGGTTAAGAATGTCATGATGCCTTTCCCTTCTCCTGGGGCGAGCTGGTCAACCGGCACGCCTGTAAAGGCGGAGAGGTATTGCACAAATATTCTGTCATGCCATTCCTGAAAAACGGGTTTAGTGGTAAGTCCTGCCAGGGGCAAAATTATGATTTGATATCCCCGCTCGCTATCACCGGCAAGAGCTAGCTTCGGGACTCGATCAAACAGGCTCGCCTTATAAAACATCGCTGCTCCTAGTTCTTCGAGCTGAAGTGGATGCAGTGTGTAGCGTTTGTACTTGCGATAAAGTTCTGCCCATTCGAAAGCCTGCGCGCCTACATCGAAGGCTGCCAGGATGCCAGTGGAACCAAGCCGCAGATAGAGAGCAGGTGATCGAATGTCGTCTCTGAAATCAAACTTTAGTTTTGGCGTGTTCGGCTCCTGCACTCTGAAAGCAAACACTGATGCCGGAAAAGCCGCATGGTCACACTGAAATTCGACCTTAAGCCGTGCCGCCTGAAGAAACATATGCACGATTTGGTAACTCCGGATTTGGTCAATCGAAACGATTGGTCCCGCAGTCTTGTTTGATCGGTCCATCGGCAGTAGAATCTCGCGGTATAGTAGTCCGTAAAAGACTTTACTGGTCCACAGATAGAGCGTTCTTTCGTCAAGAGCCCGGAGCGGCTTTCTGCCCTCGATCAGGTTCTGAACGTCCCGCTCGATAGGGGATAGGTATTGATTATTGCACGTTTTACAGCACGGGATGATCAGTTGGCGATAGGGGATGCTTGTGTCATTCAGCAAATTCAACCGCTCATTATAAAGATCGAAACGCTGCAGTAGCCACTGCGGAAAGACGTGCTCGTTTGAACGTGTCGCTTTTGTGAGTCGAAAACCGCACAGGAAACATGTATCGTATGAAAAATCATGCTTCTCGAACGCATCGAACAGACCTATCGGCTCGGATCGCTTACCTGAAGCTTTTGTCAGGTTGCCCCTCCCTTCCGTTTCACAACAATAAGTTCACGAGTATCCACAGTTTGAAGGATTTACCTACGGCAGGAAGTGATTCCATCAATGCTCAGATAATCGCTGGCTTGCTTACTTCCCTGCCCAGGATGTCTGAAGCCACAAGATACAGGAACTGCATAGGGGATTCTGACAAGAAAGTCTGGAACAGCGGGCCATATTTCGAATCAAGCAAGTCCTCAAAATATAATGGGGAATAGCGAGTGGTCCATCCCAGGAAGAACATCACCAGGTATACGGAAAGCAGCTGTGGGAGTCGTGTGTTGCGCTCGGGTGAGGGGCAGCAATAGACATATAGTTTTCGATACGGCGAGGCAATATTGACCGTCTCCCAGATCTTGTTCTTGGTATTCTGGATTAGCTTGGCTAGTGCTTCTGCTGGATCCGCGGTGTAAGGTTCGGGCTTTCGTTGTTGAATGCAGACCAAATCTCCGGATGAAGCTCCATCGGTAAGCTCGAAATCTCCGGCGAGGTCCGTCTGCAACAGTGTCTTCTTTTCTGAAATTCGAAGCCTATGAAGATCATTTTTCGCAATAAAGAGATCGAGCCACACCTCCTTTTTCTTTGGGTCATGGCGGATCTCTGATTTTTCGACTGACAAAAAACGTTCGGCGCGGTTAGTTGCGTAGCACCAAAGACGGTGGCCGGGGAGAATTTGCGGTAACAGATAGCCGAGGCGGAGGTCGGAATTGAGCACTACTGCGTTTCCACCTAAGTGCTTCAATAACTCTTGGAACACTCCTGGCCTTGCAGCAGATGGCTTGTCAAATTTTATGAGTGCCCCGGCAACTGCGTGAGGCTTTGCGACTGAAGAGACTCCGTGTCCCGCTTTGCCTGTTAGCTTCTGGTTGCCCTTCACGACAGCATATACCAAAAGCTCATACTCGAAGCCGGCCCTTATGATGATCCCTCAGAGAATTCTGATCATGATGACTACGTGGAAGTTCTTCGGAAATTGTCGCAGAGCGACGAATTCCGGGTCGTCTCGGAAAGCTATCTTCAGATCTTCGAAAGCGAAATTCGGTCGCCGCGACCTGACTACGTGTTGCTTCGCCGGGTGCTTCGAAATTCGGGGAGATATCGAATAAGGAGTATATTCGAAAACGTCCTGAACAATTTCGATCGATTACTTCCGCTCGTCCGCGAAGTTGGCATTTATTTTAAGCTAGTGATAACCAAAGAAGTAGCCCGTAAATATATGTCGAAATTCACAGCTCTGGCGGACCAGTGCAGAGGCGAAGTTACCGTTCGTCAACATGTGGCTGTCGCACACGTTCGCTAACGAAGCCTTCGATGATGCGGTGATTCCGTCACGCTATGAGTCAGTCTTGGGCGTTCGAGAACAGGCTCTGATCGCTCTTCGGCGTAAGGATCGGGCTTGGGTGAAAAGCCATAAGAGCGGTCTTGACACATTCGGCCCCTGGGATAAACGGGCGGTTCTTTTTGCTTCTCAGATCCTATCTGGTGATGAACGCAATGTTTGGCTGAGGATCGCGAAGGCGCGGGGAAGTTTCCTAGAGCAAATCCTCGCTGATCACCTACTCGCACGCTAAGTCCAGAGGCAAAGTCACTATCGGCTCGCTAAGTTGTGCCGACCAAAGGGCCTTTTATTTGACAGCGGTTTCATCACGCGTCGGTACATTGTCATTGGGGAACCTTTGTGGGCTCCTCGCCCCGCTCACTAATCAACACAACACACGCGCTTGTCGTCGTTCTGCGTGGAATAGGACTCGTTGCCGACACAAATATCGAGAAACGGAAAATCACAGAAGCCAGTCTCAAAATCGCATTAACAAGGCTTGCGGAAGGCGAGAAGTCATTCGTCAGCAGAGCCGGAAACGCGGTCGCGGAATGAGCGTGTGATATTTCCACAGGCTCAGCGATGGCTGTGACGGGAGGTATTTGGAAGTACGTATCGGGAATCATCCGCGATTGCGTAAGAGGGCTCAGAACGGGGTAGAGACAACGCGAACAGAAGCGGGAGTAGTATGACCGCTACGAATAGGGGGCAGGCTTTGGCCTTGATATTGGGATATTTGATCCACTGAACTGCAAAGCCTGAGTCTGTGATGCTCGTCGTAACCATGCTCGAGCCGTGCTTAAGGATTCTGGGCGTAATGGTCTGGGCGCCGCAGATATGTAGTGTCCCGACCTTGAGCAGCTGCCATTGCGCGTTTGTGCGAATAAGTCCTTGAAAAGTGGCCGAGCCTGGTGAAAACTCGGCCACTTTTTTGGTTCATCCCTGCACTATTTTGACCTTTCATGAGCCAGTGCCGCTATTTAAGACAATACAAGCGTGATATTTTATGAGCTATGATTATGAGGTAGTGCTCGGCTGGAAGCTCAGAAGAATTTTTAGCGCTCTTTCGGAGCCCCCCATGTTCAACCTCGAGCAAACGAGCAGGGAGCACGATTCGGCACGGGCGCTTTCACCCAAACCGATGCTTCGTGTTGCTGGTTGGATTGCAACGTGCGTTTTGCTTTTCAGCCAGTGCGTTCCGGTTCACGCAGGATTGCTAAAAGCGGATGTCGACTACTCGAATTATGATGTGCCGTTATACGAGCAGATCGTGAACCGCATCAAGGCTAAGGCGGCAGCGCGGTTGGGGGAAGGCAAGAATACACGGGACCGCTATTTTATTATTCCTTTCGCTTACCAAAACCGATGGAATAACCCACAATTTTCGCACTCGTTCATCTCGGTGATACGCGTGTTAGCCGACGGCAAGCAGCCCAGCGTCCGATCGGGATTCAGACGAGGGAGATACAAGCAATGGAATTTTGAGGCATTTACAATCAGCTGGCTGCCTTACGATTTCGATAGGAATCCGCATCTGTGCGTTTTCGATGGCGTCGGCAGCCGCATTGTTCCGAGTTGGAACAAATGTCCTATCTCCGTCGGAAGAAGCTTCAAGCTGGAGGAGACGCTGAAGCTTGCGGTAAATGCCAAAAATGCGGTGGGCATGTGGGGACCCTACGAGATCAAGAAGGAGGCGTTTGATCTTGGCGTGAAACGCAAGAAGTTGCTGGACGGAGGGACTATCCGGTATCGGGCCGATGACCGCCTTTATCGCAAGGATCGAGTCGCGATCAATTGTTTCCACGCGATGGCGGGCCTGGAAGAACTTTACCCTAACGGCGGATTTCTTGGGACGGGATTTAAGATGTGGGGCATCAATGGCACCGCACGGGTTCTGATCGAATACACCAAAGCGGTTCGTAACAAAGGCTTTCTCCTCGAGCCGGTCGATTTCAAGAAAGATCTCTACGGGTTTGTGTACGCCCCGGCACGAAATCGTGGTGGCCTCTATAATCCTTTCCCGAAGGCATCTGCGTACCACTAGATTTTTCCCGAGCTCCGATGGACTCCTCAACTCTTGCTTAAGGGAGTGGGTGTGTGCCACTGGGCTCCGGCGCGAGGGTCGGCAAGGCTGCGGAAGAGATGCATAAGGGCATGTCGATAACTTGGAAAGGGAGCTAGTTCGCCGGGGTTCTTCGGCGCGAGCACTGAAGCGAATTGCGGCAGTTCAGCATGCGGCAGGCCCGAGTGTCGATGATGGACACCATGGTACGGCTCATGCAGAAGGGTGAAAGCGATGAACCGGCCGAGCAGGCCCTCTGACACTATGCTGCGCGTGGAGCTATTCACCGTGGAACCGGTGAGTCCAACGTGCTCGATGTACTTGCGCCAGCTCTGCATGTTTGCTGCCAAATAAGCGGGAACCAGATACATCCACAAAAAATAATTCCATACACCCCACCAAGTCACTACCGTCAGGATACAAAGCCACCCTACACCGGTGAGGGCAAATTCAGCCCAGATTCGGCGGCGGAGTTTTCTGTTTCGAATTGGGGAGCCGGCACGAAGGAAAGTGCGTATAAACAAAAACGGTGTGTAGAAAAAGCCGAGAACCAGCTCAAGAATGGCTGCCAAGATCCGCTTCCATCGCGGAGTCTCAGGAATTACGAAAGGCCAGAGTTCTTCGTCACGTTCGGTGGCCAGATGTGCGTGATGCAGTTGATGCGCTGCGCGATAGAGGCTGAAACTCATCAGGCTCATGATTCCTATGATGACGCCATCTATCTCGTTCAAACGGCGGTTTTTTCGCAGCAGCCCGTGAGATGCCTCGTGAAAGCCGATCAACATCCCGTGCATCAGATGGCTAAGGCTCAGCATCAGCAGCACTGCAACCCAGACAAATCCTAAGTACAGTGCGATGCCCAGTGCAGCTTCATTGAGAAATAGAACTGCCGCTAGGACCGGAAACGCCGCACGGCTGACCCAATGAGTTGGCGGGGGTTCGAGCAAGTCTTCTGTCGCTGGTTGCGTCGTATTCATCGAGTTCAGGTCTTAAGCGCAGCGATCCGACTTTCCGGGGAACGACAAGTGCCAGTGAGCACTTCCTGGAACAGGTACGCCAAATTTTTTATTTCCGCTAGAGAGAATAGCTTTCGCCGGAAAAGCCACGCTACCTGCAGACCCTCTTCTACGGCGGTGATTTCGCATCCGACGTGAAAACGCGCTGTACCGGTCGACCGCATCCGGAGCCGGGCGGATAAGCTGTGCACCGTGATGTCCGGAACCGGGTGGTTTTGTAATGCAAACCGCACTTCAAAGATGGGATGATGCCCGCCGTCAGGCAAGTCTCCCAGCGCCCGAACAAGCTCGACAAACGGCATCGCGTTCGCGAAGGAATCTGTGGCCATTTGATGGACGGCCTTCAGGCTATCGGAGAACGGACGGTCCGCATCGACTTGCCCTCGAATCGGCACAATGCCGGCGCAGTACCCCATCGTTTCCCGCACCGCCTGCTTGGTCCGATTCGCTACCGGTGTGCCTACGAGAATGTCGTCTGCGCCTATCCACCTAGACAGCGTGATCTGAAACGCCGCTAATAGTGTACTAAACAGTGTTGCACCGTGGAGGCGGGCCAGTTCCCGCGCGGCGGTGGCCAGGTCGATCGGAAGATGGGTAACCCATCGCTCGGGTGCGCCCGCCGTAGTCTCGGGTCCTTCCAAGGAGTTCCAGAAGCGTTGCCTTCCAGCGAGATTGGATTTCCAGAAGGCGCCACGTTGGTCCAATTCCTGGGGTTGCCAAAAAGATCTTTCGGCTGAGCCCCAGTCAGAATAGGTGAGCGTCAAGGGCGGAAGCGCCTGATGTGGACTCATCAGGCCTTGCACATAAGCGGTACACAGATCCCGGACGAATACGCCCAGTGTCCAGCCGTCGGCGATAGCGTGATGAATCGCGAATACCATCACATGATCGTCAGCGCCCCGGCGGAGCACGACCGCCCGGTAAAGCGGTCCCTTGAGCAAATCGAACGGTTCGCTGAAAATCTCTTTCGCAAGGTCCTCGATCGCTTGTTCATGCCGCTGTGTAGACGAGAGCTCACGGTAGCGAAAATTGGCTTCTCTGCTCTGGCGAATCATCTGGACGGGCTGGTCCTTGCCTGGCAGGAAAGAGAGGCGCAATACTTCCTGCCGTTCCACCACGCGCTGAATCGCAGCCAGGCAGGCTGGTTGCGTGATGACGCCCTGCACGTGAATGAGGCAGCAGATGTGGTTTGCCACGTCGGCTACAGGCACGGGCGATGCTTCCCACAATTCCCGCTGGGGAAAGGTCAATGGATGGATGAATGCTTTCCCGCTTGCTAGCCACTGTTTGAAAACGGAGCGTTTATCTTCGGACATGTGATCTGGATTGCTTACCGCAGTTGCTTGGGGTCTAAGGCATCACTCGAGATTCCATCATCGCTTAGCAATGTTTCGATCTGCTCATCAGAAAGTGCATCCAAGTCCGCTTCAGCAGTGGATCGCGGCTCTCGATTGGCTGCGTCCGCTACAGTCGTAGTCGGGGACGGCCGACTTCCCCTCTTCGCGCCCATATGCTCAGCAATCAAGGCAACGATCTGATCAATTGTGCGTGCTCGAGCCAGGCTGGCCGGCGGCAGCGCCACACCCAAAGACCCTTCGAGTGAACTCTCAATTTCAACTCCCATCAACGAATCCAGGCCTAAATCGGTAAGCGGTTGATCATCGCGAATAGAGTCCGGCTTTACTCGCAGAGCCGAGCCCACCGCCTCATGCACAGCCCGGCGGATGATCCCTTCCAGTTCTTCCGGTGACGCCGATTCGAGCTTGAGGCGCAGGTCACTGATTGTCTGACCCAACTCTTGATTTTCGACCGCTGCGAAGATCCGTTCGAGTAAGGGATTTTCCTGCATGCCGCGGAAAAATTGCCGCCATTTGGACCAATCGACTCGGATCGCCATCAGCTGCGTGTTGCCCGCTTCAAGCGATGATTCCAATAGCCCCATTACTTCGGCTGGTGAAAGTTCTAGCGTACCCTGTCGCGCAAGAAACTCGGCCACCCGTTCGTTGCGCGCCACATAGCCTTCACCACCAAGAACACCCCAATTGATTGTTAGGGCGGGGAGGCCCAGAGCGCGGCGATGATGAGCAAGCGAGTCCAGGAATGCATTGGCCGCAGCGTAATTGGCCTGCGCCGGATTTCCAAAAATGCTCGACACCGACGAAAACATCACGAAGTAGTCCAGTTCGAAATCCCGAGTAGCTTCATGTAGCAACCACGCACCGTAGGCTTTGGGAGCCATCACGCTCCGCATCCGCTCGCGGGTGAGAGAGGCAAGCGGCGTATCGTCGATCACCATCGCCAGGTGGAACACGCCCCGGAGCGGCCTATCGGCTGAATGAATCTCCGCAATAAGTCGTGCGACGTCATCGGGCACACCGATATCTGCCCGTACTACTTTCACATCGATGTCGCGGTCAAGAAGACTTTGCACCAGCTTCTCTGCATTGGGCGTGGCCGCTCCATTCCGACTACAGAGCACGAGGTGGCGGGCACCGCGACCGACCAACCACTCCGCAAGTACTTTCCCATAGCCGCCAAAGGCCCCGGTGATCAAGTAGTTAGCCTCTGAGTCGATTGCGAATTCGGGTGCAAGCGATTCTCCTCGCCGAGGACGGAATGTTTCCGGGAACGTCACTACGATTTTGCCGATGTGTTTGCCTTGGGCCATCAGCCGGAACGCTGTGTCCACGCGGCTTGCGGGAAACGAGCGGAATGGGAGAGAACACAGCGCGCCGCTCTCGACCAGTCCGGAAATCTCCTCCAGCATTTGCCGAGTCAATGCTTCATCGCCGGCAAAGACTGCATCCATGGCCACCACATGAAATGATGCGTTGCGGCGCAGCGGCCAGAGCGGGATGCGAGCGTTCTGGTAGATGTCCCGTTTCCCAATTTCAATGAAGCGACCGAACTCGGCGAGGCAGGAGAGGCCCATCGGAATCGCTTCAGCGGCCAACGCATTCAGGACCACGTCTACACCGTGCCGATTGGTTAATTCCATGACTGCGTCTGCAAAATCGGCCCGACGCGAATCGATCACGTGCTTTACTCCCAGCGTTTCTAGAACCGCGCGTTTGGTCGGGCTGCCCGCGGTAGCGATGACCTCCGCCCCAAGATGATGAGCAATTTGGATAGCCGCCATTCCGACGCCACCGGCGCCAGACTGCACCAGGATGCGCTCACCTTTTCGTATCCGTGCAATATTCTGCAAAGCGTGCCAAGCGGTCATGAAGACCACGGGCAGCGTAACTGCCTGCTCAAACGATAACCCGGCCGGAATGCGTCGCACGTCATCTCCTCTTGCTATGGTGTGGGAAGCGAGTCCAAACACCGCAAGACCAAAGACGTGATCTCCCGGTGCGACATGATTCACCCCTGGTCCGGTGGCCCTGACTACGCCGGCTACCTCGTCGCCGAAGATGCGCGCGTCTGGCGCTTCTCCCGGATACAATGCAAGCGCTTTGAGCACGTCGCGAAAATTGATTCCGGCTGCTTTCACTTCGATTAGCACTTCGCCCGGGCCGCAAGCCGGCACGGCGAAAGGCCTAAAGATCAGCGTATCGAGGTGCCCGCGCTCGCGAGATTCCAGGTGCAGCGCCACTGCCGGATCCAGCGGTTCCTCATGCGACGATCGGCCGCGGACCAAGCGCTGCACATATCGGGCTTCGCCGCGAAAAGCAACCTCGCGCTCGCTATCAGTCCTCGTCAGTTCAGCCCAGAGGAGGGAGAGGTCAGACGTCGAAGCTTCAGGCGGGAGGTCGATCGCGCGCCCGGAGAAGTTGGGATACTCATTCCGAATGACGCGCAGCAAGCCGATGAGAGGTGCTTGCGCCGCAGCCGTTGCGTGCCTTGTCTGTCCAGCCGGTTGCGCTCCGCGCGTCACCAGGTCGATGTGTAGTTTTGGCAAGTACTTTATATTTTCGGCCGCTTGGATCAGATGGAGCACCCCGGCTGTGCCCATTATCTCAGCGTCCCACTCGGTGTGGGGATGCCGCGTGTCCAAACTCCACAAGAAGACAAAACGCTCTGGCGGAGCATCGACCGCGCATTCGCGAAGAAGCTGTAACCAGTCTGCGGACTCCTGCGCGCGCAAAATGAATGTGTCCGCTCCGTCCATCGCGAAGCTGTGGCCACGACGTACGACACGACAACGGGCTCCCAACGTACGGAGTTCGGAAGCCAGCTGCTGACCGAGCCCGGAGGCATCGGCGAAAACAAGCCATGACTTCTCCACCGGAATCGCGTCCGGCGAGGCGAATGTGGCGGGGGTCGAGTCCTGCCAGGGTTTGCGCGCAAGGAGAGCCATCTGGCCTTCACCTTCCGGACCGAGCAATCCCGGCAGTGAGGCGGTTTCCTCAAAGCCCGTTTCCTGTAAGACGACCTCCCATTGGGAGCGCGTCAGCAATGGATGCTGCGTCCGCAAATCTCGATCCGTAAAGCGCCACCAGCCCGTCGTTAGACCGAACACCAGCTCTGTCCACAATTGCGGATTGGCAACGTCCATAAAGACCAGGGTCCCTCCTGGCGCCAGCAACTCGTGAACATACCTCAGCGTTGATCGCAAATCGGCGACCGCATGTAGCACATTGGTGCCGATGATAAAATCGAACGCGCCGGCCTCGAACCCCTGCGCCGCTCCCGGTTTTTCGAGGTCAAGAGTTTTGTACTCCACCTTAGGAAATCGGCTCAGCTTCTGAGCAGCGCTGCTGAAAAATGCCGCGGAGACATCACTGAAGGTGTACGAATGTAAATCGCTATCGATTACCGGCAGCACATGCGCTGCCAATCCTCCCGTTCCGGCGCCTACTTCCAGGATTCGCAGGCTGCGGCCCTCTGGCAGATGACGGGCCGCTTCCTCCACCGCCGCGGCAATCGCCGCCAGCCAGTGGCTTGTGTAAAGACCCTCGCCATAGAATTGGTCCAATAATTCTGTCGAGTTCCCGGCAAACAGGACTTGAATGGCATCCTTTTCGCCCCGCAGGATTGGGCCGAGCTCAGCGCAGTTGGCGGCACAGAGCATGCCTTCGGACAGATGCCCGGAATGACTCGAAATGAACGATCGCAGCTTCTCTTGGGCGGAGTTGGCTGCTTTAGCAAACACCGCGGTCGGACGATGGCG
>Ga0207684_10001530_pt1 | contig 24757 bp, 19 predicted proteins | sample KBSK5501metaG_FD_184342 | JGI IMG/M metagenome (GOLD analysis project Ga0207684, IMG submission 184342) | Corn, switchgrass and miscanthus rhizosphere microbial communities from Kellogg Biological Station, Michigan, USA - KBS K5-50-1 metaG... | ecosystem: Host-associated > Plants > Roots >...
CCTCCAGCGCGCCGGGCTGACGCTGGACGAGATTGATCTGATCGAGATCAACGAGGCGTTCGCGCCGGTCGTGCTGGCGTGGAAGCGTGAGTTGCATCCCGACATGGAGCGTGTCAACGTCAATGGCGGCGCGATCGCGCTGGGGCATCCGCTGGGGGCGTCGGGCGCGCGGCTGATGACGACGCTGCTGCACGAGCTGGAGCGGCGTGGCGCGCGCTACGGCCTGCAGACGATGTGCTGCGGCGGTGGACTGGGCACGGCGACGATCATCGAGCGCCTGTAGGGCTGTTTGTTCGCCGCGAGGGCCGTCTCTCTACTCCAGGAGGCGGCCTTCCTCTTGCGCCTGATCAGGATGGTTACATTCTCTATGCTCACCCGTCGCTGGTAGTGGGTATGTTGAGGTAGCCAGCAAAGAGGCGAGCATGGGTTCCAATCGTGTCGCACATAGAGGCCAGGCGGCCCGAAGTGTCTATGCGCTCATTACTACCCTGTTGCTCGGCGTGTTGGCGGGCTGCGGTTCAAGCACGCAGGGGGCGGATAGGTTTGGCTCCACACCGACCGTGACCGCCTCGCCCAGAGACAACGAGACGCCGACCGCCACAGCGTCCACGAACTGGGCGACCTATACGAACACGAAATACGGCTTCACCATCGAATATCCGACCGGCTGGTATCCTTCGGACACATCCCCTACAGCGGGAGGGTTCGACGTCTACAGCTACGACTCAAGCAAGGTTTCCGGCTATCCGCTTCCTGATGTCCCGTTACAATTCGGTTGGCCACTCGACAATTCGGTTGGCCACCCGACAATTCGGTTGGCCACTCGACAATTCGGTTGGCCACCAGCGCCATCTGCAGTGGACGACTGGATCGATCGCAGTGTGGCAGCTTCGGGTCGATGTGTCCACGCGGAGTTGTCATGCGACAAGTCATCTCATGCAGCCTGGTGGAGCAGGATGAGGATGCGGCCAAGGTGAACGAAGCCGGGGTAGTAAGGGCAAAGCGCTCGTAGTGGACCACGAGCCGACAGAAGGTCCTCAGCCAGGGGAAGGTGCGCTCGAAGGTCTCATCACAAATGACAAATTCTGTTCTGTGCGCTTCATGGTCCTGCCGTTGAGTTGGTGGCGACGCCCGCTGCGCATGCGTACACTCTCCCTCCAAAGTCGTGGCGCGATCCATGCAGGAGGGACCGATGAAACGCGCGTGGAGCATCCATCGCCGCTTCGTAGCGAAGACCCACCGCTAGACCCGCTGGGATCAGGTGTATCAGGTGTATCAGCAGCTCCTGCTCTGGACGACCAAACGAGTAGGGAAGTGACGCCTCCCGCTCGCCCACTGGAGATGTCTGCTGCGGATCGCCTGGTCTGCGCGGGTCTCGACGACTCGGCAACCCCAAACCATCGACCAACCTCTCACATGCCTGCGCAGCCACAGCGAGGAGCGTGTGGACACCGTGGATGAGCGCGACGTGTTTCGCGATGCCGACTACAGCGGGGCGACTCTGAACCGGCCAGGGCTCGACCAACTGCGTGACCGCGCCGGACTGGCAGAATTCGACCGCGTTGTGGTGATGGCGCCAGATCGGCTCGCCCGCACATAGGTCCACCAGGCGCTGCTCATTGAGGAGCTTGAGCAGCGGCGGGCACAGGCGGAGGCGATGGAGATCGACCCGGATCAACTCCTCATCATTGACCCTGAGCGCATGTAAAATGGCGCCGATGGTCCCTGCCACGCGCACGAGCAGCGCACGCGATTATGGCGCAATGTGTTGCGCTCCCTGACCCTCAGCTACGAGATCCTCTACGCCGCGGCGTTGGTGGCGCGGCGTAGAGGATCTCGCGCCGCCACAACGAGGAACTGATCCAACAGGGCCACGCCGACCGCGCCGCGCCACCATTCGCGATCGACGATCTGGAGGAATGCATCGCGCGCAGTCGAGCGCGCCTCGGCCTCCCGCTGACAGCACGAGCCTGCAGTGCAGGCCGCCGGTCGCCACTGGAGCCTCCGCGTGTGCCGAGCCCGCAACGCCGAGCCCGAGCCCAATCGAGGCTACGAGCGGAGCACGCCTCAAGCCTCAGCCGTTGTTCGTCGCCAGCGCGTCACCCACCTTCGGCCGCCAGGATCCATGGTTCTTGTCCTGGAAGAAGACCGGGTAGCCCGGATACTCGTGCAGGTTGCTACACGAGTAGTTGAGATCCCAGTCGATTCGCGAATCAAAGTGCAGATGCGGCTCGCTCGAGTTGCCCGTGTTTCCCGAGCGCGCGATTTCCTGGCCCTGGGAAACCTTGTCGCCGACTTTCACGAACACACCGTTGTGCTGCATGTGCCAGTAGACGCCGAAGCTCCCGTCGGCGTGCTTGATCACCAGGTAATTTCCAACGCCGGGGTTGCAATGGTCGTCTTGGTTGAACCCGTTCTTCGAGCTCGACTCGTCGAGGTCGTAAACCGTGCCCGCGCGCGCGGCGAGTATCTTGCCGCCTTCGGCATGGGTGAAGTCGTAGGCATATGCCTGCCAGCCGAGCGGGTCGCCCTGGTTGTGTCCGTGCGTCGGGTCGTCCCAATTGCCGTTGGCGAGCGTCCAACCCGTCGCGTCACCGAACGGGAGCTTATAGATCGCCACCGGCTTCTCGTGGACCTCCAGCGCCTGTAGCCGCATGCCTTCGCCGAAGTGCGCCGTGTCCTCGGCCACGAAGCGCTCGAGCGAGAGTCCGAGCTCGATCCGCTGTGTCCCGCTGCCGGGACGCCACACGGCCGTCAAGTTTCCGTCCTGGACTTTGAGGACACTGATTCGCAGGCCCTCCTTCTGGTATTTCTCGTCGAGCGCCCCGAGGTCGTCGGCGGAGATGACAGGGTGGACCCACTGCGCGCCGGCGCCCGGCCGCCACACGCCAGCGTAGCCGCCGCCGTCGATCTCGATGTCGACGAGGCGCAAGCCTTCCTTGAAGTAGGTTGTGTCCTGGCTCTTGAAGTCGGACCAGGAGAGGGCCACGTGAACCCACTGCGCACCGGAACCGGTGCGCCACACGCCGGTGTATTTGCCGTCCTCGACCTCGAAGTCGACGAGGCGCAAGCCCTGGTTGAAGTAGTCCGTGTCAGCCGCTTTGAAATCGGCCCACGACTTCGCAATCTTCACCCACTGCGCGCCGCTGCCAGCGCGCCAGACGCTCGATACAAGCTGCATCGCTGCTCCTCCTTGTTTGCTGGGCCGCGCCGCGGCGTGACCCTACCGGGTTCACGCGGTCGTAGCGAGAACTCCTGGCGACCGTCGTCGCCAGTCAACCCTGCTTCGTCTGCCCTGCTTCCCCGACCGCGACAGGAGCAGGGGCCCCGACATACACGGTCGCCGCGTCCGCGGTCCCGAGCACTGCGACGTCGAGCGTACAGGCGTCGAGCAGCACGGGATCCTTGACGCCGGCGTTCGTGCAGATCGCCCGCGCACTGTTGTAGATAGTTGTGTCGAGGTCGCGCGCTAAGAAGGGCTTCGTCGGACTGCCGTGCTCGATCGCTGCGCCTCCGCAATCCGCAAGCAGCGGGTCGGCCGGCGCGACACGCCAACTCTCCCTGTAGTGGCCATGCAGATCGGCAAGTGACAGCGGCGTGGTCAACACGGTTCCGTCGCTTGTTTCAAGCTGATGGACATTCCCGTTGGCGTTGACGACGACGTCGCGCTTGCTCTGGCACGCGTTGAGCTGTGGACGCAACTTCGCGATCTGCGCGTCGATCTCCTGGAGCTCCTTCTTCGCCGCCGCATTGATCGCCGGCTTCTGTGTTGGCCCGGCGTCAGCGAGGTCCGCGCCTGCGGCTTGTGAGACCACAGTCAAGGCGTGCTGAAGCGCGCTCAGCGGTTGCTCGAGCGCTTGACACGGATTGGACGTGGCTCCCCCTAGCCAACTGGTGGAGCTCACTTTGGAACGTCTATCTCGGGCTCACGTGCGACGCCCACCGTGACGACCTCAGCTCCCGAGACCGCGGTCAAGAGATCGTTGTTGACGCACGTGGCCATGACCTGTGTTGGCGGCACGCCGAAGGGGACCTTCCCGTCGCATTTTCATGAAATAGCTCAGCGTCCCATCGTCGAAGATCTCAATGTCGTAGGTGACATGCGGATTGGAGCTCATCCCATCACCTTGAGCGCTGTTGGTGTAACATGGGAGCGTTCCCTTGAGGTGAGGGGTGGGCTGTTGTGCCAAGCCGACTTCGCCAACGGCATAGGTGACACTGTCCCGATGCGCAGGGTATGCCGCTGCGTAGCCATAATGCTTCGAGAAAAAGACGCGGACCGGGTGAATTTTCGTGCCGGATCCGCTCTGCAGCCACTGGATCGCTTGAGTGAATTCTGAGCAAGCCATCGGTTTCCTCCCGTTGTGTGTTACGTCGTATCGCCTTACTGCTCATCTGCGCACGCCGCCGCAGCAATTCTTGCCACCGTAAGGCCACGTCGCCCCGCGGCGCCGTGAACAGGATTGCGCGTCAGGGACGCCCATCGCGGTCTCCTGCTTCCTGATGGTCTGGCAACCATGAACACTCGCCTGCATCTCGATTTTCGGTCCCGTGAGCTCGCGCGACACGCCGAGCTGTGCTTCGGCGATCAGCGCTGCAGGTAATCGAGCGCCGTCGGGGCGACGCCGCCGTAGGTCCTAGGGCCCTCACACGGGCATCCTGATCGGCGTCGGGGGCTGGGAGGAGAGCATGGCGCTCGCCACCGCGAGGAACACGACTACCATCACCAGGACGACGACCAAGACGAGGATGAAGGCGAGGATTCTGCCCGCGCCCCAGCCGCGGACCCCCATCTGCGCGCCCGTCGTGAGGTTGCGCACGCGGCGGGGATGCAGTGTGTCCCCGGGCCGCCAGACGCCCGGCGCTTCGATCCAGTCGCCGTCGTCAACCGACCCCTCGAATGAGGAGCCGCGCATCTCTACTGGCACCAGTGGGAGGGCAGCGCCCTGCGCGTCGTGCCGGTCGATGCGGAATGTCCACACCTGCTCGGTCGACTGCCCGTTCTGGCCCCAGGCCCGCTGCTCCTGGCGCTGGCGCACGTCGCGCGCCACCCCGACGATGGCGCCTGGACGCGGCGACTGTGGCTGCGGGTATGGCGGGCGACCGGGGAGCGCCCCTGCTCCCGCGCCCCGGATGTCTGGGGATGTCCCACTGTCTGACTGATGCATGTGAATCACCTCCTGTCCGACTCGTGCCTCTGGATGTCTATCCGTCAGTCTGCCCCCTGTCCGCTGCGGGCGCCAGGCGGAATGGGCAGGGCCACCGGCAGAATCGAGGGCAGAAACAGCGGCGGAAGTGGCGCGACGGTCGGGCGGTTCTGTGTCGGTTCTATGCTACTATGTCGGTATGCTCAGCGGACGCCTGGGCGGTCCCGTCGGCCGCGGACGAGCGGACGCTTCTCTGGGAGCGGCCGAGCGCAGAAATGGAAAATTGCACGAAGTTGTCAACGTTCTTGCGCCACGTTATCAACACGTTGCACAAAGTTGAAAACACGCCCCATGTGCGCCGCCGCCAGGGCGTGGAATCGGCGCCCCATCGCTGAGTCAGCTGGTCGGACCTGTGTTGAATCGCAGCGTAACAGCCCAGTCTCCCTGGTCGGCATTCGCCTCCTCCTCGCCGGCTTGACACGACAATTTAAGAAGGAAGGCCCCTGAAACACCTTTTTATATGTCGTCCCCTTGACGCCCTTCCGTCGGCACGCTATGCTGTGGCAGACGGGGAGGACACCGTGCAGGCAGCGACTAATGTGGCGCAGGGAGCCGGCGCGAGGAAATGAGACGTGCGCCATGGACGCCATGGATGCGATGGGCGCGGCGGGCATCCCAGAATTGCGGGCGCTGTGCGAGCGGTGTCTGCGCGAGGGTCCCGTTGGTCAGACTAGAGCCGAGGATGAGCCGTCCTCCTGCCTCGAGTTATTTCGACGCGCGCTCCACGTGCGGCAGGTGGGAGCGTGGGATCAGCTCATCGAGTGCCTCACCCAACGGGTGCAAGGGTGGCTGCGCCATCATCCGTACGCCTTCCTCGCCCTGGCCTACATCCCGGATGAAGCATACTACGTCGATGGGACCTTCGCGCGGCTGTTCGAGACGAATGCCAAGAAGCGTCTCGAGTTCCCCACGCCGGGGCAGGCATTCTGGTACCTGCGGCGCTGCCTGAACGCGGCGATCATCGATGAGTGTCGCGCCCGGCGGCGCGACGTGGCGTACGAGGCGGCCCCAGCGCTCGCTGCCCCGCCGTTCGAGCCCGGCGTCGAAGGCGAGATCGACGCGCTCGAGCTCTTGCATCGGTTGAAAGGGTGCACACATCACGAGCGTGAGTGGTGGGCCGTCCAGTTGCGTCTCGACGATGGGTTACCCCCGCGCACCATCGTCGAACGGTTCCCCGCCGTCTTTCCCGACGTCACGGAGGTGCAGCGTATCCTCGCGCGCGTCCTTGCGCGCTATCGCCGCCGCTACCCACGTGCGGACACATCGGGTGAATAGACGGCGAGCGGCGGGGGGGCGAGATCGCCGATCTGGCCGACGCATGGTCGCCCCACCACCTGCCGAATCGCCTGCAGGAGGACGAGCCACGGATGTTGTGGCGAGGACACCCATGGCCGTTGCGCCGTGACTCGCCGCGTGAAAATCGGCTGCGGCGCGTTTACTCGAGTGAGACGTCGAGGAGGAGCGCGTGAAGTGCACATCACGTCCCAAGAGGCGCCGTCCTGGCATCCACCGGGCATCCTGCCGTCGCGCCGGGGCGTGCGGTCACGGCCGTTGGCCGATGGAGGGGATCGTGGAGCGGCGCCTCATTCACCACCTCCCCACGCCATGACGGCATGCCGACGAGGGCTGGCGCGGCTGACGCGGGCTGGGCCAGCGGCTCCGCCGGAAGGACGCAAAAGGAGAACAGTCGATGTCGGAGGCGCCTGACGCGGGCCACGCCGACGGCGAGACGCTCGCCAGCTATGCGCTGGATCCGACGGGCGTGGACGACGCCGCGGCCCGCCACATCGCTGGATGCGCGACTTGCTCAGCCGAAGTGGCCTGGTACACGGCGCTGCTTCACGTCGGCGACCTGCGCCGCGATCGAGTGGACTGCCCCACCGCCCAGACGGTGCTGGCGTATGCGTTGGGTGAACTGAGTGAGTCAGCGCGGCGCGCGACCGAGGCGCATGTGGCGCGCTGCATGCACTGCGCGGCCGAGGTCCTCACAACGCGTGAGGCCCTACCGCTCCCTGCAGGGGCGGCGCAGGAGCAGGAGGGCGCGCTGACGCGGGTGCGCCGCATCCTGGCGACGCTGCTGCCGCTGACGCCGGCGGCCGACCCGGCGCTTGCCCTGCGGGGACCGGCGGACGCCGCCGATGAAGAGGGCGCCCCGCGTACGTTCGCCGCGGAGGGCGTCGAGATCAGCCTGCGCCAGGAACGGGAACGCGGCGCATTCGTGCTCTACGGGACCATCGCCGGGAGCAAGTCCACAGCGCTGTCTCGGCCACTCTCCGCTCGCCTCCTCCACGCTCCCGCGGCCGGAGACGTCGGCATGGCGGAGCCGGCGCTCGCGGCGGAAGTTCCCGTTGAGTTCCGCGCCTTCGCGTTCCACGACGTGGCGCCAGGCGCCTACCAGCTCGAGGTGCTCTTCCCCGATCGTGTGGTCGTCGTTGCGGCGCTTACCGTGTGAGCGCCTGCCGCGGCCGCCGCGCGCCACACAGGGCGGCTAGCGGCAAGGGGTACAAGCGCACCTGGCGCGGGGGACGGACATGGACAGCGAAGCGCTCATCGCCCGCGTGCTCGCCACCTCGGCGGACGGATGGCCCGCCTGCTACCAGGAGGTCCTTGATCTGCTGTGCGACAGCTCGCCCGACGCGGTGTTCGAGCTCGCGCAGCAGGTGAAGCTGCAGGGCGTCGATGCGCGCCTGCAGACTGAGCTCGGTGCCGCTAAGCGCCTCGCCGACTTCCTCTGGGGGCTGGGCACGTCGGTCGGGCTCCCACGCGTCGAAGCGCTGGGACTGCTCGCCCGAGGCGACGTGGCGCGCCTGGACGGCGCGACCGCCGAGGCGATGGACCTGCTCAACCAGGCGGGCGCGCGCTTCCTGGCCGCCGGCGATCGCGTGGGGTGGGCGCGCGCGCGCGGCGGCTGGCTGATCGCCGCGACCCAGGCTGGGTCCGTCACGACGGCGGATCTTGCCGCTATGGACGAGGTCCGCCAGGTCCTGCGGGAGCATGCGCCCGCCTACCGGTTGGCGATGGTCGAGCAGAACACCGCCATCGCCCACCTCTATTTGGGGCAGCATAACGCAGCGCTCGCGATGCTGGGCCAGGCGCTCGCCGATCTCGGCCCCGGCACGGCGCAGCATGAGCACAACCTGCGCGCCATGTTGCTGGGTAACCAGGCGAATGTGCTGCTCTGGAGCGGCGATCTACCTGGCGCACGCGAGCTCCACGAGCGGGCGCGCGCCCTCTTCCTCGCGATTGGCAATGGCGGTCACGCCGCGCTGGCGGAGATGAATCTGGCGGTGGTCGAGCGGCTCAGCTGGAATCTACGTGACGCGCTGGCGTGCGCCCGCTCGGGGGCGGACGGGCTGCGTGCGGCCGGACTGGAGGCGCTGGCCCCGCTGGCGCAGGTCTTCCTGGCCGACACCCTCGTGCAACTCAACCGCGCCGCGGAAGCGGTCCCCGTGATTGATAGCGCCATCGACACGCTGCGCGGACGTGGCTTCCCACTGGATCTCGCCGATGCGCTCTCCACGCGGGCCCGCGCGCTCGAGCGGGCAGGTGACACGGACGGCGCGCTCGCCAGCCTGGTGGAGGCAGAGGGCGCCCTGACGCACGCCCCGTCGCGACACGTCTCTTACTTCCCCATCATCCTCGACCGCGCTGCGATCCTCCTCGCGCACGGCAGGGCTGTAGAGGCGCGCGAGGTGGCGCTGCCCCTGCTGCGCCCGGGGGCGGCGGAGCTGACTGGGGTGCAGCGCGCGCGGGCGCGCGCCCTGGTGGCCGAGGCTACGCTCGCGCTCGGCGACGCGCGCAGCGCCCAGGCGATGGCTGCGGCGCTGCTCGCCGACGCCGCCGTCGGCGTGGTGGAGGCGCCCGAGCCGCGCTACCGCGCCCACCTTGTCCTGGCCCGCGCTGCCCGGCGCGAGGACGACTTGGCCGTCGCGCTCTCTCACTACGACGGGATGACCGATGCCCTCCAGCTGGCGATCGGCGAGCTCGCCGACGATCAGCGCGCGGCCTTCCTCGAGGACAAAGACGCGCTCTACATGGAGGCGCTGCTGGCGGCGCTCGATGCCGGAGCGCCAGCGCTAGCGCTCGGTTATCTGGAGCGCTGGCGCGCCCGCGCCATCTGGACCGTGCACACAGCGGTTTCCGTCGGCATGCAGAGCACGCGTGGCAGACGTGGCAGACGTAGCAGGCGGCGCACCGCCGCTGCAATGGAGAACACTGTCACTGCTGGTCACGCGCCAGAGGAGGAACTCGAAGTGTTGCGCACGCGGCATCGGGCCACAAGCGCCTCGCTCGCCGTGCTCAGCGCGGATGCGCCGCTCCGCGCCGGCCTGACGCGCGAGCTGGGCGAGTTGGCGCGCCAGATCCGAGACCTGTTGGCCACACTGGCGCGCCGCGCGGCCACGCTCGCCTCGTTCGACGGCGCGGCGCTGGCGCAAGCGCTTCCCCCCGACGCGACTGCCCTCGCCTATGCGCTCGCGGGTGATGACCTGGTTATCTTCGCCCTGAGCGCGGGCGAGTTGGCGGCGCGGCGCGTGCCCGAGGGTGTGCGGCGCCTGCAGGCGGTGAGCCACGCCATTCATCTGACCATCGACACGATCACCGCCCGCCTGCGATCCCTGTCTGCTGGCGACAACGCCGGTGTCGCCTCGACACTCGACCGGTGGGCCGCTCCCCTGCGCGAGGCGCTCCAGGCGCTCTGGGCGCTCTTGATCGCCCCCGTCGCCGACCTACTGCCGGCCGACGGCGCCCCACTGACGCTCGTCCCGCAGGGACTCTCGCACGCGCTGCCACTTTCCGCCATGCTCGATGGGGACGGGGAGAGGTATCTCGCCGAGCGCTGGCGCGTCCGGATGATCCCCACCTGCCGATCTCTCATCGCGCCCTCCGCGCCACTTCCGCCAGCCGAGCCGCTGGCCGGGGGACTGCCGCTCGCGCTCGGCTACTCGGATCATGGCAGACTGCCGCGCGCCCCCGAGGAGGCGCGCACGGTGGCGGCGCTGCTGGGGGGTGAGGCATGCGTCGAGAACGAGGCCCGCGGGGAACGCCTGCAGCAAGATAGCGCCCCCACGGTCGTGCACCTCGCAGCCCACGGCGCCCTGCGCCTGGATAACCCGTACTCGTCGTTCGTTCAGCTGGCCGACGGTCCCTTCCATCCCACCGACGCCCTTACGCTTGATCTGCGCGGCTGCCGCCTGGTGACGCTGTCCGCCTGCGAGACGGGCCTCGGCCGCGCCGGTGGGGGCGACGAGCAGATCGGGCTCGTGCGCGCCTTTGGGTACGCCGGCGCCGGCGCCGTGCTGGCGACGCTGTGGCGGGTCGCCGAGGAGGCGTCGTTGGCGTTCATGGAGCGCTTCTACCGACAGGAGGTCACCGGCGCCTCCCTCGAAGCCGCGCTGCGCGACGCTCAGGTGGCGTTCCTCCGCGGCGCGGACGATCCCCGCTGGGCGCACCCCTACTTCTGGGCGAGCTTCCAGCTCACGACGCACGTCGCTTCGCCGGGATTCCCTTCCCCCACGCTCGGGAGCGGCGACACGTAGAGCCGACGATACGTGTGCAGATGGATGCGTTTCGCCACGAGGGGGAAAACGCGCGTGGGAAAATGTCCCACGCGCCGTTTGCTTTGAGTGAAGCATCCCCATTGGGGTGTCCAGCGCGCCGGAAGGGCCGGTCGCTCGGCTGTTGCCGTGGGGCGCTGCACATGACGAAAGGTTGGCCACCATGTCATTCCTCTCACTCACGGCCGCGCGATGCTCGCGCGGGTCTCACTTCTCTCGGTGGGCGCGTATCATCCTTCGCTGTGGACTGCTCGCGCTGCTGGGCGTCTCCCTCGCGACCTGTAGCCCAACCTCCACTCCAGATCCCCACCTCGGCCGCTGCGTGAAGGCCGCCCCCGCCCCCGCCTTGCGCTTCTGGGCGCGCGACACGCTGCTGGTGAGCTTCCAGGCCGTGGGCGGCAAACCTGCTGACGATCCACCCGTTGAAGACGGGGTCAAGAAAGTGATCGTGGAGGCAATCGGCCTGAAAAATACTAATATGTATGTCCATGCGGCGTTCGTGGATCCTGGCGACCCCTCGCAGACGGTCACGGTGTCGGTGTCGTCTGTGAAGGTGCAGCCGTTCGGCGACATCGCGGTCGCCATCGTCCGGATCACGGTTGACGCGCCGAGTTCCACCGCCACTTCCTCGCCAACTGCAGTCGACTGCGTCGGCGCCGTGGTGGATACGGTGAATTATGCGATCAGTAAGAAGTTGATCAACGCCCTCGACGCCCCAGGGAGTCGCCTCAAGTGGCTCACGGGGGCCGCGCCCAACTTCTACAGCCTGGGCGCGCCCGCCGACTACACCGGGGGGAGTCCCTCGGGCAAACCTGATGTGATCACGACCGCGCAGAAGACGCCGGAGGCCACGGGGAGCCAGCTGGGGCAGACGACGGTGTTCGCCCTCGACACCTACGATACGACGCCCTGCCCGCCGCCGGCGACCACCTGCAACGACTTGTCCACAGCGCTCCCAACCGCAAGCGCATTCGATACTGTGGCGAACACAGGCCCGGACGAGATGCCAACACCCACCTATTGCCTGCCCGCGAAGCCAGACAACTGTCCCATCGATGGCAGCGACACCCTCGCCAAATTCCTGCAGCAGCAGGGTCTGAAAGATCACGGCCGCTTCGTCGCAGCCATCATCCACCACCTCGCGCCAAACACCGATCTCCGCATCATCCGGGTCCTCAACGACTCGGGCGTCGGAACCGTGTCCGGCCTGATCGACGCGCTCCACGAAGTCTACACGGCGACGGACGCGCACCACGGGGTCGTGATCAATCTGAGCCTCACCGTCGTGCCGCCGCCCGCCTGCCTGTTCAAACTCTGGCAGAGCACATATGCCGACGCCCAGGGTGGAACGCAAAAGCTTCCCCAGCAGTGCCAAACCTACGACCAGAATCCGCTCAATACGAGCCCTGACAAGAGCCCAGGTGACCGTACCTATCAGCAGGGCATGCTCATCCCCTTGGGCAGCGTGATCAATGCGCTCGTCAGCGCCTCCGGCGCGCACCAGTACCTGCTCGTGGCCGCGGCCGGCAACGATTCGCTAGGGTTAGGCGCAGGCGTCCATCTTGGCGCAGATCTCCCGGCAGGCTACTGCGGGGTCACCGCTGTGGCGTCGGCCCATGCCGCGGTCGGGGCGGCCTGGCCCTACTCGTCGACCGCGCAGCTCTCCGACTTCTCCAACGCTCCGACTGTCGCCAACGCTCCGACTGTCGCCGGCCAGCAATGTGTCGCGGTCGGCAACCTCACCCTGCCCCCGACGGGTAACGCCACCATGCCCACGGTTGGGTTCGGTACGGGGGGAAGCAACACAGCGGTCGTGGCGCGCGGCGAAGAAGTCTGCAGCTTGTTCGCCGACAGCCCGGCGCTCCTTGGCAGCGACTCGGGAGTGGCGCAGTGGAAGGGCACCTCGTTTGCGACCGCCTTCATCTCGGGCAATGCGGCGCGGTCCAACCAGGGCTGGCCGCCGCAGACCGTCCTCGACGAAACGTCGCCGTGCAGCGCCTAGCGCACGGCGACCGCAGCGGAGGAAAGGAGGAAGCCACCAGTCACGCGAGATCACACGAGATCACACGAGATCTCGCGAGAGCGGGGATCCAACCGGTGATCGCGCGAGACACGAGAATGCCTGAAGCCCCTCGTTGGCGCTTGGCAGCTCCAGGCATGTCCCAGAAACAGTTGTGACCACGAGAGCCGCGGGGCTCGCCATGACCACGCCACCAGACCGCAGGCGCCTGCCTATGGCTGGAGGATGTTTCCTCCCCCAGTGTAGCCGAAACGCCTCCGCACGGCAAGCGCCATGCGCCTGGCGCCGGGTCTGGCCGAAAACGCCGGGCCGCTTACTAAGGTGCGGCCGCTGGGCCGCGCAAGTGTGGGCGGCGACAGGCACAGAAACTATCGATCTGAGGGAGGAAGGTCCGATGAAACTGCGATACGCGACCATGGTGGCGGCCATCCTTGCAGCCAGCCTTGCCGCTGTAGTCTTGGCCAGCTGCGACCCACCAAACGAGAGTGCGCGGGTGTACATAGAATACGAGCAGCTGGCGAACTTTCATGACTACAAGACCGCTCCAGATGCGAGCGGCACCTACAGCGCAGACCCCGGCCGCATCTATGTCCTGTATCAGATTAGGAAGATCACGAACACTGGACCGCAAGCCCAGACCTTTGTCTTCAATAAGTACAATCCCCGAACGGAAACATCCGAAGGAATTGAGACCGACACGGCTGCCGGCGACTTCCAGCTCCTCGGCGCCAGTCTGGTGGACAACCTCTCGGTGGCGCCGGGCGAAACGAAGGTCAACCCCGGTTGCATCATCAAGCAGGCAGCCGTGAGTCAGCTCCCCTTGGGATCTCTCGTCGATTTGCAACACGGCCCGGTCGGGAACCCGGCCGGGTCCCAGCCGGTCACGATGACGCGCGTCCCCGGCGACACGACCACCGCCATCATCGATATCGGGCTGCCATCCACACTTCAGAACCTATGCGCAGGGATCTTCGCACCATAACTCCAGAACCGGTGCGCAGGGATCTCGCCATGCACAATGCGGCCCTGACCGAGGGGGCGTGGGCCGCTGAGGGGCGCCTCCGGAGAATCCTCCCGCGCCGCCCTCGGGGTCGGACCGTCGGTTTCACCCACGATTGTGGGGCCGTGATCTCCCTCGATCGCCCTCGTGCTCCATTCCTCAAAAAAGGAGATACAGTATGCGCTCTCACATCACACGACGGTGGTCCATCCGAGGATCCTCCGCACGGCGCCGCTTTTCCGCAGGACGGTTGTTATCCTGCGCTGTAGCGCTTTTGCTCACTCTCGTGGCTGTGAGCCTCCCCCTTAGAGGCGTGCCGACTGCTCACGCCGGTGATCTTCCGGACCTCCTCGACCCACCCGACCCGGGACTGGCCGCTCCCGCAGTAGTGCTCGAGAACCCCGACATCCACAACGTTTACCTCGACGGTAACTGGAACGACGACAACCCCGGGCTCAGCATGGACAGCATCGACGGCGCCACGCAGCGCATCGTGGACAGCGACTACTTCAACGCGGCCTCACACTACGGCGTCGGATCCGCTTCCTTCTCGGGCTCCGACCAGGAAGGCGGCGATTTCCCGTGCGGACCTCTCCCCCCGGCTACCCTCGGGAACATTGCCTTCTGGCTCGCCTGTGAGCTCAGTCCCACGGGAGGTATCCAAGCGCCAGACGATAACTCGCTGTACATGGTGTACCTCCCGCAGGGTACCTCGCTCGCAGAGGACGTGTGCGGCATCCACGTTTGGGGGGAGACTACCGTCTTCGATCCATGGCCGGTGCTGGTGTCCCAGTCCTTTGCCTTCGCCGTAATCCCCACTGACAAGATCCTCGCCGAATGCGTGGGCTCGATACCGAACCCACTCGATAAGATCACCACCGTAGCGAGTCACGAGATCATCGAGGCTGCCACCGACCGCATCCCGTTCCCCGACCCACTTGGCTGGATCGACCGATCGCTGAACCCCATCGACCAGCTCAACGACGGTGAGGCCGCCGACATCTGCCAGACAGGGGCGCTACAGACCAAGGCTCCAGCCGTCCGGCTGACCAACGGCGTCCTCGTGCGCCCGTACTGGTCGAACTTCGACAAGGGCTGCGTTCCCTTCGGGGCGCAGGTCACCTTGGACGAAACGGGGTTGCCGGCGACGGTCCCGCACACGGCGACCGTGAATGGGAACACGGTGACCTTGAAGTTCACCGACACGCTCGAACTCGGCTCAGGGCTCAGCTTCTCGTATCCCAGCCCGGTGAACGATCCCACTCCCGGCATCCGCTATGTCACCACCGACCCAGGGCAGACGCTGACCGTCAAGGCGCCGGTGACTGACACTGCGGCCTACACGCGACAGTTCTTCTTGACGACCAGCACCGCTCCCGCCTTCCTGGCGGCGATCGATCCGTCGTTGACGCCAAGCGACTGGCATGACGAGGGCGAGGTCGTCGCGCTCGACACGTCCACGCCGATCCCGACCGCTCCGGGCACGCGCTACCGCTTCGACCATTGGAGCGGCGATGTGGCCGCCCTGACGCCGCAGGCGAGCATGACGATGACCGCGCCGAAGACGGCGATCGCGAACTACGTGCTGCAGTTCCTGCTGACGGTGCAGACGAGCGGCCTGGGCACGAACCTGACCCAGATCAGCAATAGCAGCGGCGTGCTCGGGACCGCGAACGATACCACGCCGCTGGTCGTCTGGATCGACGCGGACAGCGCAGGCACGCTCACCGCCGAGGCCAACGTGAACGGAGCCAACGGCGTCCAGTACTTCTTCCAGGGGTTCGCGCCGCCGCCGCCTGCGACCCTGACATCGCCGTTCACCATCACGGCCGTCTACAAGACGATGGCCCAGCTCATCGACGAGGGGCTCGCCTCCGGCGGCATCACCGGCCCGGGCGCGCAAGGCGTCGCCAACGCGCTCAAGCAAAAGTTCGACGCCATTCAGCATGACATGGTCGCGCCCCACTACGCCGCCGCGCTCGGCGATCTGAAAGCGTTTATCAACAGCGTCCAAGCTCAATGCTGCACGACGCACGAAGGCAAGACGATCACGAGCGCGCTGGCGACGACGCTCCAGCTCGACGCCCTGCTCGTCTTCCACAACGCCCTTTGCCTGGCTCTCAGCGCCGGCGAAATCAATGCGCAGCTCGCCGCGACCGACTACACCTACTACCGCGATCTCGAAACCAGCCTGGGAGGAACGGTCCTCCCACCCTGCTAACGCACGTCCACCGCAGCAGAAGAGCGCCGCAAGGCGCATATGGAACCCCGCATGGGCAAGGCAGGAGAGGATTATGCCTCGTCTCCAACGCACGCGCCGCCACTTCCTTGGCGCTTTTGCCGCAGGCTCGGGAGGCCTGTTGCTGGCCAGCAGTGTGTCACGGTCGGCGGACTCACCGCGCCCGCAAACGGCCCCCCCGCGATGCCCAGTGTTGGGCTGTCGGGTTCGGGGGGGAGCAACACGGCGGTCGTGGCGCGCGGCGAAGGCGTGTGCAACTTGTTCGCTGACAGCCCGGCGCTCCTTGGCAGCGACTCGGGAGTGGCGCAGTGGAAGGGCACCTCGTTTGCGACCGCCTTCGTCTCGGGCAATGCGGCGCGGTCCAACCAGGGCTGGCCGCCGCAGACCGTCCTCGACGACTCGTCGCCGTGCGGCGCATAGCGCGCGGCGACCGCAGCGGAGGAAAGGAGGGAGCCGCCAGTTCACGCGAGTTCACGCGAGAGCGCCGATCAAACCGGTGATCGCGCGAGACACGAGAATGCCTGAAGCCCCTCGTTGGCGCTTGGCAGCTCCAGGCATATCCCAGAAACAGTCGTGGCCAGAGGAGCCGCGGGGCTCGCCATGACCACGCCACCTGACCGCAGGTTTGCGCCTATGGCCGGGGGGTGTTTCCTCCCCAGTGTAGTCGAAACGCCTCCACAAGGCAAGCGCCAGGCGCCTGGCTGAACCACGCATCGATGGTCATCCGCTGCGCCGCTGTTCGGCGGCCATTCGGATCATGGGACGGGCTGAAATTGCTCCGCCCGGGGCGGCGTGACGCCGCCCCCCGGGGAAACCGCCGCAGCATCGATCGCGGATGCGTACCGCTCCAGCGCCGCAGGCCGAAACGCCGCAGGCATATCACCGTTTATTAGCTCAAGAGGAGCGTTTCGATGGACAAGAGACGACTGCCAAGCAAGACCGCACATCGCAGTGCGAGAGAAAAGAGGACGGGCCAGGACGAGTCGGGGCCCTTGCGAAAGTTCCGGGCCATCGCCGGCATCGTGCTGAGCTGTCTGATGGTGGCGGGCGCGATCACAGCCTGCGCGATAGACATCGCGGCGCCCACCACACCGACTCCGACCGTCACCCCACTTCCTCTCCCAGAGACCCCACCACCCGAGCCCCCACAGATCGTGCTCCCCCACCCATATGTGCATCAGGTGGCGACGTGGGTGACCATCAGCGGCGCCAGTACAGCACCCGTGGTGGTGTCCTGTCCGGCTGGGGAACTGGCCCTGTCGGGTGGGTGGCTGACATCCTCCAGCGCAGGCGTGAAGGTCCTGAGTGCTGCGCGCAGCGGCAACGGTGGGTGGGCGATCAGCATCGCGCATCCGAATCCCATCACGACCATTCTCTACGTGGAGTGCCTGGCCAATGCCCTGGGGGCCACCGTCTCCGAAGTTAGCAGCCAGGCGTCACTACCAACCGGTCAGAATGCCGACGCGTTCGTGAGTGTCGTCTGTCTCCTCGGCACCCTCAGAGTCGGTGGGGGCTTCACGGTCAGCGCTGGCGCACACATCGTCCTCTCCACCTTCAACTTTGCCCCAAGCAATGCATGGGCGGCCAAAGGGTTGAATGATGGTGGGGGGTCGGGAAAGAGTGTCACCGCGCGGGCCGAGTGCCTGAAGATGCCCAGCGGCGCACCGCAACTCTCCCTCGTCCAGCAGACAGCTGCGTCTACTGGGGCAACGACGGTCTCAGCCGCTGCCACCTGCCCCACCGGGACGTACGTGTCCGGCGGCGGTTTCAGCGAAGGCACGAGTAACCCCGCTTTCCGGGTCTACACTAACGCGGTGAACGTCTCGCAGAACCTCTGGAGGGTGAATGGCATCAACGATGCCCCGAGCCAATTCATCACACAACTCACCGCATATGGCATCTGCGTGAAATTCTGACAGCGAAGCGCCGGGGACCCCTCTTCTGACCAATCACCCGTACGGGGTCGCTCTACCAAATCGAGGTCACCTGGCAGGCGACCCTCGTTCAAGCGGCCGGGGGATCGGGAGCGACGGACCCACAGTCGGTCACAAAACCATACAGCGGGACCGTGGCCGACTCCCCTGACAGCATCCCACGATGTACCATGTGCGACACACAGGCGGAGATGGACCTATGTCAACCGAACCACACAGCGCTCTCACTCTCCTTGACGGCGCAGACACCAAGCGGACAACCGTGCGTGACCAGCTGCGCGCCGCTGGCGCGGCGCTCGCTCACCGCCCGACGCCCACCCTCGACGCTGGAGGGAGCGCACAGCGCGTCGCGACAGATGCGCGCGACACGTCCGCTCCCGACCCCCAGCGGGCGTTTGTCCTCGGCGTGGTCCAGCCCGGCCTCGCCGGTTTAATGGATGGCTCCATCTCCTCGCTGGCGCCCCTCTTTGCGGCCGCCTTCGCCACGCGCAACAGCTCCACCGCCTTCCTGGTCGGGGTCGCCACCGCCATCGGCGCCGGGGTCAGTATGGCCTTCTCCGAAGGCTTATCCGACGACGGCAAGGTGAGCGGGCGCGGCAGTCCGTGGGTGCGCGGGCCCGTCTGCGGGCTGATGACCTTCCTGGGGGCGGCGGGGCACACCCTGCCGTTCCTGATTCCGGCCTTCCTGACCGCGGTCCTGCTCGCCGCTGGCGTGGTTGTCGTGGAACTGTTGCTGATTGCCTGGATCCGCAAGCGCTTCATGGACACGCCGCTGTTGGCGGCGATCTTTCAAGTGGTCGTTGGCGGGGTGATCGTCTTCCTGGCGGGCATTCTCATCGGCAGCGCCTAGCTAGCGACGCCTAGTCAGCGACGCCTAGCTCTAGCTCCGCGGGCCAAACCGCCGCGGGCATGTCACCGTTTGCTAACTCACGAGGAGTGTTTCGAATGACAAGCCTCGAATGCCAAGCAAGATCGCACGTCGCAGTGCACGAGACGAGAGGATGGGCACGGTCATGAGAGAGTTGTCGAGAACTTCGCCAAGGTACCGGGCCATCGCCAGCATCGTGCTGAGCTGTCTGGTGATGGCGGGCGCGACCATCGCCTGCGCAATAGGCGCGCCAAGCGCCGTGGCGCCCACCCCGGTCCCGGTCGCCCGTGTCGCGACGACAACGACCAGCATGGGGGGCCGCGGCGAGATCCACGGGCTGGTGTCGGTAGCGCCCGGCGACGCGTCAGATGGAGCGCCGGACAACGTCGAAGCCCCTACGACACCTGGGGATCCAGACAGCGCCGTGATACCAGGGGAGCCGGACGGCGCCCTATTGGCCGTCGTCCAAGCAGCCCGGCGCGCCTTCGGCCCGGCGGGTGTCCCGGCGACCCCGAACCCTACATACGCCTTTTCCTCGGGGACCAGCGCGAGCACGCGGGCCGACATCGGCGGCACTCCCGCAGATTCCACTCTCGCCGTCAGTCGGACCCACGTCTGCATCACGACGCGGGGCGCCTTCGCCTGCTACACCAAGGGTGGCCTGCTGGTGAGTCCGGGAGCCGGTCTTGCCGCGCGCCCCTACACGGCCAAGGAGTTCTTCGCGCACTCGGGCCTCCCAATCGCCACCGCCTCGGACACCAGCACGTCGAACGTGGCCAAAGATGGCAGGATCGTGTTCGACCAGGTGCGCAGCCGGTTCTTCATGGACTTCCAGAGCCGTGAGCCGACGGTGCGATTGATGATCGCGGTGTCCAAGAGCGAGGATCCACGCGACGGGTGGTGGACCTATGCGGACGTCGTCGGCGATGCGACGCTGTTTCTGCAGGATTATCAGAAGACTGGCGTCAACGCCTCGTTCTTCTTGGTCGCCAACGGCATGTGCAAGGGAAAGGGGGACTGTCCGGTCTCGAAGAAATTTCTGTACTCCGCCAGCGACCTGGCCGCCGGCCACCCCTACACGCGGAGTGAATGGCACACCACCGGGTCGAACGGCGCGGCTCCGTGCGACCACGACACGACGACCACCGATGCGTTCTGGGTGAATCGCGACGACGACACGCACGTGAGCGTCTGGGCCGTCCGCAACGGCAGCGTCTACCGACAAACCGTGACGGTGCAGCCGTCGACGAACGCGGTCGACGGTGTGCAGCTGGGCGGGAGCGCGCTGGTCTACACGAACATCGGCTGGACCCCGCAAAACTGCGTGTATCGCGACGGCAAGATCGTCTGGGTCGCCAACGACGGGCACACGTGGTCCGGCCAGACGACGCCGAGAAACGCGGTCCGCGTGGGTCGGCTCAATGTGTCACAGTACTTCGCCGCCATCCCGAAGGTCAGTGTGGAGCTCGACCGCATCTACGGTCGGGACTCCGCCGGCGATCCGGCGGGATCGGTCTTCGACTACGGCTGGCCGGCAGTGGCCACCAATGCGAACGGCGACATCGTGGTCGGCGAGATCAGGTCCAACTCCACGATCTACCCCCAACTGCGGGCCAGCGTGTACTTCGCCGGCCAACCCGACATCAGTCCCAGTACGTTGCTGCAGACGAGCTCGTCTCCATTGAAAGACTTCCACATGGCGGGCGCCTCGGCCGATCCGAGCACGGCAGCCGTCTACATCTCGCAGCAATACGGCGCCCCGTCGGTGAACTTCCGCATCAGCGTGGCGAAGATGCTCGGCGCCGTCTACCCTGACCTGATCCCTACGCAGGTCCAAGCGCCGAGTAGCCTGCACCACGGACAGTCGTTTAGCGCCACGCTAAGCGTCCTCAACCAGGGCGATACCACTATGCCGGCCTCGCAGGCGACCCTGCGCCTCTCGTCCGACAACAGCGTCAGCACGGCTGACACCCTGCTGACGACCTTCTCGGTCCCGACGCTCGCGCCGAACCAAAACGCCTCGGTGGTCGTCGACTTCAAGGTCGCTGGCAACCAACCGGAGGGGAGTTACTTCCTGGGCGCGATGCTGAATAGCGCCGCCGTGGGGACTGAGTACAGCGCGACGAACAACCAGAATCCGTTCCTTGCCGGCAACCACGGCAATGCCCCGGTATCCGTTGTGTAGGCGGGTTCACAGCGTGTGAAGTGTGTCAGATTCGTGAGCACTCAACAAGGAGGCCAACACATGTGTTGGCTACGACGGCACGGGTATCTCCTGCTGGCGCTGGTGATGGCAGTCGGTGTGGACGGCTGCGGGGTGTCCTGCTCCGGTAGGCGTGCTGGACGAGATGCAACTGCATCAGGAGGAGCGACCATGTACCCACTGAACCCCGTCAAGCGTCGGCTGTTGATCCTGGGGCTGGCGGCGGCGCTCGCGCTGCTGGCCGCACTGGCCCCCCTCGGCGCGGGCCACCGCGCCCTCGCCTTCGAGGACCCCGACCAGTGTCCGGTGGCTGCGGGGTACGCCCGGGCGAGCGTCGAGCGCGACCCCGCGACCTGGCGCGACGCCGACCGCAACGGCGACGGCATCGTCTGCGTCCGCGCGCTCGCGGTCCGCGTCGGGACCGTGCTGCTGAGCGAGACCATCGGTGACCCGAACTCGATCGGCGACCCCAACTTGGTCGGCGACCCCCACATCTGCCCGTCCCCATTCAGCTTGACGACCCCCGAGCGCCTGCCCAGTCGTGAGGTGGTCGGCGACCTCCGACTGGTGGACGCGAACGGCGACGGCTTTGCCTGCCTCTCGCAAACGGCGGGGCGCGACGATGTGGTCGTCCTCGACAGCACCATCGGCGACCCACACATTTGAGCGGGTTCCCCTGAGTTGTGTAGGCGGGTTCACATCGTGTGTAGCGCGTGTGGAGGCTCATCGCCTCGCGCTGGGTGGAATGCCGGGTGTGACAGCGACACCTCCACACGTGTGGTTGCGTAGGAAGGGGACGCGATGCCACGCATCTGTGTAACTGCGGATCTCCATGTAGGCATCACCCCAGAACCGATGATCCGTGCGCTGGCAGGCGCCATCGCCGCAGAGGGACCGGCTCTGACCATCCTCGCCGGCGACCTCGGGGAAGGGCTGAGCGCCTTTCGACGCTGCCTCGCGCTGTTCTCCGATATTCCCGGCCAGCTGGCGGCGCTGGCCGGCAACCATGATCTGTGGTCGCGTGAGGGGCACAGCAGCGAGCGTCTCTGGTCCACTGAACTTCCCGCCGCGACACGCGACGCTGGGGCGCTCTGGCTGGAGGAAGACGGCTGGAGCAGGGAGGGTGTCAGCGTGCTGGGAAGCGTCGCGTGGTACGACTATTCGGCCTGTACGCGGTCGCCGCCATGGCTACCGGCGTCCTACTATGCCAAGCTCAAACCACTGGTCGTGCGGGACGCGCAGATGTTGGACAGGGGCTGGAATGACCTCGCTTTCGCGGCGCGCGTCGGCGCTGGAGTGGTCGCGCGTCTCGCAGCCCTCGATGCGGATCCAGCGATCGACGCCATCCTGGTGGGGACTCATGTCCCCATCTTTAAGGAGCAGCGCGCCAGGATGTCGCACGCGAGCCGTACCAGTTGGGCGTACTTCGCCAATTTGACGTTGGGCGATCAGGTGCGCACGAGCCCAAAAGTGCGCGTGGTGTGTAGCGGACACACCCACTGGGGAGCGCAAGGGGTCGTCGCGCGTCCACCGCTGGCGCCGATCAAGATTGTCACCCTGGGCAGTGATTACGGCGCGCCGAGCTATCGCTGCTTCGCGGTCGATCGCGATCAGCGCTAACGAGATCGGCGCGAAGTGGCCCGATGGCGTCTCACACACGTGGAATATCTACTCGCATGGCAGGGTGCACGAAGTAGTGACTGTTCTTGCTCGAGGCAGTCAGAAGGTCCGTCGAAGGAGCGTTGCGTCAACCTCAGCGCGCTGATCTTGTGGCGCTGGCGATCTGACGTGACGATCACCCCCTGTCGAGCGACCACGGAGCTACAACGCGCATGGGAACAACCGTTGACAACTTCGCGCAACGGGCATTGTGCGAAGTTGCCAACACCTCCCCCGTGAACCAGTATTTCAAGCGACCCGGTGTTGACGCTTCGGCGCAATATTCCAAGAAAGGGGAGGCGTCCTATGAGCGCCGTACGCCAGCAGACTCTCTTCGGCGAACTGCTGCGCCGCGCCCGGCGTGCGGCGGGGCTGACGCAGGAGGAACTGGCGGCGCGCACCGGGCTAGGCGTGCGCACCATCCGCGACCTCGAGCGCGGCGTGGCGCGCGCGCCACATCAGGACACCGTGGCGTTGCTCGCCGACGCTCTGGCGCCCACGCCCGAGGCGCGCGCCGCCTTCGACGCCGCCGCACGCGCGGCGCGCGCGCAGACTTCACCACATGGGCTGCGGGGGCGTCCGCCGACCTTCCTGCCGCTTCCCCCGACCCCGCTGCTCGGTCGCGAGCACGAGGAGGCGACGCTCAGCCACCTGCTGCGGCGGTCGGACGTGCGGTTGCTCACGCTCACGGGTCCGCCGGGCGTCGGCAAGACGCGCCTGGCGCTGCAGGTGGCGACAGGGGTGAGCGAGATCTTTGCCGATGGCGTCGTCGTCGTCGGTCTCGCCGCCATCCACGATCCCGCCCTCGTCCTTGCGGCGCTGGCCCAGGCGGTAGGGGTGTATGATACCGGCGAGCGACCGCTGCAGGAGGCGCTGGCGGCCTCCCTGTGGGACAGGCGCCTGCTGCTCATGCTCGACAACTTCGAGCAGGTGACGCCCGCCGCGCCGCAGCTAGCGGAGCTGCTCGCCGCCTGCCCGGATCTCACCATCCTGGTGACGAGCCGCAGCGTCTTGCGCCTGCGTGGCGAGCAGGAGTTCGCCGTACAACCCCTTGCGCTCCCCGACGCGAACGCCCGTCCGACGCCGGAGGAGGCGCTGCAATACGCGGCCATCGCGCTCTTCGTCCAGCGCGTGCGCGCCGTGTTGCCCTCCTTCGCACTGAACGCCTCGGAGACGGCGAGCGTGGTGGCGATCTGTCGACGGCTGGATGGGCTGCCGCTCGCGCTCGAACTGGCGGCGGCGCGCGTCAAGCTCCTCGCTCCCCCTGAGCTCTTGGGGCGGCTGGAGCGCAGTCTGCGGGTGCTCGTGGGCGGGGCGCAGGACCTGCCCGAGCGTCAGCGCACCCTGCGCGGCGCCATCGCCTGGAGCTATGAGCTCCTCTCGGAGGCGCAGCAGCGCCTCTTCCGCCGCCTGAGTGTCTTCGTGGGGGGCTGGACGCTGAAGGTTGCCGAAGGCGTCTGCGGGGTGCCAGATGGCGACGCGGTCGACGTAGCGGTTGACGAGGCGGTCACGTCGGACCGGCCCGACCGGCCAGACATCCTTGCCCTGCTCGCTGCGCTGGTGGACCAGAGCCTGGTGGCGCCGCTTGCGCCGACGGCGACCGGCGAGGCGCGCTTCGGGCTGCTGGAGACGCTGCGTGAGTACGGACTGGAGCGCTTGGCGGCGAGCGGCGAACAGGAGCCCTATCAGCGACAGCATGCTCACTTCCTGGCGCAACTCCTCGAGCGCGGCCTGGCGGGGGAGGACGACCGTGTGCAACTCGACCGTATGGAGGAAGAGCTGGGCAATGTCCGCTCAGCGCTCGCGTGGGCGCGGTAGCGGGGCGAGGCGGAGGTGGGGGTTCGGCTGCTCGGGGGAGTGTGGTGGTACTGGTTCGTGCGCCGCCCGCTCGAGGAGGGGATCGCCTGGGCGCAGGCGCTGCTGGCGGTGGACCGGGCCACCAGGCGCGCCGGTCGCCCACCCACTGCGGCTCTTTCCCTGACACTTTTTGACCAGGAGCGAGGAAGGCAGGTAGAGCCAAGAAAAAGCGCTCCCGGTACCATGCATGGACCTCAAAACCGTGTCATGGGAAA
>Ga0207684_10001532_pt1 | contig 24753 bp, 14 predicted proteins | sample KBSK5501metaG_FD_184342 | JGI IMG/M metagenome (GOLD analysis project Ga0207684, IMG submission 184342) | Corn, switchgrass and miscanthus rhizosphere microbial communities from Kellogg Biological Station, Michigan, USA - KBS K5-50-1 metaG... | ecosystem: Host-associated > Plants > Roots >...
GCTTCGCCAGATAGACGAAGTTGTTGACGGTCTGCGGCGAGTTCTTCGCATCCAGATGGATGACGATGTCGCCCTTCGCCGTCTTGATCGTCGCCGTATAGTCTTTGGTCAGATCAAGCGTCATCGACGGCTTGTCGCAGATATGCGTCGAAAGATTGCACTTGGCGACAAACGGCTTGATGGCGAACGGGCCAAGATGCTGCGAGTAGAGAACCCACGCGCCAACGCCGAGGCTCAACAGCAGAACGAACGAGATCGCCCAGCGGTACTGGCCCAGGAACCCAGCGAAGCCCGTTGAGCGACTCTTCTTACGACGTTTTCCCGCCGGAGCGCGTCGCACGACTGGCTGCGCCGCTTCTGTCTGGTGTGCGCGCTGCACACGCGCGGCCTGGCGCGACTGCGCTCGCTTGGTAGCGGAGTTTGGCATGACGGTGGTCGCTCCCTCTCGACGAGACTATCCGGATGCGGGTCAGTAGGTGTTTCAGAACAAGTACGTGGAAGCGCGTCGGCATGTTCACTGGCAGGCCAAAACCGGCGCCAGCGCGCCGCGCGCGCAGCGTTCTGAGCGTATAATACGCTGGCGCGGCTGTGCGGTCAATCACCGGGCCTTCCGGTATGGACGTTCCTTGAGGGGAAGGATTCGCCATGCGTGAGATATCAGAGCGGCTGCAATCAATCCTCGACGCGCTTCCCCATAAGCCCGGCATCTATCTGCACAAGGACGCGGACGGCCACATCCTGTACGTGGGCAAGGCGACCTCCCTGCACGCGCGTGTGCGCTCCTATTTCGTCGATCCCGCCGAACTCAGCCCGAAGAATCGCGCACTCGTCGCCAAGATCGCGGACATTGACTATATCGTGGTCGGCAGCGAGATCGAGGCGCTCATTCTGGAAAACGAATACATCAAGCAGTATCAGCCGAAATACAACATCCGGCTGCGCGATGATAAGAACTATCCGTATATCAAAGTCTCGCTGACTGAGGACTTCCCGCGCGTTTACCGCGTGCGCGCGTTCAAACGCGATGGCAACCGCTACTTTGGCCCCTATACCAACTCTGGCGCCGTGGACTCGACGTTGGACCTGATGAACAAGGTGTTTCCGTTTCGCACCTGCCGCTACGAGGCCTCCACCTGGGCGCCGCCGCGTGGACAGGAGGATAATCCGCCTCCAGGCTGGAAGCTCAAGCGCCTGGATCGTCCCTGCACCCAATACTACATCCATCGCTGCAACGCGCCGTGTGTCGGGCGCGCTAGCCGCGAGGAGTACGACGCCGTGATACGACAGGTAATTCTCTTTCTCGAAGGCAAGCACGAAGAGGCGCTCGACGAGTTGAAGCGTGAGATGGAGGCGGCTTCCGAACGGCTGGACTTCGAGCGCGCGGCGGCGTTGCGTGATCGTGTGCGCGCGGTCGAGCAGGTGCTCGCCAAGCAGAAGATCATCAATACCAGCGGCCCCGAGGATCAAGATGTGATCGCGCTGGCGAGCGAGGATGACGAGACGTGCGCGCAGGTGTTCTTCTTTCGTGGCGGCAAGCTCGTCGGGCGCGAGTTTTTCATCATGCAGGGCACACGTGACACCGATCCCGCGGAGACATTGACCTCTTTCCTACAACAGTTCTATGATCAGGCCCCCTTCATACCCGCCGAACTCGTGGTGGAGCAGGAGCCTGACGAGGCCGAGACGGTACGCGCATGGCTGCGCCAGAAGCGCGGCGGCGCTGTATCGTTTACGACACCCCAGCGCGGCGACAAGCTGCGATTGCTGCAGATGGTGGCGCAGAATGCGCGCGAGTCACTGGCCCAGCAACGCATCAAGTGGCTCTCGGATAGCCAAAAGACGGCGCTTGCCCTTGAAGAGACGCGCGACGCGCTGAATCTGCCCGCGCCGCCGCATCGCATCGAGTGTTACGACATCTCGAATATCCAGGGGACCAGCGCCGTTGGCTCAATGGTGGTCTTTGAGAATGGGCGTCCCAATCCGGCCCTATATCGGCGCTTCAGGATCAAACTCGTCGAGGGGCAGAACGACGTCGCCAGTCTGCAGGAGGTGCTGCGGCGGCGGTTCAAGCGGTTGGCGCAGGCGGTGGCGGCGCAACAGGAGCAGCGGGCGGATGACCCAGACAGCGTCGAAGCTGAACTGGAAGCGGCGCCCAACGAGAACAGCGCGAGCGGCGACCTGGCTGGCGATCCGTGGGCGGCGCAGCCCGATCTAATCATCGTGGATGGTGGCAGGCCACAACTCAACGCCGCTCTCGCGACGCTGGAGGAACTGGATGTACGGACGCCAGTGATTGGCATCGCCAAGGAAAATCATGGCAGCATCGGCACACATGAGGAGATCTACCTCGTCAGCCAGCCAGAGCCGCTGGTTCTGCCGCGCGCGTCGCAGGGTCTGTACCTGCTCCAGCGTGTGCGTGACGAGGCGCACCGCTTCGCCATCACGTACCACCGGCAGGTGCGTGAGACCAAGACTTTCCGCTCCGTCCTCGACGAAATTTCTGGCGTCGGGCCGAAACGCAAAAAAGCGCTCTTGCGCCACTTTGGCTCGGCGCGCGCCATCGCGAGCGCTTCGGTGGAGGAGATCAATGCGGTGGAGGGCATGACACGCGAGGTCGCCGAACGAGTGAAGGAACACATCGGCAGCGGTCAGGCCACGCCGACTGAGGCGACCTAACGGGACTCCTGAGACGAGAGCCGGCGTGTTAGGCGCTGCGTTGTGGCCTTCAGTAAAGAAACCCGCTCACGCCCTGGTTCGCCCTCCCCGTAGCGCGCAGAGTCGTATGCACCCGTTAGTGTTTCCAGGTCAGCGCGCTCGCTCCCCTCGCGCAGCGCGCCTGAAAGCCTTATTGAGTACTCATCAGGCGTTTCGGAACTGATCCTGCCAACCCCGTGCGCCGCCGCGGCCTGAAGCATCCCACGGTAGAGCGCGCGCACACTTCCAGCAGGGAGTGTGTCCGGCGCGACGCCTGGGCGGCGCTGGAATCTGCTGAGGAGATCACGCGCCTGTTCGCGCAGGAGGGCGCGTCCGTCCAGCGCGGCGCGCTCTTCCTCAACCGTTTCATCGCCGCTAATCTCGTCGCCACGCCGGAGCAGACGCATGAAACCGAACGCCAGCAGTATCAGCGCAAGGGAACTTATGGCGGAGAGCGCGATCACCGCCAAAAGACGCCATCTACCCTGGTCGTTGGCCTGTCCACCACGCCCTGGCGCAGGGGGCTGAGTAGGTTGCTGGGTAGTCGAAGTTCCACCGCTGCGGATCGCGTGACGCAGCCATTCCGCAGGCGCGTCGAAGAGTGTGGAGAGGACGCGCTCCAGTAGCTGCATCACGCCATTGAGCGCGGCTCCGAGCGCCCGACCCACAGGACCGAGCTGATTTAGAAGCGCGCTGACGCCATCCAGATTGATAAACGCGCTAAGCGTCAAAGCGATCAGCACGACCAGCGCGCTCAGGATCAGCGCCACCCCCAGCCAGCGCGGGCTATCGATCTGGCTCATCTCGGCGCGCATGGTCCGGGCCTCCTGTTGGCGCGCCAGGGAGGAGGCGAGGAGACCCGCGAACACATCGAGCGGCAGGAGAACCGAGAGCCACCCGATCGGCAGCGTACGCAGCTCCTGAGGGAGGCCAGCGAGAGTAACACATGCGAGCGCTAGCGCGCTGAAGCTGAGGGCAAAACGCATTCTCACGCCGCTGACGTCGGGAAGCCGTCTCCCGATGGACGCTGCGCGCCAGCCCACATAGGCGAAGATAGCGGCGACCATCAGGAGGCTGCTTACCGCAGGCCCGTTCCCTGCGAGATCGGCCCCCAGCCGCGCTAGCCAGGTGAAATCAAGCGGGCTCGCAGCGTCTTGAGCGTTCGATCCCAACCCGATCACTGACAGCGCCGCGCTCACACCCAGCAGGAGCGCGAGGAGCGTCGTCACGAACCGACCCAGACGCGCGGAGGCCGTTCCAATCCCCCAGTAGGCGAGCGCCACAAGCACCAGCGCCCACAGCGGCACGCCTACCTGATCGGCGCCGCCCGATCCATACGCCGCGAGGATTACCAACCAGGCGTAGACCGGGATTATCTCCAGCACGAGGAGCGCGCACGCCAGCCACAGGCGCGGCGACCCCTTAGCAAAGGCGGAGCGTCCTCGGCGTGGCTTCCGCCGGGCGGTCAGACGCGCTGGGGTTGTCATCTGGGGTACTCTCTTCGTTGAGCGTATCGCCTGTATCAGACATTTTCGCGTGCTTGGAGTCCGCATGAACGCCCTGTAAAAAGGCGCTCCGTTCATCTGGCGTCATCTGCATACCTGCAGAGGACGACGCTCGCCGCAACGGGCCCGGCCCAAGCGCGTCGGCGAGCAACGCGCGCCAGTCAGCGCCGCCACCGATCCGGTGGATATTGAGGTCGGCGAGATACAGGTCATAGTCATCCTCCGCGCTATCGGGATGCTCTGGCGTCGTCAGAAGCAGCGAGACCGAGCGCCCCAGCGACTTGAAACGCCGCAGGGCTGCAATTGTCGGCACATCCACCAGTGTCTCGACACCAATATAGAGAATAGTCGCGCCTGGGGGCAATCGTGACTCCTCCGCCGCCAGCAACGGCTGCATCGGCCCCCCGTGATAGGGCAGCAGGCGCGCCAGGCCATCGAGCAGGCGCGGAAGCTGCTCGGCGCGCGGGGAAGGCGCGATGCGCAATCGGTGCGCCACACCAGCGCGAGCCACTGCCCTGGCGATGCGCGTCTTCGTATCCTCGTCCTTGTCGCCGGTCACCAATCGGCCCTCGCTCGCGAGCGCGTCCAACTCCGGCGCCAGAAGAGTTCCGTTCGCGACCAGACCAACCGCATACCCCTGATCGAGCGCCCAGCTCGCGACCGACGCCGCCGCTGTGATCGCTAGCTCCGCCAGATCCGGAGCGTAGCCTCGGCTGACATGCGCGAAGGTGCGTATGTCGAGAAAAATGACCAGGGTATGCCGGCTTGAGGTCTCCAGGATCTTACTCTGCAAGGCTCCCAGCCGCGCCGTCGCTTTCCAGTGGATGCGACGCGGCTCGTCTCCCGCCTGGTAAGCGCGTACCCCCGCGACCCGCAACGGATCCTCCAGCAGGCGCCGTGGCGCCGGTCGCTCGCCAAATGGCGCGCGCGCGGCCAGCCCAAAACGCTCTAACGGCGCGATCAGGGGATGCACGATCAGTGTGGCAGTAGTGGTATGGGTGTGCTCACGCTCCAGAAGACCAAATGGGTCGCTCACACGTAGGCGCATCGGTCCATATGTGTAGACGCCGCGCGCAACAGCGCGCGCACGATAGCGTCGCGTGACACGCTGATAGGCCCAGAGCGAGTACACATTGCGCAGGAGCGCCCGCTCAGTGACTGGCGCCGTGTCCAGGACATGCCCCATGACGGGCAGCGCGTCCGGGAACTGCGCCTCGACCTCCAGATAGGGAAGCATGAGCGCTTTGCGGTTCTCGATGACAAGACTGACCTGAATAGTATCGCCGATTTCCGCGCGTGCGCCATCAAGGGCGGGATACACTACGAGCCGCCGCAACGCAAAGCGGTACCAGATTTCGGGCAACGCCGCGATCGTCAGCGCCAGCATCCCGGCGACGAAGACCAGCGGGACCTGAATGAGGAGGCTGGTGACGATCAGCAGCGCGCCGACAAAATACAGTGGGCGGCGTCCCCTGAGTGTCTCGTCCGTCGCGCTCGCGTCGAGCCGTACCTGGCCAAGTGAGAGCCGGTTCTGCCCGCCAAACACTGCGCTCAGATAGGGGCGTGATTCGCGCGGGGCCGTTTGTCGCGTCTGCATACATTCCACCTAGCGCCCGTCGACGCCCAGCGTCTCCACTGGCGCGGCCGTGTGATCCAGCACGTCACGCACGACCTGCTCCACGTCGAGTTGGCGCACCCGGCTCTGTGGTGTCAGCGTCAGCCGATGCGCCAGCGTGGGGACAGCGAGTGTCTTCACGTCATCTGGCTTGACGTAGAGCTGTCCGTGAATGGCCGCGTGGGCCTGGCTCGCCCGGAAAAGCGCCAGCGAGGCGCGCGGACTGGCGCCAAGCTCCACGGCGGGATGCTCGCGCGTGCCTCGGACCACGGCAAGTATATAGTCGGCCACATCCTGCGTGACTCGTATCCGCCGAACGGTCCCGGCCATGCTGGCAATCGTGTCCGCGCTGGCGACTGGACGCAGCGTTTCGAGTGGCTCGCTTTCTTTGAAGCGGAAGAGCATCGCGCGCTCCTCGTCCATCGTCGGATAGGCGATGCGCAGGCGCAGGAGAAAGCGGTCAAGCTGCGCCTCTGGCAGCGGAAAGGTGCCCTCAAGTTCGATGGGATTCTGGGTCGCGACCAGCAGAAACGGTCGTGGGAGCCGCATTGTCTGTCCATCTACCGTCACCTGACGCTCCTGCATCGCTTCGAGCAGCGCCGACTGCGTGCGCGGGGTCGCGCGATTCACCTCGTCCGCCAGGACGACGTGCGCGAAGATAGGTCCACGCCGAAATTCGAACTCGCCCGCCTTCTGGTTGTAGAAGCTGAGTCCGGTGACATCGCTGGGCAGCAGATCGGCGGTGCCCTGTATGCGCGCAAAGGCGGCGTCGAGGGAACGAGCCAGCGCCCGGGCGAGCATCGTTTTCCCCAGACCAGGCACGTCTTCGATGAGGATATGCCCTTCGCTGAGCAGGGCAACCAGCAGAAGCCTGATGACCTCACTCTTCCCGACGATGACGTGATTGACATTCTCGATGATGTCACGCGCGGTCCGAGCGCATGCTTGCGCATCGCTCAATTGCAGGTCCGGCGCGCTCGCGCCTTCGCTTCGCGCTCCATCAGGCGTTACAGCCATTCTTCCTGACTCCCTCTCGCACACCACGCTGGCGCTCAGCGATTCCAGCGCCGTTACCTATGAGACGCACAGAGATGAGCGCGTTTTCGTTTGGCGCGTCGCGCCAACTGATACGTGGTGTGATGTATTGTAGCGCTAGCAGCCCAGAAAGGCGTCCGCCACGACTGTACTGGAAGAGGAGAAACCAAGCGCATACAGGTGAACATGGGAGGTCATACCAAGCCGGGCGGCGTTTCAAGCGGCTCCACAGGCTCTTCCAGTGGCTGTATCATGAACGCCGCGGAGGTTTCCAGGAGCATCGTAAACGCCGTAACGACCTGGGGATCGAAGTGCGTGGAGGCATGGCTAGCGATCCAGGCGTGCGCGTCATCAGCGCTCATGGCCGCTTTATACGGACGGGCAGAGGTGAGCGCGTCAAAGACATCTACAACTGTGAGGATGCGCGCGCCAGCGGGAATCAGCTCGCCGCTCAGACCGTCTGGGTAGCCGTTGCCATCGTAGGCTTCATGATGATGGAGCACGACCTGCGCCAACCACTCGGGCGCGCCATAAATTTCGAGCATGCGCGCGGCGATGACCGGATGGCGCTGCATCTCCAGGCGTTCGTCCTGGGAGAGCGCGCTCTCTTTGTGGAGGACGCCGTTGCCAATCCAGGTCTTGCCCAGATCGTGCGCCAGCCCGGCGAGCGCCAGATCTCGCGCGGCGCTTCGTGTCCAGCCGATCCAGCGCGCCAGCCGATTGGCGTAGATCGCCACTCGACGGCAGTGATCGTACGTGAGTCGGTCACGCTCCTCAATGCTGCGCGCCAGTTCATAGATGATGTGTTGCGCGTGACGCCTCGTGCCTGGAATCATCTGCTGCGTGCCCGCCACTGTTCGCCCCTTCACCAGCAGGCCTCGTCGTTCACTTTACGACCTGGGACATCTGTTCGTATCTCACATGTGTTACGCATGGCGCACGCCGAGAGTAACAGCTCAACGCGCGTCTGACAGCGCCTGTAGCGCGCTTACACTAGCCTACAACGGCAACCCATTTTCTCGGTAACGCCCCCTCCAGGTGGTCCTACCATCGCCTGCAAGCCTGAAAAGCGTCGGCGCAGTCTTGCCCAGGATGACATGCAGCGCGAATAGTGAGATACTTGAATCTTAGGGGATCCTTCCCCACATGCACTCGGCTGCGATCGGTCTACGAACAGCCGGCGACCTGGAAGCGACTGACCATGAACATACTTGAGCAGATTGTACAGCAGATGGTGCTTGGCCCCGCTGTGCGCCAGAATCATGCGCTCGAACACGCCACCATAGCGCTCCTCAGCTCGCGCTATCCGGAAAGCCGCCTCTCCGGCATCTCGTTCGCACGCGGGTTTTTCATCTTTGGTGAGATTCCCACCGAGGCGATCCGACCGACCGCCGAGCAGGCGCTGGGTCGGTTGCGCGGCGCGGAGCCGGACTTGGCGATCCACGAGCGCTGTGGCACCAACCTGGCGGTCACCAGCATGCTCACCGGCTTCTCGGCGATGACTGTCTCGCGACTGCGCAGACCCTATAACACGTTCAGCAATGTGCTGCTGGCGTCTACCGCCGCGCTCGTGCTCTCACGCCCACTTGGCTTGCTCGTCCAGCGGTTCGTGACGACACGCACCCCTGGCCGGCAGATGCGTGTGCTCTTGGTACGGCCAATGGCCCTTCTGGGGTCGCCAGCGCACTTTATCGACACGCAGGATCCCGAGGCGTCACTCACCGCACACGCCTGAGCGCCACCATCGCTTCGCAGGCGCGAACCAGCGCGCCTGAGCTGGCCGCGCGAGCGATCTGAATCGACCTGAATCGGCTGGAAACCTTGACGCGCATCGCCGGGGCGTGGTAGCCTCGGCTGGGCTGGCATGCGGCTCGCGTATCCGACGATCATGCGGACGCCGTGGCGCGCTCAGAGGGCATTTGGTGTGCGACTATTCCGCCCGCTACCCGTCGTAAAAGATAGAATGTCAGACGATATTCCTGCGATTGTTGCGGAGGGTCTACGAGGCAGAGCCGGAAAGATCAGGAAGATAAAGACATACGCGCATGGATGATCGACACGGACGGCCGCCTGGACGAAATTCCCCGCGCGGACAAGATGGACGCAGAGCTGGGAGCGCCTCTCGCCCGCCACAAAATGAGCCTGGCGACGGCTTGCTGAGCCGTTACAAGGATACCCCGCAACCGCCTCGAGACGGCGCTGGCCTGCATGGGCCTGATGGATTGCTTGCGCGGGCACGGCGGCTGGGCGAAAACCTGCGCGCCACGGTGATCGGGCGGCGTGTCCCGCGGGCAGGTGACTGGAAGGCGAGCGACTTCTCGTCGGATGAGCTTGCGGACTGGGACCGCCAGGATCTCGCGCCATTTGACTTGCCACCTGATCCAGACGGGCCAGACTATCCACGCTCACGTAGCAATGGCTATCGGGAACCTGAGCAGCGACGCCCGTTAGACAACGGACGGCCGAGCCCACGCGCTGGAGACGGACGACGCAGCCTGGACGACAACATGGGCTGGAATGACGACGAGGACGACGCCGGCTGGGAGTCTGGCACGTGGGATACGCGCTGGGCCACCAGCATGCAGCCCAGCCTCGACTACGCAGGCGGTCGTCGCGATGAGTTCTCCGACTCCGGCTTCTGGACGCCAGGGCGAGGACCGGCCTATGACGATCAGCGCTCAGGCCCGCTGGCGACCATAGCGATGATTGCCCGGCCAGACGCCTCGCTGAGTCGGCGCGCGCGCTTGCAAATCCTGATGCGCAGGCGCCCCGCAGCCGCGGCGCTGGTCATCGTCTTTCTGGTCGGGTTGTTTCTCAGCGTGCTCGCGCCACTCATTCCCATCATCCGCATCGGCTACGACGTGAGCGACGCGGCCTACCACGCCGCGAGCTTGCAATCCCTGTTTTCTGGTGGCGCTTCCTCGCTGCTGAGTGTCAGCAAGCTGGGCGAGGCGAAAGACCATCTAAACGCCATCCAGCAGGATCTCTATGAGATTGATGGGGTGGTGGGTCTTACGACGACGCCGCTCACCTCCGTCAGCCCGACAGTGAGAAACTATCGCCTGCTCATTCGCATCGGCTATGACCTGACCTCGGCGGGATCAACCGGCATCGGTGTGGCGCAGACCTTATTGGGTCCGCTCACCGGAGGCGCTTTGTCATCAGAGGGGCAAGGGATCAGCGCGGACGACATTCAGCGAGCGCGCGTCTCGCTGGCGAGCGCGGAGGCGCGCGTCGCCGATGCGATCGCCGCCTATCAACGCCTCGACCCATCGGCGCTTCCCGCGCAACTGAAGCCGGATAGTAAATACGGCAAGCTGCTGGCGTTGCTGACCGTCGCGCCAGATGCTTTTACCGAGATGAAATCGCTACTGGACGCGGCTCCCGGCCTGCTTGGCGTCGGCGCTCCGGCGAATTACGTCGTGCTCTCGCTCGACCGCAGCGAGTTGCGTCCGGGGGGTGGGTTTCAGGGCAATTATGGCATCCTCAGCCTCGAGGGAGGCAAACAGTCGAAAGACCATCCGCTCAGTCTGCACGATGTCTATCCACTGGACACCAAGTACTTCCATAATCCGGAAATCAATCACGCCAAGGATACCAACAGTTACCCCTCATGTGTGCTGAACGGACCGCGCCCGCCGGATTATTACTGGTGGTGGCCCTATCAGGATCTCGCAGCATGCCAATTTAACTGGGGTCTGCGCGACTCCAACCTCTCGCCAGATTTCCCTACCAACGCGCGCACTGCGATTCAGACCTTCCAATATGTGAAGGATGAGATACCCAACAACGGGCCAATCGCTGGCGTGGTCGCATTTACGCCTGTGCTGATCGAAGATATACTCGCCGCGACCGGTAATCTGACGCTGCAAGGTGTTGAGGGGAAGGAGATCACCGTCACACCGGATAACCTGGAGGTGACGATTCATATTCAGCACGACCTAGCTGGCCAGCTACCGGGCGCTCAGCGCAAGGAGTTTACCCATCAGCTCTCGACCCTCCTGCTCGACCGCATCAAGCACCTCGACAAGAGCAAGCTGAAGGACATCTTCAATATCATCGCTCAGGCGATCAAGCACAAGGATCTCCAGGTGTATCTGACCGACCCTCGCGCGGAGTTGCTCCTGCAACAGTTGGGGCTGGCCTCAGAGGTCAGCCGTGGCTCCGGCGATGGCTACTTCGTCAACGACGCCAATATTGGCGGCAACAAGGCCAATATGTATGTCGCGCAGCATCAGACGGATGTCGTGACCTTGCTCCCCAATGGCGGCGCCATTCATCACCTGCAGATCGCGACGACCTTCGACAAGAAAGGCTATATCTTTAATGGCCTTACCGAATCTGTCGACTATCAGGCCGTTGAGCGCGTGTATATGCCCGGAGACGCAACCATCCTGGGATATGCAGGCTTCACCCCTCGCGTCTTTGAAACGTGCGGTGGCAAGAAATTCAACCTACCGATTACTGATTGTTCACCCGAACACGCGATGCTGCTGCCGACCACCAATAGCGACGTGTCGGGACGCACGATGGCGCTTGGTGGCCTCCTCGTCATGTGCGGCTCCACTACCAATTATGGCAATTTTGACTCTGGGCGCGAGAAGAGAGACTGCGACGGCGACAATTTCAAGCATGCGGTCAAACACACGCAGACGGTGTATCTCAGTTGGTACACCCCCAACGCCTATACCCGCGACGCCAGCGGACACGGCGCCTACTCATTGCTCGTACAGAAGCAGGCGGGAACGCAGATCTACCTCAACGGGCAGAGCACGAGCTCGACAACCGTCACGGTGTATGTTGATACCTCGCATATTGGGGGGAAACCGCAAGATACGCAGACCTCCGACCCAGTAATCGGTAGCGACACTACCCAGCAGCGCGACGCCGCCTTCGCCAAGCTGGTCCAGCAAGCCGGCCTTCTGAAGGCGTTCGATGGGCCGCTGGCAAGCGACACTCCCATCGCCGTCGGATTCTAGGTAGGACAGCTATGGTGAGGCATGGCTGAGAGTGCGCACACTCCATCCCCAAGAGAAGGCGATACATGGGGCGCCGCGCTGACCTGGGCCGTCGCGCTCCTACACGCAGCTGCAATCGGGGATACACCTGACCTGGACGCGCAGACCCTGCTCGCGCACACGCTCGACACGCCGCGTTCCACGATGCTGGCCTACCCCGAACGCACACTTACGGAGGAACAGGCAGCCGTGTTTACCGACCTCGTTGAGCGCAGACTGGCGCGCGAGCCGGTCGCCTATCTCGTCGGACATCGTGAGTTCATGGGACTGGAGTTTCTGGTCGACCGCCGTGCGTTGATCCCCCGGCCTGAGACCGAACTGCTCGTTGAAGCCGCGCTTGCGGAGATTCGCGCGCGTCTCGACGCGGGACTCTCTGCTGTCTCGCTGGCGGATGTTGGAACTGGCTCTGGCGCGATCGGTCTGACGCTGGCGAGGCTCGAGCCGCGGATAGCGCCGTTGTTCGCCCTCGACATCTCGCCAGATGCGCTTGACCTGGCGCGCGAGAACGCGCGGCGACTTGGCGTGTACTCACGAGTCACGTTCCTGCAGAGTAATCTGCTAACGGCGCTGCCCCAGCCCGTAGATATCCTGCTGGCGAATCTGCCCTATGTAGCGCGGCGCGAGGAGGGGGAGCTAGCCGAGGACGTGAGACGCTATGAGCCGGAGATCGCGCTCTTCGGCGATGAGCACGGTCTGGCGCCGCTGCGCCAGTTTTTCGAGCAGGCGCCGCGCTACGTAAACGCACAGGCCACAATCGGCGTAGAGTTTGGGTACAATCAACGCAACGCTGTCGAGGTCCTCGCGCAGTCAGCCTTTCCCGGCGCACGTGTACGTGTCGGAGCGGACTATGCGGGCTGGGATCGCTTCGCGCTGATCCATATCGTCGACCAATAGCCAGCCGGACTGATCCTGCCGAACCCTGAGCCTCGCTCAGGAGCAAGGAGAGAAGGCCCCTTTTCATGGCTTCTGAAGAGATTGTCGAGAACCAGCGGACACCCGACGAGCCGGAACAGACCAGCCGGATTCCGCGTTTCTTGCGCCCGGGCCGTGGTTTGATTCGCGGCGCGAGCGCCGTCTTCTGGCTGATGTTCGCCATCAACGTGGTCAACTATCTCGACCGCCTCGTCGCCGCCGCCGTTGGCCCAGTCCTCAAGGAGGAATTTCACTTCAACGATTTCCAGTATGGCGCGTTGGGGACAGGGTTTCTCCTCGTCTACATCGTCGCCGGTATTCCGCTGGGCGTGCTGGCCGACCGCGCGTCGCGCGCGAAAGTGATCGCGTTGGGTGTGCTCGTCTGGAGCTTCTTCAGCGCCGCCACGGCATTTGCCCGTAACACGGCCGTGTTGTTCATCACACGCATTGGCGTCGGCGTCGGCGAGGCAAGCTACTACCCAGCGGGCACTGCGCTCCTCAGCGAGTATTACCCGACCAGAGCCCGCGCGCGTGTCCTCAGCCGCTGGGCGTCTGGACAAATCGTCGGCGCCGTCCTCGCCTACGGGCTGAGCGCGCTGTTCCTGAAACTGCTCATGCCCGACCTCGCCTGGCGCGCCCTCTTCATCGTCACTGCGCTGCCTGGCTTTGCGCTCGGCGTCATCATGTGGTTCGTCGCCGACCGTCCCGCAGTCTCTCCAGAGGAGCGCCGCGCTCATGAGACAGGCGCGGAGACGACCCAGCACGCCGACCAGCACGCGACGGTGAAGTTCGAGGGTGGATTCCGTGGCTTTCTCCAGCAGATCAACAAGGCGCTCTCGATCAAGACGGTGCGCGTCGTGATTATTATCCAAGCCGTCTATTTCGTCGTGACGACGCCTGCGTTGTTCTTCCTGCCGCTCTACCTCACCTCGAAGACTGGCCCATTTCACCTCGACAACTCCACCCAGGCGCTCGTTATAGGGGCTGTCGGCGTCGTCGGTGGATTGACTGGCGTACTGCTTGGTGGCAACGTCTCCGACTGGCTGGGGAAGCGCTTCGAGGGCGCGCGAGTATTGATCGGCGCCTTCGGTTCGGCCATCGCACTTCCAGCGTTCATAATCGCCCTGGTGACGCAATCGCTGCCAGTGTTCATCCTCTGCGCCACGATTGGAATCGCGGCGCTCTATCTGCAGGTGGGGCCGCTGACGGCGGCGGTGCAGGACGCCACGCCGCCACTCTTGCGCTCATCCGCCATTGCAGTCACATTGTTGCTCTCACATCTATTCGGCGACATCTGGGCCACCACCGGCGTGGGAGCAATCTCCGATGCGCTTGGCGGCCGGCCAGGCGTCGCGATCCTCATCGTGGGAGTTCCGGCCCTTCTCCTTGCCATCGTCGTATCCTGGATCGGTTCACGCTACTACGCTGCAGAGGCGCGGGAGCGCGCGCAGGCTGACGAGACCTGATGTCGATCAGCGATGCTGGCCCCCAGGGGAAGGGCATAGGGGGCGCGCATTTGGTTGCTGCACGCGGCGACCCGGTGCTACACTGACTTCGTTACTATTTAACTGGCTACTTCACGTGCGGCGCCCGCACGGCGCATGGACGAAGCCTACGAAACTAAAGAACAGGAGCGCCATATGTCGGGGGCGATGCGCGACTTCGGGCGCGCCGACCTACTTGGCGCCGAAGCGCTTGGGGAGCCGGGCGCGCGGCGCTTCAGACTCTTCGCGCGCGGGCGGCGCGGAGAGACGGCCTCCCTCTGGATGGAGAAGGAACAACTGGAGGCGCTGTCTGTTGCGATGGAGCGCTTGCTGGCGCACGCTTCCGGCAGGATGGCGCTACGACGCGAGGCGTCCGCCGACCATGGGCCGCTCCCTAGCGCGCCCGCCGATTTTCCGGAGCAAGCCACGGTTGAGTTTGTGGTCGGCCAGATGCAAATCGGCTATGATCCGGACGAGGAGATGATCTTCCTACGCGCGTCGTCAGTTGACGCGCTACTCGCCACCGACACCCCATCCGCAGACGATTTCGACCCTGAGATTTCCATAGCCGCTTCCCGCACACAGATCGCGAACACGAGCGCGGACATCTCCGGCGCGCTGGCCGGTGGCCGGCCACGTTGCCCCCTCTGTGGCCGCCCGATGCAGGAAGGGCATGTCTGTGACAAGCAGAATGGATACCATCCTGTTGGTCTGAACTAGGCGCGCCAGGGGAACTCGCGGACCTGGACAGGCGTCTTCTTATCGGCGCGTGTCATATTTCGTACAGGCGCGCGGAAATAAGGTATACTGAGCCCGGTGGCCATGCGCCCGCGTCACGCGCGGCCATAGGCTCCGCCTGACTCGAGGCGGTCTGCTCGCTCCTTCATGACGCGCCAGCACGAGGAGAAGCCCAGATGACGGTACGGAGTCTCGCGCGCTTCTATTACTACATCGTCTTCATCGCCATGTTGGTTCTCGCGGCAGTTGGCATCGTCATTGTGCTGAACACGCTCCTCGGCCTGACGCCACTCGCCGGTGACCAGCCGCCACCCGATAGCCCCACGATCACGCGTTCGGTGCTGTTCGCGGCCGTGGCCTGGCTGATCGCCGGCGGCCTGGGCGGCGTACACTACTGGCTCATCCGCCGCGACCTGGCGACCGATCCCACCGCCGGCCCTGGAGGCATCCGCTCGTTCTTCCTCAACGCCGCGCAGTTCATCGCCATTTGGGTCGGCGCCGCGTCTGTGGCTGGCGCCATAGTGAATATCGGCGGGCCCAATTCATTCAGTGTTGTCCCATCGCTCTCTGCAGGCGCCGCGGCGCTGTTTATAGCGGGTGTGGTTCAACTCGAGCGCATGCGCACGACTTCTGGTTCTGGCGCGCCGCGTGTCTTCGAGGGTCTGCACACCTATGGGTTCCTGACGATCCTGATCTTCTATGCGGGCTATTACTGGACCAATGCGCTCTCTGAGACGCTACGCCTTGCCCTTGAGCCCAGCAGCAACTGCTCCAACTTTGACGAGTTCTCGCCTTCATGTCAGTTCGGCCCCGTGAATCTAGGCGGAGATTGGGGCGCCGTTCTTTGGATCAGCGCGGTGCTAGGAGCATATTGGCTGCTTGCGCGCCTTCTCGCGCCGTCTGCGCTCCGGCAGGCATTCCAACTGATTGGCTTTGGCATCTCGCTGATCTACTTCCTGACGGGCCTATTCTTCCTGCTGAACCTCGGCGTGCGGAGCGCCCTGGGCGATCCCTTCGAGGCGCGTGGGCTTGCGGACGGATACACGCTGCCTGCGGCTCTCTTCGGCCTGCTCTTCGCTGCGCTGTACGCCGTGTGGATGCGCTCGGAGAGCGCGGGATCTCGCATGGGAGCAGAGACGACCGATCGCGCCATCCTCGCGCTCTTGGCATTTGAGGCCGCCGTCCCCTTCTGGTTTGGCGTCGGCTTTATCGTCTGGCGATTACTGGAGGTGGTGAGTGAGACATCCGTCGAGACGCTTGATTGGGCCGGGCCTGTCGCCGCTGTGCTCACGGGCGTCGCGTATATCCCCATCTCGCTCTATTTGCGTATCCTGACGGCGCGCTCGGACGCGATCGGGCCACGGCGCGCCTTCGTGCTGGCGGTGCTGGCCGGTGGAATTATCGCCGGAGCGATCGGCGCCGCCACCGCGCTCTTCGCCTATGGATCGGAGCTACTGGGCGCGCCGATCTCGAACTGGGAGGATGTGACACGCGTTGGCGTGGCGATCGTCCTGGTGGGGCTAACCATCGCGGGCATCTATTTCTGGTCGGCTCGCGCCGAACATCTGCTCGCGCCGCGTCCATCGGCGGCTCCAGCGGGAACGCCCGCGGGAGCGCCACAGCCCGCGCTGACCGTCGAGAAGATTCTGGACGAATTTGCCGCTGGCAGGTTCAGCCGCGACGAGGCTGCAAGCCGCATCCGCGCAAGCGCAAGGGGATAGTTCCGGGGCCAGTTTGACGTGAGCGGGGCGAGGGACCTGTGGCTCTCGCCCGCTTGGCGTGGCGACGGCGACCCGTCGTGTGGTGTATAGTACCCTCTGGCGGCGCCGCTTTACGTATGGTGTAGACTACGCCTTATCTGACCGGTTCCCCTTCCAGAAGCCGCCACGCGCATCCCGCTCACCACTCAGGGGCGCGTGACAGAAGCGGCGAGAACAGTTCTACCGCGTAAGGGAGCGAGAAATATGGCGACGACTGATCGCACTGACCGCATTACCGCTAAGCCAGCGCAGAACGGCGCGCCAACCGAACTCATTCGTGTGATGCTGATCGATGAACATCCGCTCTTCCGCCAGGGATGCCGCGTCGCGCTGGAACAGGCGGGCGATTGCGTCATCATCGCCGAGTCGTCCGAGAGCCGCGCCGGGCTGGAGCTGGCCAAGCAAACCACGCCCGACGTTGTCCTGATCGACGCGCTGCTCTCGACCAACGACGCGCTGGAGCTAGCGCGCCAGCTGCGCCATGCCTCGCCCCGCGTCGCGATCATCATGCTGACGGCCTTTGAGGACGAGGAGATGCTCTTTCAATCCATGAAGCTGGGCGCCGCCGCGTATTTGCTCAAGGGCGTCACGCCGGAGGATTTGGTGACCGCGGTGCGCAATGTCAGCAAAGGCGTCTACATCATCAACGACAACGTGCTCTCGCGCCCGACCGTCGCCAGCCGCGTGCTGCGCACGTTCCGCGAGATGACCGCTGAGGAGCCGCCGGAGGTCCAGCCGCTTTACTCGCCGCTCTCGAATCGAGAGATCGAGATTCTCGACTATATCGCCAAGGGCAACAGTAATAAAGAGATCGCCAAATCCCTTGGTATCAGCGATCAGACCGTCAAGAACCACATCACCTCCATCCTCAAGAAGCTCTCTGTCAACGACCGCACAGCGGCGGTGGTCCATGCCCTCAAGAAGGGTTGGATCAAGATGGACAGCGAATAGCATTCCTTAACAGCGGGCAGACGCGCAGGGATGGGAGACGCCTCCCATCCCTTTGAACTGTCATCGCGCCTTTGTCACGATGTTGATCAGCCGGCCCGGCACGTACTTGACGCCGAGCGCGGGACTATCAGCCATCGCGCGCTGGACCTTTTCGCTGGCGAGCGCCGCGTCGCGCGCGACCTCCTCGTCACTATCCGCAGGAATACGCACGTGGTCGCGTAGGCGTCCATCCACCTGGACCAGGATCTCGACAGTCGCCTGAGCAAGCGCCTGTGGATCGAACTCCGGCCACAGTCGGGCGTGGATTGACTCCCCGCCAGCGATGCGCTCCCATAGTTCCTCGGTGAGGAACGGCGCGAACGGCGCGAGTAGTTGCAACAGCGCTTGCGCCTCAGCGCGTGTTGTCGTCTGCGCGCTCTCCAGCGCCCGCACATACTCCATCAGCGCAGCGATGGCGGTATTGTACTTCAACGCCTCGACGTCCTCTGCGACCCGTTTGATGGTCATGTGCGTGACGCGGCGCGCGTCTCCTCGCGGCGCGGTCGCGCGTAGCGTCTCGGCCCGCGACGTGATGAGCCGCCAGACACGGTCCATGAAGCGCACGACGCCGCCGATCCCGCGATCGCTGAAGTCGCCGCCAGCCTCGTAGGGTCCCATGAAGAGCAGGTAGACACGGAAGACATCGGCGCCGTACGCGTCAAGGTACTCGTCGGGGTTGACGATGTTGCCGCGACTCTTGCTGATCCTCGCGCCGTCCTTTGTGATGATGCCGTTGGCGCGAAAGCGCGTGAACGGCTCCTCGAAGTCCAGATGGCCTAGATCATGCATCGCCATCGCGATGAAGCGCGCATACATCAGGTGCAGCACGCTATGCTCAGCGCCACCAATGTACATGTCCACCGGCAGCCACTTGCGCGTCAGCTTGGGGTCCCACGCCCGCTCGTCGTCGTGCGCGGATGGGTAGCGCAGGTAATACCACGCCGAGTCCAGGAAGTTATCCATCACGTCGGTGTCACGTCGCGCCGGACCGCCGCAGATCGGGCAGACCGTCTCGACGAACTCCGGAATCCTGGCCAGTGGCGAGTTCCCTGTGGCTGTCGGCACATAGTCTTCCAGTTCGGGCAGCAGCACAGGCAGCTGGTCGTCGGGCACGGGAACCGCGCCATGCGTCGGGCAGTGGATGATCGGGATCGGTGGACCCCAGTAGCGCTGGCGGCTGATCAGCCAGTCGCGCAGGTGATAATTCACTCTCCGCTGGCCAACGCCCATTGCCTCCAGCCGCTCGCCGATCGCCCTGGCGCCCTCCTCCGACGAGACGCCGGTATACTCGCCAGAAGCGACCAGGACGCCATGCCCGGTATACGCGTCACCATTATCCCAAGGCGCCTCACCGGGCTCTGGACGCACCACAATACGTATCGGCAGACCCATCGCCCGCGCGAACGCCAGGTCGCGCGCGTCATGCGCCGGCGTGGCCATGATCGCGCCTGTTCCATAGGTGGCCAGAACATAGTCGGCGATCCAGATTGGCAGGCGCTCGCCGGTCAATGGGTGAATGGCGTAGGCGCCTGTAAAGACGCCAGTGACATCATGGCCGCTTTCCTCGTCAAGGGCCGCGCGCCGGAACTGCGCGCCCGCGCTAAACGCCGCGACCTCCTCACGCCGCGCGTCGGTCGCCAGGCTCAACGCCGCCGGGTGCTCCGGCGCGACGACGACAAATGTCACGCCAAAGATCGTGTCGGGCCGGGTCGTGAAGACGCGTACTTCCCTCTCGTCCGCGCCCGCCACACGGAAGCCGAACTCGACGCCCTCGGACCTGCCGATCCAGGCGCGCTGTGCGTTCTTAACGCGTTCCGACCAATCTAGCGTCTCCAGGTTGCGCAGCAGCTGCTCGGCGTAGGCGGTGATCTTCAGGAACCACTGCTCCAGCTCGCGCCGCTCGATCAGGCTGTCGCAGCGCTCGCAGCGTCCGTTGATGACCTGCTCGTCAGCCAGAACCGTCTTATCCTTCGGGCACCAGTTGACCGCCGCCTTGCGCCGCTCGGCCAGCCCATGCTTGAAGAGCTGCGCGAAGATCCACTGCGTCCAGCGATAGTAGCGCGGATCAGTCGTAGTGACCTCGGCGCTCCAGTCGAAGCGCGCGCCGATGCGCTTGAGTTGCTCCTCGCGGAAGCGCCGCACGTTGCGCGCGGTCAACTCGCGTGGACGCACGCCTTGCTTGATCGCGAAGTTCTCGCTGTGGATGCCGAAGGCGTCGAACCCCATCGGCTCGAAGACGTCGAATCCCTGCGCGGCGCGCCAGCGTCCTTGAATGTCGGACCCGATGTACGAATACATATTGCCGACGTGCAGACCTTCGGCAGACGGGTACGGGAACATCATCAGGTTGTAGTATGGCCGCCTGGCGGCGCGCAGATCGACATGGTAGAGCCCAGTCGCCTCCCAGCGCTCACGCCACTTCGCCTCGATCGCGCGATGATCGTACTGAGGGCCTCTGACTCGCCGCGCCGCGCCGCTTGCGGTCTGCGTGTTTGCGGGCGACGTTGACGCCTTCTTTTGCCTGGAACTGGAAATCATTTCTTCCTCCCCGTGTTAGGCGCTGGCACGCTGGCCAGTGAAGGGTGGAAAGGCATGAATCGGGCATGAAAAACGCCTTCCACCCACTCAAGGGCGAAAGGCGCACGATAGCTGACCTTCGCGGTACCACCTTGTTTCGCCATGACCTACCAGTCATGGCCTCTGGAGCGCTAACACGCCCCGACTCGCTAACGGGAGTGCCGCCCGGCGCGCGCTACTACGCCCGATCAGGCGGTTCACACACGCAGCTCACGAGGGAGCTTCCGACTCGCTCCAGACGCCAGTTCACACCAGCCACCGGCTCTCTGTGGTCCGTAGCAGCGTACTTTCCTCGTTCTTCGCTGTGACACGTTGAATTGTCACTTTGAGCGTACGCTACCACACGCAAAAACGCAAGGGGTAATTTCCGCACGCCGGCTTATCCTGCGAGTTGCGCGACCTGTGATTGGGCTTTATCGGCCCGCGCCGACGCATGCGCCGCCGCACGTTCGGCATACGTGTCCTCCGCCTCCCGGACGCTGGCGCGAGCCGCCTCGAAGTCCGTCCACTCCGCTGGATCCACGACCCGCAGACGCGTTTGCAAAGCGGCGCAGCGCAGAGATCCCTCCTCCACTACCGCCGCGCGCCAGGCATCGTAGCCCATCTCGCCATGGGCGGGCGCGTCGGCGATCTCGCGCAGCGCGCTCTCCAGCGCGCTTCCTAAGTGCGCAGCGCGTTCACGTAACGCCTTAAAAGAGTTGGCATCCACCAGGAAGGTCAACGAGCCGTCGTGCGCTGGCGCAGGCCCAAATGCGGCGAGCCACTCAGCCAGCAACGTCTCCCACGCCAGGAAAGCCTGCTCCGTCGCGATACGGGCGGCGCGAAGTCTTTCTCGCGCTTGCGCCAGCGCAGCGCTACCGACAACTCGTGGCTGGGCAGACCTGGAGCCCAGCGCCTTGCTCGCGTTCACGAGCGCCTTGCGAATCGCCACGTGCGCCGCCGTAGCTGCCCGCGCGCGCGCTTTCGTCTCCGCCACAACGCTCTCTATCTGGCGATCATAACTGACAGCCAGGGAGGCGAGTTGCGCGCGTAATGCCTCGCCATCGATGATCCGCATATTGTTGGCTTCAGCGGCGTCGCGCGCGGTGGGACTGGACACGCCAGCAGTGAGCAAGACCGCGCGGTCAAGGTGGTGCTCTCGTGCGAGGCGCGCCGTTTCGACAACCTCATGCTGCTGTAATTCCCGCGCCGGAGCGCGTCTCAGCGCCCGGATGAACACGTCACGATCCTCCGCGTCCGCGCCACGCCAGCGCGCCTCCGCCTCATTGCTGGCCAGCGCGCTCGCCATCGTGTATCCCTGGCGCTCCAGAAGCCAGCCGACGCACGCGCGCCACATCGCTGGCGACATGAGCGCAAACCCTTCCAGGTCCAGGCCCGTCGCCGCGCCCTTGTGGTCGCCGATGGTAGGTTGCGAAGCCGCAGTTCTTCGGACAGGTCTTCTCTGATTCGCCGATGCGGCGCCGGCGCAGATCGCGCACGTACTCGGCGCTGGAGCATGGCATGCAGCGCATAGCGCATGTCCGTGGGCGCAGATCGTCGCCTCGCGAGTCGCGGTCTGGCATACCGCGCACGTCAGTGTCTCCGCCGCCGCGCGTCCCAGGTCCAGTGTGATCTCCACCGTCGCTCCGCCGGCAAGATGGTACGCGACGCTCGCCATCGGCGTGTGAATCACCCAGGCGGCGGCGAGCGCGCACTCCACCTCCACGGCGAAGACCGAGCCGAGCGCGGCGATCTCGCGCTGAAGCGCCTGATCCGTCTCCAGGGCGCTCTCAGGCCGCTCGCGACGGACACGCGCGGCGAGAGCGCCCGCCGTCTCGATGCGCCGCCTGTATTCCGGTTCAGAGCGCATGCGCAGGAATGCGGCGGCGGCGTCAAGGGGGCGTCGCACGCGCCCATCCACTATGCCAAACAGCGCTCGGAGCATGTCACGATCGGAGGGTGTCAGGAGTGTGGACTGGGTGGCTGCGACTTGCGCCAGTTCCAGGATCGGGCGCGGTTCACCGCTGGCAGGGTCCAGCCCAATACGAACTGTGTCCGTGATACGCCCAAAGCGATCGCGTCCGGAAACGCGAAATTCAAGCTCGGCGGTCGTCCGCTCATAGGAACGCAAGGTCGTGGCTCGCGCTGGCCGCTTCTCCCAATGAAGGCGGAGGCTGCTCTCCTGGTCCTGGCCTGCATCTCGAGGCGCCGAGAAGCTCGCCGCGAGCGCCAGTGGTTCGGCCGCCGGCGTCAGACGCAGTGCGCCGATCCTGGACCGCGCCTCGATCTCCGCGACAAGCTGAGTCACCACCGCGCTTCCTGGGACCAGCAGGAGCGCGCCATCGCCCGCTCGCTCTGGCGCATCGGTGTATGTCACCAGGCTGCCATTGGATAGCATACCTGTAATGAGCGCTTCTTCCTCCATGCGGATGCGCGCCCCATGAGCGAGCAGGTAGTCTCGTGCGAGACGCAGCCAGGGACCATGCGCAGTCTCGTCCGCGCGTCTCCCACGCAGGAACGCAAGCCAGCCGCGCGGTGTCTGTCGCGCTGGAGGCGGGGCTGGATGAATCACTGCCCCTGCGGGGGCGCCCTTCCCGCGCGCGCTCCATGGCCACCTCATCGCAGCACCTCGGCGGTCAACGCCTCTGCGTCTAATTGCCGTCCCTGCGCGCTCGCCATCTCGGTCCCCAAGGCGCGCACACGCTCACGAACGGTGGCGCGGTCTGTATCTTCCAGCACGATCTCGAGCAGCCGTTCTTCCAGATCAACCTCGCCATCCTGCGTCTCGGCCAGGATCGTCTCCAGCGCGCCGATGGTCATTGTAAAGAGGTGGATCTTCTCGTACAGGAGGCGCACCACGTAATCGTCAATCGTGTCCTTCAGCGCCATATTGATGACCTGGACCTCGCGCGTCTGACCAAGCCGGTGTACGCGGCCAATCCGCTGCTCGATTTTCATGGGATTCCAGTTGAGATCGAGATTGACGACCGTGCGGCAGCGCTCCTGGAGGTTCAGCCCCTCGGCCCCAGCGTCGGTGGCGATCAACGTGGAGAGCGCGCCGGCGTTGAAGCGGCGTACCAGGCGGGCGCGCTCGGATCGGCTCAACTCGCCGACATAGGTCTCCGCGGAGCGGCCAGCAGTTCGCGCTACCTCGCGCAGCCACGCGGCGGTCTCCAACCGCAACGTGAACACCAGCGCCGGCTCCTGGCCCAGATCGCGAAGTGTCTCCAGAAAAAGCTGTTGTTTCGCGCTCGTAATCCCGCGGCAGCGGTCCGCCAGCGCGAGCAATACGCCACGTTCGTCCGCATGGCGCTCCGCGCGCCTGCGCAACGAGCGCTCAATCGCCTGCGGGCTGCTTGAAAGTGACTGCTGCAATGCCATGATCTCGCGGATGATCGCGCCACGATTGGCCCGATTGCTGACTTCGCGATGGTAGAGCTTGCGCAGATAATCGGTGACAGCGGTGATGAGAGCGTCTTCTTCTGGCGTCGGATCAATTGAGCGCGTTTCCACAGTGCGGCCGACGAACGCGATGCCAGTATCGGCGCGGCGCGTTCGGCACATGACCTCACCGACGATAGCGCGTAGTTCCTCGGCCCGGCGCGGCTTGACGACACGCGCCGTTCCCGGATCGGCGATGTAGGCGTTCTCGAACTCTCGTGGCGTCCCCAGCCGCCCAGGCGCAACGAGATCCACGAGACTGAAGAGATCCGTGACCTTGTTGGCGACGGGCGTCGCGGTCAACAAAAGTCGCCGGCGCGCACGCAACGCTGCCACCGCTTGCCGGCGTTTCGAGGCCAGGTTGGCGAGCAGATGCGCCTCGTCGACGATCACCAGGTCGAACGTGCGCTCGCGCAACTTATCGAACGAGCGCACGAATTGCTGCAACGAACAGATGAGCCGTGGCTCGCGCTCGAATCCTTGAAACCGCTTCTCATCGGTGAGCGTAAACTCAGCGTCGAACAACTCGCGCAATTGATCCTGCCACTGCGTCAGCAAGCTCTTAGGGGCAAGAATCAACGCGGATTGCGATAGGCCGCGCAGCGCCAGTTCCGTGTACAGCAGGCCAGCTTCTATGGTCTTTCCCAGGCCCACCTCGTCGGCGAGTATCGCGCCAGCGGAGTTCATGCTTAACGCCTGCTCGACCACGCGCACCTGGTAGGGATGAGGGCGTAGCCGGCCCTCAAGCGCGCCTAGTGCGAGCAGGCGATCAACGGTCGTGCGCAACTGCGGATCCTGCGTGCGCAGACGCAGACTATACCACAGTGGCAAGCCAGGCTTTGTTGTGGTCTCTTCGCTGGTCGCGAGTGAGAGTTGGTCAATGGACGTGAGCAACTCATCTGGAATGGAGATCGTGACGCTCACCGGAAGCGGAGGTGTCGCCGGTCGAGGTGAATAGGTGGGCACGATCACTCCCAGAGATTTGCAATGACGGTCAAACGGCGA
>Ga0207684_10001533_pt1 | contig 24752 bp, 19 predicted proteins | sample KBSK5501metaG_FD_184342 | JGI IMG/M metagenome (GOLD analysis project Ga0207684, IMG submission 184342) | Corn, switchgrass and miscanthus rhizosphere microbial communities from Kellogg Biological Station, Michigan, USA - KBS K5-50-1 metaG... | ecosystem: Host-associated > Plants > Roots >...
CGCTGACCTCATCAAAGAACCCTTTGCCTTCGTTGTGCCAAACGTGGTCTGAGGACCGCTGAAAATCTGAAATGTAAAGGTCGAGCCGGCCATCGTTGTCATAGTCACCAAGGGAGATGCACATCGCAGCCATCACTCTCCCTTGGGCGTTTAGAGCCATGCCGGTGACAAGTCCCATCTCCTTGAATGTACCGTTACGTTCATTGTGGTAGAGATAAGCATTCAGCCCATCGTTGGCGACGAACAAATCCGGCCAGCCGTCATTGTCATAGTCAGCCGCGGCTACCGATAGGTTCTTGCCATCGGGCTGGTAGATCTTCGCCGCGACGGTTACGTTGGTAAACGTGCCGTCGCGATTATTGTGATACAGCGCGTCCGGACTGCCGCGGTACTCGCTCGGAGCGCAACTGCTGAGGACATCGCCCAACTGGCAGTAACGTTTGTCCCCTAGAGCGACGTAGCTCCCGACGTAGAGATCGAGCCAGCCATCGCGGTCATAATCAAAAAATGTGGCTCCGGAATGAAACGCGCCAGACTCATTGCCGGCAACGCCAGCCTTGTCCGTGACGTCGGTAAATGTTCCATTTCCATTATTGCGATACAAAACATTGCGACCATACTGAGTCACAAAAAGATCGGGAAAGCCGTCGTTGTCGAAGTCTCCCCATACACAACCGAGGCCGTATCCAGTCCCGGGCACGCCGGCCTTTTCCGTGACGTCGGTGAAGGTGCCGTCATGGTTGTTGCGATACAGCGCATTGTTGACGGAAATACCTCGATTGTAGAGATCACGTCCATTGACGAAATAAATATCTTGCCAGCCGTCGCCATCGAAATCGGCGACGCAGACTCCCGGACCAAACTCCTCGCGATTAATCGAGATGCCCTTATTCCCTTTAAAGTGCACAAACTTAATACCCGCTGCGGCAGTTACATTTGTGAACTCGATCGGACCTGGATGCGATTGCTGTGCCGAAAGCTCTGAGATGAAGCGTGAAGTATTGACTATTAATACGAGTAGGAGAGTTCGGACGAAACGTTGGCTGACTGGCCAGAGCCGATGATGCTGACCTCCAGTTGGATTCGGCGACATTCTGGTTACCAGGTGCTTTCGTTTACTGCATGATAAAGAGAATTCGCACTTTGTCGGCACCACCGTGGTGCCCCGCCCATCACTCCTGGACTAGCTTCTCGACGACTAGCTTCTCGACTATCTTGACGGCATAACTGGAAGCACGAGCGCGGAAGGATGTTGCGCGTCGTGGAGAATCGTGTTGGTGGCGGCGACAAAAGTGCGCGCGAATTTGATTTCTTCCCCCGTATTGAGATTGCGATCGAAGCGAGGGAAATTGCTGCTTGAAATCTCCAAGCGCAGCGAGTGGCCGCGCAGAAAGACGTTGCTCGTGGCCCAAAGATCGAGGGATATTTCGTAGATCTGTCCAGGGTTCATCAAAACGGCATGCTCGCGGGACCCACGGTAGCGCATGCGAAGGATACCTTCGGTGAGATCCTGCGCGAACCCATCGGGCGCGACGTCGACGAGTTTCGCCGTGAAATCGGTATCCACGGCTGAGGACTTGACGAAGAGATCGGCAATGACTGGGCCTGTGACTTCTAAATCGCGTGCCAGCGGGCCCGTGGAGTAAACCAGCACGTCATCGCGATTTTCCACCGAACGCTGGTCACGCGGCCCAGGCTCCATATGTTCGGCGTCGCAGCAGAGCGGGCCACCGATGGTGGGCACGGGATTGGCGGGATTGTAAATGTAGGCGCCAGCAGGCTCGGACTTGGGCGTGGATGTGGAGAGAGAGCCGTCACCACGGAGTGAGTTCTCCTTGCCCGCGGAGTGCAGAAAATATTTCGTAGGCTGCGCTTGCGGCGGCGGCCAGTCGTCTTCCTGGCGGTATTCGTTGGCGCCCATCACGAAGAGCTTAACCGGCTTGTCTGTGGCGAACTCGTTCCTGATCCCTTTACAGAGAAAATCATACCAATCGAGAATAACGTTGGTATAACCGTTTTCGGTGGCATGGGGACCGAAGTCAACGTCTCCGATGCGGCGACCGAATCCGGCGTGGCCGCCGATCTCGATAAGCAGATGCTGCTGCGTGCGTGCTGCCTCAGTGGATCCCTGGGCTTTGGCACCCATATAGTTGCGCAGAGTGCCAGCACAGAAGATGTCATACCAACCGCCGACCTGGAGCATGGGAACGGCAATCCTCGGGAAATTTTCCTCGATCGACACCTGCTTCCAGTAATCGTCATAATCGGGATGCGCCAGCCAGTCATGATAATAGGGCGCGAGAGCAGCGGTGAGCTGGGCGTCAGCGGGCAACTGGCCGAAATTGAAAACCGGATAGTTGGCGAGCGGGAGCGTAGGCACGCCGACGAGCGCATTTGTGTTTTGCTCGATGAGGCGTCGGAGCGTGTTCTCCGCCAGCTGAGACGTCCAGTTCTGATCGAACCATTGCTCGAACGCGCCCCCTTGGTACGTCCAGCCCTCATGGTAGTTGCTTGCCGTCACATTGGGAGCGATCGCCACCAGATGTGGAGGTTGCGCAATGGCAGCGAGCATCTGCGTCGCGCCCACATAAGAGCCACCCATCATGCCGACTTTGCCATCGGAAAAGGGAAGTGCGGCAGCCCATTCGACGGTATCGAAACCGTCGGCTTGCTCGTGCCTGAACGGATACCATTCACCTTCTGACCTGTAACGGCCACGTACATCCTGAATGATGACCGCGTAGCCCCGCGGAACCATCTGGAAGACGGAAGAGACCGCCCAGTTTACGCTCTTGTCGTAGGGCGTGCGCATAAGGATGACGGGAAACTTATCGGCAGACCTAGGGCGATAGATGTCAGCGTAGAGCGTGATACCGTCGCGCGTCTTCATCGAAACGTCGTACTGGATGACGATGTCAATGGAAGTCGAGGGCGGCGCGGTGGCTTGTGCGCCAAGAGGCTGCGGCCAGCCGAGCGAAGCTATCCCAAGGACGAATCCGAACGCCAATACCGAGGGCGAAGCTGCACCACTCTGTCTCATGCTTTAAGTCTGTGCGCGAGGTTGCCGAGAGAAGCGCCGCATACCGCCCACGCAAGGGCAAAATACTCAGGTTAGCGCAGTCGCCTGGATCGCCAATGCCACTTCCTCTTACCTCTTTTCAATCAGGTGCTGAGTATACAGACACGACCACACGGATGCGAGTTGTCGGATGAACGTCGCGACCATCGGCCGCAACGGGCTACGAACAACTTCACTCAACAGATATTCGACAGCTTGGGCTTGTATCATGGGGGACCACCGGAGGAAGGGATGCTGGTTCCATACTTTGGGGCGACAGTGCAGACAGGTCAGCTTTCCGCAGATCAAATTGGTCGTGCGGTTATCGCATGGAGGCATAAGGGCCCGATCATGGATATCAAGTCAAGATGGAGCAGATTGGCGAGCAAGGCGCGCCGCTTCAGCATTATCGCTGTCCTGAGCATCTTTGGTTTGCGCCTGTCTCTCACGGCACAGCAGATCGCTCCCGAGATGCCCATGCAGGCGAGGGATGAAGACGGCGCTGAATTCCGATGGCTGAACAAGAAGGTCCTCGATTCGCGTGTGCTGGACGGAATGGAAGACCTCTCCACCTGGTCGTTCACCGGCGCGGGAGAGATGACGTTAACGGAAGTCCACGCCAAAGATGGCCGGCATTCGCTGCGAATCCGTTCTACTACCAATGTCGCCCAAGTTGAGGGCAGCGGGGAGTGGGAGGATCTGGTGGCGACCAGAAAGTTTCCCGGCGAAGACTGGGGCCGGTACAACCGCATCTCTGTCTGGGTCTACCCCGATGTCATCGGCGCACCCGCCATCTCCTGTTCTCTGATCCTCCACAATGACGGCTCCCACAAGTTGCCAGACCAATACAACGAGGGGCGTCACGAATCGATAATTCTCAAGAACCACACCTGGAACCAGGTCGTGTGGGAAATCGCTCCACTCGACCGTGACCGCGTCACTGCGCTCGATTTCGCCTACAGCCTCCCCAAGAAATTTCCCGACCCCGGCGACCAGACGATTCTAGACATCGATCAACTGGAATTGCAGAGCGTGGCGGCTGATCACGTGGAAGGTTGGGACCTGGCGCCCGGAAAGATTGCTTTCAGCCACAGCGGATACACAACCGGTTCCTCGAAGTCCGCAATCGCCAGTGATCTCGCGGCCCACGAGTTCTCTGTGATTGACCCACAGACCGGCCAGATCGTTCTCACCAAACCGGTCGGGAAAACTACCACTCCGTTGGGCAACTATCAAGTGCTGGATTTTTCTGCAGTCCGCCAGCCAGGCAGGTACGTGATCAAAGCCGGAGATACAGTGACTGGCTCTTTCCGCATTGGCGATGACGCCTGGCTCAACAGCATTTGGAAGGCGATCAACTTCATGTACAGCGAGAGATGTGGAACCGAAATCCCAGGCATTCACGGCAGATGTCATCAGGATATCTACACGATGCATGACGATAAGCGAATTGTCGTCAATGGTGGATACCACGATGCCGGGGACCTTTCTGCGACGGGAAACACGCCCGGAATGGTGTATGCCCTCCTGTCCCTTGCCGACAGCCTGCAGCGGCACGGCCAAGAGCCGGTTCTCTCCGATCGTCTCCTGGCGGAAGCCCGGTGGGGCTTGAATTGGGTCCTCAAGACCCGATTTGGCGACGGCTATCGCAGCACCGGCCAATTGGTGAGTTACTGGACCGATGGGATTATGGGCACGTCGGACGATCGATTCGGACAAGCCGTCAATAACCCGGAATGGAACTTCCGGGTTAGCGGAGTGGAAGCCTTGGCGGCACGTGTGTTGAAGGACATCGATCCGGAGTTGGCGAACCGCAGCCTCATGATCGCGGAACAAGATTGGAAGTATGCGGTCGAAGGCCTGAAGACGGCGCCTCCCCTCGCTGAGGTCTATGGAGCTCAGGACGAATTGGAGCGTGTCTCATTCGGCGTGGTCGCGTCGGTCGAGCTTTACCAGGCAACCCGAGATCAGCGCTACGCGGATGAAGCCCTCGCCCTGGGTGATCTAGTGCTGGCTTCACAGGAGCGCACCCTGCAGCCCTGGACGATTCCCTTGACCGGCTACTTCTACACCAGCCCGAAGCGAGATAATCTTTTTCATCGTTTTCATATCGGCCAGGAGCAGGAGCCGATCATCGCTCTCATCCGTCTGTGCGAAGCGTTGCCGGAACACGACAAATGGATGAAGTGGTACTCGGCAGTGGTCTTGCACTCACAGTACTATCTCAAGCCAGCAGCTGCCGTCGATGAGCCCTATGCGGTTTTACCAGCCGCGGTGTATCGCGAGAGTGAAGCGCGGCTTATCCCTGAATCTAAGAATTGGACTCCGCTTCGGGCCGCGGACCGCGATGCTTACCTGCAAGAAGTGCGGCGCGGAATTCCGCTGGGTGGCGAGAACTATCTCCGCCGATTCCCAGTCTGGTTTGATTTTCGTGGCAACTCCAGCGTTCTGCTCTCAGAAGCCAAAGCACTATCGGCGGCGGGACAGTTGCGAGGCGATCTGGAAGCCGAAGACTTGGCTCAGAAACAGGCTCAATGGTTAGTCGGCCGCAATCCTTTCTCCGCCAGTGTGATGTACGGCGAGGGATACGACTGGACGCCGCTGTACAGCGTCCGTTCTGGCCAAATGGTTGGCGCACTTCCTGTCGGCATTGAAACCAAAGGCTTCGCCGACGCCCCGTACTGGCCTACCCAGATTTGCTGGACCTATAAAGAGGTGTGGACCCAACCGGTCGGGCAGTGGATATGGCTGATGCAAGATATCAGTGTGCCTGCCACCGTGCGAGGAACGGCCAATCCTGCGAGCCACGAGCCGGTCGAGTTCCACGAACAAAACAGCGGGCAGGTCACAACCGCGACTTCGAGTCCGCGTGACGGCGAATTCAATCTTCATTTGCCGGAAGGTGACTACGACGTGCGGCAGGGTTCAGCACACACGAGGGTCACGGTCCTCCCGGGGGGATTCTATGATGTGGATCTGCGTTTTGACCGCGTCCTCGACTTCAAAGTGACATCTCAGGATCTCGGTCACAATCAAGTCGTATTGCGAGTCTCGGCCGAAGGCGCTGGTCGTCACACGTTCACGCTGCGCAGCGACAATCTCACCTTAAACGAACCAAGCAAGCAGGAGATGGATCAGATTTCTGGAGGTGTCCGAGAGGCGGTCTGGCATGCACATCTAGTCTCGCCGAAGACGCCTTGGGTGGCGGTGGTCATTCCTGATGGCATCCTAAGTAAACGCCGCGAAGTCACAGGGAGCGAAAATCCACAGGTTTTTGTCGGACACCATCCAGGGCCGTCCAAAACCCCTTAGCCGCGCATTGAATCTGGCGTGGCTTTGACAAGCCGAGATTATTCTCCTGGCTAACATTCAGTTTTCTAGAAGCCGGGCTGAGCGGGTTCATTGCCCTTTTGTCCGTGTCTCGATCGAATACAAGGAACTATGAGTGAGGATGAAGAGCGCGTGTCCGTCCTTGCCGCCAAACAGCAACTGCAGAGGTCGCTCCGGCACTTCAATAGTATCAATCCGGTGGCCGGCAGGATCGTATACGAAAATGTGGCCCGCCGCGATATAGACATTCCCCTCTGCATCCGCCGCTACACCCTCTCCGCCCTGCTCTGCGAAAAGCTTCAAGGTTGATATCGCGCCGTCGTCGCCCACCTGGGCCTTGTACGTCTTCTCCTCGGATTCATCAGATACGTAGAAAGGCTGGCCCGCAAGTACCGGCGCCATGCCGAATGCTCGTAGCACGTCATGAAGCTTGGAACCATAGTAAATTTCCCCGGTCACGAAGTCCTGACCCGCTGGAATGAAGGTGGTGCGGTCGGGCGATATGAACTGATAAGGCTTCCGGACTGGCACGGCCTCCGTAAAATCGTTTTCATTTCTCCAGTGGTTAACCGGCAGAATCGCGGTCAGGCCTGGACGCGGCGCGGTCGGCACCGGAACCAGCAAGGTCACATCGTCACCAGGCGAATCGGGTTTGAAGCTGTACACCGTGCCGTTTCCCGCATAGGAAATGACCAAGAGATCGCCAGCTTTATCAAAAGCGAGTTGGACGGGGTCCAGCGGACTATCGCGGATCTTATCGAGCTGACGGGAGGCAACACACCAGCGGTAAATGGTTTGCCGTTTTCGATCCACGAAATAAAGATCGCCAGAACCGTCCACAGTTCCGCCGGAGATGCTGAAGAAACCACCCGCAAGTTTTTCGACTTTCGCGCCCTGTGCCAGAAGCGGAGAGGAGTGTTGCGCTCGCGCTGGCGGCACATTCCCCGAAATGGTCAGCCAAGCAAATTCCCGCTGTCGCAGTTCCACGTTGTGGGTCGTATCAAAAAGGGCGTTGTCAAAAGACACCTTGCTGTCGCTGTAGCAGTGCACATTGCGAAAATGTATGTTCTTCGAATTTGTAACCTTGATCGCGTTGGGGAACGGTTGGTAGCTGCTGACTACGCGATACATATGCAGGTTTGCGATGGTGATATCACTCGAATCCTGAATCTCCAGCGGTAGCGCGAAACCACCTTCGCCCCTCTCCTCCTCAGTTTGAAGGGCGTAGATTCGCCAATTGGACACGTGATGTAATACCACCTCGTTCCGCACATGGTGCTCGCTCGATAGCTCGTAGACTCTTCCCTCAGTCGAGGTGTTTGAGATGTAGAGTCCCGCTTGCGAAAAGGTGCTCGGGGTCCAGATATTGACGAAGGTGCCGCCACCGTTGTCCGTGACCCACAGGCTGGGATATTGTCCATCCCAGCGTCGCTCCAGTTTGGCATCTGCGGTGTTGGTGTTGTTATAGATTTTGTCCCAGGTCGCGTTCGGATCGACCGTGCCGTGCCCACCGAGAAAACGCACGTCATTCATCATCGAATTGCTGCCAGCCATCCATTTCGCCGCCACCGCGCGGGGATTGATGCCGTTCGTATAGAGCCCCATGCCAGTGACAATGTTCGTCCCGCCCGGCGGCGTTTGGAGAAGGGGTTGCGGGCTGCCGACACCCTGAAATGCGGGGGTCGAATCGGAAATAACAATCCGCGTGGTGCTCGGGTGCAGGCCAATCAATACGCTGTCGGGTCGCAGGGTTATTGAGTCGCTGACGCGGTAATGACCGGATGGCAGATAAATTGTACGATGTTGCGCGATCGCTTTGCGGAGCGCCTCAGTATCGTCCGCAATTCCGTCACCACGCGCGCCAAGCGTGCGGATGTTGAACCATGTATCCATCGGAGGAAGATCCAGAATGTCGGACCTTACCGGTTCGGGGAGGGTGTCTAGTGCTGTGGTCTCGTATACATCCTGAATCGCGGAGGGGGCAGCAATGTCCTCAAAGTGAAGCCCGTGGGAAAAGGTTTTGATCCGGTAGGCCTCTCCGGTGCCGGCAACTTGTTTTCCGCTCTCTCGATACGACGCAAACACGGACACTTCATGGCAGACAATGTTCTCCATGTTAATCTCGGTCCGCGCGTTGTTCTCATTACTGATGATCACGGCGGGCCCGGTAATGTGCTCCATGCGGCCATCTTTCACCCAAAGCTCCTCGGCGTAGTGAGGGTCGATGGAAATCGCCGTGGGAACGTTCTTGAATTGCGGGCGAATCAGAGTCAGCCCGGCTTCGTGTTCACGGATCGCAGCCTCGCGCTGACCTTCGAAGTTGGCATCAATCACGGTGAATTGCCATCCTGGAGAAGGTTTCCGGCTCCAGATTCCGTACTGGCCGCCAAAGAAATGCACGTCCTGCGCGACGTTGCCGCCGTCGTGAATTCCAGCCAGGCCCGAACCTATGTGAAAGTCAATGTGCGCCAAAAAGCAATGCTGGGCATAGTGGGCGCGCACGCCAACGGCGCCCGGATTTCCGTCCTGAATCTCAAAATCAAGGTTACTGAGCGCCGAGTAGAACGTGCCCGGGCTCGCATCCTCTGGGACATTGTCGTCATGGGACCTCGGGCGCTGGTGGAACTTGCGTGTGTACCCCGGACGACCACCCGCAAAGAAAACCATGTAAGCGGGCCCCTTTTGAAAGCCTGTGGTGTTTGGACCCAGCACCAATGTGGGCCGAGTGCTGCCGTAACCAATCACTCGGATGCCAGGCCAAATATAGACCGTTTTCGTCAGACGGTAACGTCCTGAAGGAACAAAAACGATGCCTTGGCCTTGTGTTTCCTGAACTCTGTTAATAGCCTGCTGTACGGAGTTGGTGTCATCCGCGACACCGTCCCCACGAAACGAGAACTGCTCCCGCGTCAGATAAACGGCTTTGGCATCGTCCGGGCGAGATGGATAGTAAGAGGATGCACAAAGCGGAAGAACCGCCGTCAGAAGGACAACCGCCACGGTAATCGTCTTCAACATTTCAAAAGTTCCGCACTCTGGAGCTTCGTGAGAATTGGGGAGCACCAGTGCTTCATCCGCGCCGCTAAAGGACTGCCTGGCGCCGCCATCGGTTCCCGAAGCTGGCTCGCATGGCACAGCCTCGTGTACAAATAGCTGCCTCCGTTCCAGCGACTACACTCCTCCCGGTCGTCCTCTTTAATATAGATATAATTGCCGGCGCGATGGCTATCCCGAGCAATCTCAAAGAGGCAACTGACGCGGTCCCCATTTGCGGGATAGCAACGTTGGCGAAGACTCATCCTACCCGGTATTCTCCCGTCCCCTGTTACTGCCTTGGTTCCACCATCCTGAGGAGCCCGGAAGGTCACTTTTATGCGGCGGACGTCCGAGAGCAGAGGGCCAGTCCGGGTGTGGTAACTCGCACCGCGAGAGGAGAGCAAAGAATCGGGACTCGGCTCGAAACACGTCCCACTTAGGATCCACAGGAAGAAATACGAGATGCATGTCCCGCGCACCGAGTACAGCGCTTGCAGCAGAGAAGAGCGCGCAACAACTTCTCCGGCGCAATCGACGGTCGTCCGGTCTTGGCGTACAAGCCGTTGAACCGAGGTTTCAGCTGCTGCAGCCTTCATCGCTCGTGGCACGCAGCGAACGCAAGGGATGGTCATGCGGAACTCGCTGCTCGGGGCTGACTTAGCTGAAGACATCCGACTGCTGCTTGTTGTCTCCACGCATGCATTCTTCTTTTCGGCTTACGTTGTGGAAACAAGAGAGTTTTCTGGTGCGGGCGCCGGTCTCCTCAACCTCGACCCTTGCATTCAGCCTGCGAGGGGCTCATTAGCTCACGTCCCAGTTTGTTTTACGTCTGCTGCAAAAGGGGCGCCTAAAATGGACTCGCTTGGGAAGGAGCCAGCCATGAACCGGTGCATTCTCGATGTCGCCGTGTTGATACTCAGCATATTCAGCGCTCCTCGTTCGCTTCCGGTAGACCCCCTGGAAGCACAGAATCAAGCGATCCCGCACGCGGAAAGAGAGAGCGCCCAACCCATTGCCGCCCAGGTCGATGCGTACCTGAAACCTTACGCTGATATGCAGGATTTTAGTGGGGCTGTTCTCATTGCTCGCGGTAGCCGCGTTCTGGTCAACAAAGCCTATGGCATGGCCAATTGCGAATTAGCTGTTACCAACACGCCCCAGACCAGGTTTCGCATCGCCTCAGTTTCGAAACAATTCACCGCCGCGGCCGTTCTTCTACAAGAACAAAGAAAACTGCTGAGTACCGACGATCCGCTAGCGAAATTCGTCCCCGACCTTCCCCACGGAGAAGAAATCACGATTCATCACCTGCTCACGCACACCTCCGGCATCACGGGCAGCATGGAGAACCTGCCTGGATCCAACAGGACTTGCAGGCATTTCATTCTCTGGCTGAGCTGGCACAAATGCTTACGAAGTCGGTGCTGGAATTGCCGCCAGGATCGAGAACTGCATACTCGAACAAGAATTATGTTTTGTTGGCATACATTGTCGAAAAGGTCAGCGGCGAACACTTCGGACCGTTCCTGCGGCACAACATCTTGGAGGCGTTAGACATGAAAGATACCGGAAGCGAGGAATACATGGAGGTAGTCCCACACTTGGCCACCGGGTACGAACCTGGAGTTTTTGGAGTGGATGCAGCGCCAATAGATGATTGGTGGAACAACGTTGGGGCGGGGACAATCTCCACGGTTGAAGATCTTTACAAGTGGGATCGAGCTCTCTACTCCGACAAGCTCTTGATGGCTGGGTTGAGAAAGAAGATGTTTACCCAGTACTTGCAAGGGGGATACGGCTACGGATGGGATTCCACGAGCGATTCGGTCGCAAGGTGATTGCTCACAACGGCCGTGAGCCGGGTTTCGTGGCAGATATTTCCAGATACGTAGATGATGATGCCGTCACCATTGTGGTGGGGAACATTGGCTCAGGCGCCGACGACCTCATCCGCCAGGATCTGGGTGCCATTCTCTTCGGAGAGAAGTATGCGCTTCCTGAGAAACGGCCCAGAGTCTCACTCGACGAGAGAACTCTGGACCAGTTTGTCGGTCAATACGAGATGTTCCCCGGAAATTTCCTCACTGTGAGGAAGGTGGAAGACCACCTCGTGTTGAAAGCCTAAGGGACGCCCTATTCGGTCCTCACCCCGGAGTCGGATACCTCATTTTTCATGAGGGCGCTGTACGCAACGGTAATCTTCAAAAAGGACACAACTGGACGGGTAACAGGCTTGATTTGGCGGCAAAATGGCGATTATCCAGCAAAGAAGAAGCTTTTCTAGTCGGACGCCAGGCGCTGTCGAGTCCCCGTCGCATTGCCGGTTCGAACCGAGCTAGGTGGAGCACGAAGAGAAGGCTTCCGGGCACCCCCCGTATCGGCGAGATGTTCTGCGCTGGGCCCCCTTTTTGAAACCCTAACATCCCGATCCGATAACCTGAAGTTGTAACAGATTACTGGTGTATGGCGATACGCCAACAACCGGCATAGTTTCCGGTTAAGCGACCAGGACGAACCGGAAGGTATCACGTGGAGGCGTGGAAGCGTCCATAGAGGTGGATCACTTAACTTGTCCCTCTCCCTCGATTGTGGTCTCTGAGTCCTCCTTGATTGACCTAACATGCGGACCGGCCTAACATTCTCGCTCAATGGCCTCTCGAGCCCAATTTGTCGGCCAAACTATTGGTCATTACCGAATCGTTGAGCAGATCGGCGCGGGCGGGATGGGCGTCGTGTATCGTGCCCACGATCAACAGCTCGAACGCGATGTTGCCATCAAGGTCCTTCCTGCAGGCACCCTAGCCGACGAAGTCGCGCGTCGAAGTTTCCGGAAAGAAGCTCTGGCACTGGCCAAACTGAACCATCCCAGCATCGAAACTATTCATGAATTCGGGACAGAGGAGGGGGTGGATTTTCTCGTCACGGAATACGTCCACGGCGTCACTCTCGACGTCAGGTTGGCAGGAGGCCCTTTCCCGGAGCAGGAAGTTTTGCGCTTAGGGATCCACTTGGCTGAAGGTCTGGAAGCCGCACACGAGCAGAGCATTGTGCACCGGGATTTGAAACCGGGCAACCTGCGACTGAGCCGCAGCGGGCGTCTGAAAATTCTGGATTTCGGTTTGGCCAGGTTTGTGACGCCCGCTCAAGAGACTGCAGCGACCGTGTCTCTGGCCGATTCCCAACAATTTACAGGCACATTGCCCTACATGGCTCCGGAGCAGTTGCTGTGCAAGCCAACGGATGCTCGCGGTGACCTGTGGGCCACCGGAGCGGTGCTGTACGAGATGACGACCGGTCACCGCCCGTTTGAAGAGAAAGTTCCGGCGGCGTTAATTGCAGACATCATCCACAAGGCCCCTCCCTCGCCACGCACTTGCAATCCACGTCTGTCATCGAAACTCGAAGCCGTCATCTTGAAGTGTCTGCAGAAAAATCCCGAACAACGCTATCAATCGGCGCGTGATCTACGAACCGATCTCGAGCGGTTGAGCACGGGTTTCACTCCCCTTGCGGTGGAACCAAAATTGCCGTGGGCGTTGGCCTGTGGTGTTTTGCTGTTAGTCTTTGCGGCTGCGATTTCTTCCTGGTATCTGGTACGGCGGCAAGCACCAATGAGTGGGTCTCCCGCGGTTCCGATTCGCCCGCGTCCTTCGATCGCGGTGCTGGGATTCAAGAATCTTTCCGGCAACCCCAATGCTGCATGGCTCTCAACTGCGCTCGCGGAGATGTTAACTACCGAACTCGCGGCTGGCGAGAAGCTGCGTACCGTGCCTGGCGAAACCGTGGCACAGATGAAGGTCAATCTAGCCTTGCCCGATGCCGACAGCTTCGGCAAAGAGACTTTGACGAGAATCCGCCAGAATTTGCAATCGGACAATGTGGTGTTAGGTTCGTACATCCCCCTGGGCGGAGGTCTGATTCGTGTCGATTTACGGCTCCAGGACACGGTAGCCGGAGAGACGCTGGCCGCCATCTCTGAGAAAGGCAGCGAGCAGCAACTTGATGAACTGGCCAATAAAGCTGGGGCTGAGCTGCGCGCCAAACTTGGCTTGGGTGGGCTCTCACCGGGAGAGGCCGCTGGAGTAAGGGCGTCGCTGCCCACCAGTCCCTACGCGGCTCGGCTTTACGCCGAGGGACTGGCAAAGTTGCGCATTTGGGATTACCTTGGCGCCCGCGAACTGTTGCAGAAGGCGGTTGCCCTCGAACCGCAATACGCACTCGGACACTCTGCTTTATCGGCCGCCTGGTTGGGTTTGGGATACCAGGAACAAGCGCGCGAGGAAGCGAGAATCGCGGTCGACACTTCGGCGGCTCTCTCCACGGAACAGCGCTTCTGGGTTGAGGGGCATTATCGCGAGACGACCCGCGAGTTTGACAAAGCAATCGAGATCTATCGCAAGCTTCGCAGCGGTGCTCCTGACGATATTGAATACGGACTTCGCCTGGCCTCGGTACAAACGGCAGCCGGCAAAGCCAACGAAGGCTTGGCGACACTTCAGGAGTTGCGCAACCTACCGTCCCCGATTAAGGACGATCCACGTATTGACTTGGCGGAGGCCGTCGCAGCCGAATCGGTCTCAGATTTCCGACGTGAGAACAGTCTCGCCCTGCACGCGGCGGCAACCGCCACAGCTCAAGGGGCGAGGCTGCTGGTTGCACGGGCTCGGCTGACCGGATGTTCTGCGCTCGATTATCTCCATGACCTCAAGAACGCCATGAGTGCCTGCGAGGAAGCAAAGGCAATCTACGCTTCTGCGGGGAATCCACAGGGCGTTGTGACGACGCTGCTGAATATGGGAAACGTCTTTGCGGATCGAGGCGAACTAGACCAGGCGAATCAGGTTTACGAGGAGTCTCTCAAGATTTCGCGACAATTAGGCAATCAAGCCAGCACCGCATCCGCTCTCAACAACATTGCGGCCGATCTGAACGAGCAGGGAGACTTCACCGGGGCAACGAAAATGTACCGGGAAGCGTTGGTCATCAAGCGCGAAGTAGGTGCTAAGGATGAAATCGCACGCACCCTGTATAACCTCGGCAATGTCTTCCTGGCGCAAGGCGCTCTCTCTGATGCCGAGAAAATGTACGACGAATCACTGCGGATTTCTCAGGAGATTGGCGATAAAGAGGGCATGGCTAATGCGGAACTTAATTCCGCGGATCTGTTCCGGAAAGGAGGCGACCTAGCCCGAGCTCAAAGACGGTACGACGAAGCTCGCGCAACTTATGACCAAACTCAAGACAAGGATGGGGTAGCGTACGCTTTGGTCGGGACTGCTGGAGTGCTCATTGTGCAAGGAGATCTTTCCGGCGCCCAGAAGGCATCCGAGCAAGCTCTGGAGATCTCGCGGAGCATCGACGACAAGCATGAGGTTGGGTTTGCACTTTGTGGTCTGGGTGACCTGTCGCTCATCAAGGGAGACACTGCCGAAGCAAAGAAGCGGTACGACGAGGCTTTGTCTCTAAGGAAGCAGCTCGGAGAAAAAGCGAACACTGCCGAGGTTCAGGTCGCTCTGGCAACGGTAACGCTTGAAGAGGGTCATCCTTCAGAAGTGCAGACTAGGATTCGCGAAGCGCAGGAAGAGTTCCGAAAACAGAAGCTAAGAGATGACGAGATCCTCAGCGATGCGCTTCTGTCGGAAGCACTCTTGGCATCGGGCAACCTTGCCGGGGCCCGAAGCCAGGCCGATGCAATGGCATCGCTCGCAGCCAGATCCCAGAGCCACGAGTTGCGATTGCGGGCGGGTGTTGTCGCTGCGCGCCTTCAGGCGGCCTCCGGCGGAAAATCGGAAATCGCGGAGTCAAAGAAACGCCTGCGCTCTGTAGCAGCCGAGGCGACTAGAACAGCCTTCCTGCAAGACCAGTTCGACTCTCGCCTGGCTTTAGGACAGATCGAAATGAAGTCCGGTGAGATCACCACCGGCCGCACCCGCCTTGCCGCGCTCGGAAAAGAAGCTGGCGAAAAGGGATTCTTGCTAATCGCCCGCAAAGCGCAACGTAGCGCAGGAGACTGATTCGCTCTTCGCATATACCGCGCCACTGATGGCGAATCCTAGGCATCAGCGCGAATACAGATGCACTGAAGTAGATTACTCCGCTCATCTTGACTACCATAAGTCTGGTCGTACCCGGTACACACATCCCGGGATTGTGCCCGAATCTCACAGGCAACCCGGAAGTTAGGGTCAGAAGCCGACAATCCGGGAGTTATCGCGTAGTGGCTCGAAGGGAAATGCTGTGTACGACCGCTTCTCAGAGTAGTCCCTCACATGGCAAAATGAGCGCCGCACATTTGAGACGAAGCTGCCGTCCAGGCGACAAATCCTCTACGATTGGATCGGCGCGCCGAGACCAGTCCGCGAGAATCTTAATCGCTACTACTCATTCGATCTCTGAACGAGAACTTGGACTCCACCGCGAACGGCTTTCCGTCCAGTTCCACGGATAGATGAAGTACGTGAGCGGATTGCCCTGCTGCGGTGGCTCGAGGCGGATGTCGCGTCCGACCGTAACTGCAGGCGATTGTCGTCATGCGCCCCAAAGAATGAACATGGGGGGTGTGGCAAGAGACCGCATCAGAGTAAGAGTTTATCCGCGGCCGTGAACGTGTAGGTGATGTTCAACAAAGTCTGCGGGTTGAGTATACCGGTTCAACCTTCCAGTCGCCAACATTTGCAAAACTTCTTTTTCTGGCTAGGAGGGCCGCTCAATGCTTCAAACGAATACTCGGAAGTCTCCGAGAGGACACTGCGTTAGTGGTCAGTGGAAGACTCTGCAGCTTGCCCTGATCTGCCATCGCCTTCGTGAGTCACAAGCTATTTCCGACTGCCTACGTAAAAATTCTGTTGGAACGAAATCCCAAGATACCTGATTGGTCGCAGCGCTGCGTCCGTGACCAGAAACCACAAAAGGGAAGTGACACTGCCTTTAGCCTATCGAATGGTTCGCACCAAGTTTATAGAGGCTGCTTTCGCCAACGGCTGAATTGCCGGATTTAACTGAGGTGGCGGGCCGTCTCTACGCAGACCTAACTAGAGGATCCGGACATTCATTTCCGCCCCCGTCGTAGTTAACAGGTGGCCCCGCCTTAATCCGCGGACGAGCCGAACTAAGTCACCACCGACGGCGTTGATTAACGTAGCCAGTACCCAATTCGGTAATAGTAACCCGTGGAAAGCATGATTATAAAGGGGCTAGAGCACCACTAAGTCAGACCGGGATCAAGCGTTGGGGGTTAATCAGTTATGCGGCTTCCTCCACCGGAAAGTGAAGTTGCAAGGCTGCGAGTTCTTGGCAGATATCAGATCTTAGGCACTCCTCCCGAAGAAGCGTTCGACAACATAGCCCGTTTGGCGGCATACGTCTGTGGGACCCCCATCGCTCTGATCAGCTTCATCGACCAAAACTGTCAGTGGTTCAAGTCAAAGGTCGGGTGGGATGTCGACGAGATCCCTCGGGGTGTTTCCATTTGCGCCCATACCATCCTCCAGTCGGAGGTCGTGGTCATTGCCGATACGCTGGCCGATGAGGTGACGAAAACCAACCCTCTCGCCACACACGGCGGTTTGCGGTTTTACGCCGGAGTTCCACTGCTCACGCCAGAGAGGTATGCCCTAGGCACACTCTGCGTTATGGATTCCGTTCCGCGTGATTTAAGCGGAGAGCAAAGGCAAGCGTTGCTGCGATTAGCCTCGCAGGTGATGAGCATACTCGATTTACGCCGAATATCACGGCAGAAAGTCGCACCTCAGAACGACTTCACCGGCGGCCTGGAGCCCAAACCCGCCGGGGGGGCGCTGTCTGAGTCAGACCTTTATCGCGCAGTCACCGAAGCTGCGTCGGACGCCATCATCGTTATTGACGAGCAGAGCACGATTTTGTTCGCTAACCGCTCAATCGAGAGGATTCTTGGATACCGTGCGGAGGAGCTTGTGGGGCAGCAATTGACCGTGCTCATGCCCGACTCTCCACAGCGGGTCCGCAGGCAAGCGATGCGGGAGGATCTGGAAACCGGAGAGAAAGATATTTCTTGGCAACAAGTGGTTCCCGCGCTTCACAAGAGCGGCCAAACAGTTGGTCTGGAGGTTTCGTTTGGCGAGTTTGTCGCCGGTGGCAAGCGCCTCTTTACCGGTATCTGTCGCGATGTCACGGAGCGCAAAAGAATTGAAGATGAGCGGTTCCCGCTGGCCGCCATCGTGGAATCCTCAGAGGATGCTGTCATCGGGAAAAATCTGGATGGCATTATTACGACCTGGAACACTGGTGCGAAGCGGATCTACGGGTACCGCGCAGAGGAGATTCTAGGCAAGCATATTTCCATTCTGACGCCGCCGGAACGACCCGATGAGGTTCCGCAGACCATGGAGAAGCTCAGACGGGGTGAGCGAGCCGAACTCTACGAGACAGTCCGTATCACCAAGGATGGAAGGCGCATCCATGTTTCGCTGACTGTGTCGCCCATCCGCGACAACGCCGGAAGGATCACCGGCGTTTCGTCTGTGGATCGCGACATCACGGATCGCAAGCTGGTGGAGATGAAGCTGCAGGAACAGGAAAAAGCCCTGCGTTCTTCCGAACAACGCTACCGCTCACTTTTCGAGGGAATGGTTCATGGCATCTATCGGCTCGGGCGGGAGGGCGAATTCCTGGAAGTAAACCCGGCCTTGGTGGCGATGCTAGGTTATGACTCTGCTGGTGACGTGCTGAAGTTGAACGCCGCAACTGACCTCTACCTAGATCCGCAAGAGCAACCTCGTTTGGTCCAGAAATGGCTAGAGGAAACGAAAATTGAAGACGAGGTGAAGTGGCGTAGACGGGATGGGACCATCATTACCGTTCGCCTAAATGGCCGAACTTTGACCGAGGAAGGGGGCGTGGTTCATGGGTTCGAGTTTATCGCCGAGGATGTCACCGAGCGACGATCCTTGGAGCAAGAGTTGCGGCAGGTGCAGAAGATAGAAGCTGTGGACCAGCTTGCCGGCGGGATCGCCCATGAATTCAACAATTATCTGGGCGTTATCCTAGGATACAGCGAGATCTTGGTCGAAGAAGCTGGGACGAACGAGAGTCTGCGTCGGGCAGTCGCCGAGATCAAGGCGGCCACGCAGCGAGCTGCTTCGCTGAGTCGCTCGCTGCTCGCGTTTAGCCGAAAACAAGTCTTGGAACCCACGATCCTTGAGCTCAATCATGCAATATTGGAAGCGCATAAGTTGCTGCATCGTCTGGTTCCCGCCAACATCGAGATTGTCCCGCTATTGGATCCGGCCTTGGGGCGGGTCAAGGCGGATCCGGGCCAGATCCAACAGATTCTTATCAACTTGGTGATAAATGCCCGAGATGCTATGCCACTGGGCGGTAAGATTACCATCGAGACCACCAACAGGGAACTTGACGAGTTCTACTGTAGTCAGCACCCTGGTGTTCAGCCCGGTGCCCATGTCCTGCTGGCAGTTAGCGATACAGGCTGCGGCATGGACACGGAGACGCTGGGCCACATCTTCGAGCCCTTCTTTACGACTAAAGAGCAAGGTAAGGGTACAGGCCTTGGCCTCTCGACCATTTATGGCATCGTGAAGCAGAGCGGCGGCCGCATCGACGTGGACAGTTCCTTGGGTGCAGGCTCGGTTTTCCGCATCTACCTGCCCCGCGCGCGCGGGCAGGTGGCGCGCTCTGAACCCACTGTGATGCAGGCCGAAATTCCGCGAGCAGGGGGGACGATCTTGGTCGTCGAGGACGAAATGGGGCTGCGCAGGTTGATTCGCGTATCTCTTGAGAGACGCGGCTATAAAGTACTGACGGCAAAGGACGGGACAGAAGCCATTGAAATCTGTCAACGGAATCCTAGCCAGATCCACCTGGTGCTGAGTGACATCATGATGCCGCACGTGAATGGCTTGCAACTGAGAGAGCGAGCTGCGACCCTTTGCCCCGAAGCGAAATTCCTCTTTATGTCTGGCTACTCGGAAGAAATTGTCCTCCCCGCAAATCTCTCGGCGCACGGGTGTGCCTTTCTGGAGAAGCCGTTCCGGCCCGATGAACTCGCGCGGAAGGTACACGACCTACTGGGGGGACAAACGGCGGCCTAACTGAGGGTCCGCAGCTCAGTGGTATCTGACAGTGTTGGTGAACGACCACAAACAAGCCGTCGGCCACTGGAACGCAGCCTGGGGCTTACTGGGAACTAATACCGGCTTGCCGGGTTTGTCCTCTGGTGGTTGCTGCGGCCTCGGTGGCTGGGGTGCCTTATGTGGGTCAGGCGTGGCAGGGGCGAATGGTGCGTTACTGGTCATGTGTAACACCGTCCAAAAAGCAGATATGGGGCAGCGGTAGCGCCCTCAGAGGAACAAACGACCTGAACCGCATAATGCACCTGACACTACTTTGGGAAGTTACAACGATGGCATATTTGAAAGAGGTACGCGCGGAAATCTCTCCCCCAGTCCGCGATCTTCTGCAACGGTGTTTGTATTCCGATCTCGACATTCTCTTGCCCAAGACGAGCTTCGCAGGAGCGGCAGAACTCTTCTTCATCGTGGCTATTAGCGACGCACTTGGCGGTGAGGCAATTACCAAGCGGATTCGGAAACCATTGGACAGTTGCGAACATATCAAGCAATCAGGCTTGATCGTTTCGGCTTCTTACCAGTCGCTTGAGCCGATCGAACGGAACGCGAGTGAATCGATGGAAGACTTTTTGGAGAATGTGGCCGCTAAAATTCAGGAACGTATTAACGAAGAAATCTCATCGAGGATGGTGAAGCATGGCTAATTATGGCTAATAAGAAAATTCTCATTGTGGATGACGATCCAGATGTACGCCTCGGCATGCATGTGCGCCTCAAAGCTAACCACTACGATACGTTCTTTGCAGGAGATGCATTCTCCAGTGTGGTTGAGGCACGAACGCATGAGCCGGATTTAATTATCCTAGACCTCGGCCTGCCTGCTGGCGACGGCTTCGTCGTGATGGATAGGCTCAAGATAATCCCCGCTCGCGCCGTGATCCCTATCATCGTCGTCTCCGCTCGCGACGTTCGCGCGAACAAAGAGCGCGCTATCGAGGCAGGGGCGAAGGCCTTTCTGCAAAAGCCCGCGAATGATGCCGAACTTTTGGCGGTCATCCGGCGAGTCCTGGGAGAGCCCGCGCAGTCGGAGAGACCTGCCGTGTATGACCTGGGATCCATATAAACGTGAGAAGCGTTTCTGTCCGCGCCTGTCACACGGAAGGGTGTAACTTGATCGATAGGGAAAACAAGAATCCATTTAGAAAGAGAGTCAGGCAGGGCGTGAAGTCATGGCGTCTCCCTTACTCGCATGCGGGGATGCGTGGTAGCGGACATCTCGACACACGTATGCCGACGCCAGATGGGGCCCGACGCGAATAGGCCCGATCGCGTAAAGCCTCATGGCGACGAGCATGCGCCTGCACCTTTTGTTTCAATCGGGGAAGGGGTTCTTGCGGACGATCAGCGATGCGATAAAGCATCCCGACCGAATCGAATTGCCAAACTGATAACGGCGGGCGGCTCCTTTCAAATCGGTGTCGAAAAGAAGTTCGAAATGGCTTCACTCCTGCCTCAAGCGTGCGACTTCTCCAGCCGATTATGCGGGAACGCTAAAAGGCTACGCTGCTTGCTTGTGCTTGACGACATGCACGCGGGAGCGGTGCTTTTCTTTCATTTGTTCTGTCGAAACTACTCTGCGGCCAAGGTCTGCGAGTTGCACGAGCTCGCGCTGGATCGCCTGTAGGCGTTCATGCCTTCGTCCGTGAGCGACTTGGGCCACGGCACCATTGCGGACTGCACGCCGAAACTCGTCATTTAACTCCTGAATGTCAGCGATCTCCTGTCGGAAACGCCCAATCTTGTCCCGAAGAACCCCTAAATGATCCATATCTTCAGAATAGCTCGTCTGGACAACGTCCGCTCGGTTGAACCAAAAAACACTCTCAGCACACTGCTGCCTGCCTGCTCCGATGCGGTTCGTCAGAATTTGGCCCGAGCCGGTGTGCTCGTTCGATGATCGGTGTCAGCCCCTCCGGCATTTCACCCATCATTACGTAATCATCCACCAACCACAGATTCGCTCTGGCATCTCGCAGTAAGCCGAAAGCAGAATGATCGGCAGGCTGGGAAACCGTTGCTTGATATGGCATGCTGCGGCTTCCGCGTCTATACCTTCCTGTTTGTACTCCAGCAGAACCGCCGCAACCGACGTTTCCTCTAACGTCTTTATCGCGGTGTAGCCGCTCGACGCGAGCTTGAGGCAATAACCCTGAGACTCCAGAGTTGCTTTGCGAAGCTCCAATATTTGTGGACGGTCGTCGATGCACAACAAAGTAGGAGAGTCCACGGCCACATTCTCCTTTGGGCGTTACAAGGTTAGGTGGCTCGCCGTCACAACACACCCGCCGCGACCGGATGGCGCACGCGAGTTACAAATGGCCGTGCATTAGGGGACGGCCATGATCCAAACAAGATAGCCAAGCAGGCGGATGCCTGTCTGTTCACAATTGCTCACTTTGCTTTTTGAGGCAACAGACTTTTTGCACCGAACCGTGCAAATCCTTGTGACAATCTGCATCTGGAATTGCGGTTGTTTGAGACCGCTCAACAACATAGAACACACTGCCACGAAAACGGAGCAGCAAGGGAACCACCGTGCTCGGCAACTAAGTCTTGGTAGCGTGTCGAATCTGTGGCGGCTTTATCTCTAATCCCGCCACTCGCGCTCAGCTCATCCCCCGATTCGTCTTCGCGTCTTCCGCCCTCGCTTTTGTCGCTGTCCAAGCAGTATGCCGTGACGTTCTCGTGAAGAACCTTCAGAGGAAGCGGAACACGACGAGTTCGTGCACTATGACAGCATGCTATATTTGCAGATCTTACAGACCCACCGACACAGACACTAACTCCGGGGTGCCTCGGGAACCTTCGAGCGATTTTACGGCGTCTTCCGCCGTGAATCTTCCCATGAGCAATGCCAGCTTGCGATTGGTTGTCATTTGGACTGGAGTCGAATCCACTCGTTGCACGTATTCAGGAGCGCGAGTGCCACGTCGGTTTACCTTCACGACAAACTTGATGTTTTTCATGTCTTCCTCCTTACGCAAGCAAAGCGGCGGGTTACTTCTTTGAAATCGAATACACCACAGTAAGAGGCTTGCCACATTCCAGGCAGCGTGCCTTTGATCGGGATGTGATCAGTCCGCAAGATGGGCACATCCTTTGTCCAGACCCGGCGACCTCTGATTTTGTCTCGCGCATCCAGAGTAGCCGCAGGACCGTGAACAGCACGACAAGCAGACCAAAGGAAATAATACCTGCGCTCATCAAAAGCGACCCTTCTGGGCGAGTCCTGCATCGACCCAGCCAGTCGCTCAATCCGCGTCCTACATCGCGGAGTTGATCGGCTCGATCGCTGCAAACGGACGTGGTTAGGCCGCTCGCTCGCTCGCTGAAAAGCCTAAGGTTGGAGAGCTTCAGATGAACTGGCTTAGGTCAGAAGACCTGAAAGAGGAGAAAAACGTAACCGCCCCCATATTCATTGTAGCAGGTCAGTCGGCAATTGCATTCGGCTCTCTCACTGAAAGCAGTTGCTCGGCGGGCAAGACTCCGAACTTGATCTGTATTGATCAGCCCGCATTTCGCTTTTTACCGATCTCAGCGTCGAACTGCGGCGCGCTCTCCGGTAATGTTCGGAAGCAGTGACGGGCGCAAAACAAGAAGAAAGCAACGTAAGTAAGTGCCGGAATCGCCCTTTTAAGGTAAAATGCCATTCTCCAGCCGATTTGCCTATGCCCCCCTGCACTTCTTTCCCACCCGCACAAACCACTGCCGTTACTCTCAGCCCCCGTAGCGGAGCGAAGCCCGGCACTGCGCAGCGGAGGCGGCGCCACATCCAGCTTCGAGCTTCTGAAGCGGGGCGCTCTTTCATAATGCATTTGACCTGGATCATTGTAAGAGTCAGACCAACCACATTCTAGGCAGAGCGCGAGTTCTGTGTTGAAGTGAACTCCATGACAGATGAACAAAGTGTGATGGGAAAGAGGCGGCGCACGCCTGCCGAGATTGAGCAGATCGTGTGCGAGTTTGAAAGCAGTGGTCTGAACCGTAGTCAGTTTTGCCGTCGGCAGGGTCTGAGCCTGGGAGCACTGAATCGTTACTTACAGCGGCGACAGGCAGCAAGCGGGATTGGTGCGAGCGGCGATGGGCTGGTAGCGGTAGAGTTGGCAAGCAAGAAGCTGGGTGGGGAGCGGGCCGCGAGTTGCGGCTTGGCGGTGGTTTTGGCGAGAGGGCGAAGGATCGCAGTAAGCGCAGGCTTCGATGCTGCCACGCTGCAGCGTCTGGTGCAGGTGTTGGAGACGATGTAGGGTGTTTGGCTTCGGGGCAGCGACGCGGATCTATCTGGCGGTGGGAGCGACCGACATGCGCAAAGGATTCGAAGGCTTGTACGGGCTGGTGCGCGACCGCTTGCAATGTCAACCGCTAAGTGGCCACGTATTTTTGTTTTGTAACGCGCAGCGGAACCGGCTCAAGCTGTTGGTGTGGGACGGGAGTGGGCTGTGGATCTGCGCGAAGAAATTGTCCAAGGGACGATTCCGCTGGCCCCAGCCACGAGGGGGAGAACTGAAGGTCGTACTGAGTCATGAAGAGCTGGCGATGTTGTTGGGTGGGATAGATCTCAGTCAGGCGCGACATCGACCCTGGTACAGAAGCAAGATTGACAGCGACGAAGTTGGTGCCGACCGCATAAATACTGCATAAAATGATTGTATTCCACAACTGACCTCTGCTACTAAATAGCCCATCGTGAGCGCGGCTTCCCAACCTTTTGCCACTCGACCGGCGACGCTTTACGAGGCGGAAAAACTGATCGAGCAACTGCAACAGAAGCTGCAAGTAACCGAGTTGAGAGTTTTGGTTTTGGAGGAGCGGTTACGGCAGCGGCGCATCGAGAAATACGGTGCGGGCAGCGAGAAGTTGTCGAATTTGCAGTTGGAGATGTTAGAGCAGGAACCCGGAGTCAGCCAAGCGGAAGTGCAAGCCGAGAGCGAGCGCCCGGTGATCGAGGGCGACATCATAGAGGTGGCCGGATATCGGCGGCAACGCCGCCCACATCCTGGCCGTCAGTCGTTGCCGGCGGATCTGCCGCGAGTCGAGAAGGTGATTGCGTGCCCGGCCGAACAGTGTGTGTGCGGTCAGTGCGGCCAACCGACAACCGTGATTGGGTACGAAGAGAGCGAGCAGTTAGAAGTAGAACCGGCGAAGTACTTTGTGCTGGTGAACAAACGGGAAAAGCGCATCTGTACGTGCTGTAAAGGGGGGCGGAT
>Ga0207684_10001535_pt1 | contig 24717 bp, 30 predicted proteins | sample KBSK5501metaG_FD_184342 | JGI IMG/M metagenome (GOLD analysis project Ga0207684, IMG submission 184342) | Corn, switchgrass and miscanthus rhizosphere microbial communities from Kellogg Biological Station, Michigan, USA - KBS K5-50-1 metaG... | ecosystem: Host-associated > Plants > Roots >...
ACAAATCTTTCTTGCTTTCGATCTCAAGTCTGTGCCTACCGTCCTATTTTGTAAACGCTATCGTCTACAAATATATACCACAAAAAATTTGTGAACGCAAGTGTCCACAAAAGTCAAAGACGAAAGATGATGAGAAGGAATGATTCGATGGAGCGTGTACGGAGATCGTCGTCGAGTTCTAACGTTGCATGGAAGTTTGCTCCAGTGAAGCAAACCTATCCACGAAATCGAAAGCTAAGGAGAGCTAATGGTGCTTGTGGAGCTGATTTATCCACTACGCTTTCTTGCTGTAATCTCGTTGCGCACCCCGTGGGTTCAGTGGTTCCAAGAGCACTTTCCTGACGCCGATCGCCTTGATGCTGTCTCCCGCACGGTAGCGCTGTCTTACGCCCAGCACTTGAAGCACCAGGTGGATGCAGGTCAGTATAGCCTCAGATATCAGCGCGATCTCTACACCTCGATTCGTCAATTCTTCGACTTCGTCATTGATGAAGGCCTTGAGACCGCGCCAGAGCGCAATCCGTTCTCGTTCCGTGACGTTCCTGGCAAGCCAGACATGCTTCCTCGTTACCTCTCTGATCATGAGTTACGCACCGTCTTAGCGTATTGTGAGCACGATGCCTCACTGCTTGAGCGGACGATGGTCATCACGCTCCTGCATACGGGGATGCGGGCGTTGGAATTTGCGCACTTAAAAGCTTCAGATATCGTCCAGATTGGAGGGGTCTGGAAGGTGCATGTCCACCAGGGGAAAGGGCTCAAGGATCGGCTCATTCCTCTCACGCCGCAATGTCTGGCTGCCCTGCAAGCATGGCAGGCAACAGGATGGGAGCGGGTGAGCGATTATCTCTTTACCAACCATGGGTATGTCCGTCCGAAAAGTGGTGTGATTGCTTGGACCATTCGTCAACTGGGCCTCAAGCTGGGGATCAAAGGCCTGACCCCACACCGTTTTCGTCACTCCTTCGCCGTCGCCCTGCTGAACTACGGTATCCGAGAGTCAGCACTGCAAAAACTCATGGGGCATGCCACCCTCAACATGACACTGGAATATGCACGTATTTTGGATGAGACAGTGGAGCGCGCATTCACCACTGCCGTCGAGCAAATGCAGGATGGGCCACACAGTTGGGTGCCGAACTTCTTTGTCCAAGAGGAATACACCATCTTTGCCGAGGGCGATTCAGTCAGCTGGATTCGTTTACCACTTGGTTTCTGCCGTCGCAACCCGAAACTGCATTGTGAGAGTGATGTCAAGTGCTTGCTCTGTGACCGTTTTGCTATCGGAAGAGAGGATCTTCCCCGGCTCCAGCAGATGCACGAGCGTTTCACAAACCTTGGACTCAAGCTCAAGGCTGATGTGGTGGCTGCGCAAATCCAGCGTCTGGAATTGCCATCTGAAGGTGGTCCTCAAGGCTTCATCCCCATGCAGGCGATCTCTCCCACAAAAAAGCGCTCGGAGGGGAACACGGCACATGCTAGGTAGCTAGAGATGATCCTGCCTGCGGTGAGATGGGGACACGTCTCCGCGCTTTGATCGACTGCGGTGGGGCTGGTTTCTGGTGGTCGGGGGCAGTCGAGGCACAAGCGCGGAGATCGCGGTCTGTGATCTGGTCGCCGGTGCGGTTGGTTTCTGGCTGCTGGGGTAGGGCGACCAGATCACAGACCGCGCTGTGAGGAGCATCTCCTTGCCCTATTTCATTGTTCAAAAGTGGCGAGCCGTGCGAATGCCCGATAGCCAGCCGCATCAGCTAAGTGGAGAGAGGCGGTATTGGAAGCATCGGCACTGTAAATGGGAACCAACCTTTCTTGCAAGACCGCCTGTGTCCATACGATGGTGGAGGCCCTCGCATATCCCTTGCGACGAGCGAAAGCTCGCGTATCGATTCCCAATTCACAGGCTTCTGGGGTGCGACGGGAGCTATGAGCCAGGCTCAGGAGGCGTCCTGAGATGACCACGCCGATGAGTGGTTGCCGCTCCGGACGAAAGTAGTCGCCATGAGCATCGGGATCGAACGCTTCAACCAGTGCTCGATCCTTTTCGGTCAAGGGACGAGCGATGCTGCGGGCAGTTGCTTCATCCAGTCGTGGGGAAGCGACCAGGGAAAGAGCCACCTCACGATGCACGCCCGGCAGCGGAGCACCAATTGGCGGGAATGCCAGGGCTTCGCTGACCCTCCGGCGGATTGCTTCTCGCTCCATGGTGGTCACATCATGCCTCCACACGTACACGCGGCCCGAAGCCTGGTCTGCGGCACAGAGTTTCCAGGGCGGCTGGGAGCCGTCTCGTAATAGCTCAACATCATTGAGCATCAAGGAAGCAAGCCGCACGCCCCAGACGGCCTCAACATGCAAACGCAGCAAGGTACGATCGGTTGAGTCCATGACAATCCTTTCTGAATGGTGAAGTCCCATGAACGTGGAAAGACAAAAAACTCCTGTGAAGGAAGGTTTCCCATCAAAGGCCTCCGATCATTCAGATGATCTGTCAAGTCAGATGCGTATTAACTCCCTGTAGCTTACCCAGTTTTCTGTGTCCACGCAAGGGTTTTGAGGGTAGTGGTAAATGACCCGACATGTGGGTCTGGCACACTCTTGGTGATCCAGATCTACGTCCGACAGACTGTCCTTCTTGCGAGCCGCGTCCTTGAGCACACGAATGGGCGCTTCAATGTCTCTACTCATAGACATCATCCTCTCTTAGCAAAGGCACGTCGCAGCGCATCAGCGGCCTCGTCAAGCGCCCGCTCAGCGAGGAGTGTCAAAGCCCTCATGCCCATGAAGCCGTGAGGGACGCCGTCATAGCGGCTCACGCTGGCAGAGACGCCGGCCTCCTGGAGTCGCCTGCCATATCGCTCTCCGCTGTCGCGAACGGGATCGCACTCGGCGGTGATGATGAGCGCTGGCGGCAATCCATGGAGATCGGGAGCGAGCAGAGGGGCTGCGTAGGGATGCATTTGATCGCTTACGTTGGGAGCGTACAGATTGCGGACCAGAAGAAACTCTTGTGAGTAGATCATGCACCCGTCGTAGTCCTGCCACGAAGGGGCGCTGAGGTCGAAATCCAGGACGGGCACGACTAACAACTGGAAGCACAGGGAGGGGCCACCCCTATCTCGGCACATGAGGGCAATGGCAGCCGCGAAGTTGCCGCCGCCACTGGCCCCGCACACGGCCAAGCGCGCAGGATCGCCACCAGATTGCGCCGCCTGCCCGGCCAGCCAACAAGCAGCGGCGTAGCAATCTTCCAACCCGGCGGGAAAGGGATGTTCGGGAGGCAGACGGTAATCGACAGAGAGGACGAGGCAGCCGACCTGGCGACAGAAATAGCGGCACCCGCTATCTTCGGTGTCGAGATTGCCCGAGACCCAGCCGCCACCGTGAAGGTAGAGCAGGACCGGAAAGGGTCCGCGACCCACGGGCGCGTAAAGACGTACCGAAACCGTCCCTGCCGGACCCGGAATCGTGCGATCTTCGACGCGCCCGACCGGCAGCGCGGCAGCCGCCTGAGCCGCCGCCATCTTCGCCTTCTCATCGTTGACGCGCATATCTTCCAGCAATACCTCGAGCACTCGCGGAGCGCTGCCCGGTGGGATCAGGAGTCCTTCTTGTTCCAGAAACGTCCTGATACGGGGGTCAAGCGACATGGGTTCCTCCTTTTGCTCAGGCACCACATCCCCGGAGATCAAGCTACAGCCATCGGTCGTACATCTCACCATTCTGCGGCTCACCCGCACATGGCGTGATCGAAAAAGGAGTACAATAGAGAAAGAAGGCTCTACTCAAACCATTTCTTCCTCAGGATCATACCACATCTTTCAGCATAAAAGCTGTTCACATGTCGCGTCATTTACCAGGTAGCCGGCACAGTCCGGATGCGTTGAGCATCTTTCGGCTCCCTTACGTGGGATACATCTCTTATGCTCACAGCCGAAACTGCGGAATGCGGGAGGTATGGCGAGTTCTTCCTATTATCCCTTTTTACTCTTGACAAAGTTTTCTCCATATAACGTCCCCCGGGCTGGGAAACCCTGCGTGGACCGGCTGCGGCCACCAGCGCACAGAAGGAAATATATCCCCTTTTTCAGGCATAAGCATTCTTCTCGGACAACCTGGGCAGAAGCGGCAAAACTTGAAGAACCGTCAACAGGTTGTCTACACAAGAACTACTCTCATATGTAGAACATATGTTTCCTATCCTCGCAGAGAAGTGTTGTAGAGGCTACTTAGGACATCCGTTTAGGAAATTGATTTAAAATGCTGGGAGAAGATCAGCATTATAACAAACGTCGTTCTTGGATGGACAACAGGAATATGCTCACATTCTTGCTCACTCTTGGCATGAAGCGTTATCTCCCTTTCATACCTTTCAGCTTCTCGCGAATCTGATCCATACTTGGCTGCGTATAGCGTGCCGTAGTTTGAATGGCAGGAGTACCGCGCTTGGTGATATGCCCCAAGTACACTGCCAGTTCCCCGTCATCCAAGCCCGCTTCTTTCTTCGCACGGTGGGCAAAATCATGTCGGAGGTCGTGAAAGGTCACCTCACGGATAAATGCTGCTTCTGCTTGGGTCGCTGTCGCTTTCAGCTGCTTCAACCACTCATGAATTGCCGCTTCGCCCAGTCGCCAGCCATCGAGTTCACCTGGCGGGACAGGAAGCGTCTCTCGTTGTGAAGTGAAGACATACTGGCTGTCGCGTGCCCGCTTGCCATGGTGGAGATAGTCATAGAGTGGATCGCGTGCTGGATTAAGCAGAACAATCTCCCGATACTTCTCCCCTTTATGCCCCACACGGAGCTTGCCCACCTTGGGTCCAATCTGAGTATGCTTTATCAACAGATAGGAGACATCACTGACACGGCATCCTGCCCAGTAGCCAAGCGCAAACATCGCTTTGCCACGCAGGTCAGATGATCGCTCAATCAGATTGCGCAGGACCAGCCGCTGATCTTTTGACAACTCACGTGGAGCCAGCAAGGCCTGGGGAGCAATGGTGATGCCGCGAGTAGGATTGATTCTGAGCGCGCCCTCCGCGATGAGCCAGTTCGCAAAGCCGTTGACCACCGTTTTCACGCGCTCCAGGTGGCTGGTACTATACTCCCGGTCCTGTAACGCTTCCAGATAGTCACCAAAGGTGGTCTTCGTCAGGAACTTCGGATGAAACTGCCCCTCACTTCCCGGAAGGTGTGCCACCCATTGGGTAAGTTGACGGAGAATGCGCAGGTACGCATCAAGGGTGGCCTCGTTTTTTCCGTTGAGTTCAGCGCGAGCGTATTCCTCGATCCACGGGTTCGTGACGGTCTGTGAGAAGAGGAGAATCTTTTCATGTGGTTGTGGCGCTGCCATACATGGTTCTCCCTTGCTTATGCGTTGACAGGTGACGAGTTATCGCACGATTCGTCGCTGTTCTTGTTGATGAAAGAGAAAGGCGTCAACAACTCCGTAATCCATCAGTTGATCCCTGAAAAATTTCTGTCAAGAGTTTCGGGGTCTCATTGTTGCCCATGATACCGGCGTGTGAATACCTATGCTGCTCAAAGAATACCTATCGCTTGCTTTGGCTCTTGACAGAAGGGCTATTCCGTCATGAGTTTTCTGTCATGAGTCAGTATATCTCGATAGACAAGAGTTTTCTAGGGTCATATTCTGAGATCCACTCATGAATCGCCTTCTGCGGTGGCGAACAATCTGAACTCTCAGGGGTTATTCAAGGAGTTTTATCTGCTGGTGACGTTCTAGCGATCTCAAACGGATCTCCATCGGAAGCACAATCGGCAAGTATAATGCGCAGCACTGGCAAGAATCATTATTACTGAACAAGGTTAACCAAACGCAGTCGAGCATCTTGGTTGTACGCTCCGATAGGTCACTGGAATGAGACTTTACAACAAATGGAGTGCAGTCACATGTGGCTATGCTCCGATTGCAATGAAAGAAGGCTGCGAGAAACAGCTAACCAAGTGCATCTAGCCAGCGCGTCAAGCCAGAAATGGAAAACAAAAGCAGAACAACTACAAACTCAGGTAGGAAATCTGGAGGGTGAACTGTCGGCGAAACGCAGTAAGGATTCGCATAATTGACGTACGACCTGAAAAGACGAGACTGTACAATAGTTTGTGTAAGTGGCAGAATCCGAAGAACTGAGAAGTAATGTGTACGGAGGAAGCCATGACGATTCGACGCGAACTGATTGATGAATTGCGCAAAGATTACGACAAATCCCAGGATATCCTGGGCGAAGGGGGCCTACTCAAAGAACTGACCAAAGCTGTGGTTGAACGCTGCCTGGAAACGGAACTGGGTATGCACCTGGGCTACCCAAAACATGGACGCAAGGGCAACGCCAACGGGAATACGCGCAATGGGTCGAGTCAGAAAACCCTGAAAGGAGAGCAAGGGCACATTGACATCGAGGTGCCTCGTGACCGGCAAGGCACGTTCGAGCCGCAGCTGGTCAAAAAGGGCCAAACGCGCTTGGAGGGCTTCGATGAAAAAATCCTGGCGATGTATGCACGAGGGATGACGACGCGCGACATTCAGGCGCAACTGCAAGAACTCTACGGGGTGGAGATTTCACCCACACTGATTTCTAACGTGACCAAGGCGGTGATGGACGAGGTACGCCAGTGGCAGACACGTCCCTTAGAGTCAGTCTATCCGCTTATCTATGTGGACTGCCTGGTGGTCAACGTGCGCGAGAACCAGCGCGTGATCAATAAAGCGCTCTACCTGGTCCTCGCCGTCAATTTGAACGGACAGAAGGAGAGGCTTCGGATGTGGCTGGCGCAAACAGAAGGAGCCAAGTTCTGGCTCTCCGTGCTGACCGAATTGCAGAACCGTGGAGTAAAAGATCTCTTCATTGCTTGCGTGGATGGGCTGAATGGTTTGCCTGAGGCTATTGAGGCCGTCTATCCGCAAACGCATGTGCAATTGTGCATGGTACATCTGATGAGGAACTCGCTGCGCTACGTGTCGTACAAGCACATGAAAGCGGTGGCGACCGACCTCAAAGCCATCTACTCAGCCAGTACCGAGACGGAAGCAGAATTCAATGTGGAACTGTTTGCCGAGAAATGGGATACGCTTTACCCAACTATCAGCAAGTCCTGGCGAGCTCGACTTCAGCCGGGTGATCCCATTATTTGCCTTTCCAGAGGACATTCGGCATCCGTGATCTACACCACCAATGCGATTGAGTCGGTCAATATGACCCTGCGCAAGGTCACGCGCAATCATCGCATCTTTCCCTCCGATGAGGCAGTCTACAAGGTGATCTATCTGGCGATGCGCAATATTGCCAGGAAGTGGACGATGCCGATCCGAGATTGGAAGCCCGCTCTTAATCGGTTTGCCGTGGAATTCGCCGAACGATTTCCTCGATGACCCAAAGTGCAAGGAGGCTGACGATGAAAAGTTACGCTTCTGTGAGCGAGTTCTCTCGCCTCGGGTGCGTTATGCTATATATCAGGAAATGTCCTGCAACCATGTGCCTGCAAGGTAAGCGACCAAGGATACCGCTGCTGATGCGTTGGCATTTGGGCGCTTATCTCTGGAAGGAGAGGTCATCATGAACCAACAAACGGTCTATGTTGGAGCACAGCGTATGAAGTCAAGAGACAGCTTTGTCTACGCGTTAGAGGCCGATACTGGATCGCTGGTGTGGCGCTATACACTCCATGACACCTCCTCCTCGTTTCCAGTTGCGAGCACTATCGGTGTCTACTACAGTGCTGGCAATGGCTCGGTGTACGCGCTGCGAACAAGCGACGGCTCTCTTCTCTGGCAACACCAGCTCAACCATCAGTTTCCCTCACCGCCAGTGATCATCAACGGATTGATCTACGTGAGTACACGTGATGCTATCTCTGCATTGCAGGCCACAGATGGCTCACTGCGATGGCAACAACCCTTTCGTGACCTGGCGCCAATCAGGCCCGTTGCGACGAGTGAGCGGGTCTATGCTCGATCTCTAAGGGATGGCTCGATCTCTGCGCTGCAAGCGAACGACGGTGCCCTCCTCTGGCGCACGCCAGGCAGAGGAGAGATGCCCATCTCCCTGGTGGCAACACCAGGCGTCGTGTATCTCGTCGAGCCTGATCGAGGTCTCTCTGCGCTACGCGCGAGCGATGGCTCCCCTCTGTGGCATCAACCCACCCGCTATGCTGGCCTGCGTGATCCGATCATGCACAATGGCATTCTCTACCTGAACACTCATGATAGCCTTCACGCGCGACGAGCCAGTGATGGCTCCCTGCTCTGGCGCGTTCGTGCTCGTGGGATCTTGTCGCTAGCAGCGATGAACAGCCTGCTCGTTGCTTGTGAAGGTCGGAACACGACCGGTGAGGTCTCTGCCTTGCGCACAGGCGATGGTTCCCTCGTTTGGCGCTGGCATACCTCATTGCAGGAAGGAGGAGTGACCGCTCCAGTCGTTACTCACGAGGCAGTCTACGTTGGTATTGGTGCTACTGATGGACTCTATGCACTCCATGTCAGCAATGGGAGCGTCCTTTGGCACACGCTCGGCGACATGGGTGTTACAACAGCAGTAGTAGGTGAAAGGAGGCTGTAGAGGGCTAGCCCAACTTGTAAATACTTCAAAACTAATTTGCACAGTGAGTGAGATAAGCAATTGCTATTTACACAAACCTCTTGAAAGACTCTGAAAGACAATTATATGGTTTTCTTCGTAAATTGTCTTGAAAGTCTCTCAACAATACTTGCCTGAGCATACCCACGGGATAAGTAGGCGAGTATCGTGTCCATAAACAACACGAAGTCAATCTCATTTTCAATGGCAATAGGAAGAGCGTCATTGAGTAGTTTTACTAAATCAATTGGAGTACTTTTGGCTTCACGAAAGCATGTATGAAGGACTTCTACATTTGTGTCTAAGTCCTGTTCTGTCTGTGATAGATAATTTATGTTGTTTAATAAAGGAAGCAATAACTCAGCGTCTACTTTTGTCATCGGATGGATGTAACTAAGTGCTGTGATAAGGAGTATCATTCGGCTCTTTGGCACTTTCTGGTACGCTAAGAACAAAATCGCGTCGTATACCTTATGGATTGATAACAGTCCACGCTTGTCACGCTGCTGTTGAATTACGATGTCCGCTACTTCTTTGAGGTCTTTCTTGTTTGTATCAGTATCGCTTATGTAAGCAATGGTCGCTTTCGTTAGTTTTTCCTCAACGTTGGCTGCATCAGCGACGCATTTAAGGAGAAACATGGTGATAAAGAGCAGGCCAAAACTGATCACAAATATCGTGAACGTTGAGCCGTTCCAGGTAACGGTAAATGCGGTAAAAATACCAAGACTAAACGCGATAATAGCATTCAAAATACTCTTATCTTTGAAATAGAGGCCAAGGGATAAGAGCATAAAAATAAACGTAACAGTAAGTGGATAGGCATAGTCAAGATTTATGGCTCTAAGGATTATATAGACACTTATTAAAAGGACGAAAATAAATATAATCAGGAGTGCCGAAAAGTCCTTATACAGCTTGTCTAGCAAGGAAAGTGAAGACCTCAATACATCATTAAAAGCTCGAGGCGTTGTGTTACCCTTGCGAGGTTTTTGTGCCTGGGATTTTTGCATGATGCTCCTTCTCCAAGAAACGCTAGGAAATATGTTCCTACAAGTTATAACGGACATGAATGCTTCTGCATCAAATGAGAATAAAAAATAGGTAGTTCGTACAATTTATAAGCCAGATGCGCTTCGACCGCAAAACGCGGCGTGAGCGAGTCCAACGAGGCGTTCGCCTCCATTTTGGTGGCATCGATGTAGAGTTCTTGTCCCCAGACCAGCCCGACTTGTTGGCACTGCTCCACGATCTTCTCAAAGAAACGCAGAAAGACCTCAACTCCATAGCGCTCACGGATATGGGTGAGATTGGAATGATCGGCAGGGTTTCACGCCACACCTCGTTCCTGCGCATCTAGACGAAGAAGACGAGTACTTGGTCTCCTAACGAGCAAGGAGATACACGTGAGCCTGTTTGACCAAAATGCATCGAGCAAGAGGCACTTCCCAGTGCGAGAGCACTGCACGGATCCCTCTCCGCATCAGTACGATGGGATGCTCAAGTTCGCGACGAACTGTCTGGGGAGAAACGTAGCGAACGCAAGCGGGGTGAGTCCATCACGTAACGAGCAGAGCAGCGGCTGCTCCCACTGACCGATCTTGCCGAACAGATAAGACTGCTCGATGATGGCAGCGCTCCGCTTCATGCGGCGTGCCTCGTAGGCACGCAAGACGGCCACTGGCTCGCGCTGGTCTGCCAGGCAACCAGCGAGGATGAGGGCGTCTTCCAGGGCCTGACAAGCCCCTTGACCGAGGTTGGGGGTGGGCGGATGAGCGGCATCGCCCAGCAGGGTCACCCGACCACTTCCCCAGTGACGCACGGGCCGGCGATCGAAGATATCGTTGCGCAGGATCGCCTCCTCGTCGGTGGCGTCGATCAGGCGTCCGATGGGCTCCCGCCAGCCCCCAAAGAGTCGGGAGAGCCTCGACTTCCGTTCACCTGCGCGGTCCTGTTCGCCGGCCGGGCAGTTGTGCGTGGCATACCAGAACACCCGCCCGTTCCCAATCGGCAGCATGCCAAAGCGCCGACCTCGCCCCCACGTCTCGCTGGAAATGCCTGGGGACACGTGCCGCTCCTCGAAGACAGCGACCCCACGCCAACAGGTGTAGCCGCTATAGCGTGGGGGCTCCTTGCCCAGGAGTTGCTCGCGGATCACGGAATGTAACCCATCCGCGCCGACCAGCAGGTCCGTCTGATGTTGTTGCCCATCGGCGAAGTGACTGATAATGGTCTCTTGCTCTGGCCTGAAGCCGACGCAGTCCGCATTCAAGTGGATGCTCCCCTGGGAAACCTCCCCTGCCAGCAGTCGCAATAGATCAGCACGATGGATGCCAAGGCTGGGGGCTCCCACCAGCCGTTCGATGGTGTCCAGTCGCATGCTGCCCAGCCGTTTCCCCCGCCAGGACCAGCACTCAAAGTGGGTGAGGGGAGCACTGACCGCAGCCAGGGCATCGGCCAGACCCAATTGCCGCAGGACCTGCACCCCATTGGCCCACAGGGTCAAGCCTGCCCCGATCTCGCGCAACTCGGGATTGCGCTCGAAGACTGTGACCTGGATGCCCTGGCGTTGTAAGGCGGAGGCCACGGCCAGGCCACCAATGCCGCCACCAATGATGCTCACGTGGAGTGAGTGCTTCTCCATCAGCTCCCTCTCACCTGTCCTGCACAGATGCATCTTGTGCTCACAGATGTAGCAAAGCATGAATCACCTTCACCTCAGATGAGGTGAAAAGGACTCCCTCTCTTCCATTGTAAGGTGTCGATCGGTTCCTCGTCTAGATGCGCAGGAAGGGTTGGTGGCGTGAGACCCTGATCGGGTAACGGCTCATCCAAATCGTAGCCAACATACCAACGAACTCTGAGGCGATCAGCGGCATGTCGCATGAGCAGGCGTTCGGAGCGAATATCTTCAAAGAACATGACGAGTTGCAGCTTGAAGAAGACCACGGGGTCAATCGAGGGACGTCCACCGCTGTGCTGGCTACTTAGGATATCCGTTCCAAAATCAGGTAGTAAACAGTCATGCAGGAAACCCTAAGTCACCTTTCTGATGTGTAGATTGCAAAGAAAAAGAATCGGTAGAGCCAGCATTAGCGCTTTTTTTGGAACGGGTATTCTAAGTAGCCAGTACAGGGCTGCCAGGCGATGCATACCAGGCATATTCATGGTAAGGAGTAATTCTGTGCTATAATTAGGGTTGCGGTTGAGAAACGGAGAGAGTAAATCAAAGTCACAACCCGTCGGGCCAAATGGATCGAGATAAAGAAAAACCGTTTGCCCTTTGAGCACCTTGTGAATATCCCGAAGGACGAGTTGGGTGTCACCTAATCGAGGCTCTGCTGAATTTGACCAGCCTCTTTGTTGAATTTCTTTTAAGAGCCTCTCATGGTATTTCCTTTTATTATTGATGAAGATGGCATGGTAGTTACCCTTTGCTCGCTCTTCGGCCTTATCACACATGATAAGCGGTGATCCGAGCTCATCATCTTCAAAAACCCCTGGTCCTGCGTACCCGTCTATCAGTAAAATTGGCTGGCCTCGCGTATTGACTTTCGCGAGATAAGGCGTCATATACTTTTCTAAAACCTCATCTTTGATTTTTGACCAGGGGCGTTTTCCTTCGAAGAATTCATCACTACTTTCGACCATTAGGGCCTCCAAAACCGTCTGAAATGAGTGACTAATCGGCACTAATGAATGCATGCTTGTTCTTTATCGCAGCCCGATATCCCCCCTCAGCATTATGTCGCGTAAAGATCCATTATAATCTCGACTGTACATTTTGTATATAGTTTCCACATAATAGTGATCACTACTGGCTACCATGCTTCCTAAAATTCGAGGGCCTCTCCCAGCTTCCTCTAAAAGTGGGGAGAACCGATTTCTCATTATCGAATGATCTCCTCACCGTCTCCAGAGTTAGTTGAACATTGACGCAAAAGCAGTTTTCACCGCTTTCCATTGTTCGCGTCTCAGTCCTCGTCATCGTCTCCCTCATCTTCCTCCTGACCCCACTGTTCCTGAAAGACCCACAGACCAATCACTTCCGCATAGCGGTCCACGTGCTCGGCCCATTGTAGCGGCATGGGTAACAACGTCATTGCATCCGAGTTATAGCTCATCTTGCGCCACTGATTGATAGCGAACGCCCAGATTTCCGGATCGTCATCCTCCTGAAGAGCCATGAGCACGATCTCCAGCATGGATGGGATAGTGTAAAGCTCACCTGGATTGACCTGCTTCCCTCTGCGTGGTTGACTCATTGTGGATGGCTTCGCCGCGATATTGTAAAACGTCCGGTTGATTCCGGGTAGCGGCCAAATCCCCTGTGCGTACCCCTTCCCAGCTGGGGCTCCTGGCGTAAACCACTCAGGGGTCTCGTGCTGTGCATTACTTCGCAACCGGGCCACGCGAATCCGCCCACGAAGGCGCGTCACCGGGACAGGGTCGTCATCGCGAGTCGCACGCCATGCATCCCAGACAACTTCCGGATTCTGGAATCCCGTCAGTGTTTGTCGTATATTCTGCGCTTCCGTCATGATGAGGATATCAACATCTCCTTCATTATGGAGGTTCAGAAGAAACTGGCGGAGTTGGGAAACTGCCTGATGCTGGTTGTTGCGCTGCACCTTTCGGGCGGCATGGTCGTTATATCGAGCAGCGTTTGATAGAACGGTCGGGAACCTTTGCCATCAGGAATCCAGGCCCGCACTTGGCGGTGAGCGGTATGGAACAGCGTGACCATCGGAAAATGCACCCGTAGGAACCCACGCTGTTGTGTCAGACGAACCATCCAGATGGCAGCCACGAGCATGCCTTCATACAAGCGTTGCTCTGGGGTTCGACACCACTGTTGGAGCAGATGATAGTTGTCTGTCCGCGCCCGACGTTCTCGCTTGGCCTCTGGCATAGATGTCACTCCAACAGAAAGGCAAAGGAGACAAAACGAGGGGCATCCTTTGCCAGCTCGATGATCTTGTCGTTATGCTACGGGAAAAGTTCGATCACGACAAGTATCTCCTCAAAACATAGGACGATTTTCCCTCTCTCGTCGCGTTCTGAGCCTATTGGTCATTGTCACTGCCGGGATGTGTCAACCCTCCGTGGCGAGGTTTCAAGGGGAACGCATTGCTCTCCCTTCTCTGGCTGGAAGGGTTTCATTCCCTTTCAACACACCACGGGATCTCCGCTGGAGGGGCTGACCAGGACCTGCCAGGTCTCGTCGTCATATATCCCCACCACAGCGCGAAGAACTGGAGATCAGCCAACACACGATCCAGCAGGGAGTGCCGCTGTGGGGCAAACCTCTGCGGCGAGAGGTCGACCTGGTAGCGGGTGCTGAGCAAGCGGTTCGCGCCTCCATAGCGGATGAAGCGGCGCACAAAGGCACCCAGGTGCGGTTCGGTGGCGTGGATCACCTGTGCCTGTGGGGCATAGGCCAGTGGCCCAATGCGCCAGAGCCGTAGCCCAAGATCAACGTCCTCGCCTCCCGCATCGGGAAACCGTTCATCGAACCCACCCACCTGGGCCAGGGCTTGCCGCCACACGAGCGCGTTGGCGGTAATCAGGTACGCCGGGCGCTCTCTTCCCTGGTGCCACACCGGCGGAGGAGCGAAGATCCCCTGGGTGTCATAGTAGCGGGACAGTGGGTCGCCCCGCGCTGCGCGCACCACACCGGCATAGGCGACCGCGCCGCTCATGGCGCGCTCGTAGCCCTCAATCAGGGTGGGCGTCGGCAGACAATCGCTATCCAGAAAGAGGATCCACTCGCCTGTCGCGGTCCGGGCGCCCAGGTTCCGCGCCGCCGCGGCTCCTGGCCGAGGACACGAGAGCACCTGCAGCGGGAGCCCCCAGGAAGCGAAACGGGGAACGGTAAGCAGGGGAGATGAAAGGCTATCAACGAGAATGATCTCTCTCGGGCAGCGGCGTGGCGAAAACACATCCAGGCATGCTGCCAATAAACGCTCTGTCCCCTGCCGGTTGTTGTAGACCGGCACCACCAACGAGAGTTCTGAAAGATCCAGGTGCCGGGGAGCCTGTCCATTGCCGTGCCGCACGGGCTTGATCGCGAAGGAACTCAGAAACGTCATCCCTTTTCTCCTCGTGTGCTTGCCTCTCTCGCGCGTCGAGTCCAAAGCCAGTTACCACAGACAGAGCGCTTGCCTCCACTCATCGCCAGAGCAGGTCAGTTCGCTTTGCTGGAGGGCTGTCTATGGGACAGACGGTTCAGAGAAATGGCAGATCAAGCGTAAGAGGCTGTACGAAAAGGCCAGAGAAGCCATTTCCCATTGTTGGGTTTCCATTGGCTTCTTGAGCCACTTGCTCTGCGAGCGAAGCCCATTTGAACGCAAATATCTCGTCTTGGCTTCTGGAATGGCTTGCCAGGGCGAAACAACTCATCAATGCAACCTGGCTCCAGAAGGCTTTTCGTACAGCCTCTAAGGATCCCTCATCTGTGGTGACTTGTAAGCGATGAATAATCCGCCAAAAAAGCCCTTCCTTCCGCGAGTGCTCCTGGAAAGCTGAAGGGACATCTTGACTAGGGATGAATGCAATATCTTCCGCATGATACCCAGCATCCACAAGTGCCTGGACGGCTTGTTCGCCTTCCTGCAATGAGTCGAACACCCCCACCACATGCTTCCTGGGTGAGGGGTGTGTTGAACTAGCATGCTGAAAAGTCGTGTCTTTTGTCATGAGTAGACTCCTTCTCCGTGCTCCACGAGACCCCACGCCTGTGGTGGGTGCCTCAGCGCTCCTTCCACAACCGGCTGCACCTCGTCCTCTCTGGTGCTAGTATGACGAGGAAGCGTCATGAAAGCGTTATGAGCAGCGTCATGGAGAGTGGCCCCAAATCCTGACCCGGAGATGAGCAAGAACGCGCTTAGGAGGAAGCGCACAGATAAGCCCGAAACGCTACATAAAGGCACTCATGATGTGAGATTAAGGCAACCGGTTGATGTATCTTTCAAGTTGCTCAAGAGCCATATCCCAGGCTCTAACGAAGTATTGACGAGCGGTCTCCCATTCAGGAGAGCTACCCCAGCCAGAGTGGATGAGGTAAACGTCGGTGCAGGGCGTCAATACGTCTTCGCATGGACCAAAGAAGACAACGACATGGGTGAGCGGGTCGGCGTTATTCATGAAGTGTTTGAACTTGGGCGGTCCTTTCCACTCGAAGGATAGGAAATTGTTTGGTTCAATGGAGGTGATTTTGCAGCCGAGGGTGCTGTTATTTTCCGGGTCGTCGGGATTCCAGAATAGTTCGTACTTGCCACCTACCACGGGCTCGACGTCTGCACTATTGGTGAGCCATGCCTGGAGGTCGGTGTTGCTGGTAAACATTTCAAATGCGCGGTAGATATTGCAGTGCAGCCGAGCTGATTGGGCAATGATTTTGTTCATGCTGTTCCTCCCGCAAATGAGAATGCTGCTTGTTGGCGTGTTAGCAGGGAGCTTATGATGATACTAAAGTGATTGCTGTCTTTTGCCTGCCTGGCACAGACTATACTAGAAATTATGTTCTATGTCAAGGCTTTTATTCAGGAGTTGTTTTCACTATGAAGCTTCGCGTTTTACCTGGCTCTTTTGCAGCCTGTAGAGCTTCATGATATACTTGTCAAGTTCTTTGTATCCCTCTAAGCTCATAATTACGTGTAAATGGATAAGATGTCCATTAGGCTTTATGTGAAAGTCTTGGACGATATAAAGGAGGTCTATAGATATGGTGATAACTTTGGGGAATCTGCTAATCTGGCTAATTGTTGCGGCAATCGTTGGAGTTGTTGGCGAATTGCTAGCCCGGCGACGGACACCGTTTGGTATCGTTGGAGCCATCATTTTAGGGTTCATCGCGATCTTTCTGGTTGTGGGGGTTTTACACTGGCACATTGATGGTGAGCCGTATCTAAATGGCGTACCATTGATCACTTCCATCCTGGCGGCTGCAGTGCTAGTTGCTATATGGAGCGCCTTTGCATTTCGCCATGCCCATAGTTACTATTCGCGCTACTACTACCGGCGCGGCACTTATGCACGTAGGCCGCGCCGGAGATACCGTTGGTTTTGATGGGTAATCAACGGGGTTTGTGAATTATCCTGGCACCCCGCCCCTGGCACCCCTTGCGGGTGCCAGGGGCAACAGTATACTTTTCGGGAACATTCACAGACCCTGGGTGATCAAGGTGTCATCTTGACGAAACTGCACAGCGGAATGCATGCCAGCTCTTTGTGTTGCTTCAGTTTATTCAAGCAGCGTGAGCCAAGGGTGATAAAGGCTTAACGGGTTTCCAGGTGCTTGGAGAGCAGGAAAGCGCTGAAGTCGGCAACACTTTCCACGTCCCCCTCGTTGAGCATGTTGACGATCTTTTTAACGACGAGCCTGCGGGGTTGACCAGGGGTCGAGGGCAGAGTGAAACCAATGGCTTCTACTGTCTCTGGCTGGCGTTCACCGCGAATTTCATCTGCCATCAGTTCCAACAAGTCTGCTAAATCGAGATCAAGCGCGCCGGCTATGCTTTCTAGTACTTTTGCTGAAGGATATTTCTGACCTCTCTCGATTTCACCGACATAAATTTCTGAAAGGCCAGCTTTCTCTCCGAGTTCTTTGATGGTGAGTTGACGGTCTTGCCGTTCACGCCGGATGACCCTCCCTATAATTTCCTGCAAATCTGTCATAGATGTGTATCCTTCCTGCTTACCTATGCTTACGGCATAGCTTCAAGAAAATATATGCTATTAGCATATTTCTACCCTGTTAGTATACGCTAATAGCGTGGTATATTCAAGACAAGGTGGGATCAGAAACTTTACACATAAAAGGAGGATTTCGAAGTGTCTCTAATGATGTCTTTTCATGCGGGCAAACAGTTGTCAGGGCAGAATGATGTCCAGAGTGCCGTTCATGTGCCTATGGTTTATGAGCGGGTACCTTCTGAACCTGTGCGTTGGGAGTATCGCGTGTTGACTGTTGATACGCGGGAGGCGGATTTGCCTGATGCTGTGCAATTGAATGAGCTGGGTGCGCAGGGTTGGTTACTGGTAGGAGTGCTAGGATCAGAAACGACTGGTAGAGGTTCGATTGCGAACTACTACTTTGTAAGACAGTGGAATGAGTTATAAAAAGAGGAGACTTCAAATGTCATCAAGTTTAGTTGTGCCAACAGTAATAGAGACAACGGGGCGCGGTGAACGTGCCTACGATATATATTCACGCCTCTTGAAAGAACGAATTATCATGATCAACGGTCCGATCGAGGAGGCGTTGAGTAACCTGGTGGTGGCGCAGTTGCTGTTTCTGGCTGCTGAGAACAGTGAACGGGAGATTAACCTGTACATCACTTCGCCAGGCGGTTCGGTAAACGCCGGATTGGCGATCTATGATACGATGCGCCACCTGCCTTGCCCAATCGGGACGACGTGTGTGGGCTATGCTGCGAGTTTTGGGACCATATTGCTGATGGCTGGTGATCCTGGGAGGCGCCGCGCGCTGCCACACGCTCGTATTCATATGCACCAGCCGCTTATTCAAGGTGGAATAGGCGGCCAGGCAACGGATATTGATATCCAGGCTCGCGAAATTCTGCATACACGAGATGTGCTCAATGAGATCATCCAGCATCACACGGGACAGCCTTTGGAGCGTATCAAACGTGACACGGAACGAGACTACTTTATGAGCGCCACAGAGGCTATAGAGTATGGGATTATCGATGAGGTGTTGCAATTAGCTGAGAAATGAGAGCCTATCGATAGGAAAGGCGGTGAGAGTCAGGGCGGCTTGACTTTCACCGTTTTTATGCGGATCGATTACAAGCGCTCTATACTTACGGAGTCCAGTTCGAACCATTGCGGCCCGCTCGCTACCGTGCCAAAGCGCAGTACGCCACGTGGCGTTGCGATGGCATATTGATTATCGAGCCATGCTACAAAGCCGAGAGGCCGGATCGGTGGGTTTGGTACGCGGAGAACCAATTGATCATCGACCCAGAACAGAGCTGCCTTATGCCGCCATTCCAATACATAGTCATGCCAGGCGGTCATTTCAACTGTTAATAAGGCTTCGTTGGCTCCTGCCAGCCTTTGTAACCAGCGAGCCGCGAGGCGTGTTTCTCCCGTCACTAAGCCGAAAGCGGTTGTCATTGCGAGTGGGACGGTGGCGGCAAGGGCGCCTGGGCGCATGCTGTGTACCACCTGCGCTTTCCAGCCACAGCCTGGAACACCAGGGACGAGCGCCATATTCGAGGGCGGGGAGGCATAAAAGAACCAGATCGCTTCTGGCAGCATGAGGATGTCGCCTCGCGCTGAGAACGGGTAATTCCAGAAGCCGAAACCGGCAGTGCCGTGCAAGATGGCAGCACTCTCACTGCACCTGAGGGTTGCAGCAGGCAATGACGAACGGGCACGTACCTGCATACGCAGAGGCGGCCGCCAGGGAAAGTTTGCCCTTGAGAGTTTAGCGTAGTCGTCGATTTGTGCATCGGTGTACTGCCCCTGCCGAGCTGTCTCGAATGCCATACGCAAGGCGGAATGCGCGAGATCTAGTGTTCCGCCTCCGATACAAGTTTGTGTCCAGTGTTGGTCTAGTGGACCGGTGAAGTCATCAAACATAAGCGGTCTATACTTGTTGATAAGAAGCAATTCCTGCCGCTCTCCGGCTCATTGCCCCCCTTCCATGCGAACTCGTAAGAGTTCTTCTTCCAGTTCTTCCCACACGAATTGTTCTGCCTGAATAGTGATCAGGCCGTGTTTTATCATTGCCCCGGTGACGCGATTGCGGAAGCCGGCGAAATACCCGGCCTGTATGTCGTGGGGTGGCATCGGGAGCAGGGCTATATCTTCTTGCCTGTAGAAGTCATCGGGATCAAAGGCCAATGCAAACAAATTTGCATACTTCCCGATGAGGGTGAGCCGGGATGTAGATAGGAAATAATCCGGTTGGGTGCTAGAGATAAGCACACAGCCCGCGATGCGACCAGAAAACATAATAGGATGTGCCGCGGCACTAAGCTCGTGATCTGTCTGGTGGGCCGGGAGAGGACTACTTTCGTCCTGTAGATTCTGGATTTGTTGTGGCATACCTGTTGAGACACAATATCCAGCTAGAGATTCTGCTCCGAGGTACATGCTTTTCTGATCCATATTATTGCTCCAGGGATGTGTTCCCTGTGCGATAGTCTCACGGAGGCTATGAATCATTTTGCTCCTGGTAGAGGCAAAGCAGCGCAGCACTGTTATTAGCAGGCCGAGACGACCTGGATCGAGTTGGCCAATCGCCTCCTGTATGATGAGGTTGCAAATTGACCAGAAGCGCAGTGATTCTAGAACTGTTGTGCAGGCATTAAATACTCGTGCATAGAATGCGGAAGGGATATCTATCGCTACATTGTCTGCAGTTTCTATGTCTGCAATGTTTGGGATTTCTTCTTCAATTGATTCGAGGAGAAAATCGCGGTACTCGGGAAAGATATCGAGTAAATGGCGCAGGTTTTGGGGACGTGGGTCCGCTTGTCTGTCTATCCAGCGAGTGATGGTTATTGGAGATACGCCTAGTTCATGAGCGAGGCGCTGTCTTTCACGAGGAGTACTTGTTATATCTGCCAGTAGTTCTCGCCAATTGTGTCCTACTTCCATATGTTTTCCCTTGGTGCCGAAGTAACGCTAGCTAGCGTTTATCCTCTAATCTCGCGATAAAGAGTTGCAGTGAGTACAACCAGCACGGCAACGACCAGAATAGCTCCCGTTGCGATTCGCAGCGGGGACAATGCACCGACAAAGTTTATGAGGGCAAGTACAAGCATGGTGATAATCACCCCGACCAGGATAACCATGTCGCCCACGATAAAATTGTAAATGGCTTTGATTGCTTTCATGGGCGGACTCCTTCTTGCTCTGGTGTGCTGGTAGAGGCATTGGTTGCACTTGCCATTGCCAACTGGCGTCGTTTGTACTGCTTGAGCCAGGAAACGAGGATATACGAGGCCAGCAGGTAAATCGCTGCCAGGATAGGAATAAAGGCGTCCGAAAGTGGCCATGTATAACCGAATCCCTCCGCTGCCCAAAATGTGCCAAAGGAGGTGAGCATAATGCCGACAATAAACTTGAGTGTATTCTCCGGTACCTTTGAGAGCGGTGCCTGGATTATCGCTCCAGCGGCAATGACGAGTATACCTGCGACCGTTGCGCCGATGGCTGCAGAGAGAATGCCATTCCCTGCCGCGCTCGTTGAGATGCTGCTGCCAAAGGTAATCACGATGAAAGCAACCTCAAGTCCCTCGAGCAGTACGGATTTGTAGGACAGGGCTACTCCGAATGGTTGGAAGCGCGGAGCAACTGTCTCTCCACGCGCACGTATTTCCGCCACGGTTTCTTCGAAGATGGCTTCCTCGTCATGCAGAGCTTTGAGGCCGCTGTAGCGAAGGATGGCTTTTTTGAGCCATTTCAAGCCGAAGAGGATCAAGATAATACCGACTGCGAGTTGAAAATCCTTGATAGGTACCCATTTGACGAGCGCAACTCCGAGTGTGGCGACGATTATTGCGAGAGTGGCTGCGGCGGCAAAAGCTCCAAGCAGCGAGCTGCGCCAGTTGATAGTTACTCCGACAACCAGTACTATGGTAAATGCCTCGACGAATTCAACTGCGGAAGCAAGGAATGCTGCCGTCGCAATTGCCCATTGCATGCAACTTTTCTCCTATCTGAGATAAATAGAGATATCTTGTGGGAAGCGCGGAAGGTTTCTTTCGCGATTGCGATTACCCACTCTTTATGGATTAATTGTAACACATGGCTGCATGCTGTGTTCGATTGCTGATACACAGTAGTTCTATCGACTATCGGGAGTTGAATGATCGCCAAGCCGGGGCGACGCAAGCGTCCCCACACCGCTCCCCGCCGCTCCCGCCCCTACGCGGGCTAGGATAGCTGTGCCGGGGCGACGCAAGCGTCCCTGCGCGGGCTAGTCATTTTGATGTTGTGTGGGCTAGCACTTGTATGCCACGACCTGCAACCAGTTGCGTGGTGTCTCTTCTATGCCCAGTTCCTGGCCTACCTGGTAAACGGCGGTTCCGAGGGTAGCGGCTGCCAGCGGCAGCGGAACACCTGGTAAGGCACCCTCGATAAAGAGCCAGTACTGGCTAATGTCTCGCCAGGCATCCAGCGTGATATTGCCGCATTCCTGGGTGGTATCTACATGAGCAAAGCCACTTTGTTTGAGCAGGTCAACGTACTCTTCGGGACTAAGCCATTGCATGGCCATTGCTTTGGCTTCGCGTGACAACTGCACCTCGGGATGCTCTTTGCGCAGTAGTCTGACAGCGCGGCTTGTCCAAAGACGGTAAAAGCGTTCGGTGCCTTCAACGTACGTTCCATGGTAGAAGCCACTGTTACAGGCAAATATACCCTCCGGCGCAAGAATGCTGGCCATGAGTCGAAATGTGGAGAGCTTATCCGGGAGGAGATGGATCGCGTTGCAGAAGAAAGCGGCATCAGCATTAGGAGTAAGATAAGGGAGATCGGTTGCTTCTCCCTGGATGAAATCGACTTTCGTCCTCATCCTTTCTGGCCGCATTTCCTCTATGCATCTTTGCGCACAGCGCAGCGCCTCCGCCGAAGGATCGACGCCAATAATATGTGCCTGGCGTCCCTGCCGTGCGATCTCCTGGGCTATTAGGCGCGTGACCGCTCCAGTTCCACAGGCCATATCTACGATGGTCAGGGTAGCGTTTAGGGGTCGTGTCGCGAGAGAGGCGAGCGTGTGCCTGACAAGTGAGCGATTGATCTCAGTGTAAAATGGATGTGCCGCGAACGCCTCAAAGGTAAATTGGTTGGTTTCTTCCGTTTCAATCAAAGCCATGGATGCAGTCTCCTTTACTATCACCAACGTTAACGATTTAGAGAAAAACTGCACCCAATTTGTTTCAATCGCTCGGATTCAGATGTGCATCGACATGCCGCCATCGACACTGAGTATCTGGCCTGTGATATAGGACGCTTCTGGCGAACAGAGGAAATTGATTGCTGCAGCAATTTCTTCGGGAGTTCCATAACGGCCCAGGGGGGTGGCATCGAGCATAAATTTGCGCTGCTCGTCTGTAAGGATAGAAGTGAGTTCCGTGGGGATAAAGCCCGGCGCAATAGCGTTAGCGGTGATATTACGACTTGCCATTTCCCTGGCGGTACTGATGGTTAATGCAATAATGGCTGCCTTGGATGCGCTGTAATTGGCTTGTCCGGCATTTCCCAGTAATCCGGCGGGTGAGGAGATATTGACGATGCGTCCCCAGCGTGCCCGCATCATGCCTCGCAGCGCAGCCTTGGTGCAAAGGAACGCAGAGCGCAAGTTGGTATCAAGCACATGCTCAAAATCGGTGAGCGACATCTGTATGATAAGTTTATCGCGTGTAGTGCCCGCGTTGTTGACCAGGATTGCTATAGGGCCAAGTGCCTCATTTGATGCGGCAAAGAGGCGTGAGACATCTTCTTCCTGGCTTACATCGGCCTGGACTGCTATGCAGCGTCTACCCATCTCTTCGATGGTAGCTTTTACCTCAGCCGCGGCATCTGCATTGCTGCGATAGTTGATGATAATGTCGGCACCAGAGCGCGCCAGGCGCGTGGCTGTCGCCCGGCCTATGCCCTGGCTGCTGCCCGTGATGAGTGCTATTTTACCCGCAAGTGGCAATTGCTGTTCCATGATGCTGTACCTCATTTGCTTAGGATTGCTAACCGCCCGACCTCTCCCGATGCAGGTAGTATAGCACAGTCTCTGGAATTTGATAGCTGGATAAAATATAGACGATACTGCTGGAAGATCATATAATACGTTATCACTGTTACAAGCGCAGCCCAACACTGCGGGCTGCGCTTTGATTTCAAAGTAGCGCTAATCAGTTTTTTATTGAAATAAGAGGAAATGAAGATCTATGCCACAGTACAAGCACCCGTCCCCGACCTCGTTTTTACTCGATGATCAGAAACGGCAACTGATCTTGACCTGGAGTGATGAGCATGAAAGCGTTCATAGCTGGGAAGCGTTACGCTGGGCCTGCCCCTGCGCCTGGTGCGCAGGCGAGGGAGGACTGCCGGGTATGTTACAGAATAAGCAGAGCTTGAGCGTCGAAGAGACCACGCTGGTTGATGTACAGCCGGTCGGTCGCTATGGACTGACGCCCGTCTGGGAAGATGGGCATAAGACAGGTATCTATACCTATGAGAAATTGCGTGCCAGTTGCGAATGTGATGAATGCCAGGCAAGCAAGCAGAGAAGGCCGTGAGATTTACACATATTGCGCCTCATCCCATTAGTACATTGTTTTTAACACTGGTTACAAATGGTTACAGTTCTCGTTATATGTGATGAAAGGGCTACACACGTAGCGCTGCCACCTGGATGGGGCAGGAGTCATCACAACAATAACGGAGAAAATATATGTTGACCAATGGAGCCGGCGCTCAAGTTCAAACACGCCGTCGCGGCTTCGCTATCTCGGGATGGGCGGTGCGCATTCTAATCGCGTTTATCATTAGCTGGTTAATCGTGCTGGCTTTTTTTGTCTCTGGCGCAATTTCTCACTAATTATTTTTCTTGTGCTTCCCTAAAGCGAACGCCATATTGTCCACTCAGATAGTCGTATTTTCTAAATATATAATAAACCCCATCGCTACCAGCATTATGGTTGGTCGTTGCATCCCTCGTGTAGCTTTCCTCAGTGTGCGGTAGATAGTCGTCTCATAATGGCATGATGAATGATGAGAGCAGGGCGATGAGACTTTGGGACCAGCGCAGTCCAGGGATGGGAGCGTGGTAAGATACCTCTTTTGGGGCATGACAGCTCGCACCCTCCAATGTTATACTGACGTGTGGAGAAGATCAGAACACTCTGATCGGTCAATCGAGTGCATACGTTCACTTCAACAGCAGAGGAACTGAGAATCACAGTCGAGATAAAGGAGAAATCACTCATGGCGGATCTCATAGAAACGTTACAAGCTGCGCCGTCGTTCAAAACGCTGGTCTCGTCGAGATGTTGAAAGACCCTGGCCCGTTCACGCTTTTTGCTCCCACCGATGACGCTAATGCCAAACTGCCTGAGGGCGCCCTGGACAGCCTGATCAAAGATACACAAA
>Ga0207684_10001536_pt1 | contig 24717 bp, 18 predicted proteins | sample KBSK5501metaG_FD_184342 | JGI IMG/M metagenome (GOLD analysis project Ga0207684, IMG submission 184342) | Corn, switchgrass and miscanthus rhizosphere microbial communities from Kellogg Biological Station, Michigan, USA - KBS K5-50-1 metaG... | ecosystem: Host-associated > Plants > Roots >...
CGGCGCCTGGGGCCGCAATCTGGTAGCGACCGTCGACTACAAAACCGCCGACCCAACTGTCCCGGTAACATCTCCGCCAGCCGCGCCAAACCCAGTGCTCTTCAACCTGATTGTCAGAGAACAAGTAGCTGGTACCGTCAAACAAGAAGAGAAGTTCATGCTGGTTTCAATGGACTCCACCTCTCCTCGATTCCTGCCTCGAGTGTTGGAACAGAGCTCATTGTTGGTTCGCGTTCCCAAAAACAACAGCGGGGCTTTCATCTTCCCGGTTACTGCCAGCAGCCGAGGCTTAAGACCGCTGGTGACCGGTTCACCAGTCACGGCAACCGGAGGAAGCGATGGCGACGATTTGACGGCAACTGAAATCAACGGTTCTGCAAACGACAAGAGCGGGATTTTCGCTTTGGAAAAGGCAGACCTGTTCAATCTCCTTTGCATTCCTCCGCCCACTCGGGTGGGCGATACGCCTGCGACGGCTTATCAGACTGCTCTGCAGTACTGTGCCGATCGACGTGCAATGTTAATTGTCGATTCGCCGGCCGCGTGGGGCGCGCGAGCTGAAACTGCTGCAGCCAGTGCAATCTCCGGGCTCGGCACTCTCAATCTCAACGGCACCATTGCGCGAAATGCTGCTCTCTATTTTCCACGGGTCGTTCAGGCGGATCCGTTACGCGAACAGCAGCAGGATACGTTTGTGCCCTGCGGAATCATTGCGGGAGTAATGGCGCGCACCGATTCGCAACGAGGCGTCTGGAAAGCTCCGGCTGGACTCGATGCGGGACTGAACGGCATTCAGGGTCTGCAGGTAAACGTGACCGACGATGAGAACGGGCAACTCAATCCACTGGGCATCAATTGCCTGCGCAGTTTCCCCGTTTCTGGACGAGTTGTGTGGGGAGCGAGAACTTTGCGCGGGGCGGATCAGCTTGCCGATGAGTACAAGTACGTTCCCGTCAGACGCACCGCGCTCTTCATCGAAGAAAGCCTATATCGCGGAACGCAGTGGGTTGTTTTCGAACCAAACGATGAGCCGCTGTGGGCACAGATCCGGCTCAACGTCGGCGCGTTCATGCAAAACCTGTTTCGCCAGGGGGCGTTCCAGGGTAAGACGCCTCGAGAGGCTTACTTCGTCAAGTGCGATAAGGAAACTACTACGCAGAACGACATTAATCTTGGAATCGTCAACATCCTGGTGGGCTTCGCACCGCTCAAGCCTGCGGAGTTCGTGATTATCAAGATCCAGCAGATAGCCGGACAGATTGAGACCTAAGGAGGCAAAGATGGCGATATTTAGTGTCAACGCTCAGCGTTTCGACCCCTACAAGAATTTCAAGTTTCGGGTGAAGTGGGACGGGAAATATGTAGCGGCTGTTAGCAAGGTCGGGGGGCTAAAGAAAACGACCGAGGTGGTGAAACACCGCGAGGGCGGTGATCCCAGCAGCAGTCGCAAGTCGCCGGGCAAGACTGAGTATGAAGCGATCACGCTGGAACGAGGCGTGACCCACGATACTGAATTTGAGAAGTGGGCCAATAAGGTCTGGAACTTTGGGTCGGGACTCGGCGCTGAAGTTTCCCTAAAAGATTTTCGCAAAGACATCATCATCGAACTCTATAACGAAGCCGGCCAACTGGCGCTCGCCTACAAGGTTTTTCGCTGCTGGGTTTCAGAGTTTCAATCGCTTCCCGACCTTGATGCCAACGCAAACGCAATCGCGATTCAACATATCAAGCTGGAGAACGAGGGTTGGGAGCGCGACTACGAAGTGGCAGAACCATCTGAGCCGACCTTCACTGAACCCCCGGTGTAATCAGACATGCATGCGCTTTCAGCAGCGGAACTCCTGGATGTCTGGGAACGTGGGCTGACCCAATCTGCGACACAGCGAGCTCTAACTCTACTAGGTGCGGCCTGTCCTGAGATCTCCCAGGAATCACTCACCAGTCTGAGTGTCGGCGATCGCGACGCTCGACTGATGACCTTGCGGGAATGGACTTTTGGTCCGCAGTTGATTGGCATTGCAACCTGTGTCAACTGCTGCGAACGGCTGGAATTAACTTTGAATTCTACTGACCTGGCCAGCAGTCAACCTCCTGCGGCAGGGCAAAGTTTTTCATTGTCAGTCGACGACTATGAATTGAATTTTCGTTTACCCAACAGCTCGGATCTGACGGAACTGGCGGCTTGCCGGGATCTGAAGGAGGGAAAACGACTGTTGCTGGAACGTTGCATCTCAAGCGTGGAACATCAAGGCGAACAAACAGCGATTGAAGGTCTGCCCGCTGCCGTGATTGCCAGGGTGGTTGAGCAGATGGGCCGGATCGATAAGTCGGGAGACGTACGGTTAGACCTGAATTGTTCTCAATGCGGCGGTGGTTCGCAGACGATTTTCGATATTGAGTCGTTTTTCTGGAAAGAAATCAACGCCTGGGCCAATCGCATCCTGAGGGAAGTGCACGCCCTGGCTTCGGCCTACGGGTGGAGCGAGATCGACGTCTTGAACATGACCGCGTGGCGACGCCAGGCCTATCTGAGTCTGATTGGATCATGAGCGACTATCTCAACAACATCGTAGCCCGCAGCATGGGCATTGCTCAGGCGGTTCAGCCACGCGTGCCGCAGCTCTTCGAGCAACCAGTCGCTCGCGCGGACCCTGCGCTGCAGACTGAAACGCTGTCCGGGCCGTCCGCTGGCGCCGGGAAAATTTCAGGAACGAGCGCGTCGCGGATGGCGCAGGTGGAATCAGCTTTGCCGCTTCCTCGTTTTGAAACAGTGAAACCTCCGTCAGAGGCAATGCCTTTGCGAGCGGAAAATTCGGCGCTCATTAGTGCACTGCCAATTCCGGCATTCGCACCGATCGAAACGAGTTTGCCTTCAACCACGGCTGATCCACGCGGCATCAAGGTGAATGCGACAGTGATCGCTGAGCCGGCGGCACAACAGGCAGGCCCACACAGCCGCAGCGCTTTGCAACAAACAGAAACGGCGCCGTCGGTTACTCCTGCCGTGCAACCCTCGTCGACGATAGTTTCAAGGTCGGCTTTCGAATTGCCGGCAACAACAACGTCGGCGGCGAATCACCAAACAGGTGTGCCGCATCCGACCTTGTCGTCGCTAGCTAATAACCAGGCGGAACAATCGGCGGCAGCAATAAGGATCACGATCGGACGTGTCGAAGTCCGGGCAATCATGCCCTCCGTTCCCACGCCTGCCCGGACGCACAGCCGGCCGGGACCCGCGCTCTCGCTCGAGAGTTATCTCAAGCAACGAGAAGAGGGCAAACGATGAGTACCGCCCTCGCAATTGCTTCGGTAACTGCCGTGTTGAAAGACCTGCTCAACAACGGCCTGATTGATCATGACGTCGACGCCAGCGTCGGCGAGGTAATTGTCAGCACGTTGCCTCCTGATCGCATTGACGCTCTCGATTCGCAGAAGAAGAGCCGTCTCAACATCTTCATGTACCAGGTGACGCCGAATGCGGGCTGGCGCAACACGGCACTTCCATCGCGCAACCCGAACGGCGACCGCGTCAGCAATCCTCCATTGGCGCTGGACCTTCACTATTTATTAACGGCTTACGGAGCAGAAGAACTTCACGCCGAAATTCTGCTGGGCTATGGAATGCAGTTGCTTCATGAGACCCCGGTGCTGACTCGTGATGCGATTCGCCGATCTTTGACGCCACCTTCTCCGGTAACCGCGGGCGCGGGCGCCGGCGGCGGAGACTTGCCGCCGGCAATGGCCGCACTTTTCAGTTCCGAGTTGGCCGAGCAGGTTGAACAAATCAAGGTTGCGCCCGCGGCCCTTAACACCGAAGAAATATCCAGGATGTGGTCAGCCTTCCAGGCGAAGTATCGACCGACCGCGGTGTATCAGGTGTCAGTTGTATTGATTGAAAGTAGAGGCACCACTCGATCTGCCCTGCCGGTGCGCGCGCGGAAGGTCAAAGTCATTCCGTTCAAACAACCCATCATCCAGCAGATCAATTCGCGCGCGACGCCAACCGATCTCATTGTCTCCGGCCAACCGATCCTCGCCGGCTATCAACTGGTCCTCGTCGGTTCTCAGTTGAGTGGTGAGATCACACGGGTGTTTGTCGGCGGCATCGAAGTCCCTGCGAACCAAATCGTGGTGGCCGATAGCCAGGTGATCACGCCGCTGCCCGTCACGCTTGCCGCGGGAGTAAATGGTGTTCAGGTGGTTCACAATACGGCGCTGGGTTCTCCACCAACGCCACATCGCGGCGTGGAGTCGAACGTTGCCGCGTTTGTGCTACAGCCCCGAATTGAAAATATCACCATTTCCAATCCGCAGGGATCGGGCAACAGTCTCCGCTCGGCAAATCTAAACCTGAATGTGAAACCGGCTATCGGCGACACCCAGCGAGTGTCGTTGCTGTTGAATCAGTTTCTTCCGCTAGCCAGCCCGCCACCGAGCGTGGATGTGGTCCCCGATTCTTATAGTTTTGTTGCTCCGATTCGGCGAGTACTGAGTCCGCCTACCAGCCCTCCGGGACCAAGCGAAAACATCACGATTCCAATCAAAGGCGTCAAGGCTGGCAGTTACCTGGTACGGATTCAGGTGGATGGCGCTGAGAGTCCCCTGGGAACAAATCCTGCGGGTCAATATGTTGCGCCACTGCTAACGATTCCATGAGTGAAGCAGCCTCCATTACCTGGCACGAAGCAAACCAATGCTACCTGATGGCAAGGCTGCACCTGGTGCGCCAGGCGTTGGAATTCCATGCGGAGAGCGGGCCCGCGAGGTTCCGCAGCGTTTCGCAAAGTGAGTCCGGGACTGAGCAGCAACCGGCATCATCCGGGGAAGCAAATTTCGCTGAAGCCCAGAGGTTGATAGACCAGGCAGCGGCGGCGCTGCCGGCTCAGTCCGCACTGGATCGCATGATCGAAGCGTTCTCACTTTCGCCCTTTGAGCGCGACTTATTGCTTCTGTGCGCAGGGATGGAACTCGACGGCAGCTTTGCTTCCCTTTGCGGTAATGCACAGGGCGACGCGCACGCCAATTTCGCGACGCTCAGTCTCGCGCTGGCTGCTCTGCCCGAGGCGCACTGGACCGCACTTACTCCGGCAGCGCCACTGCGTCGTTGGCGGCTAATTGAAGTCGCACGTGGCGACACTCTCTTGCAGAGTCAACTACGCATCGATGAACGCGTACTCCACTTCCTCGCTGGGGTCTCCTACCTGGATGAGCGGCTCAAAGGTCTCGTCGAACCGTTTACGCCCGTACATGATCTCCCGCAGTCACAACTTCAGTTGGCGGAGCGGATAGGCGATTTTCTGACGCTCGAGAAACATGCGAGCGTGTGGCCGCTGGCGTTGCTCTGTGGAAATGATCAAGCAGGTAAGCGCAGTGTGGCGGCCTACGCTTGCTCGAAGCTTGGGCTTCGCTTGCACGTGATCCAGGGTGCGGATGTGCCGCAGTCCGTCGCGGAACGCGAGGCGCTCGCCCGTCTCTGGGAGCGCGAAGCGCTGCTTCTCGGTAGCGCGCTTTTGCTGGAACAAGGGGAGCAGGACACGACGCCAGCCACCATCTCTCTGATTGAAGGCTTGCACGGCGTTTTGTTCGTCTCAGTTCGTGATTCTCTGAAACTGCTACAGCGATCGGCCTTTCGCGTTGACGTGCGTAAGCCCACCTCCGTTGAACAACAATCGCTCTGGCGCGTTGCGCTCGGTCCGGCGGCAAGTCAGGTGAACGGAGAAGTAGAGAGGGTCGTCGCACAATTCAGCCTGGGCGCCGCCGAGATTTATGCCGCAACTGAGCAGGCGCGCGGTGAAGAAGTTTTGACAGCAGGCACGTTGTGGAATGCCTGTCGCGTACTCGCGCGTCCGCGCCTGGACGATCTCGCCCAGCGCATCCCCCCGGCGGCCAGTTGGAGTGATTTAGTGCTGCCCGAACCACAGCGGCGGACGTTGCGCGACATCGCCGCCCAGTTGCGACAGCGCGGCAAGGTCTATGAGACGTGGGGTTTCGCTACCAAGGACGGACGTGGCCTCGGCATCAGCGCGCTCTTCACTGGCGGCAGCGGCACCGGCAAGACCATGGCAGCCGAAGTGTTAGCCAACGATCTGCAACTCGATCTCTACAAGATCGACCTGAGTCAGGTTGTGAGCAAATACATAGGCGAGACTGAGAAAAATATGCGCCGCGTCTTTGAAGCCGCTGAAGAAGGTGGAGCGGTTTTGTTGTTTGATGAAGCCGATGCACTCTTCGGCAAGCGAAGTGAAGTCAAAGACAGCCACGATCGCTACGCCAACATAGAGGTGAGCTACCTGTTGCAGCGAATGGAAGCGTATCGCGGTTTGGCAATATTAACTACGAACCTGAAGAGCGCTGTCGACAATGCGTTCATGCGCCGGTTGCGTTTCATCGTCCAGTTTCCTTTTCCCGATGCGGTGCATCGCGCGGAGATCTGGAGGCGCATCTTTCCCCCGGAGACTCCCACCTCAAAAATTGAGTTCTCCATCCTAGCTCGTCTCAGCATCCCGGGCGGAAGCATTCGCAACATTGCGCTTAATGCCGCCTTTCTGGCTGCAAGCGCCGGCGAGCCGGTGACGATGAGGCATCTTGCCGAAGCTGCTCGCAGCGAATACGCCAAGCTGGAGAAGCCGTTGACTGAAACTGAGATCGGAGGGTGGGCATGATTAAGCGAGACGCGCAACTTCACATCGAAGAGCTTGTGTTGCACGGCTTCGCGCCCGGCGATCGTTACGCGATGGTGGAAGCTATCGAACAGGAATTGTCGCGACTGCTCACCAGGCATTTCGCCGAGGGCGATTCTTCTCGGCTGGCCTTGAATTCTGAAGTCGCGCGCGTTGATGCCGGCGCCTTTCAGGTTGAACCTCGATCCCGACCCAGTTCCATTGGCACACAGATCGGGCAAGCCGTTCATGGAGTATTGGTCAGCTGAACACGCAAGAAGGATGAACCAAGTCACTCTGCGAGCTATTGGATCAAATGAGTAACCAACTGACAGCAATCGCTAAGAGCGACAACCAGCGGCCACGGATCATGCCCGTGAGATCCGGTTTGTTGCAACGCAAATGCGCCTGCGGCGGTGGTGCAAGTCTTTCGGGTGATTGCGAAGAATGTGGCAAGAAGCAGCTCCAACGTCGGGCCACCAATCAAGCCGGGCGGGACGCCGTGCCTCCGGTGGTGCGAGACGTGATGAACGCGCCCGGCCGCCCTCTGGAAGAGCCGACGCGGTCTTTCATGGAGTCGCGTTTTGGTCATGACTTCAGCCAGGTGCGCGTCCATACGGATGCACGCGCAGCCGAAAGCGCAGCCGCAGTCAATGCCCACGCCTACACCGTAGGACATAACGTCGTTTTCGCAAGCGGACAATACGGACCATCGACGACGGTGGGGCAACGCCTGATTGCTCACGAGCTGGCCCATGTAGTTCAGCAACAGGGCGTGGGAGCATCGATCGCTCCAAGTTTGGAGATAAGCGCGCCACACGATCAGTCAGAGCTGCAGGCAGAGCAAGCAGCAATGAGCGCGATCACGGGGGAGAGCGTTCGTGTTTCTCCAGCAGTCCGAGCCCGTTTGCACCGGCAGCCCGCCGGGAGCGCACCGGGCAAGACTCCGGCCGCGCCCGCGAAAGCTCCGGGCAAGAAGGGCGCGAAGACATATCCGGTCGAGAATTGTCCGTTTCCGTCTGACTTCAAGGATGATCACGAAGCTGGCTCAAACATGATGTGCGTCGCTGACGAGTCGTTTCAAAAGGCGCCCTCGTGCAACTTAACTGACAAGCACTTTGTGTTGATTAAGGCTGCGAGAGAGCTGGCCAAAAGACCGGTCGAGAAAGCGAATAGTCACATGTCATGGACAGGCGGCCCCGAATATGCGCAAAGGATTGCGACCCGCGTGTTCAAAGGCACACCTCCGGACGCGCAGACGATCAAGGGAACACTCGGGAAGATGGTTAAGATTTTGGGAGGGACGTCTCTTCGGTTCAATGGAGCCACCTGTGCAGATCCGCTTTGTGAAGCGCCGAAACAACACGCGGCGGCGTATGAGTCGGGACCGACTGAACCGGTCACCCTGTGTCCCAGGTCATTCCTGCCAAACTATCTACCGAAGTTGCCTCGCACGATCATTCACGAAGCAGTGCATCTGTCTGGCATAGATATCGACCCTGATGTCGAAGAGCTTTATTGTGACGGAAAAGGCTGTGATGAACCGTGCCAGGACGCGACGAGCGCGGACGCTTGGGCGCTGTTCATCGATTGCATAGGCGGGCCTTTGATTAAGCCCAAAACGCCATAGCCCGCGCTAATTGTTGAACGAAATGTAGGGCACTAACACCGAGGCAACGAAGAACGAGTCATGCATACGAAGGTCGAATCGCCTCAAAAGACCTGGGAGGCTTCTATCACAGCTCGATCGGGAATTCTGCGACGCAAGTGTGCTTGCGGCGGCGGGCCCAGCCTGTCAGGTGATTGTGACGAGTGCCGGGACGAGAAATCTGTTTTGCGACGTCGCAGTCAAGACGTTGCACTGTCGGTCGTTCCGTCCATCGTGTTCCAGGTTCTCGGGTCATCCGGTCAGTCGTTGGATACATCCACGCGCACATTCATGGAATCACGCTTTGATCATGACTTCAGCAACGTGCGCGTACATGCCGATGCGCTGGCGGCCAGTAGTGCGGGTGCGGTTGGCGCCCTGGCTTATACGGTAGGGAACGACGTGGTATTCGGACCGGGGCAATACGCGCCCCAAACGGATGACGGACGCAAACTTCTGGCGCATGAGCTGGCGCACGTGGTGCAACAGCAGCAGTCTCCGCTGGCCGCCGCACCTCAGTTTGATCTGGAAATTGGTCCGGCCGGCGATCATTTTGAACAGGAAGCTGATCGCCTCGCGGAACAGGTCATGCGGGTGCCGCTGTCCACAACGGACACACCGCACGAACCGGTCTCGGCGAAGAATACCGGCCGGCCAAACGATATAGAGTCGGGGTTCCGTCATGATTTCAGCCGTGTGCGTGTCCAGGTGGGAGCGAAGTCAGGCCAGACCGCGTTGCACAGGTTTGCGCACGCACCGATTCTGCAGCGCAAGTTAATTATCGAGGAGGATGCGCGAGCTACTGGACCAACGCTCGAATCGACGTTGACGCGTTTGGTGGGTCGTCCACTGGTGAAGTCGGACCAGGGCGTGACCTTGTCACCGGCGAAGCCGTCGGGTGGCTCTCGAGTAATCGAGAGCTACATTGAGCGCGCCATTAAGTCTAACCAGACGTACCGCCTGCGTTGGAGAACGAGCGCCGCGGGAGCAGGCCAAAAACCAGCACAACCCGCAGCGCCGGCGCCCGCACAACCGGCTCAGCCAGCACCCCAGGCGACACCAGTGCAACCGGGAACGGTCGAACAGATCAACGGAGAAATTGTCGTCACTATCGATGGTTCAATGCTCCGTGAACGACTATTTACCGCCGACGAAATTCTGGCCGAGCAAATCGTAGCCGCTGTCGTTAAGTTTGATCCCTCGACGAAGATCGCGCCCAAGCCGGCCCGGACTCAGCCGCACGACGTGCCATTCCCCGATGTAGCGGAAGACGTTTTGCTCACCACCCCAACTGAGCCTCGAGAACTTCATGAGAGGCTTTCCCGTCTCGAAGGTTTTGCTAAAGAGCGGCTCAAGCACCTCACTCCGGTGCAACTGGCGCTGCTTTTGTGGGCCGGCCAGATGGCCAGAGTGGTACCGCTGACTGAGGTCATTCGGGGCGTCGAAACCAATACGCCGTTTCGCGTCAATCAGGAGTTTGCCGGCGAACGCATAACCGTCACCTACGTTGATCCACGTCTCCTGCCACGAGACGCTGACCCGCAGACATTGAGCGGGCAGTTCCAAAACTTGACGCGCATTGTGACGTTCATCCCGGGAGCAGGCGATGCTACGGCTCCTCCTGTTGACCTTCCGCAGATGAACTCAGCGTGCTCAGCGACACAACAACGTGACGGAAATAACAGTTGCTGCACAGCGGAGATGCTGTCCGAATTTGGCGGTCATTTGGCCACCGCACGCACCGCTATCCTCGCCACGATTCAGCGTTTGAAAGGTAAGGAACGTATTAACTGTAATGTGGAAAAACATTTCGGCGATCTTGACACTGCTGGAATCGATCATGTTGTCAGCATGCTGGAAGAAGCGGAGAGCGAACTCTACCTGTCGCGACATGGCTGGCAGTGTCGTCCGCGCGGCTCGGGTTTACTGTTCTGCGACAAGGACGAATGGTCTCCGCAAGATCAAGTAGGCGGCGCAGTCGTGCGAATGACCAGGAACATCGTCATCTGTACATCCAGGAGTGCGCCTTTCACGAAGTGGACGTCGGTCCTTCATGAAGTCATGCATCGCGTCGGGATACACGGCGAGGAAGTTTACCGACATCAGGCTGGTTACCCGAGCAAGAATCCGTTGCGTAACGCCGATTCCTATGCGGGTCTCGTTGACGACCTGGGCGACTCAGACTGGTCGCCCTGTCGGCCGACAGTATTTGCCGCGAAAGGATTTGGTGGACTTGGTGGAACCTCTGGAGAGTCACGTCTGGTAATGGGGGTGCGTCTCGAATTCATGCCGACTGGTCCAGCGCTGCATGTTGTCGATTTGGTATTAGGCGCCAACTTCCTTTGGTCTCCAAAGTGGGGCGTCCTGGGAGGAGAAGACAAGCAGAAGGAAGTTAAGTCGCAAGGCTATGCGGGCGGTGAGTTGGGGGCACGGTTAACCCTGCCGAACAAATTCGGCTCTCTTATGTTCGACGCCACGGCCGGTCTCGGGTTGCGTGGAAACTTTGACGACGTCGCGCCTGCGGCTTCGGCTCGCGTGGGCGCGCACTGGCGTTTCGGAAAAGGTCCATCTGGTTTTGAGTTAGGAACCGATGCAATGCGACTCTGGAACTTGTCCGGCGAGAAGCAAGGAGAATGGGTCCTGGGTATCTCGGTGGGGTATCGCGGCGGTCGCGCCGGAGCCCGAAAGTCGGAAGGCTGGCAGAAGTGATGAACTTCGACCGGGCACGACGTCGGGAACTAGCCGAGGGTCAACCGGACTCATCGAGTCACGCGTTCGTGGAGAACGAAGCTCGCCAGTTGTGACGGAACGACCAAACTCGAGCGTATGAAGGAACGCGCACAAATGCAGACACAGGAACCGACGCCGGTAGGCGCGGCGGTCGCGCCGTCTCTGGTGGGCGAAATCTTGCGCGCGCCTGGACGCCCGCTCGACGCTGCCACGCGCCTCGGTATGGAGTCTCGCTTCGGACACCAGTTCGGCCACGTAAGTCCGCGGCGACCCGGAGGTGAAGCCCTGCTGCATGGTGGGCTGCGCATCGGACGACCTGGCGACTCCTTCGAGCGTGAAGCCGACAGCTTCGCGGAGCGTAACGGGCAATCTCCGCCGTCGCGCAACGATGCCGTTGGAGTAGAACGCAGCGACCTGAAGGCGATGGGCCACGGCGTCGATTTCAGTCGAATTCGCATCCACGCCGACGGGCGCGCCGCCGCTGCGGCACAGTCGTTGGGCGCGGCGGCTTTCACCGCGGGGCGCGACATCGTCTTCGGCGGCGGTCGCTACGCGCCCGAAACGCCCGAAGGCCGGCGGCTGCTCGCTCATGAGCTGATGCACTCAGTACAACAGGATACTGTCGGGGTCGCAACACCCGCGCTCCAGCGTCAGGCTATTTCCTACGACCCGACGGCGATCACTATCCCGCCGCTGCCTGTTGGCTTCACACTCGTAGCCGCGCAGAACCTCGTAGATAAGGCCAAGAAGGAAAAGCCGCCGAAACTGACGAGCGCGAGCGTCAAGGGCGTAACGGCGGCGAGCAACGAGGAAATTTACCTCAACTACATCATTGCGCAGGTGGCGACGGCGGATAACTGGGGCACTGAGCACGACCTGATCGCACCCATAGGCTGGCCCGCAAAGGCCGGCGGCGCGGCACCGGTCGGCAAAGTCACCGTTACCATCACCAGCGCCGGGGCGGCTACGGCAGAACTGCTTTCGGCTGGTGCCGTGCCGACCCCAACGACATACAAGGACGCGGCCTCCGCCATCGCCGCGCTCAAGACGACCTACGGCATCAGTAAGGTCGCTACCGCCAACTGGAAGCCCGGCGACTTGAACAAGGTGGTCGCGGCCTTTGCGTTCGTGCCGGCGGGAGACCGCGCGGCGCTCAAAGGACTCGAGCTGATACGCGTTGATTCGCTCGGCGGGGACACGGCCGGGGAGTTCGACTATAAGCAATCAGTGAAGGACACCACCGTCATCAACACTGCAACGCTGACACTCGCAGAAAAAGCGTTTGAAGGCGACCCCGTCAGCTTCGTCGGAGACGCGAGCAAGGCCTCGCCGGCCAGCTATGAGACCATCATCCACGAAGTCGCGCACGCCGTCGAAAAGAAGGCGATGCTGGACGCCACCCACGCGCAACATCAGGCCATGGCCAAGAGTAACGAGGCGAGCAACCAGGTGACGGCAGCCTTTGGCGTACTCGACCCGTTGCAAAAGGAGAGGGTCAAGATAGCAAATGAGTTCAACGCCGCCCCGACGGCAGCCGCGCAAGCCAAAATCAAGCCGAGACTCGACGCCGCCAAGCAGAAAGAGGCACCCGCGCTGAAGAAGTTCGAGGCCGCCGAGGCGGCGAAGGCGACGGCCAGGCAGGAGGCCGACGACAAGAAAAAGCTCGCCGAAGCGACCCTCCTCTCCGCCGCGTCGACGGCCGCGCTGCAGACCGACTCGCAAGCGAAGAAGACGAACTTCGATACGGCCCTCGCCACCGCGCAGACGGCGGCCGGCAAGTTCGTCGCCGCCGACTCCACCGCCGCCGCGAGCTTCATCCAGGCGATCAGCGACGCGACCAAAGCCATCAGCGCCTACGTGACGGCCGCCGCTGTCGACGGCGCGGACGTAGACGCCGAGGACGAGAAGGTGCTGAAGGCTTTCGAGAAGCGCGACGCCGAGAGCACCGCCCTATTGAAGGCCGCGCCGAAGAACCCGGCGCCCGGCGCCTTCGGTGCGGCTGTGATTGCACAGGACGCCTGGTTCACCGCCGAGCGCACGCAGGCCCACGCTAACAGGAGAACGGCGCGGCTGCAAAAGTTCGTTGACTTCGTGACGGCGAACAACATCAGCCCGTTCACCCCATACGCAAAGAAAAACTGGCCGTTCAAGCCAGCGGAGTTTTACGCCGAAGCCTACTCGCTCTGGCGCACAGACCCCCTCTACCTGAGGACAAACGCTAAAGTCCTGTTCGACTGGTTCGAGAAGGGTAGCTACCTGTAGCAGATCACTGACCCGGTCGCATATTGCGCGGGAGTCAATGAAGAGTTGACCTGATGGACAAAAGATTACGCACTCAACTGGGAGCAGCACCGCGGTCGGCCGTAAAGCCGATGCAAAACTGTGCGCAGCGCACCAACGCCGTGAGCGCGGCGCCGTTAACTGCCCATGTGGGGAATGTTGAGAAGCGCGTCACTGCAACGTGCGGGGGCAGCCACGACTTCAGCAAGGTGCGCGTGCTCTCCGGCCATTCCAACGACTTTCCGAGCGTCAATGATCAGACTCAATCCGGTGGTCTCGATCCAAAGCCCGCTGCGGCCGGCGGCAACGGGCAGCCAGCGCCCGCCAAAGCAGCAAAGGACGATACTCTGTCGCCGACTTCGAAGCCGCCAGTCGTAGACGACGTCCAGCTGATCACTTCGGCGGCCGGCGCGACCGGAGGTTTCGCGGCGATCGAATGCGACGCCAGCTTGAATAACCCCGGGCCCTGGAACGACACCTGGGCCAAGCTCTCAGTAGCGAACGTCCACCAGGTTTATTTCCACGTCTCCCAAGGCAACCCGCAGGACCTGCGAGCTACACGCATGGTGGATCGAAAGGCGGTGGGCCACGGGCAAAATTCTGCAAAGTCAGATTACGACGGCCCGCCCGACCACGAGTATCGGTATACGAAAGACGCGATGGTGATCGCTGACGCGCCGGGCTGGTGCAAGACTCTCCATGAGGATGATTTTCCTATCAGTTACACAGCCGACTTCTCGACGTATGCGTGGGATGCACCAACGAAATCAATCCTCGCAAGCATTTCCTATCACGTGGAGATTTTGAAGCAGCACTACAGTCAGATCGACCCGGTGAATACCGTCAGCGTTACCGCCAAGAAAATCGGCGGCGCAGTCGCGTCACCCGTGAAACCAAAGAAATAGGATTGGTGATTCAAGCGCGTTCGCGACCGTTAGTTACGAAAATGAGCGAGCACACACAAACTTCAGCGAAAACTCCGGCGCCCATCACGGCGACGTCTGCACCGGCCATGTCCTTGCAGCGAAAGTGCGCTTGCGGTGGGTCGGCGGGGCTTTCCGGCGCCTGCGGAGAATGTGATCACAAGAAACTCCTGCAGCGCCACAGCGCGGGGCAGGCTCCAGCGTCCGTGCCGCCGCTGGTCCACGAAGTTCTCGATTCGCCGGGTCAACCATTGGACGCGTCTACGCGCGCTTTTATGGAATCACGCTTTGGCCATGACTTCGCGCGGGTGCGGATCCATTCGGATGCGCGCGCGGCCGAGAGCGCAGTTGCTGTTAGTGCGCTGGCCTACACGGTGGGCAATGACGTGGTCTTCGGCGCCGGGCGATACGCGCCAAGTTCAGCCGCCGGCAGAAGGCTGCTGGCGCACGAACTTGCCCACACCATTCAGCAAAGCCAGTCAGCGGGTGTCTTCATGGGCAGTCTCGCAATCGGACCGGCTGAGGATGCTTTCGAGCGCGCGGCAGACGCTACCGCCGATTGGGTCATGTCCTCCGGCGATCGTGCAGTCGCACCACCACCTGCGCTGCCGCGCGCCACGCCGGCGTTGTTGCGCCGGCAGCCGGACAAAGACCCGAAGCCAGTTATTCCTACTGTCCCCAAGTTGAGTATCGAGATAGCAGGCGCAAACAGAGTCAAATGGAGAGCTAGCTTCGCCAAGAGTGCTGAAGCCGAAACGGTCAGAAAGCACGTTACTAACCTGGGGGTCAAGGCCGACCCGGTAGAGCCGGACGGAAAGCAATGGACGTTTTACTACTATCCGCTCACGGAGGATGAGGCGAAGGCTGAAGCGAAGGCCAGGTCGGCGGTTGAGAAGAAATACGCCTTCACGGTCGAGCACGACAAAATCGCGCGGACGTTTTACCTCCAGGTCACTCCCAAATGCCCGGAGGCGATACCACCGAAATCGGGTTACACAGTCTGGCTTGAGTGCTTTGATAAGAAAGGCGCGCAAAAGCAGGTGGGAAAATTCAAGGAGGCGAAGATCGACGCCGAAGTGATTCAGGTAACCGACAAGCAGTACGGGGTCTACTACAAACCGATGACCGAAGCGGAGGCGAAAACTGCTGGGGAGGCCGCCGCCAAAAGAGACATTGACCCCAAATTCAAGTCTAAGGTGACGACCTCGGAGCGCAAAGAGTTGAAATCCTTTACCTACACGACCACGCCCGTGTGTCCTGACGGGTTTACGGAGCTCGGCGACTTCGACATCACGTCCTACGTTCTGGCTAAAGAGGAGGAGTTCCCCGAAGAGCCGAAGGTCAAAGATCCGTGCGGTCTGACGGGAACTTTTCGCAAGGCCTTTCTCTTTCAAACTGACAAGTTTCCGCGCGGCGTGAAGATGGAAGGGAGTGGTAAGTCAATCGGAGGCAAATACATCCACTTTGAGAGGAAGGATGGAGAAGACTGCTTCAAGGTCGTGAACTGCGCTCTGACGGCAACCAGCGGAGTGTGTGCGACAAAGGACCATACAGCGGCGGTGGATTTCAGCGTCATCAAAAAGGGCTCGAACATTCTGATCGAAGGTATCGGCGAGCGTGTAGCAGAGGACACTGGCGGAAAATTTAAGGGAGGCGTCAAGAAGATAGACATATTTCAGGGCGAGGATATGAGCCTGGCAGAGGCCAACAAGCGGTCTTACGGCAGCAGAAAAGTTTGTAAGAAGGATTAGATCGTGAACAGATTAACGCAAGCGAACGCGACGAAACGGCGCGCGCAAACATCGGGACAACTCTGGCGGCACTCGTCGCGACCTCTACGCCCGACAGTGATTGTGCAGCTAACTCAGTGATCACAAGAGACGACAGAAATGAGTAGTTTTCCCAATTCACCACGGCTTCTCAAAGGCGGCATCGTTCTGGTCGATCCGAATACTTCGGCCGTTTTGCGCATTATTGCTTTGCAGTACAACCCCGAGACCCTGAGCCGGACACTGCAAATCAAGGCGCTTGCCGAAGGAGGAGACCGTTCAGATGCAATGCGTCTTACTGGTCCACCGGTAGAGACGATCAAGGTCGATGTAGAGATCGACGCTACTGACCAGCTGGAGTTTCCGGATCAGAACCCCACCTTTGCGGAGCTTGGCATCTATCCACAACTTGCCGCACTCGAAACGATTCTTTATCCGACCAACAGCCAGATACAAACCAACAACCGGCTTGCCAATTCGGGCACGCTGGAGATTGTGCCGATGGAAACACCGCTCACGCTTTTTATCTGGAGCAAGAACCGGATTTTGCCCGTGCGCTTGACTGATTTCAGTGTCACCGAAGAAGCGTTTGATTCAAAACTCAATCCGATTCGCGCCAAGGTGAGTTTGGGAATGCGCGTACTAAGCGTGAACGATCTACCGTTCGATCACAAAGGCAGCAGTCTGTTCATGTCGTATCACCAGCAGAAGGAAGGTTTGGCAGCCAAGGCCCTGGGCGGCACGCTTAACGCGCTCGGCATTACAAGAATTCCGTGAGGTAAGCAAATGTTTTCACTTACGAGCCGTTACTACGGCATTCCGACAACCACGTTGGAAACACCGGATGGACGAAAGATCGCCTATGTGCGTCGCCGCTTTGTGCCGCCGCCGGAACGTTTTGAATTGCTGTTGGAACACGTCGTAACTCAGGCGGAAAGGCTCGACAACATCACAGCGCAATACTTCGCCGATCCCGAACTCTTCTGGCGTCTCTGCGATGCAAACGGCGCTATTCGTCCCGAAGAGTTGATTGAAACCATCGGCCGCCGTTTGCGAATCACTTTGCCTGAAGGTATTCCGGGAACCCCAAATGCTTAAAGGGATCTATCTCACCTTGATGATCGGACCGGTAGTTCCATTGCCGGTGCCAAAAGTGGTGCTCGATGCGCTGACCGACGTGAAGGTCACCACTGCCGCCGGAACGCCAAGCGGTTTTTCGTTGAGTTTCACCCTGAACAATCGCTCACGCCTGCACACTCTGTTCCTGGTTGCCGGCGGACAAACGCCTATGATGCGCGTCCTCATCGTGTTGACGATCAATGGAACTGCAAACGTTCTCATGGATGGCGTAATGACAAATCAGCAGGTCAGTCCGGGAAGCAAGCCGGGCGAATCGACACTCACCATCACGGGCGACGACCTGACGAAAGTGATGTCCCTGATAGATTTCAGCGGGATGCCTTTTCCGGCTATGCCTCCTGAGGCGCGGGTGGCGTTAATTATTGCCAAGTATGCGATGTTCGGAATGATCCCCTTGGTTATTCCGTCACTCTTCACCGACTTCCCGATACCCGTCGAGCGCATTCCGATTCAGCAAGGCACTGACCTCGCATATATTAAAGACCTCGCCGACGATGTTGGTTACGTCTTCTACATCGATCCTGGTCCAGCGCCGGGCGCCAACGTCGCTTATTGGGGACCGGAAATAAAGGTAGGCGTGCCGCAGCCGGCACTTAATTACGACATGGACTCGCAGACTAACGTCGAGTCGTTAAACTTCACCTTCGATGGCGCGAAGAGCGTATTGCCAATCGTTTTTATTCAGAACTCACTGACAAAGGTTCCCATTCCGATCCCAATTCCTAACCTCAATCCGCTCCAACCGCCTTTAGGAGTTATACCGGCGCCGATAACGAACATCACTATGTTGAAGGAAACCGCGAAGCTCTCTCCCATGGCCGCGATCGGAATCGGCCTTGCGGTAGCGTCTCGCTCCGCCGATGCCGTAACGGGTCATGGCTCGCTCGATGTAGTGCGGTACGGACGTCTATTGAAAGCGCGTCAACTGGTGGGAGTGCGAGGTGTAGGGACCGCGTTTGATGGACTGTATTACGTGAAAAGTGTAACTACCACGCTAAAGCAAGGCGAACTCAAACAAAGTTTTGATCTAACCAGGAATGGACTCGTTTCAATTACGCCGAAGGTTCCAGTATGAGTAATGGACAGAAATTTTACGGGAAATATCGCGGCATGGTGCTGAACAATGTCGATCCGCTACAGATCGGCAGACTGCAAGTGCAGGTGCCGGATGTTGGCGGCCTAATCCCCTCGAGTTGGGCCATGCCGTGCTTTCCCTTCACCGGCAAACAAATGGGCGCCTACATGATTCCTCAGATTGGCACCGGCATCTGGGTCGAGTTTGAGCAAGGCAATTCTGATTATCCGATCTGGAGCGGTTGTTGGTATGGCCTGGCAGCGGAGGTCCCGGCTTTGGCTCTTGCCGGAAATCCGGCCAGTCCAAATGTCGTCATGCAAACAGGCTTGCAAAACACTCTGGTGATCAGCGACCTGCCAGGCCCAACGGGCGGAATCATGCTCAAAAGTACTACTGGAGCAACGCTCATCGTCAACGACACAGGCATTTACATTCAAAACGGAAAAGGGGCTTCAATCGTCATGGTTGGCCCGTCCGTCGTCATAAACAACGGTGCATTCACGGTCATTTAACCGGTCGCTAGAGGAGAAAAAACAATGCCAGGCTTTTTGCTTCATCTTGGGGCCACCGTCTTATGTTCGCACGCTGGGCAAGCCCAACCGACAGTCGTTAATCCGCGCGTTTTGGTTAGCGGTCAACCGACCGTCACGCTTGCCGCTCCCTACGTGGTTGCCGGTTGTGCGATGCCGCCGCCGCCCAGCGGAAACGGACCGTGCGTCACGGCGCAATTTGTCAGTTCGGCCACGCGGCTGACTTCAAATGGGCAGCCTCTATTGTTACTGGACAGCCAGGCTATCTGTGTCCCGACCGGTACGCCACTCGTGATCATTGCCACTCAAACTCGAGTAACAGGAATGTAGTAAGTGATGAATCTCGATTTTCCCTTCAGCTTTGGCAGTAGCGGCAGAACGGCCGACACAGCAGCCGATGCGCATATTCGCGATCTGATCGAGCAAGTACTGTTCACGGCGCCCGGCGAACGCGTGAACCGGCCAGACTTCGGTAGCGGCCTGCTCCGGCTGGTGTTTGCGCCAAACAGCGACGAGCTTGCGGCGGCGACTCAGTTTCTCGTGCAAGGGTCGCTCCAGCAGTGGCTGGGAGATCTGATCGAGGTGAACGACGTGCAGGTGGACAGCCTGGATTCAAGTTTGCTGATCGAAGTTCGGTACACAGTTCGCCGCACGCAGCAGCAGCAGGTTGCGCAATTCACTCGCGGAGGTACGCTGCAATGATTTACTTCTGCTGTGACGATGAGCGGCGCCGCAATGCTGTGAAAGCGCATCCCACGCTTAACGGTATCGACTTTATTGAGGTCGACGACGATCACGACGATCCGTTCGCCGAGCGGCAGAGAAAACTCTTCGTCCACTTTATCGAGAAAGAAACAGTGCCAGGGCGGCAGAGTTTGGCCAACCTGCTCGCCAACCTGCGAGTCGAGAATGTGCGCGTCGAAGGTGGAGAGCGGATCAAAGACGTTGCTGTAATTCGGATTAGTACTGCTGTTTCCGCCTCGCCACCGGCCAGCCCGCCGGTCGCAGATAATGTGCTGATCGTCGAAGCTTCAAAACCCGGCGATTTCTCAACCTACATTCTGCGTTTCATAAAAGACCTGAAAACCGGGGAGCCGCCCGCTGGTCTTGACCCGGGGCTTTCCGCTGTCGCTTTCTCTTTCAAAGTTGCTTGTGAAACTCACTTCGACTGTAAGACGCCGCGCGTTTGTTTGGCTGAACCAAAGCAACAGCCGGAGATCGACTACCTCGCAAAAGACTACTCCAGCTTTCGCCGGCTGATGCTGGATCGATTGGCGGTGCTGGCGCCACAGTGGACGGAACGCAATCCTTCCGATCTGGGAATTGCCCTGGTGGAGCTGCTCGCCTACGTCGGCGACTATCTCAGTTATCAGCAAGATGCGGTTGCTACCGAAAGCTATCTGGGTACCGCGCGCAAACGAGCGTCAGTTCGGCGTCATGCTCGCCTGGTTGACTACCCCATGCACGACGGGCGCAACGCCCGCGTTTGGGTGCAGGTCGGTGTTGCAGCAAACAACGTCATACTGCCCAAAGGAACGTCGCTTCTTACCAGAATCCCCGGACTCGGAACGCGCATCAAGCCGGCTTCCGGTTCGCCGCCGCTGCCTTCAGCCGAGCTTGAACAAGCGATGAATGCCAGGCCGATCGTTTTCGAAACGATGGCTAAGACCACGCTTCATCAAGCCAACAACGAAATTCACTTCTATACCTGGGGCAACGACCGCTGTTGTCTGCCCAAAGGCGCAACGCGCGCGACGCTGAAGCAGAGCAACGAGCTTGGACTCGTCACCCTTAAGCCCGGCGACGTCCTGATCTTCATCGAGAAGCGGAATCCCGATAACGGCCTTGAAGAAGAGGCGAATCCGGCAAACCGCCACGCCGTTCGACTCACCGAGGTCAAGACGGGGACAGATCCGTTATTCAAGGAACCTGCCAGCAGCCAGGACATGCGGGTTGTTGATATCGAATGGGCTGCCGCCGATGCGTTGCCGTTTGCACTTTGTCTCTGGGACGTGAGCATTGCCGGCAACGCTCTGCAACGAGAGCCCGTAAGCATTGCGTTGGGAAATATTGTGCTGGCGGACCACGGCCAGACGATCAAGGATGAGCAGTTACCTCCCGTTCCCGAGTCGATTCCCGCGCTCGGGAAAGTTCAGCCTCCGAGTGCAAACGCGTGTCAAGAGCAGATGATTGTCCCAACGGCGCCCCGCTACCGGCCCCAACTGAAGGAGACGCCGATCACTCAGCGCGCGCCGTACGATCCCGAAAAATTGCCGGCATCGGCGACGGCGACAACCGATTTGCCAATCAGCGATCCACTTCGCCTTCCTTTACCGGCGATAACGCTGCGCGAACCGGGTGAAGAAGGACACTGGGAAGCCCGGCGCGATCTGCTTGGCAGCGGCCCGGGAGATAAGGCATTCGTTGTCGAGACTGAAACCGACAGCACCGCCTACCTTCGCTTCGGCGATGGGCAACTCGGCTTGCGTCCGGCCTCCCGCGTAACTCTCTTGAGTACCTACCGAGTCGGTAACGGCGCCGCTGGCAATATCGGCGCGAATGCTCTCGCTCATATCGTTACTGTGGAGGCAATCAAAGAAGGCGGCGTCACAAACTTTCTGCCTGCGGTCGGCGGAATCAATCCCGAAACGATCGAAGAAGTGCGGCAACGCGCGCCGAGTGCTTTCCGCAAACAAGAGCGCGCGGTCACGGCAGCCGACTACCAGGAAATAGCAACTCGAAAGGAAGTTGCCCAAAGTTGTGGCCTCGATGTCCAACGAGCGGCGGCCACACAGCGCTGGACGGGCAGTTGGTACACCACCTTCCTGACCATCGATCGCTTGAAAGGCAAAGACGTTGACGCGGCCTTTGAGTTCCGGCTCCGCAACTGTATGGAGCGATTTCGTATGGCCGGTCAGGATCTGGAAGTCGATGGGCCTCACCAAGTGGCCCTGGAGATCGTGCTCGGTATTTGTGTTAAGCCCGGTTACTTCTTCAGTGACGTTGAGCGGGCGCTGCTCGAAATATTCAGCAATCGTGTGCTGCCGGATGGCCGGCTCGGCGTTTTCCACCCGGACAATTTCAGCTTTGGGCAAGCGGTCTACGTCAGCCCGCTCGTAGCTACCGCGCAGTCGGTTACCGGCGTCGAGTCTGTCAACGTCAAGAAATTTCAACGACAGGGAGTTGATAGTGACGAAGCGTTGGTGGGAGACAAGTTAACGCTGGGCCGGTTGGAGATCGCCCAACTCGAGAATGATCGAAACTTCCCCGAGCGAGGAGTATTTACTATCGAACGAGGCTGACATGATTTCAGCGGTTGATGCAATTACAAATTTAAATGACTGCGGTTGCTGTGAAGGTATCTCAACCGAAAGCCCGCTCACGGTCTTCAATCGGCCGGGCTTATCCGCGATCGCCTACCGGGTGGGCACTCACGGGGAGTTCAAAGAAACCCTCATTGCGCGTCTCTCGGGCCTAAACGAACCGGCGCTGCGTAGTCTAACCACGCGTGATGATGACGACTTCACCATTGCGCTGATCGATGCGTGGGCGACCGTCGGCGATGTATTGACGTTTTATCAGGAGCGGATCGCGAACGAGTCTTATCTGCGCACGGCAACCGAGCGATTGTCGGTACTCGAACTGGCGCGCCTGATCAATTATCAATTGCGGCCGGGCGTTGCTGCCAGTACCTATCTTGCCTTCACGCTCGAAGATGCTCCAGGGGCATTGGGTCAGACGCTTGCCGTTGGCACGACCGCACAACTCGCACCCGAAAAATTGCCGCCGATCACCATCGCCCCCGGCACTAAAGTTCAAAGCATCCCCGGTCCCGGAGAGGAAGCGCAGACCTTTGAAACCGTGGAGGAGATTCAAGCCCAGGTTTCATGGAATGCTATCAAGCCTCGTTTGACGCAACCCCAAAAGATTTCCACTGACATGCAAACGGTCTTCTTCGTAGGAACCACTACCAACTTGAAGCAAGGCGATCGGCTTTTGATTGTTGACGAAGCAAGTCAGTTTGAAGTCAAGACCATCCTAAAGATCAAGGCCGATGATGAAGCCAACACGACGCGCGTAGACTTTGCTACCAAGCCTCCGCCGCTGCCCGAATATCAGCGACCACACCTGTCGGTAGGCAACGTCAACGCCTTCGCGGCAACGTCTGTACTGTCCAACTCCAACTCGCTTCAGATCATTTCCCAGAGCTGGAGCGCTCAGGATCTTTTCGCCGTCACTCAGATCCAGGGGTGGAACCTCAACGCTCTCGTGGCAAACATTACGCAGCAGCACACGTCTGTGCCGTCGCTTCTGACCAACGAAGGCGTGTTTGCGTTTCGCCAGCAACTCGGAATCTTTGGTCACAACGCGCCGCACTACACCAGCCTGCTGAAACCAGGTGGAGGGTTCCTCTACCCTGTTCCCTGGGATCCGAATGGGTTTGAGATCTGGAAAGACTCCATGAGTCCGTCTGTTTTTCAAAATCCCCCTGCCGCTCCCACTTACTATGCTGACGCCGATATTTTTCTGGAACGCAACCTCGCCAGCGTCACCAAGGACAGCTGGGTGGTGTTGGAACAATCGAAACCGTCAAACGTCAAACCGACGCTCTTCATGATTACTGATGTCAAAGACGCTTCGCTATCTGGCTTCGGCATGAGTGGAAAATCTACCGGGCTGAAATTGGCGAAACCGGACGGCACTCAACTGCAGGACAACGGGACCGACAAGCCCGCGGAATTCCTGGTGCGGAAAACCAACGTACTGGTGCAAAGCGAGAAGGTCACGCTGGCCGAGTTGCCGATCCCTGGTTCCCTTGATCCAGTATCAGTTGTGGCCCAGGGGATTACTTTGGACGGTCCCTACATCGATCTAAAGCCGGGCCAGCGAATAATCATCTCCGGCGAACAGAGTGATCTAAAAGGAGTTTTTGTCAGCGAATCTTTGGTTCTCAAAGATGTAGTGCTGGAGGCAGGCTTTACAGTAATCACTTTCACGCAGCCGCTGATCTACAGCTATGTGCGCAACACCGTCATCATCAATGCCAACATTGCGCTGGCAACTCACGGCGAAACTACTACTGAGACCCTGGGTGGCGGAGACGCCAGCCAGTCTTTCCAACGCTTCCTACTGCGTCAGCCGCCAGTCACTTACGTGACAGCCTCGACTGCAAGCGGCGCCTCGTCAACGCTGGAAATACGCGTGAACGACATCCTCTGGCACGAAGTGCCAGACTTCTTCGATCATGGTCCAAACGAACGCATTTACATCACCAGGCTGGACGATGACGGCAAAACAACTGTGATCTTTGGTAATGGCGAGAGCGGAACGCGCTTACCGACGGGCCAGGAGAATATCAAAGCCACTTACCGCAAGGGAATTGGCGAGGTCGGTCTCGTCAAAGCTCACCAACTGACGCAGCTCATGACTCGTCCACTGGGAGTTAAGGGCGTCACCAATCCCAACGCTCCTAATGGCGCCGCCGACCCGGAGAAACTGGTTGATGCGCGACGCAACGCGCCGCTTACAATCCTGACGCTCGGCCGCATTGTTTCACTGCAAGACTATCAGGACTTTGCTCGCGCCTTCAGTGGCGTTGATAAAGCTCTGGCAACTCCAGTCCAGGTCGGTGAAAAGAACGGCGTCTTTGTGACGATTGCCGGCGCCAAGGGTGCGGCAGTCCTCAGCGACAGCCAGCTATTCTCCAGTCTGCTCACGGCAATTGAGGACGCCGGTGATCCAACGGTGCCGTTACTGCTCAAGTCGTACCAGCCGCGATTTTTCAGATTAGCAACGCAGGTAAAGATCGATCCTGATTTCTTGTCTGACGAGGTGTTGGCGCAGATTGAACAAAAGCTACGCGACAGTTTTTCGTTTCGGGCTCGCGATTTTGGCCAGGCCGTTCACCGCAGTGAAGTAGTCGCGTTGATGCAGAGTGTGAAGGGTGTTGTGTCAGTCAACAT
>Ga0207684_10001537_pt1 | contig 24712 bp, 24 predicted proteins | sample KBSK5501metaG_FD_184342 | JGI IMG/M metagenome (GOLD analysis project Ga0207684, IMG submission 184342) | Corn, switchgrass and miscanthus rhizosphere microbial communities from Kellogg Biological Station, Michigan, USA - KBS K5-50-1 metaG... | ecosystem: Host-associated > Plants > Roots >...
AGACTCGATCCCGCCCATCATCGTCACGTAGAACGGGTTGCCGATGTCAGCCACGGCAAAGGCCAGCTGGCGGGTGCGCCGCTCTCGCAGTGACCGGGCCGCGGCGTCGGGCATGTAGCCCAGCTGCTCGGCCGCCGCCAGGACCCTCCGCCGCACGTCCGGGGTGACAGCGTGGCCATTCAGCGCCCGTGACGCAGACGCTACGGAAACGCCCGCGACCCTGGCGACAGTCACGAGCGTGGGCCGGGTGGCTGAGGTCATGCGTCCCCTCGATGCGGTACCGCGGCCGTGCGCCATGTTGGGCAACGCCGCTCTGAATACGTTATCACCAAGCGTTCCCAACGAAGTTAGCGTACTGCACTTGACAAGGCAATATCTTCTGTTGGAAGCTCTTCTGGAAACGTTTACAGACGGCCCGCTCATGGAAGGGAGAGCAGGCGATGTACGACGCGCTCGAGCTGAGGGAGCTACTCGGCGACGAGGTCATCCAGCGGCGGGAGAGCGGCTACGAGCTCGACGGCGCGCTTTCCCGCGTGCAGGAGGCGCTGGCCGCCGGCAGCAGCGGGTGGCTGCCGGAGCTCGAGCGCGCCTACGACGTGCTGGAGGAAACGCGGATCCGGCCAGGCTGGCCGTACGCCGAACCCTCCGATCTTGAGGAGATCCTCGCCGTGCTCGGCGATGACGTAGCCCTCCAACGGCCGGGCGATGAGGTTCTGGCGGACCGCGTGCATGCCGCCTGGCTGGGCCGCTGCGCCGGCTGCAACCTCGGCAAGCCGGTCGAAGGCAACGGATGGGACCGGGAGAAGCTCCGCCGCTACCTGGAGCAGGCCGGCTCCTACCCGATCACCGACTACCTCCCGGTGCTGGACCCGATGCCGGAGGGGATGGTGCTCGACGGCAGCTGGCGGGTCGCCACCCGTGGGCGGGTCGACGGGATGGCGCGCGACGACGACACCGATTACACCATGCTCGGGCTGCACGTGCTGGAGGAGCACGGCTTCGGGTTCACCAGCGCGCAGGTGGGCGCGGAGTGGCTCCGGCATCTCCCGTTCGAGCAGACCTACACAGCCGAGCGGGTCGCCTACCGCAACCTGATCCGCGGGATCGCGCCGCCGCGCACTGCGACCTACCGCAACCCTTATCGCGAGTGGATCGGCGCGCTGATCAGGGCGGACGCATTCGGCTATGCCTGCCCGGGACAGCCGCGCCGCGCGGCGATGCTGGCCTACCGGGACGCCGCGCTGTCGCACACGGCCAACGGTATCTACGGCGAGATGTGGGCCGCAGCGCTGATAGCGGCGAGCTTCGCCGTGTCGACGGCGCGTGAGGCACTCGATATCGCGATGACTGCCGTGCCCGCCGCCTCACGGCTCGCTGAGGCGCTGCGCGCGGTCCGCGCCGCCTTCGACTCCGGCTACAGCTGGGATGAGGCGATCGGCCAGGTGGAATGTGATCTCGGCGGCTACCACTGGATTCACACCATCAATAACGCTGCCGTCGTGGCTGCGGCCCTGCTCTGGGGCGAGGGTGACTTCGGCAAGACCGTCGGGCTGGCGGTCGAGGCAGGGCTCGACACCGACTGCGACGGGGCAACCGCCGGATCCGTGTTCGGCGCACTGCACGGCACCGCGGCACTGCCGGGGCACTGGGTCGACCCGCTGCACGACACCATTCGCTCGGCGATAACTGGCTTCGACAACTCCAGCATCTCTGGTCTCGCGCGGCGAACGGTTGCTCTTGCCAGCGGCAGAGCAGAAGCTGCGAGCAGTTCTCACAGCCAGTAGCCAAGAGGCTAGGAGCAAGGGCATGGACATGAAACCAAGCCGCCGGGTCGCGCGACTAGCGTTCGGACACAACGCAGGCTACCTGGCTGCCCCCGGGGTGCTCGACCAGAAGCCCCGGCCGCGGGCGCTGTTCGTCGCCTCGGACGAACAGGCGTTCGGCGTGCTGCGAGCGGCGGCCCAGGTAGGCGCCCGTGTTCCCGACGACCTCGCGATCGTCGGATTTGACGGCCTGCAGGAGGCCGGGTTCACGGTCCCCCGGGCTGAGCACGATGCGGCAGCCCCTCGAGGAGGCAGCCGCTCTGGCCGTGAAGACGCTCCTGCACGGGACGGCGGTGGCAGCCGACCGCACGGTGCGGCTGCCGGTCGCCCTGCAGCGGCACGGCTCGCGCGGATGCGCGGACGACTTCGGAGGAGGTGATGCAGGTGACTGACCCGAAGCTCGTCATCGACGACGTGAGTTGCGAGTTCGACGGAGTCCGTGCGCTCGACGGGATCAGCCTCACCCTGGGGCGCGGCGAGTTCGTGTCGATCGTGGGTCCCTCGGGCTGCGGGAAGTCAACGTTGTTCAACGTCGTCTCGGGCCTGCTCCGGCCAACGCGGGGCCGTGTGCTGCTGGATGGCAAGGACGTGACCGGTGACACGGGGCATGTCGGCTACATGCTGCAGAAGGATCTGCTGCTGCCGTGGCGGACCGTGATCGGGAACATCGTCCTGGGAGCGTCGCTGCGGCACGGGGCTACCCGGAGGGACCGGGAGGAGGCCGCGATGCTGGCGGGACGGTACGGCCTCGGGGAGTACCTGCACCACTACCCGCACGCCCTGTCGGGCGGGATGCGGCAGCGAGTCGCGGTCATGCGGACCCTCGCGCTCAAGGCCGACGTGCTCCTGCTCGACGAGCCGTTCGGCGCGCTGGACGCCCAGACCAGGCTGGACATGCAGATGTGGCTGCTGGCGTTGTGTCGTGACCTCAACGTCACGATCCTGTTCGTCACGCACGACGTCGACGAGGCTATCTTCCTGGCGGACCGGGTCGCGGTCATGACGGGGCGGCCGGGCCGGATCACCGCGGACATCGCCATCAGCCTGCCCCGGCCGCGCGGAATCGGCACTCTGACCTCACCCGGCTTCACCGGCTTCAAGCGGCAGGCGCTGGCGCTCCTGCACGGCGGGGAGCTCACTGCCCCGAGGAGCGTGTCATGAGCGCCCGGCGACTGTCCCAGCATGCACAGCTGGTCGGCTTTACCATCGCGGCCATCGCGCTGATCTTCGGTGTCTGGGACGCGGTGATCTGGCTTTTCGGTCTCCAGCCCTATGTCCTCCCGACGCCGCAGTCGGCGATCTCGGCCGTTGTCGGGCAGTGGTCCACGCTGGCCCCGTTGACCTGGCAGACCGTCAAGGAGACGGCGGAAGGGTTCTTCATCGGCGCCGCCATCGGCTTCGTCCTCGCGGTCGTGATGTCCGCGTTCCGGCCGGTGCAGCGGCTCATCTACCCGGCGCTGATCAGCTCCCAGGCGGTCCCGATCGTGGCCATCGCCGCGCCGCTAGTGATCTTGTTCGGCTTCGGCATGCTGCCCAAGCTGATCATCGTGGCATGGATCGTCTTCTTCCCCGTCGTCGTCAACGTCCTTGACGGGCTGGCGCACATCGACCAGGACCTGGTGAACCTGTCCCGGGTCATGGGCGCGCGGCGCACCAGGGAGTTCATCCACATCCACCTGCCCGCCACGTTGAGCCCGCTGTTCTCGGGCCTCAAGATCGGTGCCACCTATGCCGTCACCGGCGCGGTGATCGGGGAGTGGACCGCCTCCTCCCAGCAAGGGCTCGGCACCTACCTGCTCAGCGCGAACTCCTCGTTCAACGTTCAGGTCGTTTTCGGCGTGACACTCCTGCTCACCGCGATCGGGATCCTCTCCTTCCTGCTCGTGATGGCGGTCGAGAGCGTGGCGACCCCCTGGCGCAGCCGCTCGACCGCGCCCCGCATATCACGCCCGCGCAGTCCGCAGCGGCTCCGCGGCCAGGCCACAGGCAGCGCCGCCGAGCCGAGCGTCCCAGCCGCACGTGGCCTGGCCTCCACCGGGCACGAGCAGTGACCCAGGAGGCTCATGACGTCATACCTCAGCAGACCGCAGGCAAGGACCTTGTTCCAGCGAACACGGAGGACCACGATCATCATGAAGAATCCAGTCCAGAGCCGGCCGGTCACCGGCCGGCGCGGTCGCGCTGCCCGGCTGGGCATGGCGTCTGCCGCCGTCATCCTGGCCGCGGCAGCCGGCTGCTCCTCATCGTCGGGCGGCGGCGGCGCCACGACCGCCTCGGGCCTGAGCACCATCCGGCTGGTCTACGACTGGCCCGGCGTCGACTTCGAGGCAGTACCCATCGCCGTCGGCCTGAAGCAAGGCCTCTACAAGAAGCACGGGCTCAACGTTGACCTCGTGCTCCCGCCGAATAACCAGACGACCGTCAAGATGCTGGCGGTGGGCAAGGGCGACATCGGCTTCGACAGCACAGTCGATGTCGTGTTCGCGCGTGCCGCTCAAATCCCGGTCGTGTCCATCGCCAACTACACCCAGGACAACAACTGGGGACTGGTTGCCAAGCCCGGCACCACCATCGACCTGTCGAGCCTGCGCGGCAAGTCCATCGGCGTCTTCACCGACTCCTGGACCAAGGCGATGATGCCATACGTTCTCAAGGCGGGAAACGTCTCGGCCAGCGACGTGAAGCAGATCATCTTCCAAAGCAACGACCTGAGCCCAATGCTCGCCGGCAAGATCAATATCGCCACCAACACTACGAACTTCGCTGTCGCGCAGGTACAGTCCGCCACTGGGAAGAAGCCGTCGATCATGCTGGCCACTCAGTTCGGTGCGCCGAACGTGCCGATCTGGGTCTACATCGCGACCGGTTCGTGGCTGTCCGCCCACGGTTCCGAGGCGCGCGCCTTCCTGGCGGCAACCAAGGAGGCTCTCGCCTGGTCCATCGCCCACCCGCAGGCCGCCGTGAACGACTTCGCCGCCGTCTACCCCAAGAACGGCTCGTCGCCGAAGTACAACCTTGACGGATGGCTCGCCACCATCCCCCACCTGAAAGGCAGCTACCCACTCCTGACCCAGCGGGCCCCGGAGTGGACCCAGGTCGTGAGCGCCCTCAGGTCGGTGAACCTGCTGTCGACGTCATTCCCGGCATCGGCCTACTACACCAACAAGTACCTCGGAGGCTGACTCTGCTGCCCGCCCTGCGCAACTCCGGCCCGTGTCCCGCCTGCGCGCCCTCGCGCACCAGCACGCGGGCCGGCCGCGCTGCGGACGCGACCCTGCCCGGGACCGCGCGGTGAGGCAGGCCAGTGCTGACCCGCTGCTCCTGGTCGTCGGCAGCGCCAATACCGACCTGGTCACCCCGGTCAGCCGGCGCTGATGCTGAAGCGGGGCTATCTCGCGCTCGGGACTGGTGATCCTGCCGCAGACGGGACATACCGCGAACCTGGAGCATTCCGACGTGTTCAACGCCGCCGTGGACCGGTTCCTGGCCGCGGTCGAGCGCGGCGCCTGGCGGCGCCGGGACCCTCGGTCCGTGGCCGCCTCAACCGCCGGGATGGGCGGGACAGGCAGGACGAGCTAGCCCGGAACTCTCGCATGGAGAGGACGGGCCAGAGCTGCCCGCCTCTTGAGTAGAGGCATCCGGGCGTAGAGCCATTCCAAGAGCCAACATGAGCCGACTCCAAGCGACGGCCACCGACACCTGGCCACTGTCTAGGCAGCTCAAGCGCCCAATGAGCCTCCCCAGACGACGTCTGGCGCTGCCCGGAAAGTGACTGGGGTCAGAGACAAGGGAATGGAGGCGGATGTTCATCCGCGCCGCGCGGTGCTGACGGGTGTGTCAGCGCCCGGCGGTAGCGGCTTCGTACTGCTCCACGATGCGGGCAGGGATCCGCCCTCGGGCACTTACCGCAAGGCCCTGCGTTTGCGCCCACGCCCGGATCGTGTCGCTGCGGTCCCGGCTTGCCCCCGTCCGCGCCGCCCGCCGCCTTGGCCCCCGCCCCGCCTTGCGGGCATGGTCCAGGAACGGGGCGAGCTGCTTGCGGAACGCCCGGGCGTTCTTCTTGCTCAGGTCGATCTCATAATCCGCGCCGCCGAACGCGAAACGCACCGTCTCGTCGGCCGGTCCTCCGTCAAGATCATCCTCTAGTGCGACGGTGACCTTGGTTGCCATCCCGACCTCCACGGGTGCTATAGCTAACTGCACTCTATCGATCAAGGCCTCACCCACGACGGCAACGGCGCCGATGGCGTCGGCGCATCGAATAGCGGCATCCACTATGCGGCATAGACAGACATTGCCGGTACCGGCAGCAACGCATATTCATGCAGGCTGACGAACCGATCGCCCGTATCGATACCAAGGCGTGCGGCATCCTTCTGGACGCGCGCGTAGCCGCCGTAGTAATAGGACGACGCGCTAGGGGCGGTTGTCCTGCGGAGATGCCGGTTATCTCCAGCCCCGGCCGGTCGGCAATTGCCATCCATGCCGCACCGATCAGGACGTTCGGCGCGGGTCCCGGGTCCTGAATGCGGCAGTCCAGCTGGCGGTGGCTGAGTGCGCTGGCGAGGGCGCGGCGGGGCTAATCACCGCCGCATTCGTGGTCATGTCCGGTGCGGGTCCGATGCGCTGGCCATGGCCTGCAGCAGAGGCTCGGAGAATCGCCGTTGGGCCTCCTCGGCCAGGGGCAGCAGTTCGCCGTTGGTCTTCTCCGCGATCGCATCCCATTCTGGCCAGCCCAGTTCGGGCGCGACCACCTGACAGAGGCCCAGGTGAAGCTTGATGCTCTGCGCGATCCAGTACGCCCGCTGGTAGTGCATGCCCTTGAAGTCGTAATCAACGATGCCGGTCCCCGGTCGGCCGTAGAACAGGTAACCGCGGGCGGCGCCGGGATGAACGCCGGCGCTGAAGAGCAGAGCGTACGCCATGCTGCCTAGCTCGGGGACGTATTGCCCGACGAGCCTGGACAGCTTGGCTGGCCTGGCCTCGGGGGTGATGCCGTCCTGTTCCGCCAGCCGGGTGAGGTTGTGCCTCATCTGCTTCTCGGCGGCGGCTAGCCGCGGCGCTAGCTGGCGCGTCTCGGGGGATCGCTCCAGCATCCGCACCACCTTGCGGTACTGGTCGACAGCGTCGAGTGTGAGGCCATAGGCGCGGGCGCGCCGGACGTCGTCGTCGGAGCTTTCGAGCAGCCACCTGGCCAGCGCCAATGTCTCGGCAATGTTGCGTATCGGCCCGAGTGCGGCCGCGGTGGCGTGCTTCCCGAGCCCGCTGACCGACAGCCCGAACGCGTCGTGGGCCTGGGCAACCAGCATCAGTGTGTGCGCTCGGACGCTGGTCGGCATGCCGTGCGGGAACCGCGGGTCACCATGGGCGGCATCGCCGGCGAAGCTGCGGTGAAGCACCGGGGCCAGGCTATTCAGCAGCTCTGCGCCGACGTCGTGGATGGCGTGGAGCAGCTGCTCATCGGTCATCTCGGTGGGTGCCGGGGCCGCAGGAGCAGGGCGCGGCAGGACCTGGCCGATCTGCTTGCCCAGCCAATCGAAGACCTTGGTCATGGTGTCGGTGACCGGGTCACCGGTCGGAATGTTGCTGCTCATAGCAAAGATGATCGCCTTCCAGTGGTGACTTCCTTGGCGCATCGTGCCATTCGGCACTCACAGTCACCGCAGCTCTCGGCCGCCGGACTCGTGCTGCCGGAGACCTGCGGCGGCCCGGTCTCGGCCGTCAAGGAACGTGATCACTGCGTCTTCGCGCGCCGGAGCTCACACTGTCAACGTAGCCCAAACGGATGCCACTGACGGTCCTGGTAACGTCCGGTCCTGCCACAGGCCGCAAGCGGCCTCCCGGCCTGGTGACGGCGGCCGGCCTCGGCCTGCGTGGCCGTCCCAGCCCCACCGGGCCGGGCCCTGTCTCTAATCCGCGGGTTCCCGCACATGCTGGGCGTGCGGCGGCACCGCGGATGCTAGGCCGTCGGAAGCTCTGCGCAAGGCCCGCTGGTCGGCCACGAGCCCGGGTCATCTTCCGGCACGTACTCGTCAGGGCGGTGCCGCTTTCGTATCGAAGCCGCGACGAAGTGCCCGGCCGCGCTCGGGTCTTCGGCCACGTCCGATGGCCACAGGGCCACGACGTCACCGGTGTCGGGGTCGTAGCACCGCACCAGGAGCCGTTGCCCGCCAACCTGGACGAACCGGGCATCGCCCACCGTCTGGAAGGTCATGGCCGGACATGCTAGCGGGAACCAGGGCCGACGGTCTCGCGCGAAATGTGCGCGATGATCCTTCAAGCCTGCCCCGGACTCGGATGACGCTCTTAAACCCGCCGCTGGTCTGGGGACCAAAAAGGCCGTTCGCAACCATGGCGAGAACACTGGAGCCCGCGCCAGAGCACCACGACGGCGGAGCCGCAGATGAGCGGCCATATCTCGCGGGCGGCGCCGCCTCCCTAATGCGATGAGGAACGGGCCGCCGCTCCCGGCGGATGCTGGAAGTCGCGTGCATCCGTCACCACCAGGTGACCGTCAAGACGCTGCCTGGCCCTGGCCACCGGGCCTTGAGCACGCGGAGCCTGCTGCCCCAGCGCGGCGGCCTGATGTGGCGCCACGCGGCCCGGCCCATCCCCGCGGCGGGCCGCATGGGTCAGCGGCCGGCAGCCCGTGCCGTGCGGCGGCGTTGCTGCCCGGCCCGCCCGCGCGGCGCGGGGTTGTCTCACGGCTGGCTTTGGCCCGGGGACGATGAGTGCGGACCCGGAGCCGGGACTGGCGGTGCTGCCGCCGCCGTAGCGTCGAGGCGCTGGTGGCGGCGGGCGGCTATCCGCAACTGGATGATCCGCCCGGTGCCAGGGATCACCACCAGGAGCACGCCGAGGACGGCGGCGAGAAGCAGCGCGACCCCGAGCGGCAGGTGCCCGTGGGCGCCAAAGTAGCTGATGGAGACCCGCTGCCCGTTCTCCACGATGAAGATCAGCAGCAGGAGCAAGACGACCGCGGACAGGGCGGCGGCTACCCACAGGCCGCCCATGCGTGTCCGGCTGACCCGGTGGGCCGGCACGTCCACCGGGCCCCGGGGCTGTGCCTGAGGTGGCGTCGCATCCCGGCCTCTGGGCTGGGTGCCGCTCGTTGGCTCTGATGTCATGGGGCGCCCACCTCCTCGGGTTACAGCGAACCATCGGAGACTTCCCCCGCGCGCCCTGGTTACTCGGTGAGCGTCCTGGCCCGGTCCGTTTTCCTAACCAGGTGCCGCCCAGGTGGTCATGTTGGGGAGGGCATCGCGGCGAGCGCCGAACCGGCTTCCCGCCAACCGGGGCCTGCGCAGAACGCCTTCACTTTCGGCGCGCGACACGGGCCCACTAAGGTGAATGGGAATCTCGCCAGGTCCGGCAGGTCGGCCAGGTCGTGTGGATGCACACTTGCGGCGTCGAACGCCGCCTGGTAGAGCGGCGAGTGCTGGTAGGCGTGGCGCAGCGACCACTTCATCCGCTCCAGCTGCAACGCGGAGATCTCGTCGCGCGATGCGATCTCGATCGGATCAAGCACATCCCGCGGTGGAGCGGTGTGCTTCATCTTCGACTGTCCTTCCGGCCTACCGCGCTCGCAGCATCCCGGTGCGGTCATGGCAGTTGAGGTACTCAAAAAACTGCTCGTCCGCGGCGGCGACAGTCACCTCATGGTAGAGCTTGAGCTGGGCGGCCGGGCCGAGGGCTGACAGGTGTCTCATCGCGGCGGCGAAGATGGCAACGTGCGTCGGATGGGATTCGGCCCAGTTCTCGAGTGCGGTCAGGCTCTTCCACAGGCTCATGCCGAAGGTCTTGTCGGTGATCTCGCCTTCGGCGTCTGTCACTTTCATGTAGCGGTTCGCGAAGCATCCGACCGACAGGCCGTCGTCGCGCAGGAAGTCCATGCCCTTTCGCAGCACCGGTTCGACGTCCTGGAGGTACATGCGGCGCTCTTCGGTGCCGGTGTCGCTCCAGTCTTGTCCGGAGCGGATCAGGCAGAGGTTCTCGTGCGGGATGACGCGCCTGCGCGCGTCCTGCGTGACGATGCGGGGAGCACCGGCGGGCGCCATGTCGCCGGTCTGGGACCGCGAGATGCGATCTCGCGCGCCGCCCCAGTAGGCGTGCTCGAGCACCATGTCACTCATGCCCTTGGCAACAACGGCGATCCCTTCAGGGCGGTTGTTCGCGGAGAACAGCGTCTCGAAGTGCTCGACACGGGGGCGCAGGACCTCGGTGAAGTACCCGACCCCGTCGTGGGCGTGGTCGTCCCCCGTCCAGTCACCGCCCCATGTCTTGAACCACGTGTCGAAGACCTCTGCACCGTCCCAGTAGGCGATCGTGATCACGTTGGTGTAGCCGGCCTCATCGACGTAGGTGGCGCGGTCCCAGTGTCCCGGGCCGTGGTGCGTGGCGAGTGCCTCGCTCATCTGGTTGAGCGAACCGGTAGCCTCGTCCGGCGCCGCACCGCGGTGCTGCGCCCCGAAGTACGCCATCGCGACCCGTTTCACGCTGGGTGTGAAGCGGGCGACGAACGACGGGTAGGGGGGCGCGTAGTCCTGAGGCAGCCGAGATTGGCGCGTGCGCCGGGCCTGCAGGTGGAGAGGGATCGCGGACTCCATCGGGGCTCCTCAGTCGTCCTGCGGCTCAGGGGTCATTGCCGCCAGAGCGTGTTCCCGGTCGGCGAGTATCGCCGGCCCGTCGTCGTCGGCGCGCGTCACCTCCCTGGATTCCGGCTTCGTCACGATGACGCGGTCACCCGGCGTCTTGTTCAAAAGCAGCCGCGTGACATCCGGACGGGCATAGTGGCCTGATGGGTCGGCGACGGATTTCGCAAGCGAGATCATCCCGAGGTCGATATCGGCATAGACGATGCCCTCTTCGGTCTCCGGCAATGGCCGATGCATTAGCCGTCCGTCCGGAGCGAAGATGCGAGCGAATCCGCCACCTTCGAGCAGCAGCTGCTTCTTTGTCTCGTCTGTGCAGAGCAGCCTCACCATGTCCTTCGATACCGTGGCGCAGGGCGCGATGACGAAGCACTGCCCTTCAACGGCGTACATCTGGCTCGCGGCGTTGTTTACCTCGGGCCCCAGTGCATGCGCAGCGCCCCGGTAGACAGAAAAGCTCGGCCACGCGGCGATGTGCACCTGCTCGTTCTGGGCGTACATCGCGTACTTCGACAGTGGTTGCAGGTGCTCCCAGCAGCACAGAGCGCCAACGCGGCCGAGCGGTGTGTCGTACACGCCCAGGTCGCTGCCGTCACCTTCGCCGAACACCGAGCGCTCCACGTGCGTCGGCTTGAGCTTGCGGCGCTGGGCAATGGTCCCGCCGTCCGCGTCGATGATCCACTGGCCCATGTAGAGGCTGCCGTCGTGCTTCTCGCTCAGCCCCATGACCACGGTGATCTGGTGCTCTCTTGCAGCATTGGAGATCCGGCCGGCCTCGGGCGAGCCGTACACCAACGAGTTGTCGTGGTAGCGCTGGATGTACTGGATCCCCCACGCTGGCGAGTCCAACCATATGAACCACGGGTAGCCGGGCAGGAACGTCTCCGGGAAGGCGATGAGCTGGGCGCCCTCCACGGCTGCCTCGGCGATGAGCCCGATCGCCTTGTCGACGGACGCGGAGAGATCGAGAAAGACCGGCGCGGCTTGCACGGCCGCGGCTTTGAACCGGGGATGCTGGGGTGTCGCCATGACGCCTCCTTCGTCGTCGAGCTCCGGCGCAGGCGGCCCGGCCGGGCTTGCGTGCTACAGGCGTACCGCCGAGCGTGCCCCAGCGGTTGGCGGGGCTGGCCCCGGATCTTGACGCTGAGTGCACGCTGGTGCGCACGATGCCCACGGCTTGGCGCTCCTGGCACACCTGTTGACCAGGAGTGCACTTGCCCCGTCACGGCGGACGCCGGCTCACCCCAGTTTTCCGCCGCCCGCGGTAGGCTCGCCGCGAGGAGCTGTGATGCAGACCACTGTCGTGTCGACTGAGACGCTCAGCCCGTCTGACGGCGTGCAGATGTGGCGTGACGTGGTGTGCAGGAGCTTGGTGGCCCTCGACGTCACGCCGGCCGAACCTGAGCGCTTCTTCGGCCGTATCGCCACCGCGGAGCTTGGCCGACTCACGATGACGGACATCACCTCGCGTCCACAGGACGCTCACCGGACCCAACGCCTGATCTCCCACGACCAGCAGCGCTACCTGAAGATCGGCTTGCTCGCCGAAGGCCGGTGCGTGGTGACCCAGCATGGCCGTGAAGCGCAGCTGGGCTCAGGTGACCTTGTCTGCTACGAGACTGGGGCCCCGTACGCCTTCCACATGCAGACACCATTCCGGCTGGGAGTCTTCATGATCCCCGCGGCCGGTGCGGAGCATCGCATACGCCGGTTCGAGAAGGCGACCGCCATCCTAGTAGCGGGGAACACCGGGCTGGGAGGAGTGATATCAAACACCCTGCGCTCGCTCCTCGCGGGCGCGGACGCCAGCACCGACGCCACTCTCGCGGGCATGCACATCGGAGAAGCCGTCACGAACCTGGCTGCCGCCCTGGCCGCCGAACTCACAGGCCTAACGCCGGACGAGAATGCGGCGCGCACCGCCCTCACTGGTCACATTCGCGCTTTCATCGAACGTAACCTGACCGACCCCAACCTCTCGCCAGGCACAATCGCGGCGGGCGTCAACATCTCCGTGCGCTACCTGTACAAGCTCTTCGAACAGGATGGCGTGACCGTCTCAGAATGGATCCGCAACCGCCGACTGGACAACACAGTCCGAGACCTCGCGGACCCACACCTGGCTCACCGAACCATTGCGGGCATCGGAGCGCGCTGGGGCTTCCGCGACCCCACACATCTGAGCCGGGTCTTCAGAGCACGGGAAGGCATCAGTCCTCGGGAGTTCCGCGAGCAAGCGCTTGAGAACACGTAAGACCGAGCAGGGCCTTGGCCGCGGCGGCCCCTCATGGTGAGGACCCGCGCCGGGGACGCAAGACCGATTTCAGGGCTGCAGGTCCAGGGCTGCTTTGTCTGAGCCGTCCATGTAGAACGGGGTCGAGTTGTGCTCGTGGGTGATCGGGGCCCAGGCCATGGGCCGATCGGCGTTCTACCAGGAGTACTGGGTTCAGGTCTGCACGACGCTGCGCGAATACCGGTTCAGGGCGGGTGGCTACGTGCCCGGCCTGTCGCCGATGTTCGCGGCCGGGTCGATGATCCAGCGGCCTGGCGCGGTACAAGGGCCGGGAACCGCGGATTAAAAGCTTGAGTGGGGCAAGTTCACGGTGGTTCATGGGCGTTCGCGCCGCAGCTCAGACCGCACACACGTACTCGGGTGAACCGGGCTGTACGGCGGTGAACTGCAACCAAGGGGATCGGCGATCATCCCGTGATGGGCTCGACACTTGACCTTTGGCGTGGCCGCCTAACCCGCGACGCGATAGAGCCGCCAGCGATCGGGCACGCCCTTCAGCGGTACCGCCAGGTCCATGGCCTCGCCTTCGCGCCGCTTCGCGCAGCACGGTTATTACTTTCCGCAGTCGCCTCACTACTGAGTGCTTTCTAATTCTATGTGGTACGTGTCGAACGGCCTCTGGGTCAAGGACTTTAGCCCCTCGGCTTCCCTCCCAGTGCGACGCGATCTTAGACTTGTCATCAAGAAGGGCTGCTGATCTGCGGCGGTCGCCGCGCGGTTGGGGAAGGCAGCCTGGGGGGATTGTGAAATCCGCAGGGAACGGTGTTGCGCTGCCGGGGCTAGACCCCGGTGACAGCGCTTGCTCCGATGCCACGGGCACGAGTGCCTCCGGCTCAATCTTCCCGCACCTCGCTGCCGTCTCAGCCCGGATCCAATGACGCAGCGGGGCTGGGCTCAGCCCTTACACAGCGGGCGGTTCCAGGCAGACCTGGCCCACCTTTCACGCACAACCTAGTCCTGGCAGCAGGCCGGGGCGACCCGAGCGATCCACATGGGGGGATCAATGTCACGCATCATCAAAACGCTCGTCGCGGCTGGGGCAGCAGCAGGCCTCAGCGCGTTCGGGCTCATGGCAGCGGGCGCAGCGTCCGCAGGTACGATGGCGGGCGCGACCGGCCCCGGCACCTGGAGCTTTGATCCGGGGACCGGTTCCAACGCGATCACGTCCTCATCGTCAACCACGACGAGCACGTTTCCCGTCTACCAGGCCCAGGTCCAGCAGCCCATCAACCCGAACGGCACCAGCGTCTGGGCAGCGAATAAGGGCGTCATCCCGGTGCAGTTCACCTTGCAGCAGGCGACTGACACCCGGACGACCACAATCACGACCACGCATTACCCAGGCATTTTGGAGTCCGATGCAAGTGCCTATAGTCTAAATCCCAGCGGAATCCCCTACGGGAACCTGAGCTTCACACCTAGTAGTTCCACGCAGGTCAGCCAGATCACCAACCTGACCGCTTACTTCGCCTGGCTTCACGGCCAAAACGCCGGTGGCTCGCTACGGTGGCAGATCGACACGCTACAGGGCAACGCCTTCGTGTATTACGGCGACCTGTCGACGGGCGAGCAGAGCGGCACGGGCGGCTCAGGCGTCAACATGGCCGACCTTACCTCTACCGACCCACGAGTGGATAGCACGCAGCTGGGCGGCCCGTACTCTGGCACATGGAGCAACTTCGTGAACCAGTTCGGCAGCGACCAGGTGACCTCCATCGCGCTGATCGTAGACGGTGGCTGGTCTGCGTGGGGCACCCAGCAAGTCCAGCTCAGCGACGTCTTCGTGAATAGCGCCGAGTACGTGCCGGGCGATGCTGTTGGCACCCCTGTCGTGACCGATTCGATTGGCCCCTACTCAACCACCACTACGCCTCCGATGTACCTCGATCTGGTCCGGACCAGCGGCAGCACCACCGGCACGGTGGACGAGACCAACTACACCGGAGTTGGCGACACCAACGGCCAGTTCGCCGTGGTGAACGGGATGTACAAGTACAACCTCTCCGCCAGCCAACTCGGTGGCGGCAACTATGCCGTTTATATGGACCCGAGTTCTGCGCACAACAGCCCAATCACCAGCTCCCCCGGAACGTTCATCCTCAAGTAGCCCTCTGGAAGGACCACCGCGCCCCCGGCTCACCGTAGCCGGGGGCTTCCCGCTGTAACGAAGCATGAAATCGCAGCCCGTGGCGTGACCCCTTGCTTGCAAAATGCGAGCACCTTGTGGCACAGCGTGGCTGACCAGGCGTTCCCGTCTGCTTGGTGTCCGTTAGCGAGGCGGGCTGTCGGCGGCGTTTGTGGTCAGGTTCGTGGTCAGCGCTCTGGCACGCTCGCACGCAGTCGGGGCGTGGCCTTGATGGCATGGTCGGGTCGGGACGTTGGTCTCTGGCGTCGGCGCAGGCGCAGGCGCGAGGGTTGACATGGAGTAATGACCAGCTTCTGGAGGCAGTCATGAATATCGCGTATTACCACGCTTCGAAGTTCGGCAACGGCGCCACGGTCGCGGAGGAGTTCAAGAGGATCATGGCGGCCAGGGGAGTAACGGTCAGCGTCCAGCACATCCGGGGTGCCAACCCGGAAGACCTGCCCAAGGCAGACCTGTACGTCTTCAGTTCGCCCGGCCGCATCGGAAAGCCGAAGGGGAACGCCCGGAGATTCCTGCGCAAGGTCAGCCTGGAACCGGGGACCAGGTACGCCGTCCTGACTACCCAGGGTGCCCCAAAGCGCGACAAGAAGACCGGCAAGATGCCGACCCAGGAGGAGCTGGACCGGTTGGAGCGGGTCATCCCGATCATGAATGAGCTGCTGGAAGCCAAGGGACTGACGAAGGTCGCCGAAGGAGCGGTCCTGGTGACCGGCATCAAGGGGCCTCTGGAGGAGGGCTGGCAGAGCAAGGTTGCGGCTTTCGCTGACCAGATCATGTCCTCACTGCACATCGAGACCGGCTGAGCGGGAGTCTCGGCAGGCGCCCAACATCCGGTCCGAACAGAGTCGCGCTCTCGCGCTAGAACTCCGCACTGATGAGGCCCGGCGCTATAGTCGACGGTGCGCCAACAGATAAGCAGGCCAGCTCAGGCGCATCGGGGCCCCCGTGATCCCCTCGATGCGAACTATCGGCGGCGAGGTCGTTCAAGGTCGTTGGGACAGGTCGGAGGTTGTCCCGGGTTCCGTTGAACTTCAGTGACGGTCCCGGTGGCCATCAGGCCACCTTCTGATCCTTCCCGGCCCTGCCGGCGCCTGCGCAGCCACTCGCAGACCTTCGACCGCAAGGGCGATGCCGAGCGCACATCGTCGCTCATCGAAGCCCAGATCATCGCGGGTGAATGGACGGACCCGCAACGCGGCAAGGCCAGGCTCGGCGACTATGCACGCGACTGGATCACACAGCGGCCCGGCCTGCGGATACGCACTGTTGACTTCTACCGCTGGCTACTCGCCAAACACATCGAGCCGTACCTCGGCGCCGTTCCCATTGGCAGGCTGAGCACGCAAACGATCCGCGAGTGGCGCTCCCGCCTGCCGGCTGAGGGCGTCTCGACCACCATGGCAGCCAAGGCCTACCGGCTCCTGCGCGCAGTCCTCATGACCGCTGTAGAGGAAGACAAGATCTTGCCGCGCAAACCTTGCCGTATCCGCGGAGCCGGAAGCGAGCAATCACCGGAGCGCCCCGTCCTGACCGTGGCGCAAGTCTTCGAGCTGGCCGAACTGGTCGGCCGTCGTCCGATCGGCAACGTCCGCCAACTCGTGGGCGGTGGCTACCGACTTCGATTCCAGCGGCACGGCGAGATGCGCGCCGCCCCAGAGGTCTACAGGACCAGGGCCGACGCCGAGCGGGCATTGCGGGCGATGGCTCTCGACGGCCGGGCCGACTCCAACCATGACCGCCGTTACCGGGCCCTCGTGCTGCTTGCCACCTTCGCCAGCCTGCGCTGGGGCGAAGTAACCGCGCTTCGCCGCTGCGACATCGACCTGGATGTGAGAACAGTCCGGGTTCGCGCCGCCTACGCGGAACGGTCTACGGGCGAGATCATCCTCGGTCCGCCCAAGTCCAAAGCTGGTCGCCGAATCGTGGGCATCCCCCGCGTGATCCTCCCCGACCTGCGCGACCACCTGGCGGCCTTTGCCGAGCCCGACCCCGGTGCGCTCGCCTTCCCTGGCGCCAAGGGTGGCCCGCTGCGCCCGGGCAACTTCAACCGCTCCGCAGCATGGCCACAGGCGGTCGCCGCGATCGGGGCACCGGGCCTGCACTTCCACGACCTACGCCACGCTGGAAACACGTTCGCCACAGCCAGCGGCGGAGGCCTGCGCGACCTGATGGCCCGGAAGGGGCACGACAGCGAACGCGCCGCGCTCATCTACCAGCACGAGGCACGCGACGCCGACGCCGCCATCACGAATGCCATCGACGCCCACGTCCACACTCAGCGGTCCCAGGTTGATGGCAACGACGGCCTGGCCGAGGCGCTCGACCCCGCAGGCTAATGGCACGTTAATGGCACGACGGGCCGCGAAGCCCCCAGAACGATCAAGGCCCAGGCTCGGAACTCACGTCCTGACCTGGGCCTTCGCATGAGAGCGGGTGACGGGAATCGAACCGGCACTATCAGCTTGGGAATGAGCGCAGGGATGGCTCTTACCGGCACAGCCGCAGGTGGGCGCTGCTCTGGGCTTGTCCGTGAGTGCCCGCGAAGTACCTCAAGTGACCAACCCATCGGGCACGTAGCGGGCACGCCTGACCCCCTCGATGCGAACTACCGTCATGTGGCCCACCCTGGCTCTGATCGCAGGCTACAGATTTGATGTTACATAAATCGGTAATGGAAAACGGTTAGACTCAGCACAAACAGCCCAACTTGAACCAGAGTCGAAGCGTAAAGAATTATGGGTATCGGCGACCAAAGCGAGTCCCAGTGCAGGTTTAGTTGGCGGACTTCTTCATCATTAAGATTCTCTATACGACTGCCGTGGGTGCGGAGCGTTGATCGAAAATACGTATGTACGTAAGTTGCGCCAAGGGAATCTTCGCGGATCAGCAATCTCCTTTCGATCCTCAGTACTAGATCAACAAGAGGGCTGGCAATAGAGCCTACCAGCATGTACATTATCAAAATACCCATAGGTACGCCGCTTGCCACCAAAAGGATGGCGGCGAGTTTTTGCGAGAAGCCGTAGCTAAGCAATAGGACATCTGCCGCAATCAAGAACCCATTTACTTGAGTCAACACTGAGACCCAATGTCGATATGTACCTAGTGCCTCTTGTAGTTCAAGCCGAAGCGATTCATTATCAGGAGCTTCTGGGGTAACCATGAGCGGAGCATAGCGAAAGATTCAGCGTGGTCACAGGGCTTGGCTCTTAATTCGGTGAGTCCTCGCCATCCTTCCGAAAGGCGCTGAGGTTCGCCGCGCGCGTTCCGGGCCTGGCCTCTGGCCTGGCCCGGACCGGTCCACGCCACGCTCTACCAGGGCAGCCGGACTGACTGGCTTTCAGGTGGCCCGGCACGGCGACTGCCTCGCGCCCTGGTCCTCGACTTTCTCGTTACCATCTGGGGGCAAAGCGATCGATAGAGGTCGTTGATGCAGCTGAACAGCTTGCGAAGGTCACATAGGGGTCGACGTCGTGCGGTGCGGTTGCTGCACTTTGCGGGCTTTTGGCAGGGCGTAGCTACGCTCAAGGAGGCTGGCGTGATCCGGATGACCCGGCTACCTGGCCCCACCGCTCGCGAGGTCGAGGTGCAGGCGGCCGAGTACATCGAGAGGGCAGCCGCACTATGCGACGGTCGTAACCTTGGTGCGCGGAAGCGCCGAGACGGCCGAGATGGCAGCGGTCTCCGAGTCGACTTCACTTACGACGTTGCAACCCCCCCGGTCGCCATAGAGATCACGGCCTTGGTCGAACCTAGCGTCATGGCGCTCGGCACTGAACTGCTCAAGCTGGAGACCAAGTTGCAGGAGATTGTCTCCTCCGAGGAGCTGGGAGCGTGGCTGCTGGGCATTCGGGTAGGTGCGAACATACGCGATCTCAGACAACCTCCGGTTGACCTGCTGCGCCGCTATCGGGGTCGAAATGGTGTAGCGATCTTCACTGCTGACAAGGCACCGGAAGATATGACCGATGGCGATCTCCGGCTGCTCGCCGAACTTTTCGACCTTGGCCTGGCCAGCGCCGGGCGTAGCGACGAAGGAAACGAACTTTCCATCTTCCCGCCGATCGTCAACGCACAGGAAGGTGACGACGGCTTCGGCACCCTGCTGCGAACCGCCATGGCGGCGAACGTGGACAAGCTCCGTGAGGCCAGGCCCCGGGAGACGCACCTTGTGGTGACGCTCGATCACCCCGACTTAAGCCCGAACCCTGTCGGTACGCCCCAGGGCTCCGGCATTCTTGCGAATCCTGCCCTGATGTCCGGTTCCGCAGCTCGCCGTGACCGGCAGCCATCGCTGGTCAGTGGCGTGCACAGGACCGGCGACCAACCGGACAAACGGGACGACCGTGGACTTTGCCGGGGCCCCTGGGTACGCCCGCACCCGAACTGCTCGATGGCATTGATGTGCTGTGGGTCTTGCTTGCGTGCTTCAACGCGAAATGGACGTACCGCCTGTGGCGAACGACGGCAAGTGACCGTCGATGGCATCTTCTGTGGCACCCCCTCGGCGAGCCGCCCGCGGTCTATCCGCCACGCGCGCCTAATGATCAAACATGATGGTGGTCGCCGGGTTGCGGGTGAGTGTCCAGCCCGGCACCCATGACACGGCCCAGCCTGTCCCGGTCGCCCCCGCGCTAAGCGGCTCAGCCGTTTCAGTAACTGGCCGCCGGGCTTGCCGTTGAACAGCACCACCAGTAAGGATCACCACCTTGGAAGGTCGGTGGTGCCGGAATCGGCCTACCAGGCAAGACGTTGCTCCTGGTCTACGGGGTTGAGTGCCTGTGAGTGACTGCTGGTAGCCGGGAGAGTCCGTGGCTTGTGGCCCATTCGTGGCCCGGTTACCTCGTGCTACAGCGGGGGCAACTCAAGATCGGTGTGCCAGGGACCTCGGCGTGAACTTGTACCGGAGCGCAGGCAAGCGGACATGCCTGGCCCTGGCGGCGCGGTCCCGTCGTTTCCAGAGCGGTAGGGCTGGGAAGCGATGTTTGCATACTTGGTATTGATAAGACGTTACTTAGCCTTGACCATTGGTTTGGGTTGGGAGGACAATGCCCGGCGCAGGATACGTGCGGTGGCCGCGCAGTGGGGGTGATCGCTATGAGGCGACTGGGAGTGATCGTAGCGCTGGGCGCGCTGGTGGGCATACTTGGAGGGGCGGTGACAGCCTCCCCAGCCCTCGCCGGGGGACGGGGGGACGGATGGCAGCTCATGCCTGCGGCGCCGTTCACCCTGGACCCATCATTCTGCGGGTTCCCGGTCCGGGATACGCCGGTGGTCAACAAGGAGTACGCCAAGGTCCTCAAGGCCGCGGACGGGTCCATGATCTTTCTCGTCACCGGGTTTGTCGAGGTCTCGTTCACGAACCTGAGCACTGGGAAGACCATCTTCGAGAACACGTCGGGGCCCGGGAAGGCAACACTGAATGCCGACGGCTCGATTACCTTGGCGCTCAAGGGGCACAACGCGTTCTTGCTCACGACAGCCGATGCGGCGCGCTTCGGGCTGCCTAACCTGTTCGTGTCTGCGGGCGCACTGACGATAACGGTCGCCCCGGACGGGAACATTACCTCGCTGTCGCTGCAAGGCCACGTTCTGGTGGACGTGTGCGCCGCGCTGAGTTAGGGAATTCCGCTTCAGGTCTTGCCCGTTTCCTCGCAGGCGCCGAGCCGTGGCCGAGCCGTTTCGGCACGAATGTGGCACGCTTCCGCATAGCCCGATCTAGGTACGATGACTGCGAATGGGGGCAAGGGGGTGTCGGAAGATGAGCGACAGGCGACTGAGCAGGCCCGCGTGGCGTGGGCGATACCTGATCCTGTGGCAGCGTGCTGCAAGGGCGATCATCAGAGCACTCGGTGGGCTCGGGTTCCGGGTGGGGCGGTTTCGTCCTGGCCCCGACCTGTCGGAGCCACCGGATGTCCCAGATGGCCGCCAGGACGGCAGCGAGGCTAGCAGCCAACCCGTCGAGCCTCGCCCGTTCCGGGCGCGTGATCTTGACGCTTAAGTGTCAAAGGGTCTTGACACGGCGTCGTCCTCCCGATAGGCGCCGAGTTTGCCGTGGAAGATCAGCTTCAAGGGTGGCGCTTGCGCCATCGCCGCAGGCGACGTGCCCTTGGGCGCGCCCTTGAAGGTGATCTTTGCGCGGCGGCACGATGTCTGGCGCGGGAGGACCGCCCGGTTAGCTCTTGCGGGCGCGGTCACCGGGGGATGCGTGACGACGGGGACCGTCTGCGGGCGGGTGCGGGCACGCAGTAACGGGCGCAGGTCGGCGCGGACGGCGCGGACGTGCTCGATGCCGCCTGGGTACGTGACCGTGCTGGTGCGCATGGCGAGTGTTCTAGATGCTGGGGTATGCATGGGTCCTCGCTGGTTGCGCGGGTCATTGATACCTGCCGACGCCGAGCGTACTTTAAATCCATGCCACGTACAATAAGTACGTGACATTTGAGGTACTGGCACAGCATATTGAGTGCGAGCATGGCGTCACGCGACTCGAAGGAGAACGATGTTCGGTCTGTGCGTGCGCTTCACGTGCAAAGACGAGGTCAGCGCCGAGGCTTACGACCGGCTGGTAGCGGAGACCATCGAAGCCATCAAAGCCCACGAGCCCGGAACGCTGGTATACGCCTCCCACCTGGTAGACGGCCAGCCGCTGCAACGGATCTTCTACGAGCTGTACCGCGACGAGGATGCGTTCCATGCCCACGAAGTAGCCCCGCACACCCGCCGCTACCTGGCCGAGCGGGACCAATACCTTGCAGGTACCGAGGTTGACCGGCTGACCTTGCAAACCGGGAAAGGCACCGGCGGGTGACTACCCCGGACTACCAGCAAGCTCTCGGCCGGAAGATCGCCGCCGAGCGGCGCCGCCGTGGCCTGTCACAGCCGGAACTCGCCAGTATGATCGGGCGCTCGGTGGCCTGGGTGTCCCAGGTCGAACGCGGTGTGCGCAAGGTCGACCGAATGTCCGTGCTTGAGAGCGTCGCCGGTGCGCTGAATGTCCCGCTTGCCGATCTCGCTGCCGAGGCACCTGTCGTCGCCGCGGTCACCGAGGAACCGCCGGACGCCCGCGGTCTGCGCTTGGTGCTGTCAGGTGCGCACGCGTTGCGTGCCATGCTTGACGGTCGCCGACCGCCGACGATGAGCACGCTTCGCACCAATAGCCGCAAGGCTTGGGACCTGACCCACGCCGGGCGCTATACCGACCTGACCGAGTTGCTGCGCAGCCTGGTGCCTGATCTGGAAAAAGCCGCCCGCACGGTGCGAGAGTCCCAGCGGGCCGAGGTGCACGAACTGATGGCCGCGACCTATCAGGCGTGCTCGGCTGCGTTGGCCAAGCTCAGTGAGCCCGAGGCCGCGTGGATCGCCGCCGACCGCGCTATGGCTGCTGCCGAACGGGCCGACAATCCCTTGCTGGTGGCCGCAGGCGCCATTCGGCTCGTGTTCGTGTTCCTTGCCGCCCGCCACTATGACCAGGCCAAAGAAACCGCCCGCACCGCCGCCGATGCCCTAGAGCCTCTGGCCGCCGAAGGTGATCCTCAGGCCGTGTCGCTCTGGGGCGCCCTGACCTTGCAGCGCGCCGTAATCGCCTCACGCGTCAATGACCCCGACGCCGCGTACCGCTACTTGGAGCAAGCCAGGCAGATCGCCGATCGGTTGGGAAAGGGGCGCAACGACTACGACACCGAGTTCGGCCCGGCCAACGTGAGTTTGTACGAGATCGCGATCGCCGTCGAACTGGGGGACGCGGGCCGTGCGCTGCGCTCAGCCGCCACGCTGGACACGAGCAGTCTGTCCGCCGAGCGGCGCGCCAGAATGCTTATCGACGTTGCCCGCGCCCACGCCCAGCGCCGGCAGGCCCAAGAAGCGGTCTCCGCGCTGCGCCAGGCGGAGGACATCACCCCCGAGCAAGTCCGCACCCATGACCTGGTGCGCCAGCTCGTCTCTGACTTGCTCACCGTGCAAAAGCCGCCATCCAGCGAGCTGCGCGACCTGGCTGGGAGGCTGGCCTCAGCCAAGTTATAGATCTGCTACTTTTAGTACGTGTCAGAGATCAAAGATACGGGTACGGCTAGACTGGGGTTAGCAGCCCCTAGAACAGACTGACCCTCCACCAGCGAGGGATGACCGTGAAGTGCCGGGCTGGTGAATCACTGGGTGCCCGGTCACGGTGCCAACGCCACCCACCCAAGCGCCTGAGCCGCAGGCAATCCTGGCCAGGCCAGACCTGGATCGCGGAACGACCCGGCCTGCGGCCCCGGACCGCTGAACTGTACTGCTGGCTGCTCAAGCGCCACATCGCACCGCATCTGGGCAACGCGGAACTCGGCAAGCTGAACACGCAGATGATCCGCACCTGGCGGGCCAAGCTGCTCGCCGAGGGCATCTCGCCGACCGTGGCAGCGAAGGCATACCGGCTGCTTCGCGCTGTCCTGGCTACGGCGGTGGACGAGGACAAGCTCCTGCCTGCCAACCCATGCAGGATCAAAGGCGCTGGTAACGAGCGTCCACCCGAGCGCCCCGTGCTCACAATTACCCAGGTCTTCACGCTGGCTGACCGGATCGGCGTCCGGCCGATCGGCAACATACACAGGCGCGGCCAGAGTTACCGCCTGCGGTACTGCGTTCCGGGCGGCACGATGCGCGCCTGTCCGGATCTCTTCCCGACCAGGACGGGCGCCGAGCAGGCGCTATGGGAACTCCTGAACCAAGGCCAAGCCGAAGGACAACGAGACAGCCGTTTCCGGGCGCTCATCCTGCTGGCCGCGTTCGCCAGCCTGCGATGGGGAGAAGTCACCGCGCTGCGCCGATGTGACCTCGACCTGACCGCAGGCACCGCGCGAGTGCGCGCTGCTTACACCGAGCGGTCCAACGGTCAGATGGTCCTCGGCCCGCCGAAGTCTCGCGCAGGGCTCCGCACCGTGAGCATCCCCGCCGCGATCCTGCCCGACCTCGCCGCCCACCTGACCAAGCACACCCAGCCCGGGCCCAACTCCCTAGTCTTCACCGGGGTCAAAGGCGGCGCGCTGCGGCGCAGCGGCTTCAACAAGCTCAGCGGGTCTCCCCGTGTAGTCACCGGCATGGGCCTGCCCGGCCTGCACTTCCACGATTAACCTGAGACATACCGGGAACACCCTCGCTGCCGACATGGGCGTCTCGCTCCGCAACCTAATGGCCCGCATGGGCCACGACAACGAGCGCAGCCGCGCTCATCTACCAGCACAAGTCCAGCACCGCCGACCGCCAGATCGCGGACGGCCTGGACACACTGCTGCGCGCCAGCATGGACCAGCGCGACGACGACATGGAGACGGCAGGCCGCCACGGCCAGCCGAGCGCTAATGGCCCGCTAATGGCCCGACCGCCCTGACAGGGCACCGTACAAACAAGGCCCAGGCCGGACACACCACGTCTGACCTGGGCCTTCACGCGGGAGCGGGTGACGGGAATCGAACCCGCACTATCAGCTTGGGAAGCTGACGTTCTGCCATTGAACTACACCCGCGCGGCGCTGGCCTGTCCAGACCTGGCTCGCCCCGACATCGTACCGGAACCAGCGGGCAGCGCGGGGCGGACAGCAGGCCCGCCCGGGCCAGCCCCGCAGGGACCCGGGGTCGCGGGACCCGGGTCCCAGCGGGACCGGACCGGCGGGACCATACCACCGGACCGGAGCGGCCCACCGGACCGGAGCGGCCCACCGGACCGGACCGGCCCACCGGACCGGACCGGCCGGACCACCCATGCGGACCGGCCGGACCAGGCCCGGACTCAGTCACCCGGCTCGGCGGCGTCCTGCAGCCGG
>Ga0207684_10001538_pt1 | contig 24704 bp, 24 predicted proteins | sample KBSK5501metaG_FD_184342 | JGI IMG/M metagenome (GOLD analysis project Ga0207684, IMG submission 184342) | Corn, switchgrass and miscanthus rhizosphere microbial communities from Kellogg Biological Station, Michigan, USA - KBS K5-50-1 metaG... | ecosystem: Host-associated > Plants > Roots >...
CCCATCCCCAGGCAGGAGACGAGGAAGACGCCGCCATAGGCGGTTCCCATGACCTTCTCACCGAAGCACTCCCGCGTCGCGAGCGCATAAAGCGGCGCTGTGCGAAACGTGCGCCGCCGGGGAGGGAATCATCGTGGTGCCCTGCCTCTGTCCGCCCGCGCCGCTGATGGAATCAGCCCAGGCATGACATATTGGGACATTTCGCTTGACTTGGCTCCCACTGCCGGTGTACGAGGGCGGCGGAGCAACGATGCTCAGGGGACCACTCCTCAGGAGGGCCAGCCATGGAAACGACCGGACCGGAGCGCAGACCGCCCACCCCGCGTAACGAGACCGGAGGCGAGGCCGACGTCCACAGTCGCCGCAGATTCCTTCGCGAGGGGGCGGCCATGGTCGGTGGCGCCCTCATCGCCTCGTCGGCGGGCCCTCGAGTCGTCGAGGGGGCTCCGCTCGCGATTCCCGAGAGCGAGCAGAAGCCAGGTCGGCCCATTCCGGCCAGCGAATACGGGATGCCCTCGAAGTTCGAGGCCAAGGTCCTCCGCCGGCGTACCGACGTGTTCGTCAACCGCCAGAACCTCGCCGACTGGAGCATGACCCCGCTTCAGGATCAGCTCGGCATTGTCACGCCGAATGGGCTCTTCTTCGAGCGGCACCACGCCGGCGTCGCCGACATCGATCCGAAAGCTCACCGGGTGGTCATCCACGGCATGGTGAAGCGCTCGCTCGTCTTCACGATGGACGACCTGTTGCGATATCCCTCAGTGTCCAGATTTCACTTCCTCGAATGCTCCGGGAACACGCTCGCCGATTGGCTTAAAAACGCGTCCACCACGGTACAGCAGACTCATGGACTGCTGTCCGGAGCTCAATGGACCGGTATCCCGGCCTCCTGGCTGCTCAACGAAGCGGGCCTCGAGCCCGGAGCGAAGTGGGTGCTCTTCGAGGGCGCGGATGGCTCCACGCACACGCGTTCGATCCCACTGGACAAGGTGCTCGACGACGCCATGATCGTCTATGGCCAGAACGGCGAAATGCTGCGGCCGGAGCAGGGGTACCCGCTGCGCGTGCTGATCCCGGGCTGGGAAGGCAATGTCTCGGTCAAGTGGCTGCGCCGGATCAAGGTCTCCGACCAGCCGTGGTACTTCCGCAGCGAGACCGCGCGCTACACCGATCCCATGCCGGGCGGCAAATGGCGCATCTTCAGCTTCGAGATGGAGTGCAAGTCGGTCATCACGCGTCCCTCGGGCGGCATGAAGCTGGCCGGCCCGGGAGTGTACGAGATCCAGGGGTTCGCCTGGTCCGGCCGGGGCCGGATCACCGCGGTCGACGTCACGCTGGACGGCGGGAAAAACTGGCAGGAGGCGACGGTCGAGAGCCCGGCGCTCGACAAGATGCTCACGCGCTTCCGCTTCCGCTGGAACTGGAACGGCAGCCCGGCCGTCATCGCGAGCCGCGCCGTGGACAGCACCGGCTACGTGCAGCCGACTGTCGAGGACATCAAGAAGGTCCGCGCGATCGTCGGCTTCGTCCAGCATCACAACGGGGTCTTCCCCTGGGCGGTCGGCGGGAGCGGGGAGGTCAAGAATGCGATCGCGTAGCGTGGTTGCGTCGGGGCTCGCGGTTGCGCTCATCGCCGCGGCATGCGCGACGGCGCCGAGGATGTCGCAGAGCCCGCCGCCGACGGTGGGCTTCGGGAAACCCATCAGCGAGGCGGACATCGCGCCGTGGAACATCGACATCCGCACCTCCGACGGGCGCGGGCTGCCAGCCGGCCGTGGGTCGGTCGCCGACGGCAAGCGCGTATATGAGAGCAAGTGCCGCGAATGCCATGGGCCAGAGGCCAAGGGTGGCTCGGTGTATGGCACCATGGTCGGGGGCATCGGCTCCTTCACGACCAATACACGCGTGGTCACGCCGGGCAGCATGTATCCTTACGCCCCGATCCTGTTCGACTACATCCGGCGCACCATGCCCATGGACAAACCACAGACGATGACGAATGACGAGATCTACGCGGTGTCGGCCTATATCCTGAATCTCAATGGCCTGATCCCGGCCGACTCGGTGATGGACGCCACCAGCATGCCAAAGGTGACGATGCCCAACCGCGACGGCTTCATTCCCGACGACCGCCCCGACACGAAGGCGGCCCGCTGCATGCAGAACTGCCGCTGACGCGGCCAACCGGTCACTGGAGTGGTGGACAGGCCGGCGGGGCCATACCATTTTCCTTATGCCTCCTCCGGCCATTATTTATTTGCCTCCATCCCCACATGCTGGCATTCTTCCGTGAGCCATGAGCCCGGAGGGTCAGTAATCCCAGGCAGATGAACCTCCACCACCTCCGGATTTTCTATACGGTGGCCCAGCGCCGCAGCATCACGCGGGCGGCCAATGAGCTACTGCTCAGCCAGCCCGCCGTCAGTCTCCAGCTCAAAACGCTCGAGAAGGAGCTGGGGCTGCCGCTCTTCGAGCGAGGAGGGCCGAGCCTGAGGCTGACCCAGGCGGGCGAAGTGCTCTATCGCGCGGCCGTGTCCATTCTGCACGCCAAGGACGAGGCCGAGCGCGCCATCAGCGAGCTCAGGGGCGGCAGCAAGGGAAGGCTGATCCTTGGGGCCGGGACCACCGGGGGAATGTACGTGCTCCCCCATATCGTCCAGGCCTACAAGACTCTGTGGCCCGAGACCGAGATCCTGTTCCACATCGGCACCACCGACCAGATCCTGGAAAAGCTCCAGCAGAACGTGTTGGACATGGGCCTCGTCGGCGGGCCCGTCGACGACCGGCGGTTCGTGATCGAGTCGATCTGCGCCGACGAGTTGGTCCTGATCGCCTCGCCGTCGCATCCGATCGCGGCGCAGGGGAAGGTCGCCCTGAAGGACCTGGCGGGGCTCCCGTTCATCGTGCCAGAGACGGGATCGAGAACCCGCCAGATGGTGGAGCGGAAGCTCCGCGAGGCCGGAGTGCCCATCTCCATCGCCATGCAGGTGCCGGGAACGGAGGGCGTTAAGCGAGCGGTACAGGCGTGCCTCGGCGTGGGCATGGTGTCGAGCTTCGCCGTCGAATCCGAGTGCCTCACGGGAGTGCTGCGGCGAGTTCCCATCGAAGGCTGGCGGCTCATTCGGTCCATGAACCTCGTCTACCGCAGCCAGAAGTACTTCTCTCCGGTTGGCGAGCGGTTCCGCGAATTCGCCAAGACCTACGGCAAGTCGCACCTCGAACCTTTCGCCCACGAACCCAAGCAGCGCGCGACGGCAGGCGGGCCGCGAAAGAGGCACGGCCTCACGCAGGAATAAGCGACACGCAGGCCTGAGCGGGGAGGTGAGAGAGGGGCGGGGCGCCCAGCTGTTTGCGTCAGGCGGAAGGGTTCTCCCCAACACTGCGGCGCCGTTCGGATCGGGGAGGGACTAATGGTGGCGACAGAGCAGGCGGCGAAAGGTGTCAGCGAAGACTGGTTGTCGTTGTGGATCGGACTGCTGATCTTCGTCCTATCGCTCGGCGTGTTCGTCGGGGCGGATGTGCTCGGCTGGGGGGTTACCACCGCCGTGTGGACCGACGTCTCGAAGGCGTTGGCGCCGGTCTCAAAAGCGTACGCGGGCCTCTCGGGCGTCGGCTCGCTCCTCGCGACGTATGTCTTCCTGCTGATCGTCATGACAGTCGGGGCGGTCTTGCTCCGGGCGAACATCGGAAAGTTCATCGGGGGGTTCACCGTCGTCTTCTGGGCGAGCTACGTGTGCTGGATCATCGGCAGCTGGGCCTACATCGCCGCGACCTCGGACAAGCTCAAGGCGTTCGGGATTCCGTGGTCCCTGAACCTGACTGCCGAGGCGGGGTTTCTGGTGGCCCTGATCGTGGGGCTCGCCATCGGCAATCTCTTTCCGGGCGTGAGCGCGGCCATCAAGGAAGCGACGCGCCCCGAGTGGTACATCAAGACGGCCATCGTGATTCTCGGGGGCTTCCTCGGGATCACGGCCGCCGAGCGGCTGGGGCTCGCCACCTCCGTCATGTTCCGGGGACTCTGCGCGATCATCGAGGCCTACCTGATCTACTGGGCGGTCGTCTACTTTGTCGCGCGGAAGTGGTTCGGGCTCAGCCGGGAGTGGGCCGCGCCCCTGGCCTCCGGGATCTCGATCTGCGGGGTGTCGGCGGCGATCGCCACCGCGGGTGCCATCAAGGCCCGACCCATCGTGCCGATCATGATCTCGTCGCTGGTGGTGGTCTTCTCGTGCGTCGAATTGCTGATCCTGCCGTTCCTGGCCCAGGCCTTTCTCTACACCGAGCCCATGGTCGCCGGCGCCTGGATGGGACTGGCCGTCAAGACGGACGGCGCCGCCGTGGCGAGCGGGGCGATCACGGACTCGCTGATCCGGGCAAAGGCCCTGGCGGTGCAGGGCGTGAACTATAAGGAAGGCTGGATGGTCGGCACCACCACCACGGTCAAAGTTTTCATCGACATTTTCATCGGTGTCTGGGCGTTCATCCTGGCGATCATTTGGACATCGGCCATCGAGCGGCGGCCAGGGGAGCGGGTCAGCCCGCGTCAGATCTGGGAGCGGTTCCCCAAGTTCGTGATCGGCTACGTGGTCACGTTCCTGATCGTGCTCTTCATCGGCGTGAGCGCCCCCGCCCTGATGGGTAAGGCGAAAACGGCAATGGGCGAAGCCAACGTGTTCCGAGGCATCTTCTTCGTGATGACTTTCTTCACCATCGGCGTCATGTCGAATGTCCGCAAACTGTGGGAGGAGGGCCTCGGCAAGCTGGCCGGCATCTATCTCCTGTGTCTGTTCGGCTTCATCATCTGGGTCGGGCTGCTGGTCTCGTGGCTGTTCTTTCACGGAATCAAGCCGCCGCTCGCGACCGGCTAACGACGTCGCGCCAGGGAGGCAATGGCCATGCCCGAACAACGGAAGATGGCGGACGAGATGAAGGCGATGCCAGCGGAGCCCCTGCTGCCGGTGGAGAAGAAGCTCATCGGGTGGAGCCTCGTCACCGGCGTGATCCTCTTGGGTGTCCTCATCTGGCTCAGTTCCACGTTCTTCCCGTCGCAGTAGTAGCCGGCATCGCTCGCTGACAGATCTGCCCGCGCGCCGCCTGAGCGCGGCGGCCGGGCGGGCGCCGCGACGACAGGACCCGCCCAGAGCGGGCGACGTGGAGCGATCGCTCCTTCAAGGGGACGAGGGATGACTTTGGTAAACCCGCACGGGAAGCAGAAGCGGCTCAGGCCGCTGCTGCAGGAAGGCGCCGCGCTTGAGGCGGCCAAGCAGAGGGCGCGGACCCTGCCGCGCCTCCCGATCACCTCGAGGGAGACCTCGGATGTGATCATGCTGGGCATCGGCGCCTTCACCCCGCTCGAGGGCTTCATGGGCCAGGCCGACTGGCGGAGCGTTTGCGACGAGTACCGGCTCGCCGACGGGACCTTCTGGCCGATCCCGATCACTCTCTCGACGACGCAGGAGAAGGCGGGGCGGATCCGGGAGGGGCAGGCGGTCGCGCTGGCGGACGCCGAGACGGGCGAGCTCATGGCGATCCTCACCGTGAGCGAGAAGTACGAGATCGATAGGGCGCACGAGTGCCGGCAAGTCTTCCGCACCACCGACCCCGCGCATCCGGGCGTGACCACCGTAATGGCGCAGGGCGACGTGAACCTGGCGGGCCCGGTGCAGGTGTTGAGCGAGGGCCCGTACCCGGCCAAGTACCGCGGGCTCTACATGCGCCCCGGTGAGACCCGGAAGCTCTTCGAGCAGAAGGGGTGGAAGACCGTTGCGGCGCTCCAGCTTCGCAATCCGATGCACCGGTCCCACGAGTACCTGGCCAAGATCGCCGTCGAGGTGTGCGACGGGGTGCTCATCCAGCAGATCCTCGGCAAGCTCAAACCGGGCGACATCCCCGCCGAGGTTCGCGTTCGGGCCGTGGATGTCCTCGTTTCACGCTACTTCGTCAATGGCACCTGCGTGCAGGCCGGCGTGCCTCTCGAGATGCGGTACGCGGGGCCGCGCGAAGCCTTGCTGCACGCCGTGTTCAGGCAGAACTTCGGCTGCAGCCATTTGATCGTGGGACGCGATCACGCGGGAGTCGGCGAGTACTACGGCCCCTTTGACTCCCAGAAGATCTTCGATGAGATCCCTCCTGGGTCCCTCGAGCTCAAGCCGCTGAAGATCGACGTGACCTTCTACTGCACGAGGTGCGACGGGATGGCGACGGCGCGCACATGCTCTCACGGGGCAGCGGATCGGGTCAACGTGAGCGGGACGATGCTTCGGAAGACGCTGTCGGAAGGTGGGGAAGTGCCCGAGCACTTCAGCCGGGCCGAAGTCCTGGCTATACTCAAGGAGTACTACGCCACGCTCGAGGAGAAGGTGGACGTGACGCTCCACAAACACGCCAAGGGAGAACGGTAGCGATGCCGACCTACGTGAACCCCGACAAATGCGACGGGTGCAAGGCGCTGGACCGGCCCGCCTGCATGTACATCTGCCCCAACGATCTGATGACCCTCGACAAGGCGTTGGGGAAGGCATGGAACCAGGAGCCCGACCTATGTTGGGAGTGCTACGCCTGCGTGAAGACGTGCCCGCAGTCCGCCATCGACATGCGCGGCTACGGCGACGTCGTGCCGCTTGGCGCCAGTCTGACGCCGCTCAGGGGAACGGACTCGATCATGTGGACCGTGAAGTTCCGGAACGGCCAGATGAAGCGCTTCAAGTTCGCGATCCGCACCACTCCCTGGGGCTCCATCGAACCGTACCAGGGCCTGCCGGCTCCCACGCCCGAGGGCGCGAAGGCGCCCGGGCTCAGCGGACAGGCGAAGTATCTTGGTGTCGAGAAGCTTCCCGCCGCGGCGAAGCAGTAACTTCGAATTCGTCGGGTCACCGCTGACCCTGGAGGCACGGCATGGTCGAACTGCAAACCGAAACCGTCGAGTGTGACGTTCTGATCTGTGGCGGTGGGATGGCCGGGTGCGGCGCCGCCTATGAGGCGGCGTATTGGGCCCAGGCCAAGGGCCTCCGGGTCGTCCTGGTGGAGAAGGCCGCGATCGAGCGGAGCGGCGCGGTGGCGATGGGCCTCTCGGCTATCAACTGCTACATGGGGATGAAGTGGGGCGAGAATCAGCCCGAGGACTTCGTCCGCTACGTGCGTCAGGATCTCATGGGCCTCTGCCGCGAGGATCTCGTCTACGACATCGCCCGGAACGTGGACTCGACGGTCCACATGTTCGAGGAGTGGGGGCTGCCCTTCTTCAAGACGCCCGAGGGGCGCTACAAGCGCGAGGGGCGCTGGCAGGTGATGATCCACGGCGAGTCCTACAAGCCCATCGTGGCCGAAGCGGCGAAGAAGGCGATCGGCGAGAAGAACATCTACGAGCGCATCTTCATGTCCCACATCCTCCTCGACAAGAACGACCCCGGCAAGGTGGCCGGCGCCGTCGGGTTCAGTGTGCGCGACCAGAAGGCCTACGTCTTCAAGGCCAAGGCCGTGATCTCCTCCGCCGGAGGCGCCACCCTGGTCTTCCGGCCCCATTCGGTCGGCGAAGGCCTTGGCCGCATCTGGTACGCGCCCTGGAACACGGGCTCGGCGTACAAGCTCGCGATCATGGCCGGAGCCGAGATGACCCAGATGGAGCACCGGCTCGTCGTGGCGCGCTTCAAGGACGGCTACGGGCCGGTCGGGATGTGGTTCCTGCTTTTCAAGGCGGTGCTCAAGAACGCCTATGGCGAGCTCGTCGAGGAGAAGTGGGCGGACCTGCTCAAGGAGTGGCTGCCCTACGGCGGCGGCAAGCCCATCCCGACCCCGCTGCGGAACCATCAGATGATCCAAGACCACCAGGCCGGGAGCGGGCCCCATTATCTCCGCACCGACGAGGCCCTGCAGAAGATGTACGCCGATGTTCACAACGACCCCAAGAAGATGCGCGAGATCGAGGCGGACGCGTGGGAGGACTTCCTGGACATGACCATGTCCCAGGCGCTGCTTTGGGCTTCGGAGAACACCGACCCCGCGAAGACTCCGTCCGAGGTGGTGCTCACCGAGCCCTACCTCATGGGCTCCCACGCCTCCGGCACCGGCGTCTGGGCGAGCGGGCCCGAGGACATCGCGCCCAAGGAGTACTTTTGGGGCTACAACCGGATGACCACGGTGCGTGGGCTCTTCGCCGCCGGCGACGGCGTTGGAGCCTCGGCCCACAAGTTCTCATCGGGCTCCTACACCGAAGGGCGCTTGGCCGGGAAAGCCGCCGTCGCCTACGTCCAGGACAATGGCGGGGCTCCCACGATCGACCAGGACCGCGTGGAGGCCATCAAGCGCGACCTCTTCGCGCCGCTCGAGGTGCACGAGAAGGGCCGGTCCCTGGTCACGCGCGGCGCGGTCAACCCCCAGGTCATCTCGCCGAAGCAGGCGCTGCTCCGGCTCCAGAAGATCATGGACGAGTACTGCGCCGGCCAGGGCTCCGGCTACATCACCAATGCCCCGACGCTCAAGCGCGGGCTCGAGCTGCTGGCGATGCTCAGGGAGGACCTGCCGAAGGTGGGGGCCGCCGACCTGCACGATCTGCTGCGCACGTGGGAGGTGTGGGACCGCTACTACTGCGCCGAGGCGCACGCGCGGCACGTGCTCTTCCGCGAGGAGACGCGCTGGCCCGGCTACTACTACCGGGGCGACTTCCCGAAGCTTGACGAGGCCAACTGGAAGTGCTTCACGACCTCGCGCTACGACGCCGAGAAGAACGAGTGGACGCTGACCAAGAAACCCTATATCGCCCTGATTCCCTGACGGCGCGACAGGGCGAGGAGGGGTGGTGACCGTACAGGCGGGTGTCAGCGAAGCGGCGGTCGGGGCGCAGCCGGCGGTGGCGCTGGGTGTCCACCGGCCCATCGTCGTGATCGGAGGGGGCATCGCCGGCGTGACCGCCGCCCTCGAGGCGGCCGAAGCCGGGTACGACGTCACCATCATCGAGAAGAACCCGTACCTGGGCGGCCGGGTGGCCCAGCTCCACAAGTACTTCCCCAAGCTCTGCCCGCCCTACTGCGGGCTCGAGATCAACTTCCGCCGGATCAAGGACAACCCACGGATCCGGTTCCACACCATGGCGGAGGTCGAGCGGATCTCGGGCGGGCCGGGGAACTTCGACGTCACGGTGCGCCTCCACCCGCGGTACGTCAACGACCGCTGCACGGCCTGCAACGCCTGCGTCGCGGTGTGCCCGTCGGAGCGCCCGAACGCGTTCAACCTGGGGATGGGCAAAACCAAGGCCATTTACCTCGCCCACGAGATGGCCTTCCCCATGAAGTACGCCATCGATGACGCCGCGTGCCGGCTCAGCGAGTGCGCGAAGTGCGTGGAGGTGTGCGAGTACGACGCCATCGACCTCACGATGCAGGCGCGGACGCTCTCGCTCAAGGCCGGCGCCGTCATCGTCGCCACCGGCTGGAAGCCGTATGACGCGAGCCGCATCGACAACCTCGGCTTCGGAAAATTCCCCGACGTCATCACCAACGTGATGATGGAACGGCTCGCGGCGCCCAACGGGCCCACAAAGGGCCGGATCCTGCGACCCTCCAACGGTCAGGAGGTCCAAAGCGCGGTCTTCGTCCAGTGCGCCGGCTCGCGGGACACCAACCACTTGGGGTACTGCTCGGGTATCTGCTGCCTCGCCTCGCTGAAGGAGGCGACCTACCTCCGGGCAGGGAACCCCGAGGCGCGGGCCCACATCTTCTATATCGACCTGCGCACGCCCGGGACCTACGAGTTCTTTTCCCAAAAGGTGCTGAGCGACGATCACATCACGATCACCAAGGGGAAAGTGGCGAGGATCAGCGAGGATCCGGCGACGAAGCAGCTGGTGGTCGAGGCCGAGGACATCCTCGCGGCCGGGAAGGTCCGGCTCGCCGTCGATCTGGTCGTCCTGGCGACCGGGATGATGTCGAGCCTGTCGGAGGGAAAGGTGGCCGGACCGGTCGCGTTCGACACGGACGACTTCGTGATCGAGCCGGGGACGGCCGACGGGATCTTCGCCGCCGGGTGCGCCAAGGGGCCCTTCGACGTGGCCACGTCGGTTCAGGACGCGACGGCGGCGGCGGCCCTCGCGATCGAGACGATTCAGACCGCGGCGCGGAGATAGCGCGTGGCGAAGAAGACCGGTGTCTACGTCTGCTCCGGGTGCGGCATCGGCGGCGCGCTGGACATGGGCAAGCTGGTCGGCCTTGCGGCCGCCGCGGGCGGCCCCGTGCGGACCTCGCCGGCCTTTTGCCTCGAGGATGCCCGGGTCATCCGCGCCGATGTCGAGCAGGAAGGCGTGGACGGGGTGGTGATCGCGGCCTGCTCGCCCCGAGTGAACACCGACGTGTTCCGTCTGCCGTCCGCCTTCGTCGAGCGCGTGAACATCCGCGAGCAGGTGGCGTGGAGCCATCCGCCGAACCTCGACGAAACCCAGAGCCTCGCCGAGGACTATCTCCGCATGGGGATCGTCCGGGCCCAAAAGGCGAGTCCGCCCACGCCGTACACCGAGGCCAACGAGCGCACGGTGCTGGTGGTGGGCGGCGGCGTCGCGGGGGTGAGCGCGGCGCTGAGCGCGGCGCGGAGCGGCTTCGCCGTCGTGCTCGTCGAGAAGGCGCCGAAGCTCGGCGGCTACGCCGCGATGCTCCACCAACAGTTCCCCAAGCGCCCGCCGTACGAGGCCGCCCAGCCGACCGACATCGCCGCGCGGGTCGCCCAGCTAGAGGCGCTGCCGGGGGTGATGGTGCTGACCAGCGCCCATGTGGAGGAGATCACGGGCCAGCCCGGCCGCTTCACGGTGCGCATCGCCGCGGCCACGGGCTCTCACGAAGTGACGGCCGGCGCGATCGTCCTCGCGACGGGCTGGCGGCCCGCGGCGACGGAGAAGTACGAGCGGTACGGGCTCGGCAGGTACCGGAATGTCGTGACCAGCATGGACCTCGAAGCGATGGCCGTGGCCGGCGGAATCCGTCAGCCGTCCGACGGCCTTCCGCCCCGGCGGGTCGCCTTCGTGCTCTGTGACGGGAACGGGGACGACGCGCATTTGCCCTACGGCGGCAGCGTCTCGAGCCTGGTCGCGCTCAAGCAGGCGAAGTATGTGCGCCAGCAGCCCGACACAACCGCCTTCGTCTTCTACGGCGACATGCAGACTCCGGGGCAATATGAGTACTTCTATCGCAGCGTCCAGTCGGACCCGGGCATCCTGTTTTCGCGGGGGCAGGTGACGTCGATCGCCGAGGACCCCGGAGGGCGCGTCGTCCTCGACGTGAGCGACACGCTCCTCGGAGGGGACATCCGGCTCGAGGTGGACCTGCTCGTCGTCTCGACCGGGATGGAGCCCTCGACGCTCGGCCCGGAGGACGCCCTCGGGCTGGCCTATCTCCAGGGCCGGGGCGTGCCGACCACGAAGTTTGGCTACGCCGATTCGCACTTCGTCTGCTTCCCGTACGAGACACGCCGCACCGGCATCTACTCGGCCGGTGCGGTTCGCTCGGCGATGGACCTGGCTGCCAGCGTCCAGGACGGCCGGGCGGCGGCGCTGAAGGCGATTCAGTCGATCGAGAAGTCCTCGGCCGGGCAGGCCGTCCACCCGAGGGTCGGGGATTTGTCATATCCGCAGTTCTACATGCACAAGTGCACATCCTGTGGGCGCTGCACCCAGGAGTGCCCGTTCGGTGCCCTCGAGCTCAACGAGAAGAAGAACCCGGTGCTGAGTCCGAACCGCTGCCGCCGGTGTGGGATCTGCATGGGTGCGTGCCCCGTGCAGATCATCTCGTTCAACGACTACTCGGTTGACATGCTGTCGTCCATGATCAAGGCCGTCGAAATCCCCGAAGGCGACGAGGAGAAGCCGCGGATCCTTGCGCTCGCCTGCGAGAACGACGCGTACCCGGCGCTTGACATGGCAGGGATCAGCCGGCTGCAGTATCCCGCCTCGGTGCGCGTCATTCCGGTTCGCTGCCTGGGCTCGGTCAACAGCATCCTGATCGCCGATGCGGTCTCGCGCGGCTTCGATGGCGTGGCGCTGCTCGGCTGCAAGCCCGGGGAGGACTACCAGTGCCACTTCATCCGTGGCAGCGAGCTGCTCGGCACCCGGATGGGGAACGTCCAGGAGACCCTGGGCCGGCTCGCGCTTGAGCCGGAGCGCGTGCAGGTGAAGGAGCTGGCCATCTCGGAGTCGGACCGGATTCCGGCCATGCTGGAAGAGTTCGTCCGCGTCATCAAGGGCATTGGACCGAATCCGATGAAAGGCTTCTAGCGTGGCGATTCTCGTCCAGCCCGACTTCGATTGGAAGCGGCAGATCCTCGACCTTGACGCCCATGACCTCTCGGTCTGCTACCAGTGCGGGACGTGCACGGCTGTCTGCCCGATCTCCACGGCCGAAAACCCCTTCCCGCGCAAGGAGATGGTCTGGGTGCAGTGGGGGCTGAAGGAGCGGGCACTCGGCAACGCCTCGATCTGGATGTGCCACCAGTGCGGGACGTGCAATACCTACTGCCCGCGCGATGCCAAGCCCGCGAACGTGATGGCGGCGCTGCGCGACTACAGCATCACGCACTACGCGGTGCCGGCCTTCATGGGACGAGCGCTCAGCGCGCCGCGCTATCTCCCGCTGCTCTTCGCCATCCCGGCCGTGATCTTCCTGGCTGTCCTCGGCTGGCTGGGCCACCTCACGGCGCTCCCGCAAGGGCGCATCGTGTTCTCCCAGTTCATTCCCATCGCGTATATCGAAGCGGTCTTCCTTGCGACCATCGGCCTCTCCATGCTGGGCGCCGCGGCCGGCGGCGTCCGGTACTGGAAGGCCATGCGGGCGGCGTCCGCAGCCTCTGCAAACGGCCACGACCTGCGCCGACGCCTCGCGGCAACGCTGGTCGACATCCTCAGCCACACCAGGTTCGGCCAGTGCAACGAGGAGCCGCCGGGAACCCGGAGAACGCGCAAGGAGCACGTGCATCGCGCGCATCTCGCGGTCTTCTGGGGGTTCCTGGGGCTCGTGGTGACGACGGCATCGGTTGGGATCGGGATCTATGCCTTCGGCTACCTGACCCCGTGGCCCTTCTGGCATCCCGTGAAGATCCTCGGCAACCTGAGTGGGGCGGCCGTCATCGTCGCGCTCTCGGTCTTCCTCTGGCGGCGGATCGCCGATCAGCGGGCCGCGGGGAAGAGCACGTACTCGGATTGGCTGTTCCTCGTGATTCTCTTGCTGACGACGCTCACGGGCTTCGCCTCCCAGGGGCTGCGGCTCGCCGACGTACGCCCGCTGGCCTATCCGATGTACTTTGTCCATCTCCTGTTGGTCTTCTTCCTGCTGGTGTACCTTCCGTATTCGAAGTTCGCCCACATGGTCTACCGGACGCTGGCCATGCTCCACAGTGCCGGTATGCGCCGGGAGGCGTCCCCGGCCAGGCTAGCGTGAGGGACCCCAATAATCCCTGTCTGTTTTGCACTCCCCGGGAGGTCATCCGCCAGAACGGGCTTGCTTATGCAACCCGCGACAGCTTCCCCGTGAGTCCGGGGCACACGCTTGTGATCCCGTTCCGCCACTGCTCCGACTTCTTCGAGCTCACGTCGGACGAGATGGCCGCGTGCATGGAACTCTTGGTCGCGGAGCGCGAGGCGCTAACCGGCGAGCTCAAGCCCGATGGCTACAATGTCGGGATCAACGTCGGTCCGGCGGCCGGTCAGAGCATCCTCCACGTGCATATTCACCTGATTCCCAGGTACGCTGGCGACCACCCAAGTCCCCGGGGCGGAGTGCGCCAGATCATCCCGTGGAAGGCCGACTACCCGCGGGGCGCCCCGTCGACCGCCCGGGCGAAGGCCTCGGGCTGAGGGCGTCGTGGACCAGGAGGCGATGACGCGGTACCTGGCTGGGGAGCTCCGGATCCCCGCGGCCGACGTGAACCGGACGCTCTCGGCGCTGACGGAATACCTCGAAACGCGCGGGAATGCCGGGGACGGCGGGGTCGAGCTGGATGCCGCCGTCCGGTGGATCGTCGAGCGAACCATGCTCCCGCGTGGCCAGGTCGAGCGGACGCTGACCGAGATGCTCACCCTCTCGGCCCGTCTGGACGCCGCGCTCGGGCCGGAGGACGCCGAATGAATGACGCCGCCACGCGGGAAGGAAAGCAGGAAAGTGGCCCGGCGGGCTCGTATCATGGGTTACGGTGAAGCCGGACCGGATAGAGGGGAGGGCCCGAGGATGAAAGGACGGATGGAGGAGATGACGATCACCCGACGCGCGGTGCTGCGCCTGCTGGGAGCGGTAGGGCTGTCGGCGGCGGCGCTGCCCTTCCTGGGGCCGCCCCCTCCCGCGCGCGCCCAGGGGAACCTCGCCAACCTGGTGCCCGAAGAGCCCGTGGAGGCCACGCTAAAGCGCCTCTTCGCGGGCCGGCCGCTGAAGGACGGCGCCTCGGCAATCAAGCTCGAGCTACCCATCATCGCCGAGAACGGGGCCGTGGTCCCGATCTCCGTCGAGGTCGCTTCGCCCATGACCCCGCAGAATTACGTCAAGACCATTTACATCATCTCCGACAAGAACCGGCGGCCGATGAACGCGCGCTTCAATCTGACGCCGGCCATGGGGCAGGCCTTCGTCGCCGCCAACCTGAGGCTCGGGGAGAGCACCGATGTGCGCGCCGTCGCCGAGCTGAGCGACGGCACCCTGCTCCAGGCCAGGCGCGACGTCAAGGTCACCATCGGCGGCTGCGGAGGCTAGCTCGTGACCGACATCGGCAAGGTCAAGATCCGCATCCCGTCAAGCATCAAGCAGGGTGACGTGGTCCGCGCCCGCGTGCTCGTGCTGCACCCCATGGAGATCGTCGAGCGCAAAGCCGGCAAGCCGGTGGACAAGAACTATCTCTTCATCAATCGCGTGATCGTGGGCTACGCCGGCCGGGAGATCGGCCAGTTCGAGATCACCCAGTCGGTGAGCGAGAACCCGTTCTTCTCCTTTGCGTTCCGCGCCACCGAGCCGGGACAGCTCAAAATTACCTTCCTCGACACTCACGGCGGGAAGTACGAAGGCACCGCCGACGTCAAGCTCTCCTGAGCCGCGGAATGGCTCGGGGCCGCTGGGCTCCCGGGGTCGGCGCCGGCATCGCCTTCGCCGCCCTGCTGGCGGGCTGCGTCCGTAGTGACACGCGTCCCACGCTGGGATTGCCCTCGGCGCCCTGGCTGACGCGCGCGGTTCCGGAAGCGCGCGGGGACCTGACGGCGCTGCCCGATGGCGCGCGGCGGGCGGTCCGCTATCCCGGCTGGACCAGCGAGGACTTCGGCCGCTTCCGTACCTACGCCTATGATGACGCGCAGCCCGAGGTGCCCGTCGGCAAGGCGCCCGTGCCGGCCGTCGCCGGCGATCCGAAGATCGGACGCCGGCTTTTCCTCGACCGTGCCAAGGGACCGTGCACCGGCTGCCACCTCGTCCAGGGCGAGGACGTTTGGCCCGCGGGCAATGTGGGACCCGATCTGTCCACCTACGGCGACCGCGGGGTGCCCGATCGGCTCACCTTCGATCGCATCTACGATCCGCGCCCGCTCTTTCCCGAGAGCTCCATGCCGCCCTGGGGCGCTGCCGGCATCTTCACCGCCGACGAGATTGCTCATCTCGTCGCCTTCCTGAAGACGCAGAAGAGCCCGGCGCCGGCTGAGACCAATCCGGACCGGGACCCCAATACGCGGCACAAGCCCGTGGGCTTCGGCGACAACCTCGATCCCACCAATAATCCGGCCGTGCTCCGAGCCGAGGGGGCGGAGGCGCTCTGGACCGAGCGCGGGGTCTCGGGCAAGTCCTGCGCCGACTGTCACGCCGGCGGGGCCACCGTCGCGATGAAGGCTGTGGCGACGCGCTATCCACAGTTCATCGCCGCCTACGGGCGGGTGATGAGCATCGAGGATCTTCTCACCGTCCACGGTCCGGTCACGACCGGCGTGCCGCTCCCGTCCGAGAGCGCTCGCAACCTCGACCTGACCCTGCTGATCAAGATGGCCTCCAACGGCATGCCGGTGGCGCTGGACCTCAGCCGTCCCGAGAACAAGGCGGCGCTGGAGCGGGGACGGCAGTCGTTCAACCGGCGCGTGGGACAGCGCAATCACGCCTGCGCCGATTGCCATATCGAGGGGCGCGGCGCCGACCGGTTCCTCGGCGGCCGGCTGCTCGCCAACGTGGAAGTGGGGTTGACGCGCCATTTTCCGACCTGGCGCACCAGCCAGGGCGACGTGTGGGACATGCGGAAGCGCTTTCAGTGGTGCATGACGCCGCTCGGGATGAACATGCTCCCCGCCGACGCCGTCGAGTACGCCGAGCTGGAGTTGTACCTCACGTCGTTCGATATCGGCAAGCCGATGAGCGTCCCGGGAATCCGCCACTGATGAGCCTCGTTCACGCCGGGCGCGCTGCGAGGCGGGCGGGTCCTGGACCCGACTCCGCGACCGCCGGCCGTTAGATGGACGTTACCCGCCGCGATTTCCTCACCGTGCTCGCCGTCGCGGGAGCGCTGGGCGCCGGCAGCCGGCGGGCGATGGCGGCGGCGCTCGAGCCCGAGCGGCTCCTCGACTTCCAGCCTCTGGGCAATGTCACGCTGCTTCATCTGACCGATCCGCACGGCACCCTGCTGCCCGTCTATTACCGGGAGCCCGACACCCTGATCGGCGTCGGGGACGAGGCGGGCAGGCCGGGGTATCTCACGGGGGAGGCCTTCCTCCGGCATTACGGCATCCAGCGCGGCAGCGCCGAGGCCTACGCGCTTACCTACCTCGACTTCCCCGCGCTGGCGGCGCGCTACGGCCGCATGGGCGGCTATGCTCATCTCGCCACGCTGGTCAAGCGCGCGCGCGCCGAGCGGCCGGGGCAGACGCTGCTGCTCGACGGCGGCGACACGCTCCACGGATCGGCCACGGCCCTCTGGACCCGCGGGGAGGACATGGTCAGGGCCATGAACCAGCTCGGCGTCGAGGTCTTCACGCCACACTGGGAATTCACGTATGGCATGGACCGCATGCGGGAGCTCTTCGGCGACCGCGGGCGCCGCGGCCTCTTTCAAGGCGACTTCGTCTGCCACAACTGCCGGGAGCTGAACTGGGACGAGCCGGTCTTCAACCCGTATACCATCCGGGAAACGGGCGGCGTCAAGGTGGCGGTGATCGGCCAGGGCTTTCCCTATGTGGCCGTGTCTCATCCCCAGCGCTTCGTGCCCGGGCTGACCTTCGGCATCCAGGAATCGCAGTGCCAGCGGCTGGTCGACGAGCTCCGGCGGGACAAGAAGGCGGACCTCGTGGTGCTGCTGAGCCACAATGGCCTGGCCACCGACATCAAGATGGCCGGCCGGGTGCGGGGCATCGACGTCATCCTCGGCGGCCACACCCACGACGGCCTTCCGCAGCCCATCGTGGTGGGCCGGACCGTCGTGGTCAACTCCGGGGCCCACGGCAAGTTCCTGAGCCGCCTCGATCTCGACGTGCGCGGGGGGCGGGTTCAGGGGCACCGCTACAAGCTGCTCCCGGTTCTCTCGAGCCACATTCCGGCCGACGACGAGATGGCGAAGCTCATCCGGGAGATCCGGGCGCCGTACGAGACCCGGCTCGCCGAGCGCATCGCGGTGTCGGAGAGCCTGCTCTACCGCCGCGGCAATTTCAACGGCAGCTTCGACGAGATCATCCTCGACGCCCTGCTCAAGCGATTCGACGGCGAGGTCGCCTTCTCGCCGGGCTTCCGCTGGGGCCTGACCATCGTCCCGGGCCAGGAGATCACCATGGAGGACGTGTACGGCCATACGGCGCTCACGTATCCCAACGTGTTCGCGCGCGAGCTCAGCGGCGCCGAGATCCACCGGATCATGGAGGACGTGGCCGACAACCTCTTCCATCGCGACCCGTACTACCGGCAGGGCGGCGACATGCTGCGCGTGGGCGGGCTCAGCTATACGATCGATCCCCGGCAATCGATCGGGCGGCGGATCAGCGAGATCCGGGTGAACGGCCGGTCCCTCGAGACGGAACGGCGCTACAAGACGGTAGGCTGGGCGGCCGTCGGGCCGGAGCTCTCGGGGCCCCCGGCATGGGACGTGGTCGCTCAGCACCTCCGCGAGCTCAAGCGGGTGAAGCTCGACCCGCGGCCGCGGGTCAAAGTCGTCTAGACAGAGCATCCACAGGAGGCGGAGCATGCGCAGACGCGGCATCTCGGGAGTGGCGGCCATCATCACATCGGGGCTCGTCCTGCTGGCGGGGTCTGCCGCCCAGGCGTCGCACCTCAAGGAGCAGTCCAACAAGCACAAGGTCGTATACCATCTCAGCGAGGCCGGGGTGGACAAGGCCCGGTTCGTGCTGGGCAATATCCAGAACAATATCGAGGGCGTGGGGGGCTGGCAGAACATCGAGGCGCTCGAGCTGGTCGTCCACGGCCCGGCCCTCAAGAATTTCGTGACCAAGACCATGGACCCCGAGCTCAAGAAGGCGTTGGAGCGGCTTCAGGCGCAGGGGGTGGGATTCGAGGCCTGCGGCAATACGATGAAAGCGTTCCAGATCACCCTTGATCAGCTCCCGGCGGGCGCCCATCACTTGCCTCAGGGCGGGGTGGTGCGCATCATGGAGCTAGAGGAGCAAGGCTACGTGTACATTCGTCCGTAAGATCGCGGTGGCGATCGCGGGGGCGCTCCTGCTCTCAACCGGCGCAGCGACCGCCGCCGACGTCGAAGAGCTGCTCTTCGACATGCAGATCGTCCCGCTCGACGGCGAGCGCTCCCAGCCGTTCGAGCTGGCGAACCTGGACGGCCGCCCCGTGACCCTGTCCGAGCAGAAGGGCAAGGTCGTGCTGCTCTATTTCTGGGCGACCTGGTGCCCGTACTGCGCCAAGGAGCTGCCCACCGCCATCGAGCAGATGTACCGCGAGCGCAAGGATCAGGGCTTCACCGTGCTGGCCGTGAACATCCAGGAATCGCGCAACAAGGTCGCCGCCTGGATCAAGGAGCGCGGTCTCACCGTTCCCGTGGTCCTGGACACCGACGGCGATGTCATCAGTCGCTATCGCGTGCGGGCCACGCCGACCATCGTGCTGATCGGGCGAGACGGCCGAATGGTCGGGCGCGCCGTCGGCATGCGGCCCTGGGAAGCGCCAAGCGGCCGGGCGCTGCTCGACGCGCTGATGGCACAGCCCGGGCGCTGATCGCCGGCTGAAGGAGGACCGCCCATGTATCACGCTCTCTTCGTTTCGCCCTGGTCCTGGTGGGCCGCGGGCCCCGCGATCGGGCTCATCGTCATTCTCTTCGCGTGGATCGGCGGCCGCGCCCTCGGCGTCTCCACTGGCTACGGGTCGGTGTGCGCGGCGGCCGGGTCGCATCTGCCGTTCTTCGGCGCGAAGGAGTACCACGAGGGCTGGCGGATCTGGTTCATCGCGGGGCTTCCCGTCGGAGGGATCGTGGCCGCCGTGCTTGCCGGCGGGCTCGCCCCAACCCTGGCGTACGGCCAGCTCGACATCCTGACCGGCGGATCGCTGGCCGCCAAGGCGGCGCTGCTCTTGGTGGGCGGGCTGCTCGTGGGCGCCGGCGCCCGATGGGCGGGCGGTTGCCCGAGCGGGCACAGCATCGTCGGCATCGCCCAGGGCGCCCGCTCGAGCCTGATCGCCACGCTGGGCTTCATGGTCGGCGGCATCGGCGTGTTCAACCTGCTGTACGCCCTCTTCGGGAGATAGGCCATGCGGGCTCCTGGCTTCATGCTGTTCGGCGTCCTGTTCGGATTCGTCCTCTCGCGGGGCCGGCTCACCGACTACGACACGATGGCTCGCATGTTCCGTCTGGCGGAGTTTCACGTCTTCGGCGTGATCGGCTCGGCCATCGTGACGGCGGCGATCGGCTTCTGGCTGCTCCGACGCGCGGGCCAGCGGACTGTGGCGGGTCGGCCCATCGACATGCGCCCCAAGCCGTGGCATGCGGGCGCCGCGTGGGGCGGGCTCGTGCTCGGCGCCGGGTGGAGGCTCACGGGCGCCTGCCCCGGCACCTCGCTGGCCCAGGTCGGCGAGGGCAAAGTGGTCGCGTTCTTCACGGTGGCCGGGATCCTGGCGGGAACCTATCTCTACGCCCGGATCCGCTCGCGCGCGGGCACGCCGTCGGTGTCGCCTCGCGTGAGCGAAGCGCTCCGCTAGCCGGCCGTCGCCCGGCTAGATTGCGCCGGTGCCGGGCAGCGGCTATAGTCGGGGCGCGGCGCGGCCTTCCGCCGCGCGTCCGCCGATGAACGCCGACTTCGCAATCGACAGTCTCGACACCGACATCCTGGTGCTGGGCGCTGGAGGCGCTGGGCTCTGCGCGGCTCTTCACGCCTCGGACCGGTCGCCCACGCTGTCCGTCACCGTTGTCGTGAAGGGCCTGCTCGGCCGCGCGGGCTGCACGCGCATGGTGCAGGGCGGCTACAATGCCGTGCTCACCGAGCCCGATTCTCTCGACGCGCATTTCCTCGACACGCTCCAGGGCGGCGGCTGGATCAACGATCAGGATCTGGTCTGGGCGCTGGTCACCGAAGCCCCGAAGCGGGTCCTCGAGCTCGAGGCGCGGTACGGCTGCTTCTTCGACCGGCAGCCGAACGGGCGCATCCACCAGAAACCCTTCGCCGGCCAGTCCCACGACCGCACCATCCACAAGGGTGACCTCACCGGCATCGAGATCATGAACCGCCTCACCGAGCAGGCGTGGCGGCGGCCGGGCATCCGCGCGCTGGAAGAGCACCGGGCCGTCGAGCTGCTCAGGGACGATGAGGGACGGGTGGGCGGCGCGCTGCTGCTCGACATCCGGCGCGGCGACTTCCTCGCCGTGCGAAGCCGCGCGACGCTGCTCGCCATGGGCGGCGGGCCCACCATGTACCGGGTCATCGCCTGCTCGGCCGACAAGTCAGCCGATGGCATCGCGCTCGCGCTGCGCGCCGGCGCCCGGCTCAAGGACATGGAGATGGTGCAGTTCCATCCCACCGGCCTCATCGTGCCCAACTCGCTCATGACGGGCGCGCTGCTCGAGGAGGGGCTGCGGGGCGCAGGGGGCAGGCTCTTCAACGGGCGCGGCGAGCGCTACATGGAGCGCTATGACCCGGGGCGGATGGAGCGCTCCACCCGCGATTTGGTGGCGCGCGCGTCCTTCACCGAAGTGTTGGAGGGGCGGGGAACGCCCCACGGCGGGGTGTGGATCGACGTCTCGCACCTGGGGGCGAAAACGGTCGAGGCCAATTTCCGCGGCATGGTCAAGCGCTGCCGGGATTTTGGCTACGATCTCCTGCACGATCCGATCGAGGTGGGTCCCACGGCCCACTTCATGATGGGTGGCGTCGTCATCTCTCCCGTGTGCGCCACCGACGTGGAAGGCCTCTTCGCCGCGGGCGAAGACGCCGGCGGCGTGCACGGCGCCAATCGCCTCGGCGGCAATGGCGTGGCGGATTCGACCGTATTCGGCGGGATCGCCGGCGATACCATGGCGGAGTGGGTGGTGTCGCGCCCGCCGCCGCGGCTGTCGCGGACCGCGACCGAGGCCGCGGCGGCCCGCGTCGCAGGGCCGCTGGGTCGCGCAGACGGCGACAATATCTACGCGCTGCTGACGAGGCTGCGCGCCGTCATGTGGGACCATGTGGGGCTGATCCGGGCTGGCGAGAACCTCAAGCAGGCCCTCGGCGAGATCGAGGAGATCGGCCGGCGCGCCGAGGGCGCGGCCGTGCCGGGCGGCAGCGCTTTCAATCTCGCCTGGCAGGATTGGCTCAATCTTCAAAGCCAGGCGACGGCGGCCTGGCTCATCTGCCGCAGCGCGCTCGAACGGACGGAGAGCCGGGGCTCGCACTTCCGGAAGGATTTTCCCGAGCCCGCGGCCGATCTCGTCAACGTCTACGTGGGCTTTGCTGATGAGGCCCTCCCGAAGGTCTGGACCGAGCCGGTTCGGCTCACGCGACTCACTCCCGACGCGGCGCGACCCGGCATGGCCGTCGAGGTCGGGGACTGACGAATGCTCGGGAGGCTGATATGGCGAAGCGCTTGATGCGGCTCATTGGCGGACTGAGTGCCGCGCTGATGCTGGTGGCGGGGCCCGGCTCCGTGCGGGCGGACGAGGCCAAGCAGCTTCGCATCGTGAAGCAGCCGGGCCTCGGCTACCTCCAGCTGATCGTCATGAGGGAGCAGAAACTCCTCGAGAAGCGGCTGCCCGGCGTGGAGATCGAGTGGCGGCAACTCACCTCGGGCCCTGTCATCCGCGATTCCATGGTTGCGGGCCAGCTCGACATCGGCTCGGGCGGCACGGGGCCCTTCGTCCAGGCCATCGACAAGGGGCTCGACTGGAAGACGCTGGGCGCGCTCAACGAGATGCCGCTCTTCCTCAACTGCGCCCGCGCCGACATCAAGAGCCTCAGGGACCTCAAGCCCGGCGATCGCATCGCCATGCCCGCCATCGGCTCGATCCAGCATGTGGTGCTCCAGATGGAGGCCGAGAAGGAGCTGGGCGACCCCAAGAAGCTCAACCAGCAGATCGTGGCCATGGCGCACCCGGACGCCACCGCGGCGATCCTGTCCAAGCGGGAGATCACGTGTCATCTGAGCTCTCCGCCGTTCCAGTACGAGCAGCTGCGGGATCCGGGCATCCACAAGGTCTTCGACAGCTATCAGGTCCTCGGGGGCGCGCACACGTTCAACCTCACGTGGGCCAGCGAGAAATGGGTGAAAGCCAACCCGGGACTGGCGCGCGCCTTCGGCGACGCGCTCAAGGAAGCCACGGACTTCATCAATGCAAATCCCGCCGAAGCCGCGCGCATCTACGTGGCGAGCGAGAAGGCCAAGTCCACTCCCGAGCAAATTCTAGAGATCATGAAGCAGCCGGGTCTTCGGTACACCATCTCGCCCTCGGGGCTTATCAAGTTCGCCGCGTTCATGAACAAGATCGGCATGATCAAGGCTGTCCCGCCCTCCTGGCGCGACTACGCCTTCGAAGCGCTCCACGGGCTGCCGGGGAACTGATGGGTGAGGCGCAGCCCGCCCGGGGAGCCGCAGCCGCAGGCGAGGCGACCACATGAAGGCGAGCCGAACGGATACACACCTGATGGGTGAGGCGCAGCCCGCCCGGGGAGCCGCAGCCGCAGGCGAGGCGACCCACATGAAGGCGAGCCGAGCGGATACACAACGGTTTGGAGACAGCTTGAGTCAGCGCCGCCGGAGGGAGAAGGGATAGCGCCATGTCCGAAAGTGGGAGCCTTCCTGACCTGGGAGGACAAGTCCGGCCACTGATTCAGACGCTGCCTGTCGGTGTGCAGCCGCGCATCATGGCAACGCTTGAACGGGCGGCGGCCGACCGATACCGCACCTGGGCCTGGGTGTGTCCAGAGCCAGTGCAAGCGGAAGGCTTGCGAGCCTGTGCGGCCCGCGAAGAAGAAGTCGCGGCACGCATCGAGATGGCGTTTCCGTCACAACCTGACGAGCAGCGCCACATCGGCGGTGTCCTGCCCCAGATCGCAGAAGCATATCACTCAGCATTGGCCCAGCGTCCAGTCATTGCGCAGTACGCAATTCAGGCCGCCGCTGAACGGCGCGGAGCGGCCTTCTGGCGCACTCTTGCTTCCTCGATCCCTGACCCTTCTGTTCGTGAGATCCTTTCCGTTTGCGCCCAGCTCGAAGAGCGCAGCGCCGAGTTTCTCGAAGGAATTGTGAATCGGCGCGGCTGACTCATGCGCGGGGCTCGTTTGCGACGGTGTCGCCGAACCGCACGGTGCAGCGGACTGCGTGCTCGTGTTGCTCGCACCGCGACCGCTGGCCGCGAGCGATGGGTGAGGCGCAATTGACCGATCTGCTGCGGGTGCGGGGCGTCACCATCTCGTACCCCACGGAGAACGGGCTGTTCACCGCGGTCGACGACGTGACCTTCTCAGTTGGGCGGGGGGAGAAGTTCATCCTCCTGGGCCCGTCGGGCTGCGGGAAGTCCACCTTGCTCAAATCCATCGCGGGCTTCATGCCGCCAGCGCGGGGTACGGTGGAGCTGGACGGGCGGAGCGTCTCGCGCCCCGGTCCCGACCGGGTCGTCGTGTTCCAGGAGTTCGATCAGCTCCTGCCGTGGAAGACCGTGCTGGGCAATGTCGTATACCCGCTGCGCGTCGCCAGACGGATGGACAAAGCGGCGGCGCGCCGCGAGGCGGAGCGCTTCCTCGGCATGGTGGGGCTCGACCGCTTCGCCGACTCTTATCCGCATCAGCTCTCTGGGGGCATGAAGCAGCGCGCCGCCATCGCGCGCTCGCTCGCGCTGGATCCGGCGATGCTGCTGATGGACGAGCCCTTCGCGAGCCTGGACGCGCTGACACGCCGCAAGATGCAGGAGGAGCTGCTGACCATCTGGGAGGCGACGCGCAAGACCATCCTCTTCGTCACGCATTCGATACAGGAGGCCGTCATCCTCGGCGACCGCATCCTCATCCTGTCGCGGGGCCCGGGCCGCGTGCGCCGGCTGGTGGACAATCCCGCCGCCGGCCAGCGCGACACGGACGCGGCGCTCGCGATGCAGCGGGAGATCCAGGAGACGCTCGGCGAATGACCAGCCTCTGGCGGCGTCCGGCGGTCCGCAAGACCGCGATCGTGCTCGTCCTGCTCGTCGTATGGGAGGCCGTGACGCGCTGGGCGGCGAGCCCGCTGCTCTTCCCCACGGCCTCGAGCGTCCTCGCGGCCTTCGGGCGGTCGATCGCCAACGGCGAGGTGCCGGGCTACGCGGCGCAGTCGCTCAAG